>Ga0183096_1000386_pt1 | contig 64180 bp, 48 predicted proteins | sample Biomet5_FD_127791 | JGI IMG/M metagenome (GOLD analysis project Ga0183096, IMG submission 127791) | Microbial communities from bioreactor (seeded with sewage sludge) at LBNL, California, USA - Biofuel metagenome 5 (version 2) (version 3) | ecosystem: Engineered > Bioreactor > Anaerobic >... | reverse complement strand
TAACGGGTGGCCAGGCCTCGCCACCGAAGGTGGTGTGGCTTGGGCGGTGTTAGTGGCAGTTAATTTTATTTATATTTACTGGACAAATCTGTCAAATATTGTTCTGATTGAGCATCTGAGTTCGCGTTTCTTATTATCGAAATCAGATATTTTATCAACCGAATTTGGTCATTAGTCCCACTACAAAAAAGTCTAAATTCTCGATAATGGCCATCCTTAAAAACCACCAAGACTTCATTGCTATATCGATCACTATCAGCCACCATTATTACATCATCTGACCAACCCCCATTTGCATTGTCATGACTTTCACTTATCGAATTGCTACAATAATCTGCTGTTTTAAAATTTCGCAAAATTGAATCGCACAAGTAAGTGATTTCACGTGAGTTCATTTTCATGCATATACTCTTTGGCCCCAATTGGAAATCTCTTTTAGTTTGATTGAATTTTAATCCAGTTTCTTGAAAGGATATCACTCTATCCGTTAAGTCGCATACTAAAACTGAATTAGCATTAGATTCTATGTTAAACTGGACTATAAGTTGCGATATCGAATCATATTCAACTTTGCTTGCAACAGGGGTTATGCTCTTGGGTTTGCAAGAAGATATGCTTATCAGAATCGCAGTTATTAAATATGAGAAAATTCTTGTTTTCATTCTGGATTATTAGATAAAGGTAGAAATGTGCGACTTTTTAATTGCCACTAACACTTGTGCAATCGCATTGCGATTATATCCTTATTGTGAAACCCGCATATTCTTTGGGGTTGGGGTGTTTTGAGGGGTGCGGTTGAAGGAGTGTTGTTGAGGGTCATGATTCTTTCTTTTCAGGGTGTTAAAATGTTGGTCAGTCACAGAATGATAAGCAACCAACTTCGAAAATAGGTCAAATGTTTAAATACTTAGAATCTGTTCGTGTCAAATTTGGCACAAAACTTTTCTTTGCATTGTTTCAACGGATTTCGTTAGAACTGTGGATGTTTAAATGAGTATAAACAATCAGTTGAGCGACATCTGTCAATGTTTTCTAACCAAAATCTTGCTAATTGTCTTTATCTGAAAATAGGTAAAAAAGCATTTGATAAAGTCATCGGTAGAAAAGCGTGTCTTTCTTGGTTTAGCAGTTTGTTGGTTTGTTAATTGTATAGTCTAAAATATAAAATATAATGTTTTTTTTAACGACGGTTTAGGTCAGCTAAAGTACATATTATTTTTATTTGTACGTAATTTTTCTTTAAATTTTTAATCTATCCATAGGACTTTTTATTTGTTCGAAGCCTTTTGTCGTTACATGGGTGTATATTTCGGTGGTTTTGCTGCTTTCGTGTCCCAGGAGTGTTTGGATATAACGCAGGTCTGTGCCGTTTTCAAGCAGGTGGGTGGCGAAACTGTGGCGTAAAGTGTGGACGGTGACGCGCTTTTTGATGTCGGTTTTGGCAACGGACATTTTTAGGATGGACTGGATGCTACGGTCGGAATATTGTGCGCCTTTCTGTCCTTCAAACAGCCAGGTGTTTGGCTTGTAGACCTGAAAGTATTGACGCAGGGTGTCTAATGTTTTTACTGAGAGCAGGGTGTATCTGTCCTTTTTCCCTTTTGATTGTTCCACACGGATTTGCATACGTTGAGAGTCAATGTCTTGAATTTTAAGGTTTATAGCTTCGCTGATGCGTAAGCCGGCAGAGTAAATGGTCATCAGGATGACTCTGTGTTTCAGGTTGGTGGTTGCATGGATGATGGCACTGATTTCTTCTTCACTAAGTACCACAGGCAGTGCTTTTTCTGCTCTTGGACGGTCTACTAAGTAGACTTTGCGTTGACCGCCCAGTACGCGTTCGTAATAAAATTTGATAGCATTGATGGATTGGTTCTGATAGGAGATGGATACTTTCCGTTCAATGACTAAGTAGCGTAAAAAGGTGACGATCATGGGTTCATCGATTTTGTCAATGTCGAATTTGTAATAATAGTTGATAAATTCTTCGAACAGACTGCTGTAGGTTTGAATGGTATGGCTTCCGTATCGAAGCTCTTTCATTTTGAGAATATAAGATTCCGGGCATGGCCGGTAGTTGGGTATGTCAAAGGGTGTGATTCGAGATTTTTTGTTTTTATCCACACTTTCTTCTTCGTAAAGAATGGACATGTTCAGAGAGGTGGCAATGGTTTTGATTTTGTCAAGAATCTTTTCGGAAAAAGGGACGCTCCACCATTTGTTTCGGGCATCCCAGTTATTGTACGGAATGTCTTTGATTGCCTTGGTGAGCCTTGGGCTGAAGCCGAAGATGACACGGATCCTGCCGTTGTTTGTTTTGATTAGGATGATGCTGTTTTTTTCAAGTATTCGTTTTTCGGTGGTACTGGTCAGATTTTCAAATTGTTCAAGGTATCTCAAAGATTTGATACGGTCGCCGAAATAGTCTTTCAATAAATCGAGGTTGTTCTTGTAATGGGGTACAATCCAGACGTATGCATTGGTGTCCCAGTAAGAATACCTGAAAGAACAGATAAAATGGGTGTCGGTGTTGTGTTTGGGGAGTCTGATAAATATGCGGCGTCCGGATACTTCAATGGATACATTCTGATTTACGGTGTTTGTTTCTGTCGGAATGAATGGAGGTATTTGGAAATCAGGGACTTCGGAGATGTCGGGATATTTAAAATCATTTGTGTTACCGGCAAGTGTTGTAACTGCGGAGACGCCTTTGGAATCAGGTTTGATTATGACTTCGTTCTTGACTTTTGGTTTTTCGAATCGCGGGTCTGTCGGGGCTTGGGCCTTTTCTGGTTCATGTTTCGCTTCTTCCTGATTTTCTGATGGTTCACTGATTAGAACCTCTGTTTCCGGCAAAAGTTTCATGAGCGTTTGGTATGCGGATTTTGTGCATGGAATATGCCAGGATTTTAAGGTCTTGCTCCATCTTGCACCGGAAATTTGTCTGATCAGCGTGTTGACTTCAGCATTGAAAGGCATGTCGAGTTTGATTCGCTCGACACCTCTGTGGTAGATTTTTGAGGCTGTAATGGACATGGGCTTAAAGATTTAATGGTAGGTTTTAATGAATGACAAAAATATAAATTAATAATTAATATATAATAATATAATATTAAAAATAAAAACAAAATTGCGCCTAAAGCTCCAGCGCAAACAATAGTCGAAGAAAAATAATCAATAGCCGCAATTATTTTGATAGTCGCAGTGTGAAAAATAGAGCAAGATGAAGAATAAGATGTGAAAAATTGGGTAATGTAGAAAAACAAACCGTGTTGAGGAAAAAACACTGTGAAGAGTCGAGCGAGAAAAATTTGTAGCAGAAATTATAAGGAGATGACGATTAAATGCCGGACATCTTTTCAGAAGTTGGTGTGTCCCGTCCTAAAATAGCTTTACTTTTTTTTGTAACGCTATTTTAGGAATAGTCCGTTTCAAAAGGAAATTAAAGAAATCCGAAACCTGTTTTTTGATGAGTTCCGGATTCTTTGATTGTGATTACTTCGCCCCTATACAGCCTTAAAGCTGATATCCAAACTCTTGACGGAGTGTGTCAATGCTCCCACTGAAATATAATCCACGCCGCATTCAGCGTAGGCTCTTAGATTTTCGAGGGTGATACCGCCGGAGGATTCCGTTTCGTATTTGCCGTCAATGCGTTTGACTGCTTTGCGGGTGGTTGGAATGTCAAAATTGTCAAGCATGATGCGGTCAACGCCGCCCGTTTTCATCACTCTTTCGAGTTCATCGAGATTGCGGACCTCAATTTCAATCTTCAGATTTTTGCCTTTTTCCTTCAGGTAAGCGTGAGCCCGGTTGATGGCGTTTTCGATACCGCCGGCGAAATCCACATGGTTGTCTTTGAGCAGGATCATGTCAAACAGTCCGATACGGTGGTTGCAGCCTCCGCCCAGAGCAACGGCCTCTTTTTCAAGCATACGCATGCCGGGGGTGGTTTTACGGGTGTCGAGAACGCGGGTTTTGGTGCCTTCCAGCTCTTTCATATACCTGCGGGTCGTTGTGGCTACACCGCTCAGGCGTTGCATCAGGTTGAGCATCAGGCGTTCGGTCTGCAGGAGGGAATGAACTTTGCCTTCCACTTCAAAAACCACATCGCCGGGTTTAACTTCCGTACCGTCTTTGATGAAAACGGTCACTTTCAGTTCCGGATCGAAATATTTGAAGACTTCGAGTGCTACGTTCACACCGGCTACCACACCTTTTTCTTTGATGATGAGTCTGGATTTCCCGACTGCATCGGCAGGAATACATGACAGGGTGGTATGGTCGCCGTCACCGATGTCTTCGGCAAAGGCTCTTTGGAGGAAGGGGGTAAGATCTTCGTGCATGGGTGTATGTCTTTTTATGGGAACAGAGCCCCCTCAAAGGGTAACTGCCCGCTTATTCAAACTGCAAATTTACGAATTTTTCCGGTTTAATATTTGGAGGAGCCGGCTTTTTTGGTTATCGGAGAAAAGCAGTAAATTAGCAGTCTAAATCACTTCTTTTATGAAAGTCATTTTATTGCTTACCGGAAAGACGAATGACGCCTGGGTTAAAACGGCCATGGCTGAATATGAAAAACGGCTGAAACATTATCTGCCGTTTCAGATGGAGGTGATTCCCGATTTGAAATCGACCAAAAATCTGACGGAAGAGCAGATTAAGGCAAAGGAAGCCGAATCCATTTTGGCTTGGAACAGATCCGGGGATGTGATGGTTTTGCTGGATGAAAACGGGGAGGAATATTCTTCTGAGGGCTTTGCTGCCTTGATGCAGAAAAAGATGAATGCAGGGGTGCGGAACCTGGTCTTCGTGGTGGGTGGCCCTTATGGTTTTGATGCTTCTGTCTATGCTGCTGTCAAGGAAAGGATTTCGCTTTCGAGAATGACGTTCTCGCACCAGATGGTGAGGGTGTTCTTTGTGGAGCAGATTTACAGGGCCATGACCATCTTGAACGGGGAGCCGTACCATCATTCCTGAACTGTTTTTTTGTATCCCAGAAACTAATCGGTTCTCATACACCCAAAGTAACGCACTGAAGGGAAGCGGCATGGCCTAGCGGAGACGGAGGCCATGCCGCTGCACGAAAGGAGCGGTGCTCACGAAACAATATACGTACATGGTAATCTCCGATTAGTTCTTTATTCAATGATTTTTAACCTGTATCCGACGCCTGGTTCTGTGATCAGTATTTGCGGGATGGAGGGGTTCTCTTCTATTTTTCGGCGGAGTTGGGCGACATGGACGCGGAGGGTCTGGAAGTTGTCGGCGTAATGGATGCCCCAGATTTCTTTCATGATGAAGTTGTGGGTCAGGACGCGGCCTGCGTGGCGGATCAGAAGGGCTAAAATGGAGTATTCGGTGGCGGTGAGTTTGACTTCTTCGTCGTTGACTTTGACAACCCTGGCATTTTGATCGACTTGTAATTTTCCGGATCGGAAAACAGGGGATTCGTCCGTCTTGAATGAGCGACGCAGGGTGACCCGGATGCGTGCCAGCAGTTCGCCGGTGTTAAAGGGTTTGGTGATGTAATCGTCGGCTCCACCGTCCAATGCGGTGATTTTTGTTTGCTCGTCATCCTGAACGGTCAGGACAATGACAGGTACAGTGGACCATTCCCGCAACTGGTTTAAAACCGACAGGCCGCCGTTGTCGGGCAAACCCAGATCGAGCAGGATGACGTCGGGGCGGGTCATGGTTGTTTGCAGCAAGCCTTCTTTGGCATTTATTGCTTCAAAGACTCTGTAGCCGTTCGATTCCAAAGCCATTTTCAGTAGACGCCGAATTTGGGGTTCGTCGTCAATGATCAGGATTTTGTATTTGCTGCTATCCATTTTGCTTTTCTAAATCAAGATAGATTAAAAAACTCAATCCGCTTTTTGCTCTGTTCCTGGCAATAATATGCCCGTGGTGTGCCTCGACAATGGCTTTCGTAATGGTTAGGCCCAAGCCGGTCCCGCCGCTTTTGGATCCGGGTACCCTGTAAAATTTATCAAACAGTTTTTTGAGCGAATCTTCCGGTATGCCGGTACCGTTATCTGCAACTTCAATAATTAATTGATGGGTGCCGTTCAGAAAGGAACGGATGTCGATGACCGATTCCGGGGGGGTGTACATGATGGCGTTGTGCACGATGTTTACGATGGCCTGTTTGAACCAGTTGATGTCCATTTTTACCAGAGGCAGGTTGTCTTCGATGGTCAGATTGATCTTTTGCCGGTGAGGTTCTTTTTCGATTTCGTTTAAGACAGTCCCCATCAGGTCGCTCACTTCATACATCTGTAAATTTAACGAGAGGTAACCGGATTCGATGCGGGAAACGTCCAGAATATTTTCAACCAATGCATTCAGACGCATGGCTGCTGCATTCAGGTCTTCTCCGAGTTCTTTTCTGAAGGCCGGGTTTGAGGCTGTCTTTTCATCGTTCATGTTGGATACGGCCGTAGTGATGACGGATATCGGTGTCCTTAATTCATGGGAGATGCTGTTCAGGACGGTTTGGAACAGTTTCTGGGATTCGGCAAAAATTTGTTTGTTCTTATTTTCGTCAACGTTGATTTCGCGTTGGAGGGAGGCGGTAACCTGGGAAATGAATGACCGGAGCAAGATCATGTTGTCCGGGGTGAGTTTGCTGTCTTTGTTGAATTTGATTCCGAGTACGCCGATAATTCCTTTTTTGGAAATGAGCGGGAAATATTGAAGATTGGCATCCGGAAGGGTATTGGTGTATTTTCCGGCCTGTTTCTTATTGTCGAAAACCCAATTCGCAACGGAAAATTCCTTTTCGTCGTAGTATTCGGTATTGCCAAAGATTCGGGGATCTAATTTACGGACGGCGTTCTCTTCTTCTTTGGTTTGCAGAAAAACCATGGCATCGGCATCGAAGTGTTTGTTCAGTTCTCGACGGGTCATGCGTATGACTTCTTTGATGGAATCGGTATTGTTTAAAGATTCCAGGATGGAAAAAAGTTTGGACAGGTTGTCCTGGCTTTTTTGCAACACGACTTGATTTTTTCGGATTTTATTGATCAGGGTACCTCCCGTCATGGCGACAAAGAAGTTGGCAAAGAGTGCTATCATGTCGTGGAAATTGGTGATATGGAACGTAAACAACGGGGGTATGAAGAAGAAATCCCAAATCAGGGAGCCTAAGAGGGCAGCCAGGATCACCGGATACCGGCCGACTTTGAGTGAAAGCCCGGCGATGCCGAGCAGAAAGAAAAGTCCGACGGTTTGATAGCCGATAATGGATTTGAAGGGGAAACTGATTACTCCGATGATGAGAATGGTCAGAACGACGGACAGATATTCTTTATAGGGTGATTTTTGTTCTTCGTTTTTCCAGAAAGAGTGGAAGGACTTTGCTTGTTTATCCGCTTTGACGACATAGATGTCGATATTCTCGCTGTTTTTCAATAAGCGGTCTACGATGCTTCCTCCGTTTAAAAAATTCCGTAAAGGATGTTCGTTTGTCTTGCCGATGACGATTTGAGTCACATTATATTGAATGGCCACTTTGAGCAGGCCCATGACGACGTCGTTGTCCGTCACCTGGATGATCTTGGCTCCCAACTCCCTGGCCAATTCCTGATTTTTGATCAGGGCTTCCCGGGTTTTGTTGGAAAGAGTTTCGCCCAAATCAATGCTGACGGCTATCCACTGTGCGCCTAAATTGTAAGCCATCCGTCGTGTCCACCGGATGAGTCTTTGCGAAGCGGGGCTGGGGCCCACTGCCACCAAAAGCTTTTCCGTCGTTTTCCAGGTGGATAGAATATTTTTGGCATGCATGTAGTCCATCAAGTCGATATCCACGCGTTCTGCGGTGAAACGAAGGGCGATTTCACGAAGGGCATGGAGGTTTCCTTTTCTGAAGAAGTTGGTCATGGCATCCCGGGCTTTGTCGGGGACATAGACTTTGCCTTCGGACATGCGTTTCAGCAATTCATCGGGAGAAATATCAATCAGGTCGATTTCGGCTGTTTGTAAAAAAGAATCCGGGACTGTTTCGTGAATCCGGACGCCGGTGATTTCTGTGATGGTTTCCGTGCGGCTTTCTAAGTGCTGTACATTCAGGGTGGTGTAGACATTGATTCCGCGGTTGAGGAGTTCCTCGACGTCCTGGTATCGCTTCACATGGCGGCTTTCAGGTACGTTGCTGTGTGCCAGTTCGTCCACCAGCACGACTTTGGGATTGCGGGCCAGGATGGCATCGATGTCCATCTCTTCAAGTACGACGTCGCGGTACTTGCGTTGGAGTCTTGGAATCAGTTCCAGCCCTTCGAGCAGTTGTTCCGTTTCTGCCCGGCCGTGGGTTTCGACATAGCCTGCCACGATGTCTATGCCTTCATTCTTTGCCTGATGGGCGGCTTTGAGCATGGCGTAGGTCTTGCCGGAGCCGGCACACATTCCCAGAAACACGCGTAAGTTTCCTTTGCGGACTTTCTCTTCTTCCTTTAAAATGGTTTTGAGTATTTCATCGGGATCGGGTCGAAACGCTTCATACATACGTATCTATGTTATAAGGTTACCAACAAAAGTAATCATTAAATTGAAAAAAACAGCCTGGAGAAGGGTCTGTATGAAAATCTTTATAAAACCATTATACGGCCCGGCTCTTTCCTAACAAGACCCTTATAAGTATGGCGATATATTTGTATCGTTAAAAACCAACAATCATGAACGCAATTATTTTATCGATTACATCTCAGTCCGGCGGGATAAGCCAGTCGGCAGGTTATATAGCCGGGGCAGTTATAGCACTGCTCATACTTGGATATCTTCTTTATTCATTGATCAAACCGGAGAAATTTTAAAAAATGGATGGTCATGTCTTGTTTCATACTCATATTCGAGTTTTCAGGTGGTTTAATCCTCCTTTTTGCAGCAGGATTTTGGATTGGTCATCTTCTTAAACTGGACAAATATGATGAGAACTTTCAAAAAACAAAAAATAAACAAAATAAAGAATGAACAATAGATATTTTTTTGGAATCATTTTCTTTTTCGTGACGATTATTTCTATTCAAGCACAGGAAGCAGCATCTGCTTCATCCTGTAAGATCACAGCGGACTTGGTGAGCAGTTATGTTTGGCGTGGTGTTTTGTCAACGGCAACTCCGACTCCCAATATCCAACCGACTTTTGCTTTTGTCAAAGGTGGTTTGGAGTTGGGAGCCTGGGGCTCCACCGATTTTATCGGCAGCTACAAAGAAATCGACCTGTATGCTTCTTATACGACAGATTTTTTTAAATTTACCGTCACAGATTATAACTGGAATTTCAAAACCGGTTATTTCAATTATAAAAAGGAGGAGACCGATCATATTCTGGAAGGTTCGATTGTTTATTTTGGCCCGAAATCGTTTCCGTTAAGTCTATCCGTCAATGTGATGGTTTTCGGTGCCGATAAAAAATACGATGCCGGACTGATGGCGGCAGATCCGGAGAAACAAGCTTATTCCACCTATATCGAACTGGGGTATGTCTATAAAAACTTTTATCCGTTTCTTGGCATTACCCCGTCAGACGGATATTATGGTGACGGATATGGCGGAGCGACCGGCTTTGGAGTTGTAAACCTTGGCATAACAGGCACCAAATCATGGAGCATTACCGATCATTTTTCATTGCCTTTGAAAGCGACTTTGGGATTTAATCCGCAAAAGGAGGATGCCTATCTGGTATTTGTAGTAACCATATAATCAGCTATTTATAAAAATATCAATAATATGACGACATTTGATTTCATACAGGTCATTCTGTTTTTGGGGCTGTTGACTGCTTTAACTCCGGTTTTAGGCGGTTATATGAAAAAAGTATTCACCGGCGAAAAGCATTTTCTGCAGCCCGTTTTCGGTTGGATGGAAAGGCTTATATATAAATTTTCCGGTGTGGACAGCAAAGAAGAGACCAATTGGAAAACGTACACCTTCCGGTTACTGATTTTTAATCTGATTGGATTTTTGTTCGTGTTTCTGATTCAGCTCACGCAAGTCTGGTTGCCGTTGAACCCGGCCGGATTGTCCAATGTTTCGTGGCACTCGGCTTTCAACACGGCCGTGAGCTTTATGACCAATACCAACTGGCAGGGTTATGCAGGGGAAACGACCCTGGGCTATTTCGTGCAGATGATCGGTTTGACGGTACAGAATTTTGTCAGTGCGGCTACGGGTATTGCTGTCTTGCTGGCGTTGATACGGGGTCTTACCCGGAAAAATACCGATCGTTTGGGCAATTTCTGGACAGATCTGACGCGCTCGGTCATTTATGTGTTGCTGCCGCTTTCCATCCTGCTTTCCATTGTTTTGGTCAGTCAGGGGGTGGTACAAAATTTCAATTCTTATGAAACGGCACAGACGCTGGAGGGCACACAACAGGTGATTCCGGCCGGGCCTGCCGCTTCGCAGATAGCCATCAAGCAATTGGGTACGAATGGCGGCGGCTTCTTTAATGCCAACAGTGCGCACCCATTTGAAAATCCGACACCTTTCAGTAATTTTCTGGAGATGCTTTCCATTCTGCTGATTCCGGCTGCATTGACCTTTACATACGGCAAGATGACCGGATCGGTGAGGCATGGGTGGACCATTTATACGGTGATGATGGTTCTGCTTATAGTGGGATTATCCGTTTCTTTATTTTCTGAATTTTCGCCGAATAGTCTTTTTGGAAATCTATCACTGATGGAAGGAAAGGAAACGCGATTCGGAGTCACCAACAGCGTCCTTTGGTCCACGGTGACGTCCGGTGCTTCCAACGGCTCGGTCAATGCCATGCACGATAGCCTTTCGCCTTTGGGCGGGATGATTCCCATGATCAACATGATGCTGGGAGAGGTGATTTTCGGCGGCGTGGGAGCCGGCTTGTACGGTATGGTCATTTTCATCATCCTGACTGTCTTCATTGCAGGGCTGATGGTGGGGCGGACACCCGAATATCTGGGCAAGAAGATTGAGGCTTTTGATGTGAAGATGGCGATTCTGGCTGTATTGGCACCGGCTTTTGTCATTCTGTTCTTTACGGCCTGGGCGTCGGTGAGCCATTGGGGGTTGTCAAGTCTGAATAATGCAGGGCCTCACGGTTTTTCCGAGATCTTGTATGCGTTCACTTCGGCGGCGGCAAACAACGGAAGTGCCTTTGCAGGATTGAATGCCAATACTGTTTTTTATAACCTGACGTTGGGGGCTGGCATGCTGATCGGTCGTTTCGGAGTGATAGTTCCGGTGCTGGCCATTGCCGGAAATTTGGTGAAGAAAAACAGTACCCCTCCGTCTTCCGGTACTTTCCGAACAGACAACACGATGTTCATCGGTCTGCTGATAGCCGTTATTGTGATTGTCGGCGGGTTGACTTTCTTCCCTGCTTTATCTCTGGGACCCATTGTTGAACATCTGTTGATGAACAGTGGCGTTACCTTTTGATTTTCGAACGGTTTTTGATGTGGAATGATTTTAAATTTTGAATGAAATGAGTGCAAAACAAAAAAATACGAGCTTTTTCAACAAGAAAATAATGTTGCAGGCGGCGAAAGACAGCTTTAAAAAGCTGAATCCGGCCTTGTTGATCAAGAATCCTGTCATTTTTATGGTGGCCATCGGAGCTGCCCTTACGACGCTGATTGTATTTGGCGGCCTTTTCCGGGGGGAGTTTTCTTCTTTTAATTTTCAGATAGCAATATGGCTTTGGTTTACAGTCTTGTTCGCCAATTTCTCGGAAGCGATTGCGGAGGGCAGGGGTAAGGCGCAGGCCGACAGTCTGCGGAAGAACAAGACTCAGACGAAAGCCCGGAAAATGGAAGGAACGCAGGAAATAGCCGTGTCGGCCACCGAATTGAAAAAGGGTGACGTTGTCGTTTGTGAAACGGGGGATGTGATTCCATCGGACGGTGAAGTGATTGAGGGTATTGCCAGTGTGGACGAATCGGCCATTACGGGAGAGTCGGCACCGGTTATCAGGGAAAGCGGCGGTGACCGTTCGGCAGTGACCGGGGGAACAAAGGTGATCAGTGATCGGATTCTGGTTCGTATAACTAATGAGCAGGGAAATACGTTTATAGACAGGATGATAGCCTTGGTGGAAGGAGCGAAACGTCAGAAAACGCCCAATGAAATAGCTTTGTCTATTTTGCTTTCCGGTTTGTCCATCATTTTTTTGCTGGCTGTCGTCACTTTGCCTGCCTTTTTCGGTTACAGCCTTTCTGCTTCCGGATTGCCTTTGACGCAAAATCTGACACTTCCGGTATTGATTGCCTTGTTGGTTTGTTTGATACCCACGACCATCGGTGGTTTGTTGAGTGCCATCGGAATCAGCGGTATGGATCGGCTTTTGCAACGCAATGTGATTGCCACGAGTGGTCGCGCCATTGAAGCCGCCGGAGATGTGGATGTGCTTTTACTGGACAAGACCGGGACAATTACGCTGGGAAACCGCATGGCTACTGATTTTGTGCCGGCAGAAGGTGTTACGGTGGAAGAACTGGCCGATGCGGCGCAGTTTTCTTCTCTGTCGGACGAAACGCCGGAAGGACGTTCCATCGTGGTGTTGGCCAAAGAAAAATTCAATATCCGGGGTCGTGACGTTCATCAGCTTCAGGCGGTCTTTCTGCCTTTTACCGCGCAAACAAAAATGAGCGGGGTCGATTTTAAATCTGCGAATGGAAATTTTCATCATATTAGAAAAGGTTCTTCGGAGGCTATCCGTGTCTTTGTAGAAGAAAATAACGGCTATTATTCTCCGCAAGTGCAGGCTGTCGTTTCGGATTTAGCCCGAAAAGGTGCGACGCCTTTGGTGGTGGCCGAAGACAATAAAGTGCTGGGGGTCATTCACCTCAAGGATATTGTGAAGGGTGGTATCAAACATCGTTTTGAAGAGTTGCGGAGGATGGGTATCAAAACGGTCATGATTACGGGAGACAATGCACTCACTGCTGCTGCCATTGCTGCAGAGGCCGGGGTGGACGATTTTATGGCTGAGGCCAAACCGGAAGACAAGCTTCGCCGCATCCGTGAAGAGCAGGCCAACGGGCATCTGGTCGGGATGATCGGTGACGGTACGAACGATGCGCCGGCTTTGGCACAGGCCGATATCGGCATTGCCATGAATTCGGGGACGCAGGCTGCCCGTGAGGCTGGAAATATGGTCGATCTGGATAGCAATCCCACCAAGCTGATTGAAGTGGTGGAAGTCGGCAAACAATTGTTGATGACCCGCGGGGCACTTACCACTTTCAGTATCGCCAACGATGTGGCAAAATATTTTGCCATCATTCCGGCCATAGCCCTTTCGCTTTATTCAGGCGAAAACGGTGTCGGCCCACTTTCGGCCTTGAACGTCATGGGACTTGGATCGCCGCAAAGTGCCATTTTGAGTGCCATCATTTTCAATGCGCTGATCATTATTATGCTGGTGCCTCTGGCTTTGAAGGGTGTCCGCTACAAACCGGTTTCCGCCAATGCCATTTTAATGAGAAATCTTTTGATTTACGGGGCAGGTGGGTTGATTGCTCCTTTCATAGGAATCAAACTAATTGATATGCTGATAAATATGTAGTTAATGCTATCAGAAAAAATTCAAACTAAAAATAATATAGGTTATGAAAGCTTTATGGATTTCACTCAAAATATTCTTGTTTTTCACCATATTGACCGGCATCCTCTATCCATTGATGGTCACTGGCATTGCTCAGGTGGTCTTTCCGTCCAAAGCGAACGGTAGCCTGATTACGAGGAATGAAAAGGTGGTTGGAAGCGAACTGATCGGACAACGGTTTGACAGTGCGATCTATTTTAGTTCGCGGCCTTCTTCGGTTTCTTATAATCCGTTGCCTTCCGGCGGCTCTAACCTTGGGTTGACCAGCGTTAAGTTGAAAAAACAGGTGGATGAACGTCTGCGTCGATTTCTTGAATTTAACCGGTTGGATAGTCCTACGGCTGTTCCTTCGGAGATGCTTTTCGCTTCGGCCAGCGGACTGGATCCGCATATTTCTCCGGAAGCCGCTCTTTTACAAGTAGATCGGGTGGCAAAAGCCCGCGGATTCGACGTCTCGAAAAAACGACAACTGATTCGGGAAATCGGCGGACTGACCGAAAAGCCTCAATTTTTCTGCCTTGGGGAAAGCCGGATCAATGTGCTTTTGCTGAATCTAAAGACGGATGAGATAAAATAGCGTTTTCTACTTTTCTTCTCCTTTTCCACAATTGCCAGGAATTGATGCTGTTTTGCCATAAAATGTAGGAGGCGGGCCCAATGGATGCAACCGGGTTCAAGAAGACCTGTGCCATCCAGATGGCCAGAATGGTGTTTTTTTGCATCAGGCCTTGTCCGCCGGCGATGGCTTTCTTGTACTTGCGTCCGATTCTGCGTCCGACAAAAAACTGAACGCAGCAAATGACCAAAGATGCTACTGCAATCAATATTTCGGTCGTGATATCCGGGTTTTCCTGATTGATCAGATAGCAGATGGTTCTTCCCATGACCACCATCAGGGCAAGTGCCCATAAATAGAACGAAAGTCCGTGGAAACTCAGTAGCTTTTTATGAATTTTCGGCGTAAACTTTTGCATTCCCCAGGCAGCCAGTAGCGGAAGGATCAATAACGGCCCGACTTTCAGGCAGATTTGCAGAAAGGAATCCATAAAGAGCAGATCGCTGTGTGTGCCGATGAATGAAAAGATGATGGGTGCGGCAGCTGCTACCATCAGGTTACCGACTAAGGTGTAGGTGGTGATGCTGGCAACGCTCCCGCCGAGCATACCGGTGATAACGGCTGCAGAAGTGGCGGTAGGGGCCAGGACGCAGATCATGGCACCTTCGGCGAGTATGCGGTTGTATTTATACAATGAAAAATAGATAGCCAGACAGCCGATGAGCTGGATGGCGATGAGCCAGAGATGCAGTGCACTTAAGCGGACTTTTCGCGGGGAAAGCTTACAGAAAGTAAGCATCAACATGCAGAAAATGAGGTATGGCGTGATGGGAGCAAGTTTGTTGAAAAAATTGTAAAAGATGGCTCCGGTTATGATGGCAAGCGGTAAAGTCCAGTTTTTGATAAATCTTAGAATTGCATTCATCCGGTTAATTTTTGTACAAAGATATATGTTTTATAACATAATTATGTTGGTTTTGAATGAATTCGCATTCGGGAAAATGTTAAATAATAAACACTATATTAGTCCGGTTGTTTAATCAGTAATCAAAAAGGATACTTTCATGAAAATTCTTCAACGAAAGATTTGCCTGTTTTTTGTTGTTTTACTTCTCCCCACGATACTTCCGGCCCAGGATGCCAAAGATATCGTACGCAGGGCCGATACCAAATACAACGGTGAAAAATCAAGCTACAGTGAGATGACCATGACCATTGTGCGTCCGAAGTACAAACGCAGTGTGCAGTTCAAAAACTGGGCGCAGACAGGAGGCGATGCGCTGACTTTGATTACAGCCCCGGCCAAGGAAAAAGGGCAGTCCTTCCTAAAAAGCGGAAACAACCTGTGGAGTTGGAATCCCACCATACAGCGACTCATCAAGCTTCCGCCCTCCATGATGTCACAAGGCTGGATGGGCTCCGATTTTTCCAATGACGACATTCTGAAAGAGTCTTCTTTGGTGAAAGATTATACCCATAGAATGCTCAAGACCGAAATGGTGAATGGCCTGAAATGTTACAAGATTGAACTGATCCCGTTGGAAGAAGCCGGTGTGGTGTGGGGAAAAATCAACCTGTGGATTTCGGTCGACGAATATTTCGAATTGAAAAGTGAATTCTATGATGAAGATGGATATTTAGTCAAGACGCATCTGGCTTCAAAGATTATTACGCTGGATGACAGGAGGTTGCCTTCTGTGATGGAAATCATTCCGGCAGATGAACCCGGAAATAAGACGGTAGTCATCATTATCAAAATGAAGTTCAACATACCGATTGCTGGCAATTTTTTCACCCAACAGAATATGAAACGGGTTAAATAACCAATCATGAGAGACTTGATAAAAATAGCCTGGAGGAACCTGTGGCGAAACAAACGCCGGACGCTCATCACTGCAGCATCGATTTTCTTTGCCATTTTTTTTGCTGCGACGATGCGGTCTTTTCAGTTGGGAACCTATGACCACATGATCAAGCAGGCCATTGAAGCCTATTCCGGCTATATTCAGGTGCAAAATGCCGATTATTTTGACGACCCCGGCATTGACAATGTTTTCGAGCCCACGCCGTCATTGATGGCTCAGATTCTGGCCGATCCCAATGTCAAGGTGGCAGTGCCCAGGGTTGAGTCTTTTGCGTTGGCTTCCACGGGCAACCTTTCCAAAGGCGTTTTGATCACAGGCATTTCTACGGAAAAAGAACGGATGATGTCCAATCCGGAACAAAAGCTGGTGCGTTACCGCATTACGGATGAGGCTATTCGTCGATTGGGGAAAAAAGTTTCGCCGGCGGTCATGGAAAAACTGAAACAAAACCGTTTTGCATCTTTCACTTCGCAACCGGACATGTTGCTTGAGCTGGAATTGAACAAAGAAAGCAAATCGACGGTAAAGGCTATCTTGCAGGCTTCGAAAATGAAATCCCGCTATCTGACCGAAAAGGATGACGGCGTCCTGATTTCGGACAGGCTTTCAAAATATCTGAAGGTAGGGATCGGGGACTCTGTCATTCTGATGGGACAGGGGTATCAAGGTGTCAGTGCTGCAGACCTGTTTCCGGTGCGTGGCATTGTAAAATTGCCTGCACCAGACCTTGACAACAAGGTCATATTTATGTCCATAGGAAAAGCCAGCGAGTTTCTCAGCCTTTCCGGTCAGATTACCTCCATTGCCATCAACCTGAATGAAACGGATGAGATGAAAGAAACGCAGGCCGGATTGATAGAAAGGATCAGTGATGACCGGATCTCTGTAAAAAATTGGGAACAGCTGAATCCCACCCTGAAACAGCAAATTGAAAGTGATAGCCAGAGTGGTCAGCTTTTTCTGGCAGTGCTCTATATCATTATTTTCTTCGGGATTTTTGGAACTGTTCAAATGATGATTTCAGAGCGGACCCGCGAATTCGGCGTGATGGTGGCCATCGGAATGAAACGTGGCAAACTGGCCATGATTGTTGCGTTGGAAATGTTGTTTATCGGATTGATGGGGACGGTTGCAGGATTGGGTTTGTCCGCTCCCGTCATCTTGTATGGTTATTATTACCCTTTCAAGATAACCGGAGATATGGCTCAAATGTATATTGACTATGGTTTTGATCCGGTCATGCCGATGGCTTGGTTTAAAAGCTATTTCTTCAGGCAGGCAGCTGTAGTCTTTGTCATGGTCTTGGTCGCCATTTATCAGCCGGTCCGAAGCATTCTGAAACTTAATGTCATCAAGTCCATCCATGGTTAAAACAAAAAATATGATTCAATCAATAGCCTGGAAGAATGTATGGCGCAACCGCAAACGCAGCCTGATTGTGATTACAGCTGTCATGCTGGGAACTACAGCCGGTGTTTTTACCTCGGGCTTGATGAAAGGTTGGGTCGATCAGCGTATTGATGAGGCTATTTTCACCGAGGTCTCCCACATCAAGTTGTATCATCCTGATTTCCTCAACAATGAAGAAATAGGCAAAACGATACCAAAAGAAAAATCTGTCACCGGCTTTTTGGATAAACATCCGGGAATCAAGGCATACAGCAAGCATATCAAACTGATGGTTATGGCTTCCACTTCCCGTGGAAATACGGCACTGATGTTGAATGGCATTGACGTGGAAAAGGAAAAACAGGTTTCGCGGCTCTATACGCAGCTTTTGCCGGGTGAAGGAACGTATTTTGAAAAAGACGGCTCTTTTCCCATTGTGATCAGTGACAAGACAGCAGAGCAGCTTCGGATCAAGAGCTACCAACTTGATGTCATCGTGTTGGACAGCTTGAAAAGAGCAGGTTTTCCTGAGTCAGTCATCGTGAAGTTGATGGCCCTTGACAAAATCCGTTTCAATACCAAAAACCAGATAGAAAAGAAAGTCACCAAACTTTTGACACGAAAGGAAATTTCAAGATATGGCGGTCGTATTGTCAAAGTTTCAGAACATTACCGGCTCCGGTCCAAAATCGTTTTCACCTTTACGGATAAAAGTGGTGAACTGGTCAATCAGACTTTTCGGGTTTGTGGTGTTTTCAAGACTACCAATACCATGTTTGACCAGATGAATGCTTTTGTGTTGCAAAAGGATCTGGCGCAGGTGGCTGGCTTGTTGCCGGATGAATTCCACGAAATCACCATGTTGCTGAATGACGGTTACAAGCCGGAGCAAGTACGGAAGGACATCCGCAAGGCTTTTCCTGACATCAGCGCACTGACCTGGAAAGAACTGGTGCCGGATGCAGGGCTGATGTCCGAATATATGACGCTGTATTATTACATCATCATGGGATTTATTTTGTTTGCATTGGCTTTTGGCATTGTCAACACCATGCTGATGGCCATTCTGGAACGTACCAAGGAAATAGGCATGTTGATGGCTATTGGGATGAACAAGAACAGGGTGTTCAATATGATCATGCTGGAGACTATTTTCCTGACCATGGTCGGTGCTGTGGCCGGTATGGGGATGGGCTGGCTGGTCATTGAGATAACAGGACATACAGGTCTTAATTTTTCAGGAGTGGCGGAAGGTCTCGAGGCTATAGGTTGGTCTGCCGTGGTTTACCCGAGCATCACCGCCTCCTTTTTCTTCGGCGTTACGCTGATGGTCGTTGCAACCGGTATCTTGTCCTCCATAGCACCGGCCAGAAAGGCTCTGAGCCTGAATCCGGTGGATGCCCTTAGGTCTGATAATTAAAAAAATAGAACCATGAATGTCATTGAAATCAAGGATCTGGTAAAAATATACGATAACACGGCTGTTCAGGTGACAGCGGTGGATCACGTAGACCTGACCATCGAAAAAGGAGAATTTACGGCCATCGTTGGTCCGTCCGGCTCCGGGAAGACTACTTTGCTGAACATGATCGGAGGGCTTGATCAGCCTACGTCCGGGACAATCCATGTGGATGATGTGGATATCACCAAGCTGAAATCCAAACAATTGATTGATTTTCGTCTGAATAACATTGGTTTCGTCTTTCAGTCCTACAATCTGATACCGGTGTTGACCGCCGGGGAAAATGTGTCTTTTATCCTTGAAATGCAGGGTGCACCCAAGGTTGAAATTGAAAGTCGTACCAAGGAAATACTGACGGAAGTAGGGCTCGGAGACCGCATCAACAGCCGCCCAAACCAGCTTTCAGGCGGCCAGCAGCAACGGGTGGCCGTAGCCCGTGCCATGGCCTCCAAACCGAAATTCATCATTGCAGACGAACCGACAGCCAACCTGGATTCCAAGGCCACGGCAAAACTCCTTGACATGATGGAAGAACTGAACCGGAAAGAACACATCACCTTCCTTTTTTCTACGCATGACCAACGGGTGATGAACAAAGCGCACCGCATCCTTGTTTTGGAAGACGGGCGCATCGTAAAAGATGAGAGAATGGGTGCAGATGCCGCCAAAGAGTGATGGCGCATATTATTGATTGATAAATGGCTATCAAATGAAAAATATCCTTCTGCCTGTCTTGCTGTTTTTCGCTTTCACCGGATTGCATGCTCAGAAGCTGACATTATCCGGATATGTCAAGGATATGCAGGGATACTATTATTTTGAAAACCCGTTGGTCTTGTCCGCTGACCGATCTTTCCAACAGACCACCTACAACCAGATCCACAATCGTCTGAATCTGGCATTTCAGCCAACGGACAATCTCCGGTTTGAATTGGGTGTGCGAAACCGGTTTATTGTCGGTAAACTCATTCATGATATTCCGGGTTATGCCGATCTTTTTGAAACGGATAACGGCTTGAAGGATATGTCCTGGAATCTGGTTGAAAAGACAAACTGGTTTCTGAATACCTCCATCGATCGTTTTTATGCCGATTACACCTGGAAAAACCTTCAGCTGAAAGTCGGCCGACAGCGCATCAACTGGGGAATCAATCTGGTCTGGAACCCAAACGACCTTTTCAACGCCTTTTCATACATTGATTTTGATTATGAGGAACGTCCCGGCAGCGATGCGGTCTTGCTGACCTGGTATACCTCCGGATCGTCCAGCCTGGATGTTGCTTTTAAGACAGACCGGTATCACCACACCACTGCTGCAGCCCGTTACCTTTTCAATTTTCACGATTATGATGTTCAGTTTATCGGAGGCAAGAATGAAAATGATTTTGTACTCGGCGGCGGATGGTCGGGCAATATCGGCAAGGTCTCTTTCAGGGGCGAAGGCACCTTGTTCACACCGCTTCCAGGGAAAGAAAAACTTTCATCAACATCTGTATCTGCCACTGTATCTGCTGACTATACTTTTAATAATTCTTTATACGTCCATTCAGCCTTTCTTTTCAACAGTATGGGTACGACTGAAAAAAAGGGGGGGATCTCTTTGATCGATCCCAATGAAAACCTGAGTGCCAAGCAGCTTTCCATTGGGAAATATGAATGGTTCGGGCAAGTTTCCTACCCGGTCAATCCCATCCTGAGCGTTTCGCTCGCAGGGATGCTTAACCCTTCTGATCTTTCCTCTTATATTGGGCCAATGGTGACGGTTTCCTTGCAGGATAATCTCGAACTGATGCTGACGGCACAGGTTTTGTTGGGCGAAACCGGCAGCGAATATGGAGCCTTTGGAAACACCTATGCCGGTTTTGGACGCTTGAGGTGGAGCTTTTGAATACATTCCATATTTACCCAATAACAATTATTCTATTCGAATAATTCAAAAAGAATAACTATCTTTGCATAAAACACACAAATATGGCAAAAGCGATTAACCCATTTATAGTTACAGGCAAGATAGAGCCCGATTATTTTTGCGACAGAGTAAGCGAATCTGCCCGATTGATTAAATCGTTGGTAAATGGTAACAATATGGTTGTTATTTCACCTCGCAGAATGGGTAAAACAGGGCTTATCCGGTTCTGTTATGAAAAGCCTGAAATCAAGGATTCGTATGATACTTTTTTCATAGACATTCTTCATACTTCAAGTCTTAAAGAGTTCACTTATATACTTGGCAAAGAAATATTTGAATCGTTAGCTCCCCGTAGTAAAACGATGTCCGACCTATTTCTCCAAACATTAAAATCCATTAGCGGTAAATTTGGGTTCGATCCTTTTACCAATCTACCGACTTTTAATGTGGAGCTTGGGGATATTCAACGTCCCGAATATACGCTGGAGGAAATATTCACTTATTTGGCTGCGGCAGATAAACCTTGCATTGTTGCGATAGATGAATTCCAGCAAATTGCCAAATATCCGGAAAAGAATGTGGAAGCACTACTTCGTACACATATTCAGAAAATAAAAAACAGTCACTTTATTTTTGCGGGAAGTGAGCGACATATCATGCAGGAAATGTTTACTTCATCGGCTCGTCCATTCTATCAGAGTGCCGACATTCTGGAACTCAACGCCATAGATGAACCCATTTATGTGAAATTTATCATGGAACTGTTTGAATCAAGGGACCGTACTATTTCAAAGGAAGTGGTCGGGCGTGTCTATCATTTGTTCAAAGGGCACACCTATTTCATTCAGAAAACGTTCAACGAGGCTTTCTCGGATACTTTGCCCGGGGAGGAATGCACACTCGAAACACTAAATCAAACCATTGACAACCTGATTGCCGGAAATGCAACCATTTTTCGCGAAATACTCTCCAACATACCTGAAAAACAGAAAGAACTGCTGTATGCTATTGCCCGGGACGGTGAAGCGGAACGAATAACTTCATCCGAGTTTTTAAAAAAGCATAGTCTATCTTCTGCAAGTTCTATTCAGTCTGCCATCAAAAAATTACTGGAGAAAGAGCTTGTTACCGAACTGAACAAAAAATACGCCGTCACGGATAAACTTTTTGCTATGTGGATCAATACCATCTACGGGAAAAAGTTCAATCTATAGTTCGTCTTAATCAAAGAATGGCTGCCTGTGTAAGTTGATGTTGGCAGCCCATTGAATGCGGTAGGTTTGAGAATTGTATTTTCATTATATATTAATAAACAAAACAGTATCGGAAGCGTGGCAATAGATATTAAAATGCTTCAAATTGAATAATCCATTAATTGACTTAATCATGAAAAAATTAATTACACTATTTTTTATTTTGAGTTTTACATTGATAGGACAAGCACAGGTTTCTAAAACAGTAGATATTAGCACTGCCGGTACTCTATCAACAACATTAACAGCAGATGAACTGAATTCAGTTACGAACCTGACAATTACAGGGACAATTGATGCCCGCGATTTTAAAACTATGAGGGATAATATGCCGGCCTTGGCTATCCTTGATTTAAGTGGGGTAACGATAGCGGTTTACAACGGAACCACTGCTTATCCTGCTAATGAAATTCCGGAATTTGCTTTTTGTAATCCGAACACCTGGGAAGGAAAAGTTAGTTTAAAGTCTGTCATCATGCCCAACTCAGTGACATCGATAGGGAGTGAAGCTTTTGAAAGTTGTACTGAATTGAGTACTGTAACATTACCAAGTTCATTGACTTCGATAGGGAGTGAGGCTTTCGAATTTTGTACAGGATTGAGCAGTATTACAATACCAGGTTCGGTTACTTCAATAGGGAGTTACGCTTTTTGGTATTGTACCGGATTAACTGAATTTATAGTAGATGCTACTAATCTTAATTATTCTTCTCAGAATGGAGTTTTATTTGATAAAAATTTATCTCAACTGATCCAATGTCCTGCCAAAAAACAAGGAACTTATTCTATGCCATCATCTGTTACATCAATAAGGAGTTATGCTTTTTTAGAATGTACCGAATTGAGCAGTGTCTCAATATCTGGTTTGGTTACATTGATAGGAGGTTATGCCTTTAATGATTGTACCGGATTGATCAGTATTACAATTCCAGGCTCAGTTACATCGATAGGGAATGCTGCTTTTATTAATTGTACCGGATTAACTGAATTTATAGTAGATGCTACTAATCTTAATTATTCTTCTCAGAATGGAGTTTTATTTGATAAAAATTTATCTCAATTGATTCAATGTCCTGCCAAAAAACAAGGAACTTATTCCATACCATCATCTGTTACATCAATTAAGAGTTTTGCATTTCAATATTGTGTTGGATTAAGCAATGTAACAATTCCAGGTTCAGTTACTTCAATGGGGGAAAATGCTTTTTATGGTTGCACCGGATTGAGCAGTGTTACACTACCAGGTTCAATGATTTCGATTGGCAGTTGTACTTTTTATGGTTGTACCGGATTAACCTCAATTTATGCTTATCCGGTTTCACCTGTTGACTTAAGTACTGTATCTTTAGTATTTAAGGATGTCGATAAAACCAATTGTACGCTTTATGTACCAACAGAATCGAAAACAGCTTATCAGGCAGCTAATCAATGGAACGATTTTGCGAATATTGTCGAAATAACAACCGCTATACCTACTGTAAATAATGCAAGTATAAGTTTGTATCCAAATCCGGTTAATAATGATTTCTATGTAAGTGGAATGAATGGAACTGCCTTATTAAATCTATTTGATATAAACGGTAAAATGTTGTTAAACAAGGAAGTGACTAATAATAAACTAATTTCAGTCGGTACTTTACCAAAGGGAATATATGTTGTTAAACTAATGACCGGTGAAGGTACGGTTGAGAGAAAAATGGTGAAAAAATAGATATATATTGTTGGGAGCCCATTGAATGCGGTAGGTTTGAGGAATGTATTTTCATCGTATTTTAATAAATATAAACGGACTTTGGCACGATTTCTGTACTTATTTAATAGCAGAAATATTTAACAATGGAAACTAAAAAATTCGATGTCGTTGGTATGACCTGTGCTTCTTGTGTGGCGCATGTGGAGAAAAGTGTGCGGAAGCTGGAGGGCATTGAGGCAGTGAATGTACAGCTGATGACCAACAGCATGACGGTGACCTATAACGACAAAAAAGTTGATGCAAAGTCGATAGAGGAATCTGTACATAAAGCCGGCTATGAGGCTATTGCAAGGGAAGATAAACGCCGTCGGGAAGAAACCGTGGATTATGTAAAGGCTGAACAAGCTGAATTGAAAAAGCGATTCTGGGTTTCTCTTGGATTCCTGATACCCTTATTATACCTCTCCATGGGTCACATGATAGGTCTGCCAATTCCTGCATTCTTGTCCGGCTATGCCAATATGTCCGCTTTTGCCTTCACCCTGTTTTTGCTGACCATGCCTGTGATCTATTTAAACAGAAGTTTTTATAAAGGCGGTTTCAAGTCTCTTTTTCTGGGAGCACCCACGATGGATTCGCTGGTCGCCATCGGGTCTTCGGCTGCTGTCTTTTACGGCATCTTTGCCTTGTACAAGATTGGTTACGGGTATGGTCACGGAAATGCCGTCCTGGTTGAAACCTATGCCCATGACTTGTATTTCGAATCTGCGGCAACCATTCTGACTTTAGTTACTTTGGGCCGTTACTTGGAATCCAGGTCCAAAGGGAAAACATCGGAAGCCATTACCAAACTTGTGAATCTGGCACCCAAAGTGGCTACGGTCATTCGTTCGGGGGTGGAAATGGAAATCGCTGTCGATGAGGTGCGAATAGGAGATGAGGTGGTGCTGAAGCCGGGACAATCCGTCGCTGTTGATGGCGTTGTCTTGACAGGGCAATCTTCTGTGGATGAGTCTGCCATTACGGGCGAAAGCATTCCTGTTTTCAAGCAACAGGGAGACAGGATCTTGTCGGCGAGTATCAATCAAAACGGATATCTGACGTTTCAGGCAACGAAAGTCGGAACAGATACGACACTGGCTCAAATCATACGGTTGGTGGAGGAGGCATCCGCTTCGAAAGCACCCATTTCCAAATTGGCCGATCAGATCAGCCGGATTTTTGTGCCGGTAGTCATCCTCATTGCCGTCCTGGCTACCATCGTTTGGCTTTTGCTGGGTTACCCTTTTGATTTTGCCTTGTCCATCGGCATTGCTGTTCTGGTGATTTCCTGCCCTTGTGCGCTTGGACTGGCTACACCTGTGGCCATCATGGTCGGAACCGGAAAAGGAGCGGAACATGGTATCTTGTTCAAGTCGGCTGAAGCATTGGAAACGGCCCATCAAGTGCATGTCGTTGTTTTGGATAAGACAGGCACCATTACGGAAGGAAAACCGAGAGTGACGGATTTGCTGGTGAGGACTGACCTGCAAGAAGAGACTTTGCTGCGTATCGGTGCTTCTTTGGAAAAGTTATCAGGACATCCTTTGTCAAATGCTGTCATAGAGTCGGCATCCCAAAGGAACATCGATTTGTTACAGGTGCAGGATTTTAAATCCGTGACCGGACTTGGTCTCGAAGGTGTCATGGATGGGAATCAATACTATACCGGCAATCAGAAGATGATGACCGATCATCATATTTCCCTGAAAGAGTTCGAACACCGGTCTGAGCTGCTTTCGAAGGAAGGGAAGACGCCGCTTTTTGTGGCTGACGAAAATAGTGTCCTGGGAATCATCGCGGTAGCGGATGTCGTAAAGACGGGCAGCAAGGAGGCCATCCGGCGGCTTCAATCAATGGGGCTTGAAGTGTATATGCTGACGGGTGACAACGCCCAAACGGCGGCAGCCATTCAAAAAACGGTCGGCCTCCGACATGTCTTTTCAGAGGTCTTGCCACAGGATAAAGAACAGAAAATAGCAGAATTGCAGGCTCAGGGGAAAAAGGTCGCCATGGTGGGTGACGGGATCAATGATGCTCCTGCTTTGGCTCGTTCCGATGTTGGAATCGCAATAGGCGCGGGTTCTGATATCGCCATTGAATCGGCGGATGTGGTCTTGATGCGGAATGACCTTTCTGATGTAGCAACCGCCATACGTCTCAGTCAATCGGTGATTCGGAACATTAGACAAAATCTGTTCTGGGCATTTTTTTACAACATGCTCGGTATTCCTTTGGCAGCCGGCGTTTTTTATATATTGTCCGGATGGAAGCTGAATCCCATGTTTGCTGCTGCTGCCATGAGTTTCAGTTCAGTCAGTGTGGTATTAAATGCCCTGAGGTTGAAACGTTTTAAAGTTAAACATGAAATAAATACAGATAATGTTATGAAACGAGCCCATGATCTATTGCTCACACAAACGAACAATTTTTTGGCGAGTTGCATCGAATTCCTAAATGTTAAAATAAAAAATAATGAGATGAAATACAAAGTTTTAAACATAGAAGGAATGAGCTGTGCCCATTGCTCTGCCCGCGTTGAAAAAGCGTTGAATGCCCTTGATGGAGTGGAAGCGAAAGTCAGTTTGGAAGAAAAAACGGCTCAGGTCAAACTGACCGGAGAAGTGAGTGACGAGACTTTGAAAAAGGCTGTGGAAGAGGCCGGTTATGAGGTGACCGGGATTGTGTGAAAGAAGGATCAGAAGTATGGAAGGCTCGGCGATGGCCGTATTGTAAAGTCCTTGAGGTGACCGGATATTCTGTGAAAAATCCATCAAATGGGGCTTTTTCGCTTTTTCCTGATTTCAGTCGATGAAATATCCATCAGTTGCCCATCCAGCATTTTCATCCGGTTCCATCCGGCTGGAATCCGGTTTGAAAACCCGGGCCTCGGATAAACCAGTATGTCGAAATTCGCCAGCAGAAAATCGTACTCTTTCCATTGGGTAAATATATCAAGATTGTCACCGCCGATCAACAGGACAAATTCCCGTTCAGGATATTTATCTGCAGCATAGCGGAGTGTCTGGACGGTGTAGGAGGGAAGCGGCAAATGAAATTCGATGTCCGAAGCCGAACATCCCGGGTGTCCTTCCAGGGCTTTGGAAACCATTCTCAGACGATCAGCCGCATCGGTGGGGTCAGCCGTTTCCTTCAACGGATTTTGCGGGCTAACCACATACCAGCATTCATCCACCAGACCATTCAAGATCAAATGATCTCCGAGAGCCAGGTGGCCCTCATGAATCGGGTTGAAAGAGCCCCCGTAAAAACCGGTACGGATTTTGGCAGATATCATATTGCGATGTTTTTTTTCAAAAAAAAATTTATTTTCCGGAGATACGACCTGAGTGATTGGAAAAGAGAAGGAGAGGCCGGGCTGCTCATTTAATTTTCCAGAAAATCTTTTACTTTTTTTAGGCAATCTTGTTTGGCCTGATTCAGTATATCATTGATAATCAAAACGTCAAACTGCGGAGCGAAAGTCAGTTCATAGGCGGCTTTTTCCACCCGTTCCTGAATGATTTCGGCACTGTCTGTGCCCCGAAATTCCAGTCTCTGACGCAAAACCTCAATACCGGGCGGTTGTACGAAAATGGATAAGGCTTGTGCTCCGAAATGCTTTTTAATGTTGAGGCCCCCTTTTACGTCTACGTCAAAAAGGACATGCTTGCCTTCGGAGATGATGCGTTCCACTTCGCTTTTGAGCGTTCCGTAAAATTTGTCCGGATATACTTCTTCCCATTCCAAAAAGGCATTTTCGGCAATTTTCTGACGAAAAGCTTCCGGACTGAGAAAATAATAGTCTTTTCCGTTGGTCTCCGTGCTTCTGGGCTGACGGCTGGTGGCCGATACGGAAAAGTGCAGGTTTAGGTTTTGACCGAGCAACCACTTCACAAGCGTTGTCTTTCCTGAACCGGACGGGGCAGAGAATATGATGATCTTACCTTTTTCCATGTTTATCAAAACTTTAATATTTGCAGGATGCAATGCGGAGATTTGTTCTGTATGGAGCAATAAAACCTGCTCTTTCTTGCTACGCCACTTATGAATTCGGTACCATTCATTTACAGGACATTCAAAACCTGCTCTTTCATTTGTTCCAGTTCATCCTTCATGCAAACCACCGTCTTCTGCATTTCAGAATGGTTCGATTTGGAACCCATCGTATTGACTTCACGGCCGATTTCCTGGCAGATGAAGCCAAGCTTCTTGCCTTGTCCGTGAGCTTCAGCCATGGTTTCCCTGAAATATTTGCAGTGGTTGGCCAGCCTTGATTTCTCTTCGTTGATGTCTAATTTCTCGATGTAGAAAATCATTTCCTGTTCAAAACGGTTCTTGTCGTATTCCACCCCTTTGATTTTTTCCAAACCCTCAGCGATGCGGGCCTTGATTTTTTCCACCCGTTCGGGTTCATAAACCTCGATGTCTTTCAAAAGGCTTTCGATGCGGTCCAGCTTTTCGGTGAAAACAGATTCGAGCATTTTTCCTTCCTGTATCCTGAATTGGACGAGCTGGTCAATGGCTTGGTCCACAGCGGGTCGGACGACAGCCCAAGTTTCCTCGTCGACTTCTTGTATTTCTGTTTTGAGGGCGTCCGGTAAACGTAAGAACAACGGCCACGGATCTGCAGGAGGATCAATGCCAAGCTTGCCGGCTGTTTCATGGAGTTGGCTGAAGAAACTTTCAACAATACCGAAATTTAGTTGCGGGGCATTGTCTTTGTTGGTATTTTCAAAATAGAGGGAGAAATCCACTTTACCTCTTTCCAGCCGGCTGAGAATTTCATTGCGGATTTCCATTTCCCTGTCTTTGTAAGCGTTAGGAATTCTTGTGGATAAATCCAGTTGTTTGCTGTTTAAAGATTTGATTTCGACTGTGATTTTTTTTCCTGCAATTTCACAGCTGGCTTTTCCGAAGCCTGTCATTGATTGTATCATGATTCCCTGTTTTTATGCAAAAGTAATTTTATTTGGTGAAACGGAGTCTGAAATGGTGTGAATTTTGTACTTTTGTAAAAATTAAGGGTACTGAATTTTGTGATTATGGCGTCGATTCTGCATTTGGAGACTTCTACAAAAATTTGTTCGGTGGCTTTGAGCCGGGACGGAAGTATCTTATTTTCAAAAGTCGATATGAACGGACCTTCACATGCTGTTCAAATCGGATTGTTCGTGGATGAAGCTTTGAAAGTGGCAGAGTCGAAAGGGCTCAGACTTGATGCGGTGGCAGTCAGTTCGGGGCCGGGTTCTTACACCGGATTGCGCATTGGCGTTTCAATGGCTAAAGGCCTTTGTTACGGAGCAGGTGTCAGGCTGATATCCATACCGACACTGAGGTTACTGGCCGATCAGGTGATCCGGAAGGCCGGTTTTCCAAAAGATGCCTTGATTTGCCCGATGCTGGATGCCAGGCGGATGGAAGTCTATACGGCCACGTTTGATGCTCAGGGGCATTATCTGGAAAAGGACAAGGCGTTGATTGTGGATGAAAACAGCTTTACCGAAGCATTGAAAAACCATCCGGTCTGGTTTGTAGGTGACGGTGCCGAAAAATGTCGGAAAAAAATTCAATCGGACCATGCGCATTTCGACAGGAATGTGTTTCCCTTGGCTGAAGCGATGATGCCGTTGGCAGAAAAGGCTTTCAGTGAAAATAAATTTGAAAATGTAGCCTACTTTGAGCCGTTTTATCTCAAGGAATTTGTAGCTACCATCTCTAAAAAACAGATTATTCCAACCAAATAATATATACTTTTTTAATCAATCAGGACTAAAAGTTTGGTATGGCTTTATGCAACGAAAATCTATGGAAGTAAACGAACTGGATTACAACACTCAGTTGAAACGTATGGAACTGCCTGAATACGGCAGAAATATCCAACGTATGGTTGATTATGCTTTGACCATTGAGGATAGGGAAGAGCGCAAACGCTGCGTACAAACTATTATCAGCATTATGGGAAATTTATTTCCGCATTTGCGCGATGTGCCCGATTTCAAACACAAACTTTGGGATCACCTGGCCATCATGTCTGATTTCAAGCTGGATATAGACTATCCCTATGAAATCGTGAAAAAGGAAAACCTGTATTCCAAACCGGACAAAGTACCTTACAATGCCCAAAGAATCAAGGTCAAACATTACGGTCGTTCCATTGAAGACCTGATTGAGAAGGCCGTGGCTATGGAAGACGGTCCTGAACGAACCAGGCTGATTCAATTGATGGCCAACCACATGAAGAAAAGCATTTTGACCTGGAACAGGGAGTCTGTGGATGACCAAAAGATCTTTGACGATTTGCGCACGTTATCCGATGGCAAGATTGACGTGAACGAAGAGACCGTACACTTGGTCGAAGTTCGCGATATTGTCCCGACACGCAAGCCGATGCAAAGGCAAAACATAGGAACCAACAGGAAAAACCAAAGATAAGATGGCTTCTTTTCTCATTGATGGCGGTTACAAGTTAAAGGGTGAAATCGAAGCCCAGGGGGCGAAGAATGAGGCCCTTCAGGTCTTGTGCGCCTGCTTGTTGACACCTCGGGAGGTCATTATTGAGAATATTCCTGATATTCTGGATATCAATAACCTGATAGGTTTGATGCAGGATTTGGGGGTGAAGGCCAAACTTCTGAAGCCGAATACCTGGAGCATCCGGGCTGACGAAATCAATTTAGATCGGTTGTATTCTGAGGAATACCTGATAAAAAGTGCTGCGTTGCGAGGTTCTGTCATGTTGGTCGGCCCGCTGGTCGCCAGATTCGGGCAGGCTGTCATTTCCAAACCTGGAGGTGACAAGATCGGTCGCAGAAGACTGGACACGCATTTCATCGGCATCCAGAAACTTGGGGCAAAATTTGATTATGACAGGATACGCTCTTTGTATTCCGTCACGGCTGATCAGCTGAAAGGTTGTTACATGTTGCTCGATGAGGCTTCTGTAACAGGTACGGCCAACATCCTGATGGCTTCTGTGCTGGCAAAAGGAAAAACCACCATTTACAATGCTGCCTGTGAACCTTATATCCAGCAACTTTGCAAAATGCTCAACCGGATGGGTGCGAAAATTTCAGGCATCGGATCCAACCTGCTTTCCATCGAAGGTGTAGAAGGCTTGGAAGGTTGCCGCCACCGCATTTTGCCGGATATGATTGAAGTGGGTAGTTTTATAGGAATGGCAGCGATGACCGCCTCGGAAATCACCATCAAAAGAGTTGCCTATGATGAGTTGGGCATTATTCCCGACAGTTTCCGCAGACTCGGTATCCAGATGGAACGGCGGGGTGACGACATTTATATTCCTTCTCAGAAATCTTATACCATCGATACATTCATGGACGGTTCCATCCTGACCGTATCGGACGCTCCGTGGCCGGGCCTGACACCGGACTTGCTCAGTGTGATGCTTGTAATCGCCACCCAGGCTATTGGTAGCGTGCTTATTCACCAGAAAATGTTCGAAAGCCGTTTGTTCTTTGTGGACAAACTCATCGATATGGGTGCCCAGATCATTCTTTGCGATCCGCATCGTGCCACCGTCATCGGACTTGGTAAAAGGCAGGTTTTGCGTGGTTGTTCCATGTCTTCGCCCGATATTCGTGCCGGTATTGCTCTGCTGATTGCAGCTATGTCTGCCGATGGGGAAAGCTGTATCAAAGGCATCGAACAAATTGACAGAGGTTATCAGAATATTGACGGCCGCCTGAATCGATTGGGTGCTCACATACGACGTATTTAAGCATGATCAGGAAATCCGAAGTTTTTCCCATCGGAAAATTTTACAAGCCTCATGGTATCTCCGGGGAAATCTCATTTGGTTTCACCGACGATATCTTTGACCGGACCGATTCTCCATATTGGGTTCTTGAAATGGAGGGTATCTTGGTGCCTTTTTTTGTGGAATCTTACCGTTTCCGTTCCGAAGAAACCGTTCTGGTTCGTCTGGAAGGTATTGAAAGTGAGGCACAAGCAAAGGAACTTTTTAACAAGGTCGTTTACTATCCCTTTAAATATTCCGAAGAAGGTGACGAGGATCCTTCCGACGATGAGGATTGGAATACCTTCGCCGGTTTCAAGGTTTATGATGTGATGGCCGGCTATCTCGGCAAAGTGGAAGAAGTGGACGATTCGACCTTGAATGTGCTGTTCAGAATAACCAACGAAGGCCGGGAAATCCTGATGCCTGTCGCAGAAGAATTTATCACCGAAATCAATATCGAAAAACGGGAAATACATGTTCATTTGCCGGAAGGATTAATAGAACTTTGAAAAAATGATCCGGACCTTTGATTTGTCCATAGGCTACCGACGCGGAAAAAAAGAAATTCCGGTGCAGAATCACCTGAATCTTCATGCAGAGGTTGGAGAGATGCTGTCGCTGATAGGTCCCAACGGTTGTGGTAAATCCACTTTGCTGAGGACGCTCTGTGGTTTGCAGAAACCACTGGACGGGAAGATTCAGATTCAGGGCATTGATTTGGATCGGATTTCTTTTTCAGAGCGGGCGAAATTGTTTGGTTTGGTGCTTACGGATCAAGTCCGTTTGGGATATATTACAGTAAAGCAAATGGTTGCGATGGGACGTCACCCATATACCTCTTTTTCAGGGAGATTTAGCGAAAAAGATGAACAGCGTGTGGAAGAATCCATGGCGGCAGTGCATCTGGAAAATTTTGCAGACAGGCTCCTCACGGAACTTTCGGACGGAGAACATCAACGGGTGATGATTGCCAAAGCGTTGGCTCAGGATACACCCTTTATCCTCTTGGACGAACCGACTTCTTTTTTGGATTTGCCCAATCGGGTGGAAATGATGTTGCTTTTGAAAAAATTGGCAAGCGATATGCAGAAAATCATTTTGATTTCCACCCATGAAATTGATTTGGCCTTGAAACTTTCCGACCAGATTTGGCTCATGAGTCCCGGAAAAAATCTTGAAATCGGAACACCGGAGGAACTGATGAAAAATCAATGTATTCAGTCTGTTTTTCATAGCGAGTCTTTCGGTTTTGAGCCTGAAACAGGACATATTATTATTTTTTAAGACCCAAGGTTATCGGATACCTGTGAATTTCTGCTAATTTTGTGATTTAATTGTTCATGAAGAAAACGAAAATTCGCGTACATATAGATCGTCTGCGAAAAAAATTTCAGCTGTCGATTTTTAATGAAAGCACTTTGGAGAATGTTTTTTCTTTGAGGGTTTCTCTCATGGATGGTATATTTCTGGCCGCTTCTGTTTTTGTCGTCCTGTTTTTCTTTTCGCTTTTCTTGTTGTCTCATACCCCCTTAAAATCACTTTTGCCTGAAGATATAGATCCCAGACTCAGGAAGCAGCTGGTGAACGAAGCTTTTCGTGTGGACTCTCTGACTGATGCCATGGATAAACAAATGCGGTATATGGGGGTTTTGAAAGATATCATATCGGGAGACATCCCTGCCGATACCCTGAAAAAGGTTGGAAAGGACATTCCGATGGATACTCTGGCAAACCGGCATCTAGAATTGATGAAAGAAACGAAAAAAGAAAAGAAATTCAGGGAAAATTACGAAGAATCGGAAAAATACAATCTTTCCATTCTGGGTGAACAGCCTAAGGTGGAAGGTCTGCTCTTTTATCCGCCCATCAAAGGAAAGATTGTGAACAACTTCAATCCCAAGCTCAAGAGTTATGGTGTCGAAATCCAGATTGACGACAGGCAACCGGCCCTCTCTGTACTGGATGGAACGGTGTTGTTTACCGGATATACGACCGATTATGATTACGTGATAGAGGTGCAACACAACAATGATTACATCTCTGTCTATAAATATGTTTCAGAACTGCTTAAAAAACAGGGAGATAAAGTGAAAGCAGGAGAGGTAATCGGAGTTGTTGGAAAAAGTCCGGCAAGAAAAGGTTTCCCACATTTGTATTTTGAATTGTGGAATAAAGGGGTCGCCATGAATCCACAGGATTATATTGTATTTTGATGAAAAAAGGTCGTACACGATAGATGACAATTTCCAAAGAATGAAAGAAAACGATCAAAAAAAGAAACAAATAGCGATACTGGGTTCAACCGGTTCCATCGGTACTCAGGCACTTGAAGTGATTCAGGCGCATCCTGATCATTTTGAAATATATGCGCTGACTGCAAACAATCAGGTGGATTTACTGATCAGGCAGGCTCGTCAGTTTATGCCTGAAGCAGTCATCATTGCCAACAAGGAACATTACGAAAAACTAAAGGATGCATTGGCAGACTTGCCCATCAAGGTGTATGCAGGAAGCGATGCCATTGCCCAAATTGTAGCGTCGGAACCCATTGATATCGTTTTGACGGCCATGGTCGGTTATTCCGGTCTTAAACCGACCATTCAAGCCATTAAGGCCGGCAAGACCATTGCGCTTTCCAACAAGGAAACCATGGTGGTAGCCGGTGAAATAATCAACGCTCTGGCTATCAAGTACCATGCGCCGATATTACCGGTCGATTCCGAACATTCGGCTGTTTTTCAATGTTTGGAATATGACAATCCGGTCGAAAAAGTGATCCTGACAGCGTCCGGAGGACCTTTCCGCACAACTTCACTTGAAGATTTGGTTACTGTTACCCAAAAACAGGCACTCAGACATCCCAACTGGAATATGGGCGCAAAGGTGACGATAGATTCTGCATCCATGATGAACAAAGGTTTTGAAGTGATTGAAGCCAAGTGGCTTTTTAATCTCAAGCCTGAACAAATTGAAGTGGTGATACATCCCCAGTCCATCATTCATTCCATGGTGCAGTTTCAGGATGGTTCCATCAAAGCCCAGATGGGTTTGCCCGATATGAGAATACCTATTCAGTTGGCATTCAGCTATCCGGAAAGATTGAAAACAAATTACCGAAGGATTGATTTTGAGCAGTATTCTTCTCTGACCTTTGAAAAGCCGGACCAGAAACGTTTCAGGAATTTATCGCTGGCCTATTACGCAATGGAACATGGAGGAACAATGCCTTGCGTATTGAATGCTGCAAATGAGATTGCCGTTGAGGCCTTTCTTCATGATCGTATCGGATTTCTTAAAATGTCGGATCTGATAGAGAGAACCATGCAAAAATCGAGCTTTATGACGAATCCAACCTACGAAGACTATGTCGCATCTGATGCGGAGGCTAGAAAGGTTGCGATGGATTTTATAAAACATTAATTTTGAAATATTTACATTAAAGATTATTTATGGAAACATTTTTGATTCGTGCGTTGGAATTGATTTTTAGCTTGTCCATCCTTGTGCTCATACATGAGTTTGGTCACTTCATATTTTCCCGTATTTTTAAAGTGAGGGTTGAAAGATTCTATATGTTTTTCAATCCCCTTTTTTCTATTTTCAGGGTGAAAAAGATTCATGGAAAACTCCGTTTTTCCTGGTTTTCCAGAAAAGCACCTGAAGCATTTGTCGCTGAACCCGATAAAACTGAATTCGGTTTGGGTTGGGTGCCTCTTGGCGGCTATTGTGCCATTTCCGGTATGATTGATGAGTCCATGAATACCGAACAGATGGCTCAGCCTGAACAACCCTGGGAATTTCGTACCAAACCGGCATGGCAGCGTCTGCTGATCATGGTGGCAGGTGTCCTGTTCAATTTCATTCTGGCATTGTTTATTTATTCGGCGGTGCTCCATGTTTGGGGAGATGAATATCTGCCGATTGAGAATGTAGAAATGGGTTTCGACTTTTCACCTGCCGGACATGACATCGGCTTTAAGGATGGAGACAGATTTGTTTCTGCAGATGGTGTCAAATTGCAAAGATTCAATGACGTGGCCTTGCGTCAGATTGCGAATGCTTCCGTGGTGACGGTTATTCGTGACAATCAGGAACAGACGGTGAAGATTCCGGATGATTTGATGCAAAGAATCATGGCAGGGAAACAAGGATTTGCAGGTTATCGTTTTCCGACTGTCGTCAAAGATATTAAAAAGGGTTCCGTTTGTGATCTGGCAGGTCTGTCTTCCGGAGATAGTCTGACCGCTATTAATGGAAAAACATTGGCTTCTTTCTCCGATTTCTCAGAGACATTGATGAAAAATAAGAATCGCAAGATTCAATTGACATATTTTAGGAACGGGATTCCGAAAACGACTGATGTCACCCTTGGCGAGGACGGGAAATTGGGCTTTTACGTCAAGCCGATCAATGAAATCTATCCCATGCGAAAGGTGGAATTCTCCCTGTTGGCATCCATCCCTGCCGGCATCGGTAGAGGCATCGGTAAATTGACAGGTTATGCCAGTGATATGAAATATGCCTTCACTAAAGAAGGGGCCAAGAGTTTGGGTGGATTTGGAGCCATCGGAAGTCTGTTCCCTCCTGAATGGGATTGGAGAAATTTTTGGGAAACTACCGCTTTCCTGTCTATTATTCTGGCTTTTATGAATATATTGCCTATTCCGGCCTTGGATGGTGGTCACATCATGTTTCTTTTCTATGAAATCATAGCCAGACGCAAACCCAGTGATAAGTTCATGGAATATGCACAAATGACCGGTATGTTTCTGTTGTTCGCCTTGTTGATTTATGCCAACGGAAATGATTTGTACAGGCTGATATTCAAATAAAAAAACGGTGATATGTAAAAATTTGCAGATGTCATTCTCAAAAGGGGATGGCATCTGTCGTTATAAGAAGCGGTGCTTTTTATCTGCACGAATGGAGCGATGTTAAATATCCCGCTAATCCCAAATGTCATACTTTTGACACTTTTCCGCAATTTTTCAATTTGATCCTTTTTTAGCCGTCGATATACGTTTTACAGGAAAAATACGTTTTACACTTACCTGCATTGACTTTCAATGTGAGATAAACCGTAAATTTATGATAGAATACATCAAAGGAGAAGTGATCACTTTGACACCTACAAATGTCGTTTTGGAAAATCAGGGATTGGCTTATTTCATCAATATCAGTTTAAACACATACACGAACATTCAGGCATTGAAGACGTGTAAACTTTATATTCATGAAGCAATCCGGGAGGATGCCTACGTGCTTTTTGGCTTTTCGACACTGTCGGAACGTGCTACTTTTCAGCAATTGATCGGCGTTTCAGGTGTTGGTGCCAATACTGCAAGAATGATTCTTTCCTCTTTGAGTGTGATTGAATTGGAGACCTGTATCCTAAGTGAAAATGCCGATGTCTTGAAAGCGGTCAAAGGCATCGGACTGAAGACAGCCCAACGCATCATTGTGGATCTGAAGGATAAAATAGGTAGGGCAGGAGTCGCTGCTTCCGAAACCATGGCAACCGGTTCCAAAAACAGTTTGGTTCGGGATGAGGCAGTCGCTGCACTTCAAATGCTCGGTTTTGTACAATCCGCATCCATGAAATCGGTCAACAAGATATTGTTTGATTCCCCGGATCTTCCTGTAGAACAAGTTATAAAAGCAGCACTGAAATTGTTGTAAATCTTTGAAAAGCAGACTTCCTATAATTTTAATCTTGTTGTTTACACTTGCCGGATTTTTCAGCTTGTATTCAGCTTCTTCACTACCAGTGAAGCAAAAAGTCATGCCTGCTTCGAAAGATGGTATTTCTCAAAAAACGGATACAACGTTGAGATATCCGGTTAGAAGGACGGTTCCTGAAACATCCAAAGAAAATGCAGCTTTGTCTCCTGTTGATTTGAAAAACCCGAAAAATATCGGTACGGTTATCGAATATGATACGGAAACAGGCACCTATCAAATGAAAACCAAGTTGGGAGAGGAAGTAATAGGGACGCCCATTGACCTTACGGCTGAAGAATATCTCGAATACCAGCAAAAAGAGTCGTCTGCTGCCTATTGGCGGGAAAAAAATAAAATTGATTTCAGTAAAAAAAAGGATGATTTTTCTTTGACAAACATGCAATTTGATCTCGGAATGGGTGACAAAATTTTTGGAGAAGGTGGCGTGAAATTGAAAACCAAGGGATCTATTGAAACAAAATTCAGTATTAAGAACAATAAGGTGGACAATCCTTCTTTCTCTGAAAATGCCAAAGACAAGACCTACTTTGACTTTGACCAGAAGGTTCAAATGAATGTCAACGGCAAGGTTGGAGACAAAATCAATGTCAACATGAATTATAACACCGAAGCCACCTTCGATTATGATGCCAAGTCCGTCAAATTGCGTTACGAAGGCAAGGAAGATGAAATTATCAAAAGTATTGAAGGTGGAAATATCAGTATGCCTGTCAACAGTTCTCTGATTTCAGGTGGATCCTCCTTGTTTGGGGTCAAGACTGCGCTTCAGTTTGGAAAGTTATCTGCGACTGCCGTTGTTTCGCAGCAGCAATCAAAGACCAAGTCTGTCAGTCTGAGCGGCGGTGTCCAGACGAATAAGTTTGACCTTGATGTGACGGCTTATGACGAGAACCGCCATTATTTTCTTTCTCAGTATTTCAAAAACAACTACGATAACTGGATGAGCAAATTGCCTTATATTTCATCCGGTATCAATATCACCAAGGTTGAAGTTTGGGTGACCAACAAAACCGGTAATCTTGATAATGCCAGAAATATTGTCGCTTTTGCTGATTTGGGCGAACCGATTACTATCTTTAATAATCATTGGATCAACAATACGGGTGCGAAGGTACCTGCAAATTCAAGCAATAGCCTGTATTCTGAGATTACCCAGCAATATGCAAGTGCCAGAAACATCAGTGACGCCAATGCTACTTTAGCACCGCTTGACGAAAGTGATCATGTGAATGTCGGTGAAGACTATGAACGGTTGGAAAGTGCCAGAAGATTGGAATCCAGTGAATATACCCTGAATAGTACCTTGGGCTATATCTCGCTGCGACAATCACTCAACAGTGATGAAATTCTGGCTGTGGCTTATGAGTATACCAAAAACGGACAAACCTATCAAGTCGGCGAATTCTCCACGGACGGCATAGAATCTCCAAAAACCTTGTTTGTCAAAATGCTGAAAGGTACCGATTATTCCCCGTCTTCTCCAACTTGGGAACTAATGATGAAAAACGTTTATTCTATCGGTGCATACAATGTCGAATCCAAGAATTTTGAACTCAATATCACTTATAAGTCTGATTCCGTCGGAACGGATATGAACTATTTGACTGAAGGCAAAATCAAAAATAAGTTATTGCTGCGTGTCATGAACCTTGATAATCTGAACAGCAAACAGGAAGCTTATCCGGATGGGGTTTTTGATTATGTGGAGGGTTATACTGTACAGTCTGCCAACGGCCGGATTATTTTTCCGGTCAGGGAGCCGTTCGGGAAACATCTCAGAGAAGCGATCGGCGATAATACCATCGCAAACAAGTATGTTTTTGAAGAGCTGTACGATTCGACCTTGACGGTGGCACAGCAACTGACGGAAAAGAATAAATTTAGGATTTCCGGTTCCTATAAAGCCTCTTCCGGAGCCACTATCTCACTCGGTGCCATGAATGTGGCCAGCGGATCCGTGGTGGTTACAGCCGGTGGACAAACCTTGACGGAGAATGTCGATTATACGGTGGATTATGCTTCAGGAACGGTCACCATCCTGAATGAGGCACTGATTACATCCGGTACAGCCATCAATGCGACCTGTGAAGATCAATCCACATTCAGTATGGTGCGAAAATCAATGGTCGGAATGGCTCTTGACTATAAGTTCAGCGATAATTTCAACGTCGGAGGCACCTTGATGCATCTTTCCGAAACACCGTTGACCAACAAAGTGAACATGGGTTATGAATCTGTATCCAACACCATCTGGGGAATAAATACTTCTTTTAAGACAGAATCGCAATTTCTGACCAATCTGATTGACAAATTGCCATTGATAAATGCCACCAAACCTTCCCAGTTCTCTATGAACGGTGAGTTTGCCCAATTGATTGCCGGTTCGTCAAAGGCTTTGGACAACAAGTCATACATCGATGATTTTGAGGCCTCGGAAAAACCTATTTCCTTGAAAGATCCGACTCAATGGTTCCTGGCCAGTACGCCCTATGATCCGTCAGGAGGCTTGTTCCCGGAAGCAGCCTTGTCCGATAATATCCGGTACGGTTATAATCGTTCCCTTCTGGCATGGTATACCATCGACGGTATCTTCAATCAGAACAACAGTTCTCAGACGCCAAGTCATATCAGGAACGATTTGGACCAATTATCCAATCACTATGTGAGGGCGATTCGGGAAAGAGAGATTTTTCCGGACCGTAATTTAGCCTATAATCAGACAGGTTTGCTTTCAGTCATGAATTTGGCCTATTATCCGAAAGAAAGAGGCCCGTATAATTTTGACTGGGAAAGCATGAATACCGACGGAACCTTGAAGTATCCCAAAAGCAGATGGGGCGGCATCATGCGCAAGATTGAGTCGGGATACACCAATTTCGAATCCAACAATGTGGAATACATCGAATTCTGGATGATGGATCCTTTTGTTTATGACAGTTTGGGCGTATCAACCGGTGGTGATATGTATTTTAACCTGGGTGAGATTTCGGAGGATGTCCTGAAAGACGGCAAGCGCTCTTTCGAAAATGGGTTGCCTACTTCTGCCGGTGATACCAGTTTTATCAGTACGACCAAATGGGGAAAAGTTTCGACCAAGACTTCCACAGCCTACGCATTTGATAATACAGCCGGTGTCCGTTCCCTTCAGGATGTAGGTCTGGATGGTCTTAGTACAGAAGAAGAAAAAAGTTGGCACACGGACTATATTACTCATGTCCGAACAAAAGTGGTGGACCCGGTAGCCATCGATCAGATGGAAAAAGATCCATTTTCGCCCGTCAATGACCCTGCCGGTGACAATTACCATTATTTCCGGGGTTCAGACTATGATAATCAGAAAACAAGCATTCTGAACCGATATAAACATTATAACGGCTATGACGGCAATTCAACGCAAAATTCCGGAGAATCCTATTCGACAGTTGCGACGACACTTCCGAATGTGGAAGACATCAATTTGGATTTTACCCTGAATGAGACGGAAAGATATTATCAGTACCATGTCTCTTTACGTCATGCTGATATGGAAGTTGGAAAAAATTTCATCAAAGACAAGCGGACAAGCTCCGTTACGTTAAAAAACGGCAAGGTGGAACAAGTTTCCTGGTATCAGTTCAAGATACCTATTGAGGAATATGAAAAGAAAGTGGGAACCATCAGCGGTTTCAACAGCATCCGTTTTATCAGGATGTATCTGACAGGTTTTGAGGACAGTACCATCCTGCGTTTGGCCAGTTTGGATCTGGTACGCGGTGATTGGAGAAACTATACGAAAGACTTATATACAACTGTACCCATTTCTGATGCTGTGATGGATGTTTCTACGGTCGGTCTGGAAGAAAATTCAAGTCGTACCCCCATCAATTATAAACTGCCTCCGGGTGTCAGCAGGGAAGCCGATCCCAGCCAGCCGGGAGTATATCTGCAAGACGAAAAGTCGCTTGCATTAAAAATTTCCGATCTGTCTCCGGGTGATGCCAGAGCCGTCTATAAAAATACTTCCTATGACTTCAGACAATATGACAGATTGCAAATGTTCGTCCATTCCGAGGCCTTTGAAAAAGACGCCAATCCTCCTAAAAATTATGAAATGACGGTATTTATGCGTCTGGGAACGGATTATCAGAATAACTATTATGAATATGAGATACCACTCGAAATTTCTGAACCTTATGTAAATATTGCTTCTTCCATTTGGCCGGACAACAACTTTTTCGACATTCCGTTTGATTTGTTGACCAAGATCAAGAATAATAGAAACGCTGGCGGTTCTGTCAGTTATACGAAAGAATATTCGGAGTTCGATCCCGACCATAAGCAAAATAAGGTGAAAATCATTGGAAATCCGTCCTTAGCCGATGTTAAAACCATCATGATTGGTGTACGGAATAAAGGAACCACGGTCAAATCCGTAGAGATATGGGCAAATGAATTGCGCCTGTCCGGATTTAAGGATAAGGGTGGTTATGCCGCTATGGGTAGTGCTGTCCTGGGATTGTCCGATCTCGGTACGATTACAGCCAGCGGTCGTTATGAATCAGATGGATTCGGGGGACTGGAACAGAGCGTTTCCGAACGTAGGTTGGATAGCTACGGCCAATATAACATGGCTTTCAATTTTAACCTTGGCCGTCTTTTACCGGAAAAAGCGAAAGTCAATATCCCATTGTTCTATTCCATATCCAGGGAAACAACCACGCCCAAATATGATCCATTGAACGAAGACCTGTTGTTGAGCGATGTGCTTGATGCCGCGAAAAGCAAAGCAGCGCGTGACTCCATTTTGAACTATAGTCAAACCCTGAAGACCTATAAGAGCCTCAGTTTGACGAATGTGAAAGTTGACCTGAAAAGCAAAACGCCGCTTCCGATAGATCCGGCAAACCTTACTTTCAATTATAGTCAGAATGAAGCCTTTGAGCGTAATGCAACGACGGAATATCAGATTACCAAAAATTATACGGGAGGAATCAATTATTCCTATTCTTCGCCATTAAAACCATGGCAGCCATTTATCAAAAGCAAGATAATGACTTCACCCTGGTATAAATCTTTGAAGGAGTTAAATCTGAATTTCCTTCCGAATAACATAACGGCAAGCTCCAACTTAATCAGGTATTATTATGAAATGCAATCCAGGGACCTGACTTCAACCAGTTCTGATGAAGTTTTTCCGCTCACTGTCAGCAAAAACTTTTTGTGGAATACGGATTTGTCCGTCAACTGGAATATCACTACCAATTTGAAATTATATTTTTCGATAAATAATAGGGCAAAAGTGGAAGAAACATTGACGGCCCCTGTCAACAAAGAACTGTTTGCCACGGAGTACCAAAACTGGAAAGATACGGTTTCAAGAAGTTTGCGGGAATTTGGAACACCTCTGGATTATACGCAAACAGCCAACTTGACCTGGCAAGTGCCTTTGAATCGAATTCCCGCACTGGATTTCATAAACATGAATACCCAGTACAATGCCGTCTATGAATGGACCAGAAGTTCAACAGCCGATGCGGAAACCGATCTGGGTAATCAAGTGAGCAATCAGCGAGTGATTTCGCTGACTTCTGTCGGTAATCTGGTGAACCTGTATAACAAATGGGATTTTTTGAAAAATATCAATAAGAAGAATTCAGAAGTCAGACGCCAGACGGCTGTTGCAAAAAAGGCCCCTTCAGATTCCAAACAAAGAAAAATCGCCAAAGAAACGCCCAAAAAATCTGTGGTCAAGAAATTGAAAAAATACGAAAAAGAGATAGTCCTGTTTAGGGATTCGGTGATGATCATAAAGCACAATCTGAAGAATAAACGGGTGTTTATGGTGGCCATTGATTCGACCGGAAAGCGAGTTCCGCTCAAATTCAAGGTAAAGGATGAAAATAATCTGCTGGTTTACCCACAAGAAAACAGAACCCTAAAGTTATCCGTCATCCAGAAACCTGCCCTTGATGATGAAGGCTGGTATCAGGCTGCACAGTTCGCAGCCCGGACGATGATGTCTGTCAGGAATATTTCCGTAACCTATAAGCAGACCGATGGAATGATTATTCCGGGATTCAAGCCTGAGTCTGGCCTGATCAGCAAATCGGAATACGGTACGGCACCGGGATGGGATTTTGCGTTGGGATTTCAGCCAGACGATTATCTTCAACGGGCCAAGGATAAAGACTGGCTCATTGTTGCGGATTCCATCACCAGTCCGGCTATTATGACGAAAGTCACGGATTTGCGTATCAAATCAACGATTGAGCCGTTGAAAGGTCTGAAGATTGATCTCAATGCTGCCAGATCCTGGAGCTATAATACGCAGATCCAGTATATGTATGACGATATGCCTGAAACAAAAACCGGAAGTTTTACCATGACAACCGTAGCCCTTTCGACAGCCTTTAAATCTTCAAAAGCTTCGGATGGTTATGCCTCCGAGGTTTTCCAGAAATTCCTTGACAACCGAAAAATCATTGCTGCCCGTCTGGAAAGCAAGATGAGTGGAAAGGCTTATCCGAACACGGGCTTTTTATCGGGGACATCTTATGTCAATCAAACATATAATCCCGCAAACGGTTCTTTTGACCTCAATTCCACCGATGTTCTCATCCCTGCATTTTTGGCTGCCTATACCGGAAAAGATGCGAACAAATCGAAACTTGACATATTTCCAAGCCTGAAAGCCCTATTACCAAACTGGACCATTTCTTACGACGGACTTTCCAATATAGACTTCCTCCGGAAATATTTCACGAATATTACAATCAATCATGCCTATACCTGTACTTACAATGTTTCGTCATTTTCTTCCTTTAATACTTATGTGGATGCCGGTGACGGATTGGGTTTTGTAAGAGATGTCCTGACAAATAATCCGGTGCCTTCTTCGATGTATGATATTTCATCCATTACACTGACAGAGGCATTCAATCCATTGTTCCGCATTCAGGGAACATTGTTGAACGGTTGGACATTTAATTCGGAAATCCGTAAGAACCGCACCATGAATCTGAGCATATCAGGCGGCCAGGTCGTTGAAGCCGATCAAGACCAATATGCAGTAGGTACGAACTACAAGATCAGCAATTTCCATCCTTGGGGATTTATGGAAAAATCAAAGGTCAAAAACGACCTGAGCTTGTCCGGAAAGCTTTCTTACAAGAACCAACATTCACTTCTGCGTAAGATTGAGGAAAATTATACACAGGCATCTTCCGGTAACAAGACGTTTGTCATTGAACTGATGGGGGATTATGTAATCAGTAAGAACATGAACCTGACGATGTTCTATGACTATGAATCGACGATTCCGTTGGTCTCATCCTATCCGGTGACAAGCTCGGATTTCGGATTCAGCATCCGTTTTATATTGGAATAAGTGATCAGGTGAAACGAGAAATTTAAATGTTGGAATCATTTTTTGTACCCACCGCTTCTTGTTTTTGGTAGATATAATCCAACTTCGCCTGAGACAAGCGGATTTCATTGAGTAACCGGTTGATGTCCGTGAGGATGACGGACAGTTCGGACGCCGCTTTCATAGCCCTTTTATCATTTGCCGAAACATTGTATGATTTCGGATTGCCTCCCATCAGAGTTAGGATAACCGGTTCATTTTCGTGTGACAAGATAAAATTGACGATGCCGTTTTCTGCTTTTTTGTTGAAACGTACAATTTCGTAATTCGTACCATTGTCCTTAAAACTGTAATTCAATGCACCATCCCTGGGCACTGCCAGACTTTCCGCATACGCGCCGTCATTGGACCTTACACGGAGCGACGTGTGGTTCAACGCACGACTTCCACTATAATAGCTGGTAAGGATCAGGTTCCCCTTTTCGTCCACTTTGGTCTGGAGAAAAGTCTTCCCCATATTGTTTTCGGATCTCTGTGTTTTGTAAACATAATGCCCGATACTCTCATATTCTGCGTTTTTTTCAAAGACAAAGTCTTTTTGGGTTGTAGACAATTCATCCTGTCGTATTTTCAACATGCTGTCGCAAAAAACCACATTGCGTTTCTGCTCTGCAAAATTGATTTCACGCATCACATCCAATCCTTCCCGGATTTTGTCAAAGTTTTTGGGGAATTTGATCCGGATACTGTCAACACACAATTTCGCTTTCTGGAATTGTTGTGTCTGTATGAGTTCCTTGGCTCTGTTCAAATAATTATCGGGTTGAACATCATTTTTAGATGCACAAGAAAAAATTACGCCTGTGAGGCTGATATATAAATACGGAAAAATGACACGACCTAACATGTTCAAAAATCTTTATGGCTCGCAAATGTACTTCATTCCCCGAAAATAATATACTTTTGTCCCATAATAGATGGAAACAATTGTGAATTTAAGTGAAAAATTAGACAACCGGGTTTTTGGGATTATATCGGAAGCCGCAGACGAATTACAGGTGGAATGCTATGTAATCGGCGGCTTTGTGCGGGATATTTTTTTAAAAAGGCCTTCGAAGGATATTGATATTGTGACTGTCGGTCGGGGTATCGAATTGGCGAAAATAGTGGCAAAGAAGCTTGGAAAAAACACCGGAGTGGCTGTATTCAAGAATTTTGGGACAGCCCAGATACATCTCAGGAAATTGGATTTGGAATTTGTCGGTGCCCGCAGAGAATCTTATCAGCGTGATTCCCGCAAACCCATGGTGGAGGATGGTAGTCTCGAAGATGACCAGAAACGCCGTGATTTCACCATCAATGCTTTGGCTATTTGCCTCAACAAAGATCGTTACGGAGAATTGGAGGATCCTTTCGGCGGTTTGGAGGACATGCGGAATATGTTGCTTCGCACTCCGCTGAATCCGGATATCACCTTCAGTGACGATCCCTTGCGCATGATGCGCGCCATCCGTTTCGCCTGTCAGTTGGATTTCGATATGGTGCCCGAAGCTTTTGAAGCCATTGAGCGCAATAAGGAACGTATATCCATCATCTCCGGCGAACGCATCGCCGATGAGTTAAACAATATGATGAAATCGAGAAAACCTTCCGTCGGCTTCAGGTTATTGGACGCTAGTGGTCTGCTTGACATCATCCTGCCTGAAATTGCAGCTTTAAAGGGGGTAGAAATGAAAGAGAAGGTAGGACATAAGGACAATTTTGAGCATTCGCTGGAAGTCCTTGACAAGCTGTCCGGTCAAAGCGATAATGTCTGGCTCCGTTGGGCGGCACTATTCCACGATATAGGTAAACCTGCTTCGAAACGTTGGGATGATAAAGCCGGCTGGACTTTTCACAACCATAATTTTATCGGAGAAAAAATGATTCCTGGTATTTTTCGCAGGATGAGATTCCCGATGAACGACAGGATGAAATATGTTCAGAAGATGGTCGGACTTCACATGCGCCCTATTGCCCTGAGTGAGGAAATTGTGACTGATTCGGCCGTACGCAGGCTGCTCTTTGATGCCGGCGACGACATAGATGACCTGATGATGCTTTGCGAGGCTGACATTACTTCCAAGAACAAGGAAAAAGTACGTCGCTTTCTGGAAAATTTCCAATTAGTACGTCAAAAGTTGCATGAGATTGAGCAGAAAGACCGCATCCGGAACATGCAACCGCCTGTCAGCGGGGAACTGATCATGAAAACATTCGGACTGAATCCCTGCAAGGAAGTCGGACTATTGAAATCCGCCATCAAGGAGGCGATCCTTGACGGTGTCATTCCAAATGAGTTTGAGGCTGCTTTCGCCTTTATGCTTGAACGGGCAAAAAAGATGGGGTTGAAGCCTATTGATGTTGGGGACGCAGCAAATCGTTGACTGTTTTTACAGGATTGAATGTTTCGATGGGAACCTCCACGAAAATGGTGTTCCAGTCGGACATCGCTCCATTCCAAAGCCCCGGCAGTTCCAATGCTTTCAGGTCTTTTCCGTTTTTAGATTTCAGTGAAATGAAACCGGTCTGTTTGTCGACATATTTGGTGAGGTCGAATTTTTGACCTTTATAGTTCTTGACGGCACAAACCAAGTCGACCGGATTGAAATGCGTGCCCTGCTCGAACAGAACTTTCATTTCCGGATCTTTCAGGTCAATCTGTGAACTCTCCAGAATTTGCAGGGAAATGGTCCCATCCTGATTGTATGCCCAGAAGGGCCCTCCACCAGGTTCGCCTGCGTTTTTGACCATACCACATACACGAATGGGACGGTTGAGCTTATGCATCAAGTAAAGGGCCAGTTCACTGTCTTCCAGTGTCTTTGTCTCCGGATTCCGGGTGTAGAGTTGATGCTGAAGGAAATGGATGATTTCCAGCAAATCATCATGGTTGTATTTACCGCTTTCGAGCAATCTCAGGTATTCAAAAATTTGTTTCTGGAGAGAAACCAATATACCGGCAATCAGTTTCTTGTATTTGACCGTGGTGTCTTTCAATCGGTCAGGTACGATGTTGTCGATGTTTTTTACAAAAACGATATCCGTGTCCAGATCGTTGAGATTTTCTATCAACGCACCATGTCCGCCAGGTCTGAAAACCAGTTTCCCTTTATCACGGAAAGGCTGGTTGGAGGTATCGACGGCAATGGTGTCTGTGCTGGGCTTTTGTTCGGAAAAACTGATGTTCAGGCTGATGCCGAATTTTTTTTCAACCAATGGGGCCGAGGCTTTTACTTCCGCTTCGAAAAAAGAACGATGCTCCGGAGATACCGTAAAATGGACATTCACCATATTGTCCTTGCTTTCGGCGTACAGGGTACCTTCTACCAAATGTTCCACTACGGCTTTGCGGGGGCCTTCGGGATAGGAATGAAAGAGTAATAGCCCTTTGGGCAATGTCCCATAGTTTAAGCCTTCGGCACTTAGGAGATTTTTAACGACAGCCTTATATTTTCCGGTTTCAATCAATCGGTCGATCGATTTTGTTTCATTTTTCAGGCACGCATGATTCAATGCGGTAGCAAAAGCGAATGCGTGAATATGTTGAAAGAAGTTGATTTCGAAGTCGGTATGGGGTCGGTCGTAAGAACCGTCCAAAAATTCGAACAGGTTTTTGAACATCCGGCTGGCTGCACCTGATGCCGGAACGAATTTGTACACCTTACCCTGACCTTTCAGATAGGATTCCCAGTCGTTGATGAAATGTTTTTCATCCTTGGCATCCACGCGCATAATTCCTTTTTCAACGGAAGCCGATCCGTAAAGTTTCAGATAAGGAAACCCTTCTTCGAAATAAGCAAGTTGCTCATCAATTTGCTGTTGGCTGATGCCTTTGCCCTGAAGCTGTGTCAGGTCTTCTTTCGTTAACATGGTGTTTGTGCTTTTAGGATATATTGCAAAGGTAAAAAATCTTGTTTGAAATATCTTTAAAATCCTTCAAATACTGTACTTTTACAAATATAATATAAAAAACAAAGGCTATGTTTTTTTCCGAGGAAGAACGTCTCCGTTTACTCAAGTTGTACCGGAAATTATTGCGATTGGTTTGGGAATACACGACACCGGCACAAGTGAAAGATGTACGGGCTGTTTTGACCGATGCGGCAGAAACCGGAAAGCTTCAACGTACGGTTCCTGAAATTAATCCGATTGTACGAAATTTAAATACGGCACTGATCGTGGCCGGTGAAATGGGATTGCGTCATGCTTCGGTCATCAGTGCCATGCTCTATGATGTGGTGGTTTCCAAACAATATTCCGTCGAAGAAGCTGAAAAAACCTTCGGCGCATCGGTGGGTGGTATTCTTCGAGGTTTGACCAAAGCCAATGAACTTTATGACAGGAATGCCGCCATAGAAACCGAGAATTTCCGCAACTTGCTGCTCTCTTTTGCCCAGGATGGAAGAGTGATCCTGATCATGATAGCCGACCGCCTGAATACCATGCGGGTACTCAAATATTATCCGGAAGAAAAACGCTTGAAAATTGCCGGTGAAGCATCCTACTTGTTTGCCCCTTTGGCTCACAGGATGGGATTATACAACATCAAGACGGAGTTGGAGGATCTTTCCATGAAATATCTTCAGCCTGCCGTGTATTTTGAAATTGCCAGAAAATTAGATGAAACCAAGCTTTCCCGTGAAAACTATATCCGGAATTTTATTGAACCGATCAAAGCACGGTTGGAAGAAACCTCGGATTTGAAGTTTGAAATCAAGGGACGGACCAAATCCATCAGTTCCATCTGGAACAAACTCAAGAAACAGAAGATTCCTTTTGAGAACATATACGACCTTTTCGCCATTCGTGTCATCATAGACAGTGATCTGGAAAAGGAAAAATCAGATTGCTGGCAAGTGTATTCCATCATTACCGACATGCATGTGCCCAATACCTCTCGTCTGAAAGACTGGCTTTCCATTCCCAAAAGCAATGGCTATGAATCTCTTCACATTACGGTGATGGGACAGGAAGGCAAGTGGGTCGAGGTGCAAATCCGTACCCGCAGGATGGATGAAATTGCCGAAAGAGGTTTGGCTGCCCATTGGAAATATAAGGGCATCAAGAGCGAAACAGGTCTTGATGAGATGTTGACTCGAATCAGAGAGATACTTGAAAGTCAAGAAAGTAGCACTGCTAAGCTGATGGATGACTTTAAGATGAATCTTTATGAACACGAGATATATGTTTTTACACCCAGGGGTGAATTGTATAAACTTCCAGAGGGTGCCACCGTACTTGATTTTGCCTATGGTATACACACTAATCTGGGTAGCAAATGTGTCGGAGCGAAAGTGGACGGGAAAAATGTGCCCATCCGTTATGAACTGAAGAGTGGTGATCAGGTTGAAATCCAGACCGGTGCCAACCAGACTCCCAAACAGGATTGGCTGAATTTTGTGGTGACCTCCAAAGCCCGCAACAAGATTCGTCAGACCTTGAAGGAAGTTGCACTGAAGCAAGCTGAATTCGGCAAGGAAAGTCTGCGTCGCCGTATGAAGAACCGTAAGATTGAATACGAAGAGGCCATCCTGATGAAAGTAATCAAGAAGCTGAAGTTCAAGACCGTAACCGATTTTTATGCTGAAATCGGTGCTGAACGTCTGGAAGTCAATCATGTCATTGATCTGTATCAGGAGACGGAGCGTGCTGAAAAGACAGTCAATGAGCCTACGGAAGTACGCTCTGCCGATACCTTCTTTGTGGATACCGCTACCGTCACAGCCGGAAAAAGCAAAGATGATGTTCTGCTGATCGACCAGCACCTGAAAGGTATTGATTATAAACTGGCCAAATGTTGTAGTCCGATATACGGAGATGAGGTCTTCGGCTTTGTTTCGGCAGTGGGCGGCATCAAGATTCATCGGAAAGATTGTCCGAATGCGCCTCAGATGATGGAACGTTTCGGATACCGGATCGTCAAGGCAAAGTGGGCAGGAAAGGCTGATGGTTCCAGTTATCCGATTACGCTTCAGGTCGTTGGAAATGATGATATCGGCATTGTGACCAACATCACTTCCATGATTTCCAAGGAACCCGGTGTGAGCCTCCGGTCCATCAGCATCGATTCGACGGACGGATTATTCAAGGGACATTTGACCGTGATGGTCGGAGATACCCGTCAGTTGACCGGTTTGATCAAAAAAATCAAGACGGTCAAAGGTGTCAAACAAGTAGACCGCTCTCTTTAAAATTCCCCTTTCAGGAAAGCTTGCCGCTGTTTTTCCGGATATTTTTCGATGGCATATCTCAGCATGGTGCGGGGCATTTGCATGTATCGGTCGTTTTCGACTAAAAACTCCGTTTCAGCCAGTGGATTACGTTTGCCGATTTCACGGAGCATCCAGCCTACAGCTTTTTGAATGAGATCGTGTTTGTGGTTTAATAGCATCTTGGCTATCTCGAATGAATCGTTGAAATCATCTTTCCTGATAAAATAAAAAGTGGAAATGATGGAGATGCGCTGTTCCCAAAGACTCTCACTGGCAGCCAGCTTGTACAGCGGCTTCCTGTCCTTGTCCCACAGCCAGTCGCCCACAATGTGGTGACAGGTCATGTCCACCAAGTCCCAGTTGTTGAAGTGGGAAGCGTTGCTGATATAAAAATCGTAGCAGGCTTTTTTCCCGGCCGTATCAGCTTGTTTGTAGCATTCGACCAGCAAAAAACCGCCACCCATCCTGACTTCGTGCACAGGGTCCGTTATGAGTTTGGAAATCTCGTTCAGCGGCATTCTTCGGTATTTTTTCACCACATTGCGGGTGAGCGGTACTTTGATGCCCCAAAAGATGTCACCTTCGCCGTATTGTCCGGGTCCGGTCTTGAAGAATCGCTGAAGTTCGAATGCTTGATTGGGGTTGGACAGTTTTTTCAGTTCCTGACGGAAATTTTCTGCAGTCATATTTTATCTTTTTGTGTAGGTTATCAATGGTGAATAGGATAGGTGTCACAAATATAATATTATTGTTTTAAAGGAGAAAAACAACCTGTTTTGATGTCCCTTTGATGACCATGATGAAAATTTCAAAAAAAGATGATACTTTTGCATAAAAATTCACTGTTGTGCAAATTGTAGAAAAAAATTCCCCCAAAGCTTGGTTGTTGGCTGCCCGTCCAAAAACATTGGCTGCCGGATCGGTTCCTGTGATTGTAGCCTCAGCCCTGGCTGCTCATTTCGGACAATTTGACCTGATTCCTGCATTGCTTTGCTTGATTTTCGCTTTATTGGCTCAGATAGCCTCCAATTTCAGTAACGATTATTTCGATTTTGTGAAAAAGACCGACGACGAAGACCGGCTTGGTCCGGAACGCGCTGTTGCTTCAGGTTGGATTGATCCAGGAAAGATGCTGTCCGGTACCCTGTTGACCATTGTCATTGCTTGTTTGTTCGGACTCGGACTGATTTATTACGGAGGATGGGAAATGATCATTGTAGGAGCTGTCTGCGTGGTTTCATTGCTGGCCTATTCCACCGGGCCTTATCCTTTGTCTTATCACGGACTGGGTGACCTTTTTGTGCTGGTTTTTTTCGGCTTTGTCGCTGTTGTCTTCACTTACTACGTACAAGCCCGGACTTTCAATTCGTTTGCTTTTGTCGCCGGTGCCATTGTCGGCCTTGCAGCCATCAATATTTTGATAATCAATAATTATCGGGATAGGGATACCGATAAAAAGAGCCACAAAAATACCACCATCGTCATTTTCGGTGAAGTTTTTGCCAAATGGTATTATTTACTCAACGGCTTCGTTGCTTGTTTGTTATGCCTGTTTTTCGTTCATGAATCAGTCCTGGCAGCAATCTTGCCTTTCCTGTATCTGATTCCACATTACAAAACTTGGCAAAAAATGATTGCCATCAATCGCGGCAAAGCATTAAATCCGCTTTTGGGAGAGACTTCCAGAAATTTGCTGATTCTTGGATTGCTTTTGTCGATAGGTCTCCTCATTTGATTTAACTGTCAAGGAGAACTTTTTTTAAACCTATTGGAGTGGAATAGGTCTTTAAAAAGTTCTCCTGATAAGTTATTGATCAAACATTATTGACATATAAAAGATACCCGCCCTTGGATATCGTTTTAATGGAAACGGAAGGCTCTTCCTCGAATATTTTTCTCAATTTATAGGCTATATTATGCAGTGAATTCTCTTTCCCCTGAGGGTCGTCGTCTATTTTCCACAGCTCTTTGATGGTTTCTTCTTTGTCTATCACATGACCTTTATTTTCACAAAGAACTTTCAAAAAAGAAGATTCAAGCTTGGATAAGTTAATGTTGACTCCTTCTTTAGATAGGCATTGAATAGAAGGTTCAAAAGTCAATGTTCCCAGTTGATAGCTGTCTTTTTTGTCTTCTTCCCGTTTTAGCAAAGAATTGATCCGAAGGGAAAGTTCCCTGATTCCGAAAGGCTTTTTCAGATAGTCCATATATCCGATTTTGAATCCCCTTTCAAGATCGGCAACACTCTTTTTAGCCGTGGCAAAAATAATCGGCAGCGTCTTGTTTACAGTTCTGATTTCTTCCGCTATGTCAAAACCATCTTTCTCCTCTCCCAGATCCACATCCATGAGAATCAGGTCGAATGTTTCCCGTTCCAAAAGTGGAAGCACCTCTTTTCCGTCCCAAAGATGATAAACTTCAAATTCCAGATCCTCCAGATTCTCGATTATCATCATGGATAAATTCTGATCGTCTTCCACCAATAGTATTTTTTCCATAAAACTTCTGAATTCGTTTGATTACAAAGATTGCACTTTCGGTAATTGAAGTATAAATTCGCAGCCTTTACCGAAAATGCTTTTTACAGAAACGCCCCCCCCGTGCTTTTCAATGATTTGTTTCACATAACTTAGTCCGATACCATAACCATGCATTTTGTGATCTGAACCGACACGGGTGAATTTCTCAAATATTTTGCCTAAGTCTTCTTCTTTGATGCCATTTCCGTTGTCCTGTACCGAAAGGAACATAAACTGATCGTCTTCTGAAAGGTTGATCTTTATTTCAACATTTTCACTAGAATACTTGACGGCATTTTCCATAAGATTGGAAAGGCATTGGAAAATATGATCCCTGTCGGCTGTAATGAGAGGTTGATTCAATTGACTATAAACAGTGATGTCGATCTGTTTTGATGCTATTTCGAGTACCCTTTCTTTAATTTCCTGCACCAACTTGAGAATGTCAAATTCCGACATGTTTAGTTTTAACATCCCTTCTTCTTCCATGGACATTGTCAGAATCATGTCGATTTTTCCATTCATCCGGCTTAACTCATTCATGGAAATGTTCAAATACTTCTCCCGCTTTTCCTGATTGTCGATGGCACTCGTGTTTAGGAGTGAATCAACCGCTTTGTACATGATGGAGATAGGACGCTTCAATTCATGAGAGACTTGGTTGTAAAAATCGTTTTTTGATTGAGCCAGCTTCTTTTGTTTGGCCAGTGTCTGTTGCAATACATATAAGCAGTAAATGCAAAAAAGAGACAATAGGAACGAGAGCAGAAGAATGCCTATCATTTGAGATAAGATGCCTCTCAATGGATTCAGAAGCACTAACTGCAGAACTTTTGTTTGTTGGAAATTGAGCGGTATGTCTTTTGACTTGATGAATAAGGATGGTTTGAAATGGTCTTTTTTAGAACTTTGCAATATCCTGTGATGCTTGGTGTCGACAATACGTGAATATAGGGCTACATCGAAACCGTCTTCTCTAAATAATTGGGATGCGATACTGTCGATGGGATGAAGTTTTATCGGCTTTTCTTCAGATAAATACATCTCCATGCCAATGTTCAGTACTGTCATGGAACTGCTTTTATCGACGTCGGGCATCGAATCCACATTGTAGAAAATGTCATCAGGCTGAACGTGTGTATCCTTATCTCCTATTCGTACGCCAGGGACATCCTTTGCGCTTGCATTGTCGAACCGGCTGTTCATATCCTTTGTATACGCTTCCTGACTGATCAGATTCAGTTCCCGGTTCAAAAGATCCTTGTTTATCTGAAAAAGCCTGAAAATCAGAAAAGCCTGAGATAGGAATATCAGGATAACAAAACAGATGGATAGTTGTGTCAGTCTTTTGTAGCGCATTTTAGCAAACTTCATAAAAAGGCAGAAACAAAATTAAACATTCATTTTGAATTGAATTACAAAAAGCCTGTTAAAATTAACATGTCTGTGAGAAAAATATGAGAAAAAAGAGAGGTTGATAATAATCGATTCATAGCAACTTCATAACAGGCGGTGTAAATCCGGATTGCTTTTGACAGTTTTTTCCTTTTCGGATGAACTGTCTTGAAAAGTGAAAATAGGATTTTTATTAACTGCTTGATTATTAGTAATAAAAGTTTAATGCCATGAAACGAAAGACAGTTAAAACGGAATTTGTAAAATTAGAAAAACAGTCCATGAAAGGGATTATGGGTGGTAAACATATCATCATTTTCATACACGGGCGACCGATTGTTTTAGAAGTTTAATTATTTTTTGTATTTGATGATGATAAAAAAATGATATTTCTCATTTTTTTGTTAAATGGAATGGAGTGGTTATTTCTGGAGTGGGTTGGCTCCCCCGGATCGAAGGTATCAGTATTGGTATTGGTCCTTTGTCCGGGGGAGAACCAATTTTTGGAGAGGAGAGAGAGAAATCATTTAGGGATCTATCATGATCATATAAACGAATAATATGTTTTAGTTTAATAATATAAAATAAATATTTTATGAGTTCTGGCCCAGATAGAGGCTATTTAAATGGTTGTGGATGTGGCTTTTCAATTAACTTTTCTGTGGATAGCAGCTTTTCAATAAGCGAGAATTCTTATGTCACTGGGAATTCATACGTTCATAATTCCAAAACATAAAACACATAAACATATATCAAGATGAAGAAATTATTTTTATTAGTTTTAATTTCAGTATGTTCGGTTTTTACAATTAATGCTCAGGTTTATGATTCAGGTAATAATGTAGGAATTGGTACATATTTTCCTGTAAGTAAACTTGAGATTGCCGATCCAACAGCAGCTGTTTTGTCTTTAAGTACAGATGGATTACCTGGTACCACCGCATCTCCTTTGCGTCCTGCAATAAATTTTCTGGGTTATTTGAATGGGAATAAAGCGCGCATATCGGCTACGGAAGAGACTACCAATACGTATGGCTCAAGATTTTCCATATATGTGAATGATGGTGAGAGTGCAAACCACATGGTAGAGCGACTTACCATATTGCCGAATGGAAATGTTGGTATAGGGACGTCGTCGCCACATGGAACTTTCGAAATTGCAAATCCTTTAGGTACGGTTTTGTCTTTAAGTACAGATGGATTACCTGGTACCACCGCATCTCCTTTGCGTCCTGCAATAAATTTTCTGGGTTATTTGAATGGGAATAAAGCGCGCATATCGGCTACGGAAGAGACAGCCAATACGTATGGCTCAAGATTTTCCATATATGTGAATGATGGTGAGAGTGCAAACCACATGGTAGAGCGACTTACCATATTGCCGAATGGATATATTGGAATAGGAACTTTTTCTCCAGCATATAAACTTGATGTTAATGGTACTATAAGGGCGAGTGAGATTAAAGTGGATCTTTTAGGGGCTGATTTTGTTTTTGAATCAAATTATAAACTCATGCCATTGAACGAATTAGAGAAATATGTTACTGAAAATAAGCATTTACCTAAAATATCTACTGCAAAGGAGATGCAAGAAAATGGGACCGATTTAGGAAGTTTAAATACATCACTTTTACAAAAAATTGAAGAATTAACACTTTATTCTATAGAACAGGATAAGAGAATTGTTGAATTGGAAAAACAATGTGTAATGATTAGGACTCTTTCAGCGAAGCTTGAAAAGATTGAATCAAAGTCAAGAGAATAGCCATATTTTCAAAAGCTGACGGTACCTTAGGGTGATGTGTTCATCGAAGAACACAACAATACATGTTAATAGTTTGTTAGAAAGTGTTTAAAATGTTGAAAATAAACGAAATAAGTTGTTGAAAAAGTTTATTTAATTTATCGATGATCAGTATTTTAACGAGATTAACTACAATTTTTTTTAGATATGACTACCAGGGAAAGGATAGACTGTATGATAGTTGGAGTTTCTAGCTTAACTTGTGTCTGCGCTAAGTTAGCAACTTCAGTTATAAGCATACATTTTGATGTGCGTTTTTTCCTTATAAGATATTATCCTACATTATTTTGTTTTAATGTAATACAAATATATACGTGTATTTTATGCTTTTGCACTAGTTTGCAAATTAGGCAATTGATTTCATTCTTAGTAAAATTATATTAGGATTTAAAACTCTGTATTTTTTATTTTGAATGAGAATTTTTAAGAAATTATTTAAATAAATTGCCAACAAAAAATGGAAATAAAATTAAGTTTTAACATTTTTATGAGAAAAATATTAGAAATATATTTGTTTATTTATGTAATTATTGTAATATTAAATGTTTTCGGAAATATATGTGGAACAAAGAAGAAAAAATTTATATCTCAATAAGATTTCCAATTGAACCATCTTTAAACAGGTAGATACGTTTATTTATTTTATGGTTTACCAATATTTCACATTAATTATGAAAAAGAAATTATTAATAAGTTTTGTTTTATTAAGTTCGGTATTGACAATAAATGCCCAACAAATTGGTAATGGACGAGCTCTTATTCTCTTCAACTTTGGTGATACATTAAAATCGGGGGTATATAATGGATACAATACTTTAGGAAGTGTGCCTGATGACCCTACAGGGTGGCAACATCTCTTTGTCATAAGGCATCCTGATCTGAATAATAATCATCAGTTCCAGTTGGGTACAGCTTTTACAGAAAATGACAGGTTGTTTTTTAGAAAAATTGTTGTCGGGACGCCAATTTCTCGTAATCCAAGCTGGATAGAATTGGCAACAAGGGGGACTAATGATTTTATAGGTGATCAAATTGTTAAAGGGAACCTATCATTAAGCCCTGTAGGTACAGTCTCTGATGAAGCATATAATGGTAATTTAATGATTACAAAGCCTCTTACCAGTGGACAATATATTAATTTGGTCAGGGAAGGTAATTTTCCATGGTCGATAGGTATGGTATACAATACCAGTACGTTTGCTATTGGTACAGGAAAATTTGATAATTCAGCATTTGCATCTCCTCAATTCGTTCTTACACCTGTGGGAAATGTGGGAATTGGAACTATAAATCCAGTATATAAATTAGACGTTATTGGGACGATTAGAGCGAGTGAAATAAAAGTAGATCTTGAAGGTGCCGATTTCGTCTTTGATAAGGATTATAAACTAATGCCTCTCAGTGAATTGGAAACCTTTATTAAGGATGCAAAACATTTGCCGGAAGTAGCTACCGCCAAAGAAATGAAAGAAAAAGGCACAAATCTGGGAGACTTAAATATCAAGCTGTTGCAGAAAATTGAGGAATTGACTCTGTATACAATCAATCAAAGCAAGAAAATCGATGGGTTGACATTAAATACTATTGAACAAAGTAAGGAAATCGAAAAACAGAATGATGTAATTCGGATTCTTCTAAATAAGATTGAGAAAATTGAGAATAACTCAGACAAAGCTAAATGAGGAAAAAACAATGGAACTTATGAAACAAACATTAATTTTAGTGTTATCGTTTTTTATAACACTTATCGTTTCTGCACAAACGATTTCTTACACATATGATGCTTCCGGAAACCGAATAAAACGTTCAGTGATAACACTTCGGTCGGCTGTTGCAGAAAATGAAAAGCCTGAGCCTGGCCTTTTCTGCGATAGCACAGTCTTGTTTAATATGAATGTTTACCCAAATCCAACACACGGAGAACTTAAGGTTCAATTAAAAGGCAAAGAGGAAACTCTATTTTATGAACTCAGCCTTTACAATAATGCCGGTGTACTCATCACCAGACAAAAAGGCACAAAAGAATATTTTAGTCTTGATTTGAGTGACAAGCCTAAAGGTCTATATTTACTTCGAATCCGTTGCAAGGGAGAAATCCAGGAATGGAAGATTATTCGTGAGTAAGACGTATTGTTACATATTCCATTTATCCCAATGTCAATGTCCGATAATTAAAATAATATTAGTTATGACTAAATATAAGTTTACCACAAATACTACTCGGAAATGTCTAAGTACATTCAGCTTTATTCTATTAATGTCAATACTTGTGGCAGAAGCGGCTGTTGTAAAAGAACATACACTCACTTTAAACGCTAATATTTCTACCGGAGATTATGCTGCAAGAGATAAAGTAATTTTATCACCCGGTTTTCATGGAACAGCATCTTCGACCGAACCTGGAATTCATATATATACAGATCCGAGCCTTATAGTTCCGACAAATTATCTTTCACAATCCAATGTTCCAAATGAAAACCGCGAATTAAATACCAATCTTATGGTCGGCAGTATTGAAGGAAATGGTAGTGTTGGTAGTTCCGGTGCAGCAATCTACCAGATACCTATATCTGTTCCAACGGGAATCAAAGGCATGCAACCTAATCTTTCTATTGTATACAATAGCCAGGCTGGAAATGGATTACTTGGCTGGGGTTGTAATTTGGGCGGTCTATCTGTCATTTCTCGATCAGGCAAGGATCAATATCATGATGGTATTGCCGGGGCACCAAAATATAATACATCAGATCCTTTAACCTTGGATGGGCAACGGCTCATATTTATGAGAGGCAAAGGTTGGTATTGTACAGAAATACAGTCCCATTCTTCAATTACTTCTGGATCAAATGGCTTTAAATTAGTAACAAAGGATGGTGTCCTTTACCGTTATGGAAGCCAGACTGGCAAATTGAATGGTGCACAGGATACTGTATTATGTTGGTATGTCGATTATGTGGAAGATTCTATGGGTAACTATATACGCTACGTATATGAACAGGAAAACCTTTGCTTGTATATTAAACGGATTGAATACGGAAATAATGTCAATCAAGGAACAAATACTACGCATTATGTAAATTTTTATTACGAGTGCCGTCAAGATACAATACCTGTAAATTATGGACGTTTCTCGGGGAAGATGAAACGCGTTTTATATAAAATTGAAAGCGGCACGAATAGCGAGGTCTATCGAACCTTCACTTTTATATATTCCAATGATACGTATTCCCGATTAACCAGTATCAAAGAAAGTGCAGCAGACGGTTCATCGTTTAATCCGACCATTTTAAATTGGGCGTATTTGCCGAAAGATTCCATTGATGTGAAAGAAACCCCAATGGCATGTATAGGAACTGCAGGATATTATCAAAATATTGCTGATTTCTCATATAAAAGTGCTGATTTAAATGGTGATGGATCATCAGAAATTGCGGCCTTCTATTTTCCTAAAAATAAAGATAGGGCACGTGTTCAGTTCTATGAACCTCAAATCAATGAAGATGGTAATACCTCTTCTTTTATGTGTTATAATTTTATTTCTTTACCAAGTTATATCAAAGAGGAAGATTGGAATTCAATGAAGGTTGGAGAGTATGGTCGTTATGGAAATAAAAAAATGTTTTTTTCAACATATATTTCAAGTAGCAGAGCTGTAAAATATACAATAGTCGACAAGAATGGTGAGACGAATGTTCTTCAAACAAATATGAAACATGGGAGATCCTTACCAGCTAGTGCCGTTGGAGATTTGAATAACGATGGTTTAAGTGAAATATTATATATTGATGATGTTGGTGAAAGTGGTAATTCTACTCATCATTTTGGGAAATATTATAATCCCAGAGATTCAATATGGCATGAGTTTTCTTTATATTATACAGATGGTGTGCCTAAAAAAATAGTTATAAAGGATTTTAATGCAGATGGTCTTTCCGATGTTTTGGTTTTCTATAAAATGGGAAACACATGTGGATTTACAATAGGCTGGAATCAGGGCGAAATATTAAATGGAAATACTAAACAAATTTTATTTTCTCAGAATTACTATTCTAATATTTCTTATGCCAATGCAAATATCGATTTATCTGATATTGGAGATTTTAATGGTGATGGATTATTTGATATTTTCGTTGCCTCAGCAAATGGTTTGTCTTTTGGATTGCATACAAATCTGGGCAATCGCTGTTTTAGTCCATGCTCAAATATATCTGAAATTGTTCGTCCGATGTATGATAATTGTTCAAGTGTAATACCGAGTGGGAATTTTATACGTATTCTTGATATGAATTTTGATGGTAAATCTGACATCATTACCGGCTTAAAAACTTATGTAAATGATGAATTTGCTAATCTTACTATCAGGTGGTACAAGTCAACAGGAACAGGATTTGAACTTGTGAAAACGACTATAACAACTGATCCAACTGTGACATCAAGTAAATTTATTAATGGAGATTTCAATGGAGATGGAAAGGAAGAATTTATGAATTACGGATATGATTGTTACAATGGTGGAAATATTTCAAATCAATTTAAGATATATCAAAATCCCTTACTAACAAATAATTCTGGAAATGTTGTTGCTGTAACCAATGGACTTAATCAGCAAATAAAACTGGATTATATTAATGCTTCCAATAATTCTTCAAGTGCAGCATATATATCGAATTATGCGTATCTCACTTATCCGATAGTAGATAGGATTCCTGCTATTTCACTTGTAAAATCAATGAAAACAGGAAGTGGCAATGAATGGGATGAAACGACGTATCAATATAGTGAATCAAGAACTCATATTGGTGGAATAGGCTTTCTTGGATTTAAAAATATGATAATTAAAGATGAAATAAAGAATAAAAAAACAACTAAAGAATATTCATTTGATAGCAACTTTTTTCATGTCTATCCAACTATGGTTTCGGTTCAATCATACAATGGTGCAATAAATATTTCACGAACAGATTATCAATATGATATTGCTGCAATTTCAGATCGATGTCATTTACCTAAACTGATAAGCACTATCGAAACAGATTCTTTGCGTAATATTCAAAAGCTTACAACAAATACGATTGACAATGCTGGCAATATCGTTACGCAGAATATTGAGATGAAAAATCTTGGTGGTCCAGCTGTTTTGATTGAAAATCTTGTGAATAATTATACCACTGTTTGTGGTGGAAAATGGCCAAACCGATTGTTGAACTCTGCCAGTACAAGTACAAGAACAGGCAATCCAGCCATTAGCCAGTCTGTTTCATATACATATTTAAATAACGGCTTGGTTGAAACTGAACAAAAATATTTCGGTACATCCAGACTCGCTTTATCTGAATATACATACAATAATTTTGGCAATCCGTTAACTTCTAAAGTAACCCCTTATAGTTCGACAAACGAATTAACCACAACTTATGAATATACAACTGATGGACGTTTTTCTACAAAAATAACAGATCCAATGGGACGTACATCAGAACAGACGTATAACAATCTTGGTGAAATTACAACAACAACCAACTTCTTAAAAAAAATATCAGCCTATGAATATGATGCTATGGGGCGTTTATCAAAAGTGACTAATCCGGATGGAACGATAAAAACATCATCCATAGAATGGACAACATCTCCGGAAGGAGCATTATATTATGTTATAGATCATGTTACAGGAAAACCATTGAGTAAGGTCTATTATGATCGTTTGGGTCGAAATGTACGAAATAGTCAAGTTCGATTCGATGGATCTGAAATATATACCGACAAGACTTATGATAATCGTGGACGACTCTGGAAAGTATCCTTACCATTTAATGGTTCAAATGCAACACTCTGGAATGAATATAGTTATGATACTTATGATCGTCCGGTACAAATCATGTCTGCTTCCGGAAAAATAGATTCCTGGTCATATTCAGGCAACAATGTAACAAACACAAAAGATGGCATTCAGACAACTAAATGTTATGATGCAGCAGGACAGGTGATAAGTATTACTGACCCGGCCGGCACCATTACTTATGATCTGCGTTCGGATGGACAACCCTTATCCATTGTCGCTCCCGGAAATATCACGACCAGTTTCGGATATGACAGTTACGGGCGACAGACAAGTATTACAGATCCCAGTGCAGGTTTGAAAAGCTATCAGTATGACCTTGCAGGAAACCTATATAAAGAAATAAATGCCTTAAATGATACAACAACCATGTTTTATGATCAATATAACAGGTTGTGCAATAAGATTTCTACGGAGTTTAGTACGATTTATAGCTATAATACAGAAGGATTGTTAACCTCAATAGTGTCTACGAATGGTACTTCAAAAAGTTATACTTATGATAACTTGGGAAGAATCCAAACGGAAAAAGAGAATCTACCCGAAAGCAAATGGTTAGAAAAGATCTATACATATGATTCCGGGAATGTCAGTTCAGTTGCTTACACAACCCAATCGGGTTCAATTGCCTCAGAAAATTATACGTATGCCAATGGTAATTTGAGTGAAATAAAGCTCAATAATCAGACATCCATTTGGAAACTCGAAAATGAAAATGACTTTGGCCAGCCCACACAGGTAACGACCGGCACTTTGACACGAAATTATGCATTCGACTCTTATGGCTTGCCAACAGGAAGGACTGTTGGAACCCAGTCTGCGACCATATCCAATCAGTCCTATAACTTCAACCCACAGACCGGTAACCTTAACTGGCGTCGTGATGAAATACGAAATTTGCAGGAAAACTTTTCTTATGACAACCTGAGCCGTTTGGTTCATGTTGGAAACGACACCACCGAATATGACAATAAAGGAAACATTACCAGACAATCGCCTGTCGGCACTTTTCAATATACCATATCCGGGAAACCCTACGCCATTTCTGGTGTGACACCATCCGGCAGTGCCATACCGCTGCGTAGTCAGACGATTTCCTATACCTCGTTTATGCGTCCTGACTCTATTATTGAGAACAACAATTTTGCCGCATTTACGTACAATGCCGCCGGAGATCGTGTCCGTACAAGATCAACCCTTGGTTCGTCACTGGTTTATGACCGTTTTTATGCAGGGGGCAACTATATGGTTGATGTCAATGCCAGTACCACCAATGAATATTTATATCTGGGTGGTGACGCCTACTCGGCTCCGGCTGTTTATATTAAGAACAGCACAGGGAATTGGAATATTCATTATATTTGTCGTGACTATCTGGGAAGCATCACCCATGTCACCAACAGCAGCGGCTCGTTGGAACAGGAGCTTAGTTATGATGTCTGGGGGCGTTTGCGTAATCCTGCAACGCAAGAGTCTTATGCTCCGGGAGACGAGCCTGTGCTCTATCTGGGTCGGGGGTACACAGGGCATGAACACCTGACAGCATTCGGGCTGATCAATATGAACTCCAGGCTTTATGATCCGGCACTTGGTCGGTTTTTGAGTCCTGATCCATATATTCAGGCTCCTGATCATTCTCAGAACTTCAACCGATATTCTTATTGTTTGAATAATCCGGTGAAATATACGGATCCAAGTGGAAACAGTTGGATAAGCAATTTTCAGGAATGGTTTGATAGAAACGTCGGCAGTTGGCTGGAAGATCATGGC
>Ga0183096_1000380_pt1 | contig 64768 bp, 60 predicted proteins | sample Biomet5_FD_127791 | JGI IMG/M metagenome (GOLD analysis project Ga0183096, IMG submission 127791) | Microbial communities from bioreactor (seeded with sewage sludge) at LBNL, California, USA - Biofuel metagenome 5 (version 2) (version 3) | ecosystem: Engineered > Bioreactor > Anaerobic >... | reverse complement strand
GAACGCCGTGTCCGCCTATGAGGAAGGACTCGCCCCGCTACACAAATGGACGAAAGCAGCCATTTCCAGCGTGATATCCGCAGGCGCGTCGCAGGAGATCGCCGACGTGCTGACCAAAGGCCTGCCTACAACCACCTTGCACGACCTGTTCCTGCGGTATTCGGAATGGCACCACGGTGGCATGAGGTTCGCTCAGACGGATTTCTACAGGTTCAACGATTCGCCACTTGACGGCATAGAGACTGTGGCCGACGCTAGGAAAATCGTCGACGCTTACAATGCATATGCGGAACTTGAGGGGAAGCGGATCACCGCCACGTACACGGATACGTCGGGCAGGAAGGTCACCGAAGGCGAAGTGTATTCACACAACAGGTTCACCCCGGATTCAGCGGTCAGCGAAGCGGAAAGGAAGGTTGCGGAGAAGATTGCGGACATGCACTACTGGCTGAAGAAGTTCCCCGGGCGGTTCAAATCGTATGAAGCTGTCGGAAACGATTCGAGTTTGAGCGGCAAAGGAAGAGTATGACGGACGCACCAACGAGGTGTCGGATGCGTGTCCAACGATTCTGGTGAGAATGTGGAATGGGTTGATGCCTTCACGAGCGATTCGATCCCGCAGGAACTCGTTGAAGCCGAAAAGCCATATGTTGATGCAATGAACGCGAATATGAGGGATGATAAAGTCGGACATGATGCGTTACGCATTTCCAATTGATTCGCAACGTGTCGTGAAGGCGGATTCAGACGGCATCACCCCTGATGACAGGTGGGATGACGGGGACGTCTTGCTTGTTGGTGGCAACAATGCCGATGGCAAATCGTATCTCAGCGATTACAAGGCGGCGCTGGTGCCGTCATACATGCCAGACAAGAGCATGTCTGTATGTTCATTCCTGACAAGGATGTGATATCGCCAGGAGCGCTTGCTCCCAATTCAGCCTCATGTGTTTTTTCAGCATGGCCGACGGTACGCTTGCGAAGCATCTGCGTGAACATGAAGAGGAGTTTCGCGGAAAACAGGCTTTTTCACCTTTTGGGGAATATCTTTTTTGCATGGTAGGTTTTATCGTTTTCCCTAGGATGAGGGCAGGATGAAGAAAAAACTCTTTGGTTTGGTGTTGTGTTTGATGATCTGTATGGGTGTCGTTATGGCTCAAGCGCAAAGGAAAAAGCCGTTGGCAATCGGGCTTTTGCATGTGTATGAGAATGAAGCTTATACAACAAGCGCTGATTTCTCCGTGATCAAAAGAGTGTTTTCCTATAGCGTGTATGATTCGCTTCATGACTCGATCCTGGGACTTCTTGCCGGAAAAACCGACTATATCAACATACCTGATTTCCTAGCCGAATACCTAGTCGATGCACAACCGCAGTTGGAGATGGGGCAGAAAGAAGGGATAGGATCTTTCTGCATGGCAACATCTCCCGCCAAGAAGGCTTTGCGCGACAAATTGGATAGGGGAATTAGGATTTTGAAAGAGAATGGAAAACTTGCTGCGTTGCTGAACCAGTACTTGCCGGCGAAAAACCTTCCCGAGGCCGATGCGTTGCCGGCAAAAGCCGGCCGTCAGACCATACGGATTGCGATGACCGGCGATTTTCCCCCGTTGGATTACCTGAATGCCTCCGGAAAACCTGCGGGGTTCAATAGGGCGTTGCTCTCCGCTCTTTCCGAGGTGCTTGAGGTCAATTTCATCGTCGTGCCGGTCGCTGCCGGTGACCGGCTTGACAGTCTGGTTTCCAACAAGGTTGATGCACTGTTTTATGCATTCGGATACGGAAGCGAAAAAAACATGGACAGCAGAGTTCTGTTGACCAGCGAGTATTACCAATGTGGCGGACGTATCCTTGTGTCCAAGGGGCGTCTTGACGAGATCAACAAAAGAAGGGCGGAAGTCGCCAAGTTGTATACAGCCAAGACGGGAAGGCCGATATATCTCTGATGTTGGTTTGCGTTTTCTGTTTTGATCCTCATCATCTGAATGTTGGCAGCCTCCACTGACGTATGATGCGAAAGCTTTCGTTGAACCTGAAGCGTTTGATATGACATGGTATGTCCGGAAGATTGCTTTTTCGGGCTTATACGACTTGAAGGACCTGAACGGAGTGTTGGATGTCATCAACAAGGATTTCGGATTGGATCTGTTGTTCCGCTTCGATGTCATGAATGATCCGGATGACGCGAGCCGCTTCATGGTCTGCATTCCGCAAAACGATATAGGACTGGGAAAGGAAGCGTTGGATAATGCGAAGACGATCATGCCTGCGATGAGCAGTCTGGCTTCCTGTACGCTTTCCTGGCGTGAAGCGCATGAACCGTCTTCCATCAAAAACCGTCTTGCGACAGCCGAACTGTCCGAGGTGCTGTCCAACGTGGATGTGCCGAGGTATCTCTCCCTCATGGGGCTTTTCTGATGATCGAGGACATCGCCGACTAGGGAGGGATTGCCGTGGCTTCCGACCTCATCGGGGATGATCGCGTGAAACTCAGGACACTTTTTACCAGTTCTGCGCATGTCTTTGCCTGGGAAATGATCCCGGAGACTGCTGATTGCTTTCCGCGTACAGATGAACATGCACCGTGCTCTGACAGCACCGACACCGCATGTTCGGCTTTGGACCGTTTCTATCTTGCCTGAGGGAAAGGGATGGGATGTATGTGGAACCTGAGGACAGGGTATCTGATAGGAAACAACTCCATCGGGAGTTTCTTTGGCACTGCGGGAAGATATCCTTTTCTTTGGAATCATTCCTGCATGCCATACATCTCCAAGGTATCCAAACAGCCTTTGGAACGAATCAGCAACGTCGTCCGATGCCATGAAACTCACCTATAGGCTTCTGTCTCCCTCTACGATCCTTGGTAAGGGAATACACTCCGTTTCGGACGCATATCCGGCAAAAAGGAAATGCGATAACGACATACGGTAAAGCTTCATGATTTCTACGCTGGTGTTCTCCCTGACAGACGGATGGTGCATATACCGCAAGATGCGATATACTGTTTTCTATGAATAAACGATATGTTGCCGTCGTGTTGCTTGTATGGTTCTCTTCTTTTTCGATTTTCGCTGGAAACGATGCGTTAACCGTGACGTTTGCCAAGGATGCCGCAATCGAGACTACCCAGTTGCGATACAACCAATGGAATGCTTTCATGGGCAAACGGAAGATCGCGAAATCCGAGTTCTTTTTGCTTACCGGACAGCCGGACAAGGCGATATCGTTCAAGGATGCGGAGAGAAAACTCACTGCTGACCGTGCGCTTATGTGGACTTCCTTCGGCGTTGGCTCATTGGCTTTGGGAGGAATGACCTATTTCGGGATCAAGGCTTTTTCGGCGATGCAAAGCGGAGACACTTCGCTTGTAGGAAGCTTTGCCGATATGATGTCTTGGTCGTCTTACACCTATTTGGCTGTGGTTTGCGGTGCAGTCGGCTTGGTAGGCGCTCTTGCCGGCATTTCATTCGCCGACCGCATCAACACTCTGAAGAAAACACAAACAGTTGATATCGATTTTATCGTGATGCTGAGGGATGATTACAACAGGAAACGGTGAACAAGAGGAAGTGGGAAAGCGGGCAAAAACAGGATGCCGGCTTCTAGGACATCTATCGGTTTTGGTTTTGCCTTGGCGCAATATTCCTGTTCCCCTACAGAAAACCATCCCGCATACCCTTATTCGGTCTGATTTGAGGAAAGGTCCCTCATTGGCGGCGGATCGACGCCGTCCCATGGCTGATGCCACACGTCTGTCACGTAGGTATTTCCGGAGGAAAAGGCTTCTCTGAAACGGTGCGTATTGCTTGCGGGAAAAAGGGCAAAGGCCATGAAGCCGGGCAGGAGAGTTCGTCAGAGTGGTGATGGGAACTGTGCTCCTGTCTGTCCGTTGAGATTTTCCGTGGCTTGACAAAGTGACAACTTGTAAAATATTATTAAGTTGTCATTATGAGGGGGACGGTATGAAATGTACCACAAAACAATCCGTGTATGACCAGATAGCCTATGATGTGGCGTCGAAAATCGCGGTGGGGGAGATCAAGGAGAACGAGCGGTTTTCCGGAAGGTCTTTGATGGGAAGCCATTACGGCGTCTCTCCTGAGACGATACGACGGTCGATGCGGCTCCTCGCAGACGAAGGTATCCTGGAAGTGAAGGACAACAGTGGCTCCGTGGTCATTTCCCGGACGAAAGCTGTGGAATTTGTCAGCCGCAGCCAGAATGTGAGGAACTTGGTGGCGTTGAAAGCGAAACTGGAGACGCTGGTCGCCAACAGGGATGAATTGAATGTGAAGATCAACGCCGCGATGGCGGAGATCATGGACATGGAAGAACGTTTTCAGGACAGCAATCGTTTCAAACCGATTGAGTTTGTCATTGAAAAGGGTTGCCTTGCAGAAAACAAGACGATAGGTACGCTGGCATTCCGCCAGAAGACCGGGGCGACCATCATCGCGATACGGCATGGCGGGGCGATTCTGCTGTCCCCCGGGCCGGAATACCTTCTGGAGACGGCGGATGTGATCATCGTGGCGTGCAAAGTCGAAGACATCGCGAAGATACTGCCGCTGGTAGGGAAAGGATAACACGAATGAACAAACGGACATGCGGGACCATCATAGCCGTGTTGCTGATGGTCTGGCCTTTGGTCGGCGCGAAAACCGTCAGGTTTTCCGATGTGGGATGGGATTCCATAAAATTGAACAATGCGTTGGCTGGCTTTGTGGCCGAAAAGGGATTCGGCCTGCAATGGACAGAGACGCCAGGTTCGACACCGATCATCCATGAGGCGCTGGTGAAAGGCGACGTCGATGTGGTGATGGAGGAATGGACGGACAACATCCCTTCCTACAAGAAGGATCTTGCCGCGAGCAAGTTTGTGGAACTCGGCGTGAATTTCAACGATAACTTCCAAGGCTTCTATATCCCCGCATATGTTGCCGAAGCCCATCCTGATCTCCGTTCCGTCAAAGATCTTGCCCGCCATGCGGATTTGTTCCCCGATCCTGAACAAAAGGGCAGAAGCCGGATTTACGGCGGCATCCCCGGTTGGTCGATCACCGAAATCATGGGGAAGAAAGTGGAGGCATATGGTTTGGACGCTTCGTTCAACTACGTCGTACCCGGAAGCAACGCAGCCCTCGATTCCGCCATCATCGCGTCCTATGACCGGAAAGAACCGATCGTCACCTATTATTGGGAGCCGACGTGGTTGCTGGGAATGTATGACTTCGTCCTGCTTGCCGATGAGCCGTTTGATGAAAAGCTGTATCCGCAAGGTCTGTGCTCCGCTCCTGCGGTGACGGTGACCGTCGCTGTGAGCAACGAGTTCGCATCGGACAATCCGGAATTCTGCGCGTTTCTCTCCCGATACCACCTTTCCTCGAGTCTGATCAGCGAAGGTCTGGCCTACATGAAGGTGACGAATTGCAGCCACAGTCAGGCTGCGAGACAGTTGCTGTCTTCTCATCCGGAACTTTTGGAATCCTGGCTTGACGGCAAAACTTTGGCAAACGTGAGGGATGCGCTCGGCTCTGCCGCGCAGACCAAAGCGAAGGGAGTTTTCCGGTTCCCGTTCTCCCTGGACATCGACACCACCGGCGTGGATGCCTCGGTGAGGGATGCCGCTGCGAAGTCCGGTTCCTCTTTGAAGGTTGTGCAAGGCATGCTGGGGGGCTTGATTAACGGTCTCGGATGGTTGTTGTCGCGCCTGCCGTGGTTCGTCTTGGTCGCCCTGGTGTTTTTCTTGGGATGGAAATCCAGTGGGAAACCGCTCAAAGGTGTGGTATATGCGGCGTTGTTCTGTGTCATCGGTCTGCTCGGGTTGTGGGATGAGATGACGACGACGTTGTCCATCGTGCTCTCCAGCGTGTTGCTTGCCTTGGTTTTGGGGTTTCCCATCGGCGTGTGGGTTTCTGTGTCGGAACGGGCGAACAAGGTGTTGAGGCCCATCCTGGACACCATGCAGACCATGCCGGTATTCGTCTATTTGATACCGGCTTTGCTGTTCTTCGGCATGGGTGGTCCTTCAGCGGTAATCGCCACCGTCGTTTATGCCGTCGTGCCGGTCATCCGTCTGACCAGCCTGGGCATCAGGCAGGTCGATCCGGAGGTCGTCGAAGCAGCCGTCGCTTTTGGTTCGACACGTTGGCAGACGCTTTGCAAGGTTCAGATACCGCAGGCGCTTCCGACCATCATGACGGGTGTCAACCAGACGTTGATGATGGCTATGGCCATGGTGGTTACCTGTTCGATGATCGGGGCGAGGGGGTTGGGGATGGAAGTCCTCAATGCCGTCAACCGCATCGAGATCGGAAGAGGGCTTGTCGCCGGTTCGTGCGTGGTGATCATGGCGATCGTCATGGACCGTATCACTCAAGGCGGATTTTCCAAGGAGCAACAAAATGAGCAAGCAAACGACAATCATTGAACTGCGTCACGTGACGAAACTGTATGGACTTGAGAAGGACAGGGCGTCCCAGATGCTCTCCCATGGAGTCGACAAGGCAACCGTTCAGGCCAAGACCGGAGTGACGGTGGCGTTGTGGGATGTGAACTTGGCCATTCCTGAAGGGAGGGTATCTGTCATCATCGGTTTGTCCGGTTCAGGGAAATCGACCTTGGTGCGGATGCTCAACAAGTTGAACAAGCCGACCAGCGGGGAAGTGTTGTTCCAAGGGAAGAACATCGCCAGATACTCCCAGAAAGAATTGCTCGACTACCGGAGACGGAACATATCGATGGTTTTCCAGTCGTTTGGTTTGATGGAAAACCGGGACGTGTTGGGCAATGTGGCGTATGGACTTGAAGTGCAGGGTATGGAGAAGTCAAAGCGGGAGCAAAAGGCGATGGACGTGATCGCGATGGTGGGCCTTTCCGGGTGGGAGCGTCAGCATTGTTCACGCCTTTCCGGAGGCATGCGCCAACGGGTGGGCATCGCAAGGGCCCTTGCCACCGATTCCCCGGTGCTTTTGATGGATGAGCCGTTTTCAGCACTCGATCCGCTGGTCAGGCAAGACATGCAGTTCGAGTTGCTCCACATCCAAAGGAAACTCCAGAAAACCGTGGTGTTCATCACCCATGATATGGATGAGGCGTTCAAGTTGGGGGATATGGTGGCCATCATGAAAGATGGGCGGATTGTGCAGACGGACACGCCCGAAGGGATGAGTCTCCATCCCGTCGATGAGTATGTCAGGGCATTCACCGACAACGCCGACAAGACGAAGGTCGTGACGGTGCGGAACATCATGATCGTCCCTTCCGTACTGGTCAAGACAAGCGATGGCGTCGAGCATGCCATTCATGTGATGATGCGGCACGCCCTTTCCTCCGCATACGTGGTTGACGATGACCTGAGACTTGCGGGCATCATCGACATCCGCTCTGCGATCGCGGCCAGGAAAGAAGGGAAGGGAATATCCGACATCATGGACAGCTCTGTACATACCGTTACGGGTGACGACCTGATAGCGGACATCGTCCCGTTGTCTGCGGAATCTCCCTATCCCCTTGCAGTTGTGGATGGAGAGGGCGGTCTGGAAGGCATTGTCACGAAGGCAAGCGTGCTCGCTTCATTGAGGTGACGGTCATTGCCGCTCGCCTGAACCTCATCGTCAAGGCATAGCCGTCTCCGCATGACATTGTTTCCGGTCTGTGTCCTGTTCCTGGTGCATCGCTTTGGCCAAAGCCGCGGAAAGGGAAGCCACATCGATGGGTTTGGTCACATAATCCGTCATGCCTACGGTTTTGCTGTATTCAATGGCGGCGGTGAATGCGTCTGCCGTCATGGCGATGATCGGGATGGTTTTCGCATCAGGGCGATGCATCTCCCTGATGGCTTTCGTCGCCTCATACCCGTTCATGACCGGCATCTGTATGTCCATCAGAATGGCGGAATAGGTGTCGGATGCGGAAGCGGAGAACGCTTCGACGGCTTGTTCGCCGTTTCCGGCGCGAACCATGGAGAGCCCGAGCTTCATCAAAATCCTCTTGGCGATTTCCGCATTGATCTCGTTATCCTCCGCCAGAAGGATGGTGCCGGACAGTTTGGCGAAGGATTTTCCGACTGCGTGTTCTTCCTTGCTGTCCACAAGGAGGGAATCGGAAGGCACCTCCTGGACGACAAGGGAAACGGTAATGGCCGTACCTTTGCCTAGTCCGCTCTGTACGGAAATCGTCCCCTGCATCAGGTCAACGAGCTTTTTCACGATGGAAAGTCCCAATCCTGTACCCTGTATGGATTTGTCTCGATTGGGGTTGGTATCTTCCTGGGTGAAGGGGTCAAACATGATCTTCTGGAATTCCTCACTCATCCCGATGCCGGTATCCGAAACGGTAAAGGCGCAGTCGCACAAGCCGTCCGGCCGTCGTCTTCCTTTCGTTGTCACGGTGACGCTGCCTCCCGCCGGTGTGTATTTCACCGCATTGGAGATCAGGTTCATGATGATTTGGTTCAACCGGATGCGGTCGATGTAGATGACCTGTACGCCCGGTTGCTGGTCAACCGTGAACCGGATTCCTTTGTTCTTGCAAAGAGGTTTGAACATATTGTTGAGGCTGGACAGGAAGTCCTCATACAGATACGGTTCAGGATGCAGTTCGATCTTGCCGCTGTCGATTTTCGAGATGTCCAGCACATCGTTGATGAGCGAAAGCAGAAATTCGTTGGACACCTGAATCTGCCGCAGGTCGTTCTTCAGCTTTTCGGGATCATGGATGTCTTCAATGGCGAATTCCAGAATGTTGGTGATGGCGCCGATCGGCGTGCGTATGTCATGGCTGATACGCGAAACAAAGGCTGATTTCGCCGAACAGGCTTTCTCCGCTTCCATGAGGGCGCTTTGGATGACTTCCAACTGCTTCGCTTCATGTTCATATGTCGCGGTGACGTCCGATTGCACGATGAGGACGATCTGATGCTCTTTATCCAACCAGCCGAAGCGGAGTTGTACGCAGGTTCGTTTGTTGCCCGTATCCGTCCTGATGTACGATGCCGTGTACACACCGGTGCTCTCAAGGGATGCCTTGATCTGCCCCATGTTGGTTATTTGTTCATACAGTTCGAGTTCCTGCGAATTGGAAAAGCCCTGCCCCACCACATGTTGTCGTTCGGAATAGGAGACTTTTTGTCCTATTGCGGGAAACGTGATGTATGCTTTTTTCTGGATGAGTTCAATCTCCCCGGTGGAGAGGTACAGAATGCCGATGTAATCAAATTCCTGTTCGGTGATGGTGCGTGTGACCAGCTCGTTTTTTTTCTTGTCATTGATGTCCACCGCATAGGTGATGCCTTCCACATCATCTGTTTCGGGGTTTCGAACCATATTGACCGAACCCAGTATCCAACGAACGCCTCCACGGACGGATTTGCAGGGATACTCCATGGCGACTCTGTTTTCCCCTTTCTCAAACCGATGCAGAAGGGCTTTGCAGGTGAACGTCGCGCGTGTCTGTGCGGCAATGGATGCATCAGGTATCGTTTGCGCGGTTGCTTCAAACAAACCGTCGGCTGTTCCCGATTCCGCCAGTTTCGTCAGAGCATCATATGCTGCATCCTGGACAACTATGTTGGTGCAAAGATCTTTGGTGAGGTTCAGGTGGTAACTTGCGGCGAAATTGGGATTGGACGAAGCCATCATGTTCAGTTGAGTCTCGTAATCTTCCAGTTCCTCCCGATGCGCTTCGGATTTGGCTTCCTCCGCAATCTTTTCTTCCATGATGTCCGACAGACAGCAATAAGCCAGTTTTTCCCCTTCTCCGCGATCAACCACGTTGGCTTTCAGACGGTACCAGCGGAACAGGGCATCCGCTTGCTGATGGAACCGGAATTCCAGAATGACCGGCTTGTCGGAGACATAGCTTCTGGTGATGGCGGTTTGGACCTGCGCCACATCATCGGGATGGATATTCCGTAAGAACTGTTTTTCGTCCAGAGGGGCATTGCCAAAGAGTTGGCGGATTTGGTCGTTCTTTACAACCAACGAAAATCCGTTTTCCTGAAGAGTGATCACCGCGATGCCGACCGGGACATTCGCCACGGTGTTTTGCAGTGCCGTCATTTCTTCCGAACGATGCAGGCGTTCCTGTTCATCTTTCCAGACATCCGTGATGTCTGACTGCACCAGGAGAATCTCATTTTTTTCCTCGTTTGCCCATTGGAACAGGATTTGCTTTTTCTGTGTTTGTCCCGTTTCTGCCACAAAGTCGTACAAGAGGCTGTACTTTTTCTCTTGACTGAGGGCTTCCATGAGCTTTTCCAGTGACGCCTGCTCCCTGAGCTTCCCGCCGTCTTCCGTTGAAACGCAGAATCCTGCCAGACTTTCCAGACACGTGTCGTAGGGGACTCTTTGCCCGCCTGCGAAACCGGTGCGGTCCCAAGTCCAACTGTGTATGGCAAACGTTTTTGAAATGATGTCGATGAAGCCTATGTAATCACTTCCTTCACTGGACATGAGTTGCAGGATCATCTCGCCCCGTTTCTGCTTGTCGGTGTCAATGGCGTAGGTGACGGCCTCGATATCTTTCGTCCGGGGATTCGTATGCATCACCAGAAGAGCTTCCCTCCAGCGCAGGCCATCGGGATAGCGGTATGAATAGGGGAAGGACACCAACGTTTTCCCTGTATGGAAATTGCGGATCAGGTTTTCCCGAGTGAACTCGCGTTGGAACCATGCGAGCGTCTTTTCATCGTTGAGCAGCTTGGAGAACTCATGGAAATACCCGTCTACGGTTCCGGATTCCTTCTGTTTCAAGACGAAAGCGTAGGGACTTCTTCCGTCAAGACACAGGTTTTTTGTGAGGTTCAGGTGGAAAGAACCAAGGTTGTTCGGATACGCCTTGTCCAGACTCTGGAAAAAATCCAGATAGCGTTGTTGCTCCAGTTTCATGTCCGTGATGTCCTGGGCGGAACAATAGACGGTCAGTTCTTTGCCGTCATGATCCAAGACAGGGCTTGTGCTGACACGCCACCAATGCGTCTGCCCCTGGATGAGGGCGCTGTATTCCAGGGAAGTCCCCGAACCCCCTTCTCCGGTTTTGTCAAACAGGGCGAGAAAACTGGTCCGGAAGGGTTCATCCACCAGAGGTATGAGAGAATCGGGTACGTTCTCCACCACGGCGGGCATGCCCAGCGCCTCACAGATATTCCGGGTGTAGGCATTATCCATCTGGAAGATGATTTTCTTGTGTATGCGGTCGTATTCCCAGATGATCTGTTTGGATTGTTCCGCCGCCAACCGGTACATCTGCTGGCTTTTGAGGGCATGTGCCTCCGCTTCCTTTTCGGCTGTGATGTCCGTGAACACCACATAGGCGAGGACGCTTCCGTCCTCCTGCCGGACAGGATTGCCGTTGAGGTGGTACCAACGGTACTTCGTGTCTTTCCCTGCTTTGGTGCGGTAGGTCACCGATTCAGGTCGCAAACTGCCGAACAGGGAAGAGAAGAAAGCCAGAGCTAGCGGGCGGTCGTCCGGGTGAATCAACTCCAGCAAACCGGTTTCGTCCAAGGACATGAGCTGCGTTTCCGACGCGAATGGCAATGAACGGTAATAGGCGTTTGTGTAAATGATGCTAACGTGGCCTTGCTGTTTCTTGTAGATCAAGGTGGAAACGGGAATTCGGTCGACTATCGCTTGGAGTTCGCTGGTTTTTTCCTCCAGAAGTTCATTTTCAGGGCTGCCGGCAAAAACGGCATAGAGGATGGGAAACCCCTCCATCGTGCCGATGATGCGTCCTTTCGCATGGATCCAAACCACACCTTTCCATCTATGCTTGATGCGGTAGGTCAGATCCATGTCCTTGCCGTTCTGGAGGCTTTCTTTCATGGCTGCGAGGATGAGCGGCTTGTCGTCTTCGACAACCGTGTTGAGGGTGTCCTTCAGGGAAGAAGCCGAGAAATCGCTTTGTCCCATGCCGACGATGGTGGCCGCGTCAGGGGATGCGTACACCATTTCCATTCCTTCGGGCGTGATCCTGTTGATCGTGAATGCGCCGGGATTCGTCTGTTCAAGCAGCGAGAGGGTATTTGCGGTGATCTCCATGGTGGTGTTCTCCTGTATGGCTCCGGGCGTGCAGAACGTTCCTACAGCCGTTCGCCTTTGGCGGCAGGTTTTTTGGGTGAAAGTATCAATTCCATTTGCCGGATGTACTTTTGGACGGTGACTTCGGGAGTGAAGAATGCGGAAAGCGTCTCGTCACACAATGCGTACGCTACCTGTTCCTGAATCCCTTGCAACGCCAATATGATGGCTTTTGCGTCGATGACATCTTTTTCCGTGGTCAGAGGAACCGAACCGTCCGCAATTCCTTTGCCGAAAGCGTCTTGCACCTGCTTCATGACATATTCCCAGTTTCCGTTCATTTGGTTTTTCCCTTCATTGAGGGTTGACCGGCTGACGACATGCTGCATTTGTGCGGTGCAAAAGACGATGGAAGAATGCTCGACAGCCTTGTGCAACGTTGTGGCGACGATGGACAGAATCTGTTCGGCACCCGTTTTGTTCCGGTATTCCGCAGATGCGAAAAACAAGCGCATTTCCTCATACTCTGCGGCATATCCAGCCTGCAGCACTTTGGCGATCAACGCAGCCTTTGTAGGGAAATAGTTATGGATGGAGCGAAGCGTCAGATGGGATTTCCGTGCGATCATTTCCAGCGATGTGTTCTCAATGCCATGGGCGGTGAACAGGTTCATGGCGTGTTGGAGTACCGTCTGGATGTTTTGTCTGCGGATAATCTCATTCGGCATGTGGTTTCCTTATATTTTCATATTTCATGAAAGATAAAATACTTGTTCAGTGTACCGCACTGCTGGACAATCATCAAGCTCTTGTTTGTTTTTGCGGAATCTTCAGGAAAAAGAAACGGATGGATGGACAACCGGATTTTGGGAGGCGAAGACACGCCAGTCATGCGCGGGGGGCATGGGGAGCAAGGGGTTGGTGGCGAACCAATGGACCAGGATTTCCTGCATGTCGTCCCCATACTGTTTCACGATGGGACAGGTCGTGAAGACTTCATAGCCTCCGGTTCCGCTGGCTCGGTAGTTGTTCATCACCAAGGTCAATGTGGTGCTCGGGTGGGTGAGCAGGTCAGTTCCTTTCCAAGACAGTTCCACCACACGCTCCCCGAGCGGTTTTGCGGCATCAATGGCATAATGGATGTTCTGGTAAAAGTCAAAATTGTAGTGTTCCACTTTGGGGACGAGGAACCGCTGGCTGATGACGATGCCGTTTGTATCGTCAAAGTCGTAGTATTGGGCGACCCGCTCAAGTGCCGTCTTCAAAACCGTTCCGTTGACTTCCAATATGGTGAGCGTGTTGGGGAAGGGGTAGCAGGCGATGAGTTCTCCCATGGTGACCACCGGACCGAGGTTTCTCGGCTCGTTGAACAGCGAGGTGCAGGAGATGTCCGCTCCGGTCATCTGCAGCTGCACGTCATTGAAGAAATCGGCGAGGCTGGAACCGCAGAGCGCGCTGTCCAGTTTCCCTTTGTCTGAAAAAGGTCCGGCTGTGTGCCCGATGATGGTTTTCAGACCGTCAAGAACCTGTTCCTGCACATGTTGGAGTTGCCGTTTGACCCCGGTCATGTCACGTACCGGTGTTCCCTCGCCGGATGGCAGCACTTCAGCCGTGACGCTGTGCCTCTCTGTGGAGAAAGACAGGTGTGCGTACCACCGGCCCATCGTGCCAGTCTGCAAAGTCAATGTCCCGCCGATGACCTTAGGCTGGACCACGATGTGCTGATGGGCTGTGAGCAGCACGTCGAAACCGAGGGCGCATAGCTCTTCAGCCCTGTTTTCCTGTATTTTTCCTGACGTTTCAGTGGAGTCGTACCCTCCGTGGTAGACACAGACAGTGTAGTCGGGTGATTCCTGCCGCAAGGCGCAAAGCGCTTTTCCTGCTGCATTGACGCTATCGGTCACCCGTAAGCTCCCCAGGTTCTCCGCACGCTCCCAAATGTTCACATAGTCCGTGATGACGCCGACGATTCCGATTCGCAAACCGTCATCTGTGGTGAAGACTTTATAGGGGATGATCGGCATGCGGCCGCTCTGGTCTGCAAGGTTCGCGGCAAGGAGCGGAAGAGCAGCGTCTTGGATGAAGTTGAAAAGCGTATCCGGCCCGTAGTTGAAATCATGGTTGCCCGGGATGTATGCGCATACTCCGGCTTGCCGCAATGCTTCCGCTTGGGGAAACGGACGGATGCCGTTTTTCAGGACGTACCGCGCCAATGCGGATCCTTGCAGGATGTCTCCGCCGTCGAGGATCAGGGAACCTTTCCTGAAATGGGAAGCGGCTTTGAAGTATCCCATGCCGTCTCCTTCCGTGGAGATGTAGTCGGTATCGAACAGATATCCGTGGATATCGCTCGTATAATACAAGTCTGCCATCAACCCCTCATCAATTTGGAGCGGAGTTTTCCGCTGATCCATTCCACCACGAGAACCAGGATGATCAGGCCGACGAGGATGGCTCCGACGTCATTCCAGCGGTAGCTTGCCATGGCGAAAATCAACGGTGCCCCGATGCCTCCCGCACCGACCAGCCCGAGGACGGTGGCGTCCCTGAGATTCATGTCGAAACGGTAGATCAAGGTTGAGGCGAAAGACGGAAGCAATTGGGGGAAAATGCCATACTTGATCTTCTGGAAGAACGTGCATCCTTGGGCGTCCAGCGACTCCAGAATGCCTTTATCCAGGTCCTCGATCGCTTCGATGAACATCTTGGAAAGCATGCCGACGGAACAAAGGGACATGGTCAGGAGGCCAGCGAACGGACCTGGGCCGGTGACCATGATGAACATGAGGCCGTAGACGAATGCGGGGATGGTCCGAACCGCCATGATGAAAACACGTCCGATGATCCCAATCCATTTGGGGACGATGTTGAACGCGGACAGGAACGAAATGGGGATGGCGAACACCGCGCCCACCAGAGTTCCGAGGAAGGCGATGCACATGGTTTCCAACAGAAGATACGCCACACCGTTTTTGCCCGTTCCGAACAGGAGTGATGCCGTGGGATGGAAAATGCCGCGAAAGATGCCTCCTGCGACGGAAAAGCCATTGCCGGCATTTTGCTGCATTTCCACCGCTGAGGATGACCAGACGAGGAGCGCAAGGACGACAAGGATGGTGGCAAGTTCACGTCTCCAGTATTTCGGTTCATGGGAAAGTTGTTCCGCTACAGTCAATTGCATGGCCTTTGCCTCCTTATGTCAGCTTGCTTCTCAGATACTGGCTGAGAGATTCGATGGCGACGACGGCGGCGAACAGGGCGAGAAGGATCATGCCGACCTTCCCATATTCACGCCATCCGATTTTTTCATTGAGGATGATGCCTAAGCCGCCGGCGCCGACATATCCGAGGATGGATGCGTAGCGGACGTTGCCTTCAAAGCAGAACAACACCGTGGAGAGATACGTGGGAAGCACTTGGGGGAAGATTGCGTGGTTGATGCACGTGATGCCCCTGCATCCCAACGCCTCCAAAGCCTCATAGGGACCCATATCGGCTTGTTCGAGGTTTTCATAGAGTATCTTGCCGCAATATGCGAACGTGAACACCGTGATGGCCACGGTGCCCGCCAAGGTCCCCAGACCGAAAATGTAGGTGGCGATCAAGGCGGCGACCAAGGTCGGCAGGGTCCTGACCAACGAGAACAGGAACTTGAAGATTGTGGTGACCAACCTGTTCCTGACCAGATTTGTTGAGGAGAGAATGGCGAAGGGGATGCAGATGAGGGCGCCGAAAGCCGAACCGAGGAGACTCATCTTGATGGTGTCCCAAAGCGGTTTCCAGACGTTTTCCATATAGGCGAAGTCAGGAGGGAACATGTCGCCGAGCATGACGAAGAAGAAGGAACCGCGTCTGAAGAGGACACCGAAGTTGAAGCCGGTGATCCGTACCGATATGGCGGTGAAACATATCATGACGAGCCAGACAAGCGGCGCGCGGCTGCGTTTCTCCGATACGGACTTGCCGTTGGAAAGCGTATAGGTTTTTGGAGGGAAAAGACGGTCATACAGCTGCATGGTCCGCTTCCTTTTGCGCTGGTCCGTAGATGGAGTCCAGGACTTTCTGGTCTACCTTTTCCGAAGGCCCGTCATAAATGATGACGCCGCTTCTGATGCCGATGACCCTGTGTGCGTATTCCAACGCCAATTCCACATGATGGATGTTGATGAGCACGGTGATGCCCATTTCTTCGTTGATGCGTTTGAAATCGTCCATCACTTGTTTCGCCGTAACGGGGTCGAGTGCCGCCACCGGTTCATCGGCGAGGATCACTTTCGGGTTCTGGGCCAAAGTACGGGCCAAAGCGACCCGTTGCTGCTGTCCTCCGGAGAGCTGGTCGACGCGGATGTACGCCTTGTCCAGGATTCCGACTTTGTCCAACGCTTCCAAGGCTTTGACTTTGCAGCTTTGCGGGTACACGCCCAAAAGGGACCGCCACCACGGCAGGTCAGGGACAAAGCCGGTGAGGACGTTCTTGATGACCGTCGTTCTGGTGACCAGGTTGAAGCTCTGGAAAATCATGCCGATTTTCCGTCTGAGTCTGCGCAGTGATTTGCCTTCCAGTTTGCTGACGTCCACATCATCTACGAGAAGTTCTCCGCTGGTGACGGCGTGCATCTTGTTGATGGCGCGTATCAAAGTCGATTTCCCCGCTCCCGAACGCCCGATGATGGCGATGAATTCGCCGTCTTTGATCTTGAGGTTCACCTCTTTCAGTCCGATGGTTCCGTTCGGATACACTTTTCCTACATGACGAAATTCGATCATAATCGCTCCACTGTTTGTATCAGCCTTTGCGGAAAGCGACGGAATCACTTTCCGCAAAGGGGCATGGTTGCCCATGCCCTTGTTTTTGCCGTTATTTCTTCTTTGCGTTTTTGATCAAAGCCTGTGCCTTGCGTTCGTTGTCGTAATCGGAAGAAACAGCTTTCTGGTAGCCGGTATGGCTGTAGACGGCGATGACTTTCTTGCCTTCTTCGGTCTTGTTCAAGTTCATGAACGCGTCCTGCAAGGCGGAGATGAATTCCGGAGTCATGATCTTGCTGGTCTTCGATACGCTTACCGTGTCGTTGTAGATCATCGGAGTCACGCCGACCACATCGGTCTCAGTCCAGATGTCACTCTTGCGTCCGTAGGCGTCTGTCCATTTCTTCTCTTGGTCACGGCGTGCGTCGGCATAGGTGACCAGCAGGTCGACCTGTCCGGATGCGAGACGTGCGAAAGCGGAGCCATAGCTGTCCGACTGGACGGCATGATGCAGGTCGCCGATGGTCTTGCCATTGTAATTGTCCATAAGCCAGATGGTCGGGTAGACGTAACCGGCGGGGGAGGTGGAAGACATGACGGACCAATTTGCGCTATCCAGGTCTTCCCAGGTAAGTTTTTGGCCGTTGTTGACTTTTGCGGAAAGTTCCCTGCCCTTGGCTGAAGGTCCGGCGATGATCAGTGCGCGGTAACCGATGGCTTGGGTTTTTGCGGCTGTGGTCGGCTTGTTTTTGTTCCAATCGCGCGGATCATCGCTGTCCACGGACAGGCCGTCACGGGTTGCGGTGAGGATGACTTGGCAGCCATCATCATACAGCAGGTAGGTGTTGGCCGGGATGAGGCCTACGTCAGCTGTTCCTGCAGAAAGGGCGACGCCGACGGCTTCATAGGTCGTTCCGACGGTGATGGTCACGTTCTTCACCGTATAGCCGCTCTTGGCCAATTCGCTGACCAACAGGTTTTTCAACGGTTCCGTGACGGTGATGATTTCCGCCGGTTCCCTGCTCGGCACATAGTACACGTTCAGGTTGTCGATGACTTTTGAGCCGGTGGCTTGTTCTTGGGTTCCTTGTGCGGTGAGGCCGAACAGGCAGACGGCGACCAACAGCACAGACAATAAGATGGTTTTTTTCATACAACGCTCTCCTCGTGATGGAATATTTCCAGTTTCGCGGGGACTTGGACGGCGAAAGCCGTATCCCGTTCCCCGCGGATCTGTTGTTCGAGAAAGCGGCAGGCGTTCTGCCATACCGCGTCAGTGAAGATGCGCACAACCGCATCTGCCTCATGGCCTTGGTACGGCTCGAGGTCTTGGTAGACGACGCAGAGAGGATGCTCTCCACGCTCGGCGAGGGCTTTGAAGCCTCCTGTCGCGAAGGCACCGTCACCGAAGAGAATGCCCTGGGGAATCGTATCCGCATGCTTCACCGTCTGATAGCCTGACAGTGCGTCCATGGTGCCGGTATGGATGTTCTTCGGATTATACAATCCGTTTTTTTGCAGCAATTGGACGAAGAACTCCATCCTGCGTCGTCCGATGACAACTCCGCCGCTCTGGTACAGGCCGCCGAAATACCCGATATCGCTGCAATGCATGGCCGTAAAATAGTTCCAGACCTGCTCTTCGGCATCATCGTAGTCCATGATGATCCTGTCATAGGAATAGTCTTTTTTGTCTTTATTGATGACGAGAAGATGTGCTGAAAGGCGCCTGAAGGCTTCTATCTCGGCATCGGTGAAGTTTCCCAAAAGCACCACGCCGTCGCAGGAAAGGGCTGCTGTGGATGGAATGAATCTCATACCGAAGGTTTTTCCGGCTTCATTGAGACGACTCAGGATAACCGTTTCCTGACTGGGTCTGAAAGCCAGAGTCGTGGCGAAAGCGATGGTGTACGGCAATTCAATCCTGCGCCGAAGCCGGGGAGGCAGATAATCCAGCGTTTTTGCCTTAGCTTCGATTGTTTCGCGGACTTCCTTCGTCACGTTCAGCGTCGTATCGTGATTCAGCACCCTCGATACGGTGGCTTGTGAGACACCGCACGCCTCCGCAATCATTTTCAGATTCCCCATACGGTCAGCATCGCATGGGTTTCCCGTTTTGTCAAAATATTTCAGTAAAATTCAGTAAATATTATGAAGATACCTTCATTCCTTCTTTTGCCGGTCCCAATCGAGTTTCACGCGTTTGGAGATGTCGATGGAGATGGTGCCGTCTGAACGAAGCGCCTGCCCGATGAACGTCTGAGGATCTCCCAGTTCCTTGAATGTTGTTTGGGTTGAACTGATGTACCGTTTGTCGATGGCGCCTTGATATGCCGCCACGGTATACAGCTTTGTGTCATCGATGGCGGTACCGTCTTCCATAGTGGCTTTCACCAACCGGTTGCCGCGCAGATGCCATGGTGCGTATTCCACGCTCAGACCGGAAGCGGCGATGAACTGATCCTGCTCGACCGCATCGTTGATGGGATGTTCCAAAAGCTTCTTCAAGTTCGCCCCGGTAACCGCATAGGTGGTGATGTAATCCTTGCCTCCGATGCTTTTCTGATAAAAAATGCGCAGATCGTCCGTCACGTCCCCTTTGAAAATGCATGCAAGGTTTGAACGGTAGAAACCGCCGTTCGGCACCAAAGCGACGTCCGCATGCGTGGCTTCTCTGATTTTGTCGGCGAAATAATAACTGGTTTCCAAGACGGTGTAATCATCCGTCGCGTGTGCAATGGTTTCATAGTGCGGTTCCTGGACTCCCTTGCTGATGAGATTCTTGTATTCTTTGTCCAATTCCGCTATCGTTTCGTCCACATCGGTGCCTTCACCGATGTTTTGGATGGCGTTGTTGATCAAGGTCTGGAACGTGCGTTCGTCACCAACCTCCGGTGCGAATGAAAGGCAAGCATGGAAATCGCCGTTTTCTATATATCCTGCCATTTCTTCATACAAAGCGTTCACTCCTTTGTAGCCCTTCAGACTCACCACACCGTTCCAGAAGGAGAGGAATGCGTCTTGTCCTTCGGCCGTGCTCAGGAATGCAAGCACAGAGGTGTCGAAGGCATACCGTTTCGCATCGTCCTTGATGCCTGAAGGGATGAACATGACTGCGGAAGGGTTGTACAACACGCTGCATCTCTTGCCTGTGGTTGAAGGAAAGGGCATCATCTTCGGAGTGAAACCACAACCTTCGCTTTCCGCCAAAGTCATGATGTCCGATGTGTAGAAGACCATTGCGGTTTTTCCGGTGAAGAAATCCTTGCGCATCGTCGTGAGGCTTGCAGTGAAGAAATCCTTTTGAAGCACGTTCGTGTCAAAAAGCCTTTTTGCGGTTTCAAACAGTGGTTCGGCATAGCCGGCGAAGGAGCCGTTTCCTTGGATGAGCCGGTCATACCAGCTTTTTCCCTGTACGCTTCTGAACAGTTGGTCATAGAGCATTCCCTCAAGAAGCCGCACGGTCTGCTGGGGATATTTCATGCAAACGGAGAAGGGGGTGATGCCTTTTGCCTGGATGGTTTTGCAGAGGGTGATGAAGTCATCGACGGAAGTGGGGACTTCCCAACCGTTTTTCTGGAAAAGGTCCTTGTCATAATAGATGGACGTAGCGGAAATGGGCAGCGGGATGCCGTAGATATGGCCGCCCACCTCCAGCGTATCCAACGTGTTCTGGAGGTAGTTGTCAAGGAATGGTTCGCCGGAAATGTCTTCTCCGAGCGCCGTCGCATTGGCGTAAGGTCCCACCACGAGGTCGTACCTGTTGGACTTGATGATCTTCCTGATGGTTTCCATCGAAGGATTGTTGCCTGCAGTCGCATAATAATCGATGATGAACTGTTTGTCAGGGAACTGCCTGGACAAGGTGCCGACAAATGCGTCCCAGTTCACATTCATGGCGGTGGTGATGCGGACGATCTGCTTGCCTTCCTGCGGCGCTTCAAACGTCACGATGTCGTCAGGCCTCTCATATGCGGACGTTTTTGTCGCTTTCGTTTCACAACTTGCAAACAAACCAAGCAGTAATGGGATGATTAACACCCGTTCCAAACGTATGCTCATTCAGTTTTCCCCCGGTCGTTTCCTTTGATATAGATATGCAGTGTTGTTGCCAGTTCGTTGATGTTGATCGGCTTGGACAAGTGTGCGTTCATTCCCGCTTCCTTTGACTTGCGGATGTCGTCATCTGCCGTGTTGGCCGATAAAGCCAGGATGGGGATGGTTTTTGCCTCGGGATGATTGAGCGCCCGTATGGCTTTCGCGGCTTCCAATCCATCCATCACCGGCATCTGCACATCCATGAGGATGGCTGCGTAGAAGCCTGTGCTGGATTGCTGCATGGCTTCCACAGCTTGTTTTCCGTCATTTACCGCTTGAACGGTGAGATTGAGGTATTCCTGCAGCAATCTCACGGCGATCATCTGGTTGGTCGCATTGTCCTCAGCCAGCAACACCCGTTGATGGTTGAAAGGCACAATGGTCGTCCGTGCGTTCTCTTCAGGGATGATGACTTTCTGCTGGCTGCGTTCCAAGGGCAGGCGGATGGTAAACCTGCTGCCTTTATTAACGGTACTTTCCACACTGACGGAACCTCCCATCAGTTCGGTGAGTGTCTTGACGATGTTCAGTCCCAGACCCGTGCCCACATAGGGGGATGTGGTGCTGACTTTCTCCTGCTCGAATGGCCGGAAAATCCGTTGCAGAAACTCCCCGCTCATGCCGATTCCCGTGTCGGAGACGATAAGCACCACTTTGTCTCGTCCTCCATCCATCGGAGTGTGGGAGGCGGTGAGGCTCACCTTTCCGCCGCGAGGAGTGAACTTCATGGCGTTAGAAAGCAGGTTCATCAAAATTTGTTTGAGTTTGACCGCATCGCCGATATATCCTGTATCGAACCGATCCACGCTTATGACGGAGAAGTCAAGGCCTTTTTCCACGAACACATGCTTGTACATGGAATAGATGCCGTCCAACACAAACGGCAGAGAGAACGGTTCGTGGGCTGTCTGCATCTTGCCGCTGGTGATTTTCTGCAGATCGAGCATGTCGTTGATGAGTTCCAGCAGGTAAGATGCAGATTCCTTCGCTTTGGAAGCGAACATATGCATTTCCTCAATGGACCGTTTCTGGTCGCTGGCAAGTTCCAGCATGCCGATCACCGCGCTGAGCGGAGTGCGGATGTCATGGCTCATTTTCGCAAGGAACGTGGTTTGGGCGGCGGTAGCTGCCGCTTTTCTGTCTTCTTCCCGCTGTCGGCGGAACGAGAAGAGAAACACGATACCGAGGATTGCCGCCAAGGCACTGATGAACAGGAATGCAAAAACCACGGTCAGGCGCATGTTGCGGTATGTGTCGGAAGCCGTGATGGTCAACGGCACCGCGACGATGATACAATTGTTGTAGTTGGTCTTGCTGCAGTTGATCATCCAGTCCATCTTGTTCACCTTCACCGTAAATGAGCTGTTCTCTTTGTCCATGCCGTCACGGATTTCGTTGATTTGGGCATCTGTCGCTCCGCCTGCTTTCATGGCGTTGAACAGATTGAATCCGGAGAAGACAAGACTGTTGTCCTTCGGTTTGATGATGATGGCGCCATTTCGGTCGATCAGATAACCTGCGCCGATCCCGTCAAACAGCGAGACGGTCATGTTCCGGCTGAACTGTTCGGATGATGTGCCCACCGCGAAGCCGACGACCTGTTTCCCGTCGATGGCGAAAGGTATGGTCTTTTTCCCAAAGAGAATGTAATCCTGGCTGAAGTTGATGGAGGTATAGGTCATCAGCACGTCTGCGTTGGCCGATTGCATGATCTTGGTGGGGAAGAACTCATCACTGAGCGTGTAGACTTTGCCGGTGAGGTCGAACATATCTCCTTCTTCGGTGATGAAGAAGTGTTTTGCATCGTCGCGGTCAGCGTACAACTTTCGCAAATCCGCCTTTGTTTCCGGCTTGAAGAATGTCAGGACACTTGCCCCTTCAATGACCTCGTTGGCATACGAATCTTGCAGATTGTCGATGTTGCGGCTGAGTTGGTCAGCTATCTCCCTGTTGTAGTTAGCCCGTTCGGATTGGACGGTCTGCCGGGTCGCCTTATTATAATAAAGGAATATGGCGAAGCAGAAGGAAGCGACAAGCCCGAACAGCACGCATGTGGCGAACATGATGTTGTGCCTGCCAAAGTGTTTCTTTGTTATTTTCATTCGCTCCAACGGTTTCCGCAACGTAGACTCCCCACAATGTCCTTTAAAAATGATCAATGACGTTCTTGTGGATTTTACCAACAATCTTGTCAGTAATCAACATGATTGGGGTTTCTTTTTTCCCTGCTGTAAAATGCGCAAGTAATATGCCTGACACATGCTCGTTTTTTCCGGTGTGATTGCGGACAGATTCTTCCGCTCTTTCCTTCCATCGTCTGATCGGCCGGTTGGTTTGATGCTGCTTGACAAAAGCCGCTTCCTCCGTACACTGTAAGGCCACGCATGCAGGTTGCTTGTATGCGTGATAACCATTCATCGGAGAACATGCGGTCGCAACCGCAATGTCGACGGAAAGATGTCGGGTGCGCCCGGAACGGAACGATCGGTTGCCGGGTGTTGTTGTCTTTTCCGGCGAGGAGGCTTTGATGAATCGGCGGCAAACTGTGGTGCGGTATGTGGTGCCCATGATCCTGAGCAGCATCTGTTTCTTCCTGTATACCATCGTGGATGGCGTGTTTGTAGGAAACGGGATTGGTGTGGATGCTGTCGGGGCGGTCAATGTGGCGATGCCTTTCGTCATGATTGTCAATGCGCTTTTCATGTTCGTCACGACCGGTGGCGTCACTATTGCTGCGATACGGTTCGGGCGAGGGGATGATGAAGGTGCGAATCTTGCGTTCATGCATTCTTTCAGCATGATGATTTTTATCTCGTTGGTTTTGACGGTGTGGGGCGTTCTGTTTCCGCGAGCCATCGCCCTGATGCTGGGAGCGAACGATACGTACCTCACCATGGTCAGGGATTATGTCTTCTGGTATTCGGTGTTTCTCATCCCTTCCGCGCTTGCGGTGTTGCTGCAGGGGTTCTGCCGCAATGATGGTTCCCCGCTTCTGGTCAGCATTGCGGTCATTGTTTCGACTGTCCTGAACGTGTTTGGCGATTGGTTGACCGTATTTCCGTTGCACTTGGGCATCAAAGGAGCAGCCATCGCCACGGGGGTTTCCCAAACGGCGGGTTTGGCCGTCACCGCAATCCATTTTTTCCGGAAGAAAGGGAAACTCCGGTTCGGTGGTTTCGTTCCGTCCGGCAAACTGTACGGAAAAATCATGAAACGTGGTTTGCCGGAGATGATTTCGAAATGTGCGGCTCCGATGAGCACCGCATTCATGAACCTGATGTTATTCAGGATGATGGATGATACGGCAGTCAATACCTTTTCCTTGCTGAGTTATATCGCATCCTTTTCCGTCGCGTTCTTTTTTGGGACGTCCGAAGGGCTCCAGCCATTGTACGGGCGGTGTTACGGAGCGAAGGATGAACAGGACCTGCAGTATTACTTCCATGTCGGTTTGGTCATCAATCTGGTCTCCAGTGTGGGTATCTATTTCCTGTTGTTCGCGGTCGGAAGGCCTTTGTGTGTGTTGTTCAATGCGGACGAACCGGCCATCGCCATGACGATGGAGGCGATGCCACGATATGCATGGAGTTTCTGCGCCATTGCCGTCAGTTCCGTGGTGTCCACGTGTTTTTATTCCACGAAACGCACCAAAGAAGCCTTGGTGCTCAACTTCTGCAGGAGTTTCCTGTTCAGCGGATTCAGTATCTTGTTGCTTCCCAGACTGTTCGGGCCGGATATCATTTGGTATACCTATGGCATCGGGGAAACCCTGTCTGCCGCGCTCGCTCTTGTATTGCTCGGTATCTCCAAGCGGCATGGAGCCTCCCATAGCCTGACCAAAGAGACGGGGGAACCGGCGGGCCGCGTGTCCTGAAAAAGATGGGGCGGATGTCTTGAGCCGTGGCAGACAGGCCAATCCAGACCATGGACGGGATTCCTCCGTATCAAGGTGCCCGCAAAAAAGCTCAAAAAGACAGGATGCCCAACGGACGATTCCCTGGAAAAGGGAAGGGGATTGCGCTTTTTGTCCTTCATGTATGCATGCCGTCGTTTGAGGGGTGACGCATTTTTTATGATGCGAAATGATTTTTTCCCATAATGTAAATGGTAAAAAGAAGTTTTCTCCCAAAAGTCATCACTTTTTTTTCTTGACAGCCCGGTTCTTCTGGCTTTGAATAAAGGTGCTTTGGTGTGTGTCTCGTGAGGAGGGTGTATGCTGAAGAAGTTTGTTTTGGTGCTTTTGGTGGGGATCCTTTCTGTTGGTTGTGCTTTTGCCGCCATTAGCGGAGCGCCGTTGAAAACGTATGGGTTGCCGATGTTGATCACCAACGCAGGGCAAGGTCCCGGAGGGAAAATGGCCCGTCTTTTGGCATCACGTACCAAAACCATCGTGCTTGACACGGATTATTTCTATGTTTCGGAACCGGTCGAGAAAGATTTGAAAGCCAGACCGTATTCCAGCCTGATTGTCGTCATCGGATCGACTGACAAGGGGCTCGGCGCTTCCGGCATCACCATCGACCAAGAGATTGACCGTCTGGAGAAAATGGTGAAATGGGCGAAAGAACTGAAGCTTCCGATGATCGGCGTTTTGCTTGAGAAAGACAAACGGGCTCCGGGAATCGCCACCAACGCAAATGAACGGTGCATCGACACGATTTGCCCGAATTGCGAGTGGCTCATCGTCGTGAAGGATGGCAACAAGGATGGCAGGTTTGATGAGATCGGCAAAAAATACCAGATTCCGCTGACCATCATTGACAATGCGTTGGATTTCACCAACCTGTGCGCGAAAGTATTCGTCAAGTGATCCTGGAGTAGTACATGTATCTGACAACAAGTTTGGTTCTCTTGGTGATGGTGGCTGTCTTCGTCTTATGCAGCGTCTATTTGAAGTCACCTGAGGTTTCCATGTTTTTTGCTGGTGCCGCAGGTGCGTTGACGGGCATGTGCATGGGCATCGGAGACTTGGATTTCACCCGTGTGCTGACGGTTTTGGTGGAAGGTCTGTTCACCAATTTCGATCTTGCGATCCTGTTCATCTGCGCTTCATTGTTCGTCAACGTCTATTCTTCGACCGGAGCCATGACGGCGGTGACCCGCAACCTGATCGCTCATGTGGACAACAAATGGGTCATCCTCGTTTTCATGGCCATTTTCCTGTTGATTCCTGGGGCGTTGACCGGTGCGGGAAGCGTTTCCGTATTTGTGCTTGGCGCATTGGTGGCGACTGTGCTCAAATACATGGGATTGTCCGAGAAGAAGACGGTGGCGTTCGTCTTTATGTTCGCCATCATGTCCGCGGCTGCTCCTCCCATCAACTTGTGGACGATGCTGATGACCGCACAGGCAAACATGCCGTATGTCGGGTTCACCAAACTGTTGCTGATGCCCATTCTCATCACAGGTGCCTTCACCATCGTCTATTTGGGAAAAGGCGCCAAACGGGAAAGCAAGGAAAAGATCCTTGCCGAGCTTCCCATGGCGCCGGAAGGGATGAATTGGTTCAGGATCGTCCTTCCTCTTGCCGTTTTGGTGACCCTGATCCTGTTGTCCCTGTATAAGCCGTTCTCCATCCCGGTGTTCGGCATGCCGCTGATGTTCATCATCGCCACCGTTGTCGCCATCCTGTGCAATCCGAAGAAAATGGGGGCGAAGGACTATGGCAAAGTGCTTGATGCGACCATGGAACAGGTGTTTCCGCTCGTGGCCACCGTCATCAGCGTCGGGGCTTTGGTCAACGTCATGGCGGCGACCGGAGTGCGCGGACTGATCGGCATTACGTTCATCACGATGCCGACCATCTGGATTTTCCTGCTTCTGTTGGTGTTCGGGCCATTCTCCCAAGGTTGTCTCAGCTATGGAAGCGCGATTCTCATCGGCACCCCGCTGGTGTTTATGATGAACACCCGCGGCATGGACACCACGGTCGTCTGCGCCGCGCTCAGCTTGATTTTCCCGCTTGGCGACTGTCTGCCGCCATCACGCATTGTCGGTAGGGTGTCCATCGATACTGTCGGGTTCAAAGGGACCTACATGGAATTCCTCAAGCAGATCGCCGTACCGTGCGCGGTTCTTGGCGCTTTGTCCCTCTTGATGTTCATCCGGCCGATGTGGTTCACGTTCTTGAAGTAGGAGGTGGGTATGGTTTTCTTGGAGCGATTGATTCATTTGGTATACTTTGGGTTCTCGGCTGTCATCTGCCTGTACTTCATCAAACATTTGTTCAAGCGTGCAAAGCGCCAAGGCTGGGTGTATGACATCGTCTATGCGTATTGTCTGATACCGTTCCTGCTTCGCGCTTTGTGGATCAAATAGGAGGAAGAGGATGCGAACACATGATGCACATACCGCAAAGGTGCTTCCTCGTTGGGGAAAACTGATGCTTCTGGCCATAGCCTTTGTCCTGGCCTTTGTCTCAGGCAGGCAATTCTGGCTTCTGCGCCATTTCAAGGAAACCGTAGTGTCTTCTCCTGCGCTCACTGAAGTGCAGATGTTGAGCGATTATCTGCCAAGCCTGAAAGGAACGTGGGCGGATACTCCGGTGTTCATCTATGATTCGGGTATTGAAGGCGGTTCGGTTCTGTATTCCGCCAATGTCCATCCGTATGAACCGGCGACCAGCTTGTCCGCCTATCTGTTGATGGAAAACATCAAAGTGGAGAAAGGCAAGGTGTTCGTCATTCCTGAGACGAACCGTAGCGGTTCGACCTGCGGGATGCTCGCCAGCGCGTATCCACGGTTCTTCCACGTCCAGACCGAGTGGGGGAAGGAGACATACCGTATCGGCGACAGAGGGGTGAATCCGTTGGACCAATGGCCTGATCCGTTCACCTATGTCCACTACCCTGACGGGCAGAATCTCGCCTATCAGGACATCAGGAACATGAACAGGACCTATCCAGGCAGACCTGACGGCACATTGACGGAACGTGCTTCGTATGCGGTCATGGAACTGATCAGGAAAAACAACATCGACATTTCCATCGACGTGCATGAGGCTTCCATCATGTACCCGGTGGTCGGCACCTACGTCACACACCAGCGTGCGGAAGATGCCTCGATGATGGCTTCCATGATGCTTACCGCCGACAGTTTCGACATGAAGTGCGAGGTGTCGCCGAAGAAACTTCGAGGCCTTTCCCATCGTGAATGGGGGGATTTCAGCGATACGTTGGCGGTTCTGATGGAGACGCCGGAGCCGTTCATCGACCGTGTCCCCGGACCGATGACCGAGAAACTGTTCACCGAAGGCAAGGACCAGTTCCTGCAGGCGGCTGCGGACAAAGGGTTGGTGTATACGACTTCATACAGCTATGACCAAAAATCCTTGGAAAAGAACCTGGCGAAAGATCCCCGTGCTGTGGAGGGGTTCCCCTTGTGGTATCGGTGCGGCAGACATCTTTCCGGTGCGCTTTCCGTAATCGAACAGGTCGCTTTGATGGATCCGGAAAAGGAAGTGCTTGTCTCTTGGCCGACGTATGAGGAACTGAAGGAACGTGATTGCGGTCATTTCCTGCATGATCCTTCCACATCCACCGATATGGGTTCGTACAAGATGTCCCAGACCGCCAGGGAATTCTTTGACGGTGGGTATTGGTACCATGGTTCTGATCCGAACCAGAGCCTGGTGTTCAAAATCTGACAGGAGGTGTGTATGAAGAGGAAAATTCTGCTTGTGCTGGTTGTGGCGCTGTGCGCCATCGGTGTGGCCTCCGCCATGGGCGTGAAGGAAGGCTATGAGCTTCCGGGAACACCTGTGCCGTTTGCGATTGTCATCAACAAAGGTGCGGCGAGCGGCTACCCGAAAGAAGCGGCTGACCTTGCGTCCGCTGTGTATCGCGGCGAGATCGTCATCGCGAAGGAGCTTGCCGGAAAGGCTGCAAAGATGACGAAAGGGCTGGAGAGGAATTTTGTGGTTGTCGCTACGGAGGAAGAAGCCCTGCAGGCTGTTTCCCGTGGCGAGTTCGCCGTGGCTGTTTTGCCTGAGGGCACAAAAGCGCCGAAGGGGACGGAACTCGTTCCTTTGACGAAATGAGAGGGTTTCCCAAGCCCTCGTTGAGGGCATGCATTCAAGAGGAGAGATGTATGAAGAAAAGCAAGTTGTTCGTTCGTGTGGCGATCACATCGCTTATGGTGTGGTGCTTTGCGTTCCAGCCGTTGTTTGCCTGTACGGTGCTTCTTGTCGGCAAGGATGCGACGGTCGATGGTTCCACAATGTGCACGCACAACGATGATTCATCGGGTGCGGATTTCCGTTTGTGGCTGATTCCCGGCGGCACATGGCCGGAAGGGTCGAAGAGGGATCTTGTACTCGATTCCCACAACTATGGCGATTACGGCAATTATCCGGCAGTGAAGGATTACGGCAACGGATACTTGGTTGAGGAAATACCTCAGGCGAAGGTGACGTATCCGTACCTGCATTCCCGGTATTCCTTCATCAATGCGAAAGGTGTAGCCATGGGCGAGACCACGATGAGTATTGATACGTCCACGGAATATGGCAAGAAAGTCAATGATTTGTTGTTCAAGGACAACAATGGCTTGATCGATTGCTGGAACGCCCAGGATATCGCTCTGGAACGCGCCACGACAGCCCGTGAGGCGGTGAAGATCATGGGAGACCTTGTCGAGAAGTACGGATGGAAAGACCCCGGTGAGACCATCGACATCTGTGATGGCAATGAAGCTTGGGTCGCCGAGTACTATGGCAAAGATTTGTGGTGTGCTGTCCGCATTCCCGATAATGCGTTCTTTGTGGCGGCAAACCGCGCCAGGATCGACCATGTTGATTTCAACGATCAGGAACATTACCTGTATTCGCCGAACCTGAAGAGCTTCGCCATCGAGCATGGCCTCTGGGCTGAAGCGAACGGCAAGGATTTCTCACCTGCGGAAGTCTACGCTCCGACCAACACCACATACAGCACCCGTCGTGAATGGAGGGCTTTCGACCTTGTCGCCCCGTCGCTCCATCTCGACCCTAATGCCAAGCGCTTCCCGCTCTGGGTCATCCCGGAACGCAAGTTGTCCGTCCAGGATTTGTTTGAGATTTCCGGGGACTACTATGGCGGATCCGCATATGATATTTCCAAGCAGCCGATCGCCGGGCCGTATGGAGATGTGCTTTCCCCGCAGAACAGCGAACGCACCATCAACCTGTTCAGGACTTGCTACGTCATGATCGCCAACATCAAGAACTGGTTGCCTGACGAAGCGAAATGCCTTGTCTGGTATGGTTATGGCGCAGCCGACACCACGTACATCACTCCGCTGTTCCCGTCCATGACGGAATTGCCCGAGTTGTATCGCATCGGAAACCGCTATCAGGAATTCAACCGTGATTCAGGTTGGTGGACCAACTCATATGTGCAGCAGGTCGCACGCATCAACTACCGCAGCGCTTCGAAGGACATTCATGATTTCCGTCAGCCGCGCATGAACGCAGTCTATGACGCCACCAATGAAATCCAGACCGTCGCCGCCCGGTTGATCCGTCAAGGCAAGAAGGACAGCGCCGTCAATCTGCTGACCACGTATGCGTATACCACAGCCGAAGACTGGCACAATCGCTGGCTGAAGCTGGGTGATGAGCTGCTCGGCACTTATATGTGGGGCAATAAGAAGATGAAGGCTCAGGGCTATTCCGATTGGTGGAAGAGTGTCCTGAAGAACGCTCCTGCCGACAAATAACCGTTGATATGATACGATGTGTCCGGGTGTCAGGGGATGCCCGGACATATTTGTTTCCAGGGGGTGGAAGTGAAACTGGTCATCATGCTGTCACTGGCGCTCCTCTTGGCTGGCATATGGGAGAAAATCCGCCAGGAGAGAAACCTGAAACGCGTTCCGTTAAGGATACTGGTGAACGGGACGAGAGGGAAATCGAGTGTCACGCGCCTTATCTACGGCGCGTTGCGTGAAGCAGGGTTTCATGTCGTGGCGAAAACCACCGGTTCAGAGGCCTGCATGCTTCATCCCGATGGTTCCGAAACAGTGTTTCCACGGCCTCATGGCGCGCGTATCACCGAACTTGAGCGTTTCTTTCGCATGGCGGTGGACGAACATGCCGATGCCGCGGTGGTGGAATGCCTTGCCGTGCATCCGCAAGCGCAGTGGGAGGTGGAGCGCCATCTGGTCAAGGCTCCTTTTGTGGTGATCACCAACGCGAGGATCGACCATGTAGGGGAAATGGGGCCTTCGATGCAGGAAACACTCGACGCCTTGGCGATGACCATTCCCGAAAAAGGCGTGCTGTTCACCTTGGAATCTTGTTTCAAGAGCTATGCGGACGATAAGGTGCGTGTGGTCGTCCCTGATTGTTCGGACGTACAAATGCCGCGTTTCGCCTATCCCGAATTTCCGGAGAATGTGGCGTTGGCCTTGTCGGTGACTCGCCACCTTGGTATTCCCGACAAGATCGCGCTCTGCGGCATGCAGTCGGTGAAACCGGATGTCGGAGTCCTTTCCCTGTCCAGACGGCAGGGATGTGTATTCATAAACGCTTTTGCGGCGAATGATTGGTTTTCCACGTTAAGCGTTTGGGAAAAAGCGGAAACGGCGGATGGACATGTGGTGGTTGTGTACAACAACCGTGCCGACCGCGAATATCGTTTGCCCTTGTTCCGCAAGGGTTTGTCCGCTTTTCCGCAGTGCGAAGCGGTCATCGTCATCGGGGAACATACCAAGAAGGTCGCAAGGTATTTCAAAAAGCTTCTGGCGGTGCCGGTGCATGCATACCCGGAAAAGAAACCCATGGATGATTTGCCCACCGATGCAAAAGAGCTTTTCCCTGAGGGGGATGTCATCCTGTTCGGAGTGGGCAACATCAAGGGCAGGGGCAGGGAACTGCTCCAGTGGATGGGAGGCGGTCATGTTGCATGAATCCATCGCGTTGAGCATCATCTTGGGGTTCCTTTCCAGTGAATTTCTCGGGGTGTCTGCAGGAGGACTGGTTTCTCCGGGGTACCTTGCGTTTTTTCTGGAGCAGCCTCTGCGCATCGTCTCCACACTGGCTCTTGCGCTCTGCACCTACGCTGTGGTGAGGTTGTTGCAGCGTTGGTTGATCCTCTATGGACGGCGTCGGTTTATGGCGGCAGTGCTCATCAGCATCATCGGAGCATGGTGGGTGGAGAAACTGTTCTTCTATACCAACATGATTCCGCAGGATATGAGGATCATCGGTTACGTCATTCCTGGTTTGATCGCCAATGACATGACGAAGCAGGGGCCGTTCAAGACCATTGCGATGACGATGGTCATTACGGTCCTTGTCCGTTGCCTGTTGTTGCTGAGGTTCCTATGAGAAGTTCCTTTCATCTCAGGATTCCTGTCTGGAGCTTGACGTTGGCTTGCATCGTGGCGGTATCAGGCTACCTTTTGCTCCTGACGACTCGGAACAGGGTCCCGTATCCGCTTCAGACAACACAGTTGGCTGCCTCGGAACTGATGCAGAAAGCTGTCACAGATCTTGAAAGTGAGGTTTCCCGAAGAGGAATCCCGGTGGAGGCTGATGTGGATCCCAACAAGACGGGTTTGATCGGGCCTGAATGGACGCAACTCACGACCACGTTGGGGATCGTTGAGGCGAAACGGAGCACGTGGAATCCGAATTTCGCCGCCTTGATGGTCAAATACTTCCATGATGCGGGGTTGAAGGAAGGGGATGTCGTGGCGGTGGGGACCAGTGGTTCGTTTCCCGGTTTGTTGGTCGCGACGCTCTGCGCCACCAAGGCGATGGGTCTCAAAGCCAAAGTCATCGCCTCTTATGGTTCTTCCATGTATGGTGCGACCAGAGTCGAATTCACCGTTGTCGATTTTCTGCAGGTATTGCGCCGGTTCTCTGATTTTTCCTTGCTTGCCGTTTCACCTGGCGGGTATCTGGATGGAGGGGAGAGCAATCTGTATGAGGACGCACGCGAAGTCATCAAGACTCTGGCGCTGGCTTCCGGGGTGGAATTCATCTCGTATGAGCCTCCCGATGTGGAAAAGAGCATCGCCCGTCGTCTGGAATTGTTTTCCGATGTGGACTGTTTCGTGAATGTGGGGGGCGCGAGCCCAAACAGCGGGACTTCATCCTATACGTTGGACTTTCCCCAAGGACTTGTCTTGGAGCCTCCAAGAATTCCCACAACCCGAGACCGCGGGTTGATGTATGAATATGCGGCGCGGGGCGTGCCTGTGGTGAATCTGCTCAATGTGCGTCTGCTTGCCGATGTGAATGGGTTGCCGTATGATCCCGTACCGCTTCCTGCCGTAGGGGAAGGTGGTGTGTATTGGATTTTTTCCTATAACCGGTGGATTCTGCTTTCCTCCATCCTGCTTCCTCTCTTTATCCTTTACCTTGGGTTCCGGAAACGGAAAGGTTAAAAGGTCTCATTTGTAGATTTTTTTGTATTCCATCGGACTGATGCTCACATATTTCTTGAAGTACTTGCTGAAATTCCTTACGTCGTCATATCCCAGCGTCATCGCTATTTCGGTGACGTTCTGCTTGCTTTCCTTTAATAATTCCTTTGCATAGGCGATCCGTTTGTTCGTCACGTAGTCGGAGAAGGTCTGTCCTGTTTCTTTCTTGAAAAGACTGGAGAAATACGTGGTCGTCAATCCGACCTTTTTCGCCACCGTCTGCAAAGACACTCCGTTGCTATAACATTCGTTGATGAATTGGATGGCTTCGCTGATGGGTTTTGAATAGGTGTGGGAGACTATTTGCGAGATGTCGCCCAGCACTTGGGCCATTTGTGTATTGACCACAAACGCCAATTGGTCAAACGAATTCACCGTGTTGGTGAGATAAATGAATTCATGTTTCCGCTCCGCTATCTTGGTATAGCTTTCCTTATCCGCAAGGCTGAAATACAAGTCGAACAGCCGGTCGATGAGATTACGGGTGAACATCCTCGCTTCTCTGGTTGAGAGAAATTGCCGGTTCAAATGAAAGAAATCGGTAACTACTCAGGTAGCCGAATTTGATAGGTTTTTACTCAACATTTTTCAATTTCAAACTTCGGTAAAACTTTCAGTAATTCTTTAGAATTAATAGAGTTAGTTTTGATTATTGTGTCCCAATATGTCTTGACAATTCTTGTTGAGGATTGGAATTATCATGACTGCTAAGGCTAAAAAAGACTTGGAAAAATTTATCCTTTCCAGTCAGGACTCAGTTGCAAAGGCTCTCACTTCTCTATCTCAGATAATTGAAATCCAATCTTTAAAATTGATCAGCTGACTCAAATCATCGCTAAAAAAGACGAAAGGATTGCGGAACTTGAAGCCAGACTCAACATGAACAGCCACAACTTCAGCAAACCATCTTCGACAGATTTCTTCAATCGGCCAAAGGCATCCTCCATCAACAGAGTTCCACATTATCGTTAACCCCCACTCCTGATACAAAGCGCAGATGCCTTCCACAGAATGCTTGAACTGCCTTTGCGGAGTGGCTTGCGAGAGAAAAAGGCGACAGTTGCTGAATCTCATAACGTGGTTGATGTTGTTGTTTTGGCTATGCAGACTCAATATGATCGTGTGTCAACCGTCTGTCCCAAGAATGGGGAAGCTTCAGTGGTTTTTTTTCCAGAAGAAGCGTCGGCTCCTATGCAGTATAGATCAAACCTGAAGGTTCTTTTGGTTGCGCTCAGTGCGTTTGGAATGGTCAGCAACCCCAGAATCTGTGAATTGGTCAACCAGATCAGTGGGCTTGGGATGAGTTACGGTACCGTATGCGACATCATCAAGGAATATGCAAAGCTTTGTGATCAGAAGGTTATCCCAGGATTGAAAGATGCTGTCATCAATTCTCCTGTGGTTCGTTTTGATGAAACAGGTATCAGGGTTGTAGGCAAAGTGGCCTGGGGACATACCTCATCCACTGACAAGATTACCTTACTATCCGCCCATTCCAAAAGAAGAAAGGATGGTATCCTGGCAGCTGGGGTTCTGTCTAACTATCAGGGAATTGCAGTACATGATTGTGGAGATTCCTGTCAGAATTCTGATTTTGCCAAAGCGACTCATGCTGTATGCGATGCTCATGTCGATAGAGAGCCCAAGGGAGTACCCGAGAATACTCATCAGAGATGGGCCAAGTCCTTTCAGAAACTTCTTGAAGACATGTACATTGCCAAGTCGAAGCTATTGGATGCTGGTTCCAAAGAAGCGCCTTCCGAGATGATCAAGGAATTCAGCAATCGCTATTCCAGAATTCTGGAGAAGGCAAGAGCCAGGAATCCGTGGCGAGCACACCAAAGGAAACAAAGCGAAGTAAGCCTAAGAAGGGCAAGGTTCTCAGTTTGATGGAAAGGCTTGGGAAGTTCAAGGATGATGTGATGAGATTCTTCACGAACTTTGCTGTTCCTTTCTCGGACGATATCGCAGAAAAATCCTATCGTCTATCCAAATTGAAGATGAAAGTTGCTGGTTCCTTCCGATCCATGGATGGAGGATTCAACTTCTGCAAGATATTATCAGCAATCGATACCGCCCGGAAGAACGCCATCTAAGCTTTCAAATCCCTATCACAACTCTTCTCAAATACTCTTTTGTTGGATTTCTTGGGCTAAACCTCCTGGGTAGTTACAAAAGATGAAACCCAAAAGGTGTTTGAAGTGGATCAAATTTTGGTGATATCGTTTGCTTTCTTGGTTTGATAGGACTTGCCTATCCGTACCTGAAGGAAGGGGATGGGATGTATGTGAAGCCTGAGGACAGGGTGAAAATCTGGTAAAGCGAATGAGTAGGTGGAATTTTTTCTCAGAGTACAAAGACCTTGACCGGCAAGTGTATGTGATGGCTGTTACCGCATTCATCAATTGTTTTGCTGAGTTTGTCGTCCTGTTTTTTTCGTTATATCTGACCCAGGTACTGGGCTACAGCGTTGCAAAGGCCGGGATAATGATCGCTCTTTTGGAGTTGGTCCATATACCCGGTTCTCTGGTAGGCGGAAAGCTTGCTGACAGGCTCGGAAGAAAAAAGGTCATGCTTTTCAGCCAATCTTCCATGGGCATTTGTTATCTTGCCTGCGGTTGGTTTCTGCGGTGGGAATACGCGCCGTTTTTGATTATTCTCGGAAAATTCTTCGACGGCATCACCGATCCTGCCAGAGAAGCGCTGGAGACGGACATCACCAGACCTGAGCAACGGCAAGCCACCTTCAGCATGATCTATCAGAGTTTCAACATGGCTTTCGCCATCGGCCCGCTGCTCGCAGGTCTTCTCTACAACAGCCATCCGCGCCTGTTGTTTTTGGGAAGCGGCGTCATGCAACTGGTTGTCGTAGTCATCGTCGCAGTGAAGGTCAAGGAATCCCTGCCGTCACAGGAAATGGTCGAAAAGAGTAAAACGGGTGGCGAACGGGCAGGCGAAGGTTCCACCCTGAACGTATTGGCTTCCCGTCCCCAGCTTCTCTGGTTTTCTCTGGGAGTGGCGTTCTGTGCGTTTTCGTACCGGCAAGTCACGTTCTCCTTGCCGCTTCAAGTGACATCGTTGTTCGGAACGGGCGGGACCAACCTGTACAGTACGATCATTTCGTTGAATTCCGTTCTTGTCGTCTTCTGCAATCCTGTCATGTTGAAGGTGAGCCGAAAGCATGCCATTGTCTCAAACCTTGTAGTGGCTTCACTGTTGTATGCGCTTTCCTTCACCTTGTTCGGATTTTCCACGGTGGTGTGGCAGTTCTATGCGCTCACCATTGGGTATACCACAGGGGAGCTGTTGATGAACAACAACGACAGGGCCTATCGGTTCGCAAACACACCGATCAACTACCGTGGACGTTTTTCCGCGGTATTGAAACTGTTTCAGAGTGCCGGACGTATGGCTGGACCACTGATCGGCGGGTTTGTCATCGTGCGTTCCTCCTTCCAGTGGTTATGGGTCGCCACAGGCATCACCGCCTTCATCGGCATGCTGTGTTTTGCCCGTTTGGCTTCATATGAAGGAAAATAGCCAGTTTTTATGTTCTTTTTGTTCTGAAAACAAAAAAAGAGTATAGTGTATTTGTGTATTTTTATGTTATCATTTGTACATCCTTTTGAAGAGGTGGATGGAAAGATACTTTATGTGGGGAATCCTATCGTTGATTCTAGGATGCGTCTCTATGATATTAGGCTGTTCTGGGGCGTCTGCGGTCCTGTTTGGGGTAATCATTGGATGTGTGGGTACCGTTATGGGATTCTTGGGACGAAGAAATCAAGAATTTGGCGTTTATGCTGTGGTGGGTTTGATTCTTTCCGTCATAGGAGTTGTCGTTTCCGTATACTTCATGCGAAGCGTATGGCATGTATCGTTTTCATGTAGCCAGTTCTTTGCTTGATTCATCGTCTCTTCTTGGTTCAAAGCCACTCCAATTGGAAAATGAAGCTTGGAAAGCGCAAGTCGTTATGCAAACGGACAGGTTTTCCTTGCAGGGGAATCCTTTTACGCATATGCGGAAAGGAGTGGTGCTTGTATTGCCGCCGGAAATGAAGCGGCGGCATGGAGAATCTGCCTCATGCTTTGTGTGATGGATGGAAACGGCGGTTGTTGTCCCTTTCGGTGATACAGGAAAAGAATGACATCATCTTTCCACGGACGCCGCAACCAACGACGGCGGATAAAACCTTCATGATGTTGCGAAGTTCGGCTACGAAAGCGGACCATTCCTGCCGTCACCCGGATAACTCAATGCTCCTGAAGAGCATTCCGGGTTGACGGTGGAGTATGTCACTCAGGATGGCGTGGCTGACCGCTACACCATCCCAGCCTTTATTTTGATTGGGAGAAGAGCCAGTTTCTGACTGCGGGGATCATGTAGGCATGGTCGAAAGCGTACATGTGTTCGACGAAGTCGGCGTTTGTGCTCGCCAAACCCTCAGGTGCGACGGTGCCTTTGGTGAATTCGACCAAATTGACGTTGCATCCTTTCTTGAGCATCTCCTCCACCAGGGCATCCTGTTCATCCGCGGAAAGTTTTGCGGACCAGGTGTTTTCGGCGATGGTCGCGCCGTTGGCAAGGAGATTGGTCTTCACCGCATCAATCTTCGCGGCGAATTTGGTGTCGGCTTCAGAGGAGATGTAGAAGAAATTCTTGCCTGCCAGCGTGCCGATCCCCACAGGATCCCAATGGCCGGAGACGAACAGGGAAGCTGCAAACAGATCGGGGTAGGTGATGTTCAGGTAAAAACTCAGCATGCAACCCATTGACTGTCCTGTGGTATAGACGCGCTTCTCGTCAACGGCATGGGAGGCGATGACGCTCTTGAGCATCCTGTAGGTAACATCCGCTTCGTCGCTTACTTGGTAATCATCATTAGTGGCCGCGTCAGGACCCGTGTAGGTGGGAACCAAAACAAAACACGGATGTTCCTTCTGGCTTTCTTCTGTCGCCCAGATGAGACCGCCCCAGCCTTGCGTCAAGGTTGCCGTCACGCCTTTGCCCACGAGACTTGCGTCAGGCATGAACAAGACGAGCGGATAGGAGACGGACGGGTCATAGCCCATCGGAGTGAACAATGCGTACTGCATGTCACGTCCGGTTTGTTCGTCGTGATAGGTGAAGGTCTGGAACAGGGGGGCGACGGTGGACGCCATTTCCTTCAAAACGGCATCGCCGCTTTTGTCTACACCCGTTCCGCCTTGTCTCGGACCAGCGGTGGCGCTGACGGAAGGTACAGGGGTGGTCGACGTGTTGCTTGTGGTGACTGTCTTGCATGAAGCGAGCAGGGCCGATACGGCCAAAAGAACCAACATCACTTTTTTGTTCATAAGGAGACTCCTTGTCGTTTGGGGTCTTGATTTGAGAAACGAGCGGATTCCCCACAGTGCTCACTGATGAAATTACCTGTGTTTTTTAAAGACTGCGTGTATCTTTGTGTGAACAATATGGAGAAATAGCGTTTTTGCGGTGATGGCAACCTGTTCAAGTCGTGCCGTTTCCCGCAGGTTCTTCTTCGCTGAAGTGACGTTTCATGCAGAAAAAGGTTTCGTCACTGATGTAGTGTTCTATGCGGCAGGCATCCTGTTCCGCGGTGACGGGACTGACGCCGATGGCTTTGAGCATCCGGGTGATCAGGACATGCCGTTCATACGTCTTGTCGGCGATTTCCAACCCTTTCGGGGTGAGAAACAGGTAATTGTTTTCATCCATCCGCACCAAGTCGTTTTCTTTCAGGACTTTCATCTGTTCGCTGATGGTCGGTTTGGAGTATCCCATACGGTTTGCGACATCCAGAGAGCGCACATGTTCCAATTCCTTACCCAAAACCAAGATTGTTTCCAGATACATCTCGACAGCTTCCTTGATGACCATATATATACCTCTCATGAAGTATAGGGTAAAAGGATGATTTCGACAATTGCGGTTTTTGATGAGAACCCCCTTGACACTATCAGTTAGTAAATACTAACCTTGTTTTGGTTAGGCTGTACTAATCGAATGGGCCTGACCAAAGGGGAACTGATGGAACCGAAAAAGGTATTGGGCGGATTGAAGACAGGATCGGAACCGCTGATGGAAGATGCAAGGAAGGATGTTGTATGTCCACTCTGGTGATCGTGGGGATTCTTGGTGTCGTAACCATTATTGCCGTCGCCAGCATTCTCAAACGGATCGCTTGGGGGTGTTGCGGCGGTGGGGGAAAAGCACGAACAGTACGGGTAGAAGACAAGGACGCATCGCATTATCCCTATCGGTGGCTGATGGGAATAAGGGGAATGACATGTGGGGATTGTGCAATGCGGATCGCGTGGACGTTGGATGGGATTGATGGGATTTGGGCGGAGGTGGATTGGAAACGGGGTGAGGCTGACATCCGGGGAAAAAAGCATGTGGATGAGCTTTCTTTGCGCCTGTGTGTGGAAAACCTCGGATACACGGTGACCAGTCTTTGCCGTTCCGATCGGAAAGAATCGTGTTTTTCATGCGCAAGAAGTTAGGGTTATCTAACTATGGAGGTCATATGATGCCATTGATTTTGGCCGAAGCAGGGAAGGAAGCACCCATCCTGGTGGTGGGAGGGAAGGCGAAGATTCGCGCATTTCTGGGTGAATTGGGGTTCGTGCCGGGTAACGTGGTGACGGTTGTCTCAGAGAATGCGGGCAACCTGATCGTGAAAGTGAAGGACTCGCGGGTGGCCATCGACAAGGAACTGGCCGCGAAGATTTTGGTGTGAAGGAGCGTATATGAGGACATTGCGTGATGCAAAGGTCGGGGAGACGGTGATAGTGGTGAAAATCCATGGCGAAGGCGCTTTGAAGCAACGCATCATGGATATGGGGATTGTGAAAGGGGCGGTACTCTCTATCCGCAAGGTCGCCCCGTTGGGGGATCCTGTGGAGCTGACGGTCCGCGGATATGAGCTTTCGCTCAGGAAGAAAGATGCCGAGAGCATCGAGATACAATAGGAGCATGCAATGAAACAGATACGCATAGCGCTGGCTGGAAATCCGAATTCAGGGAAAACGACCCTGTTCAACATACTGACAGGTTCGAATCAATACGTGGGAAACTGGCCGGGAGTGACGGTGGAGAAGAAAGAAGGTGGTTTGAAAGGAAGGAAAGAGGTGACCATCACCGATTTGCCCGGCATTTATTCACTTTCCCCCTACACCTTGGAAGAAGTCGTGGCGCGGAACTACCTGATCGGAGAGAGGCCTGATGGGATCATCAACATCATTGACGGGACGAACCTGGAGAGGAACCTGTTTCTCACCACACAACTTCTGGAATTGGGTATTCCGATGGTCTGCGCCCTCAATATGGCGGATCTTGTGGAAAAACAAGGCGATGAGATTGACATCAGACGCCTGTCCATGGACTTGGGGTGCCCCGTCGTCTCCCTGTCAGCTTTGAAGGAGACGGGCATCAACGAGGTCGTGGATGAAGCGGTCAAAATGGCGGAATCCGGAAAACTTCCCGTTCCCGCACATACCTTTTCGAAAAGCGTGGAACATGCGGTCGCTCATATTGAGGAATCTGCGGTGCATGCGTTGCCGGAAAACCAACAACGGTGGTATGCCGTCAAATTGTTCGAACGGGACGAGAAGGTGATGGAAAACCTGAAACTGGATCCTTCCATCCTCAGCAATATCGAAAAGGACATCACATCGTGTGAACGGGAATTGGATGATGATGCGAAAAGCATCATAACCAACGAACGATATGCCGTTGTGGCGAAAATCATCGGGGGATGCTTCCTGAAGAGGCACAAACCCAGCCTTTCCACCAGTGACAAGATAGATCGTGTGCTCACCAACCGTTGGTTGGCCCTGCCCATTTTCGCATTGGTCATGTGGGGTGTGTATGCTGTTTCCATCTCCTCAATCGGCGGCATGGCTACGGATTGGGTGAACGATACGTTGTTCGGTGCATGGATCATTCCCGGCTTCGGTTGGTGGCTTGAAAGGTTCGGCGTCGCGCCATGGCTCAAAGGGTTGTTGGTGGATGGCATCGTCAGCGGAGTCGGCGCAGTGCTTGGATTCGTACCGCAGATGATTGTCCTTTTCCTGTTTCTGGCGTTTCTTGAGGAATGCGGCTATATGGCGCGCATTGCCTTCATCCTTGACAGGGTGTTCAGGAAATTCGGGTTGTCCGGAAAATCGTTCATCCCGATGTTGATCGGCACCGGTTGCGGTGTTCCGGGAATCATGGCGTCCCGTACCATTGAAAGCGATCGTGACCGGAAGATGACCATCATGACGACTACCTTTATTCCCTGTGGTGCGAAACTGCCTATCATCGCGCTCATCGCCGGAGCGTTGTTCGGGGGTGCGGGGTGGGTCGCTCCGAGCGCATATTTCGTAGGCATCGCGGCCATCATCACCAGCGGCATCATGCTGAAAAAGACGGACATTTTCCGTGGTGATCCTTCTCCGTTTGTCATGGAACTTCCCGCCTACCATTGGCCGACGGTCAGCGGTGTGTTGCGTTCCACATGGGAACGGGCATCAAGTTTCATCAGGAAAGCGGGTACCGTCATCCTCATCGCCACCATGCTGGTCTGGTTCGCTTCGTATTTCGGCTGGATCAACGGGAAATGGACCATGCTGGAGGATTCCCAAATGGATCACAGCATCCTTGCCGCCATCGGAAGCGTGTTCGCTTGGCTGTTCCGTCCGCTTGGCTGGGGAAACTGGAAGGCTGCGGTAGCGACCATCACCGGTCTGATCGCAAAGGAAAACGTTGTGGGCACCTTTGGCATCCTCTATGGCTTCAGCGAGGTTGCGGAGGACGGCGCTGAGGTATGGGGTGCGTTGCAGTCCGCATTCACACCGTTGTCAGCCTATTCGTTTCTTGTCTTCAACTTGCTTTGCGCTCCTTGCTTTGCCGCGATAGGAGCCATAAAGCGGGAAATGAACAATCCGCGTTGGACGTGGTTCGCCATCACGTACCAATGTGCGTTCGCCTATATGGTGAGCCTTTCCCTCTACCAAGTGGGGATGCTCGGACACGGTCGGTTCGGCTTCGGCACACTCGTCGGATTCGCAAACATCGCATGCTTCCTGTATATGCTTTTCCGTCCGTACAAAGAGAGCGGACGATTGAAGGCGGCCGTCTGATGGCTGCCACCATACTCATCACCATCGCCCTTGTGGCGGTGGTGGTTCTGATCGTGCGGAAGTCACGCCATCATTCCCACAGCTGTGGCGCCGGTTGCGGTTGTTGTCCCTTTGCGGGCAGTTGCCGCAAGAAGCGAGGGGATGGTCATGCCTGACGGAAAACTGACACTTTCGGCAATACTGCATCTTTGGGTACGTCCGTGAAGCGTGTCTCAGAGACGCTGTTCAGGAAAGGATGAGCTTGTCGGCCACCTCCGGAAGGACCGCGGCAAACGTCTTCACCGGCATCTGGCAGGCGAGATGCTTTCCGATTTCCTTTTCCATCCAGACCATGTCGTACCAACGTCCGAATTTGTAGCCGCAGTCATGAAACTCACCAACCATCCGGAAACCCATACGGGTATGAAACGTCACACTGTCTTTGGTGAGGAACGCGTCTTCTTCGGGGGGATACGCGATGCAGGCGTTCATGTTGAGGATGCCTTGGATTTTCAGGATATCCTCCAATGCCCGATACATCCTGGAACCGATTCCCATCCGCTTGTGGTCCTGTTTCACGTAGATGGATGTCTCCACCGCCCAATCATAGGCGGCCCGTTCCTTGAAAGGGCCGACATAGGCGTAAGCGACAATCTCTCCACCGGACAAAGCGACAAGATATGGGTAGCGTTGCAACACATGGGATATCCTTTGTGCGAATTCCGCATGGGAAGGAACCGAGTATTCGAACGTGATCGCTGTTTTTTCCACATACGGCGCATAAATATCAAGCAGCGCATCGGTGTCATCTCCTGACGCGCACCGTATCTTGAGCTTTGGGTCATCTGGCATGGTTTGCCTCTTTCTTGAGCCTTGATTGTACGCGAAACTCCTGTTTGCTGTCCATTGGTGCTTCCCGTCTCAGGACGATACGGTATGACGGATGTTCATGGATGCAGGATGGGATAGCGGTCAATCGGCATATCGGGATGGGATGAGCCGCGCTCTCATCAGGGTCGCGATGATGACCGGAATGATGGCAAGCTGGATAAGGGTGCCCGGCAGACTGGTGATCCCATATCCCATTATCCATGCATGCATCGAATATGTGCCATGCGCGAAGATCAAGGCACGAGTGATGCCTGCGATGACGCGCCCGCAAAACATTGCCCCGACAAGGCTGATGTACAGGTCGGCATACAGGTTTTTGGTATGTGTCAGCGACATCAGAAGTCCGGAAGCAAGCCCATAGACGGCAAGTTCGACCATCATCAGGGGAAGATAATTCGCCGGCGGCATACCGGTCAAAAGGCTGGAGAATAACGGTCCGGAAAGACCACAGAGCAATCCGTAAGGCCATCCGCAGACCAAACCGCAGATATAGACGGGCAGATGCATCGGACAGAAAACCGCCCCCGCGTCTTTCACTCCATGAAATGCCATGGGGAGGACGACGCACAGGGCAATGCACATGGCATTGAGCAGGGATTTCTTAACGGAAGACATTGTTTGCATGGTGACTCCTTCTTGTTCATGCCACACGGCAGAACAGAACCAAAAATATCCCGCCCGAAAGGGCGAGCATGTCGACGCGACGAAGAGGGGAAGCATGCCGTTTCGTGCGCTTGGCGCCGTTTTGGTACCCGCGTGCTTCCATGGCGGTGGCAAGCGCGTCGGCATGGGAAAAAGCGCACAGGAATACCGGTAGCAAAAGCGGGAGCAGGTTTTTCCCCTTGGTGAGGAAATTCCCCTTGCCAAAGCTCGCGCCCCGGGCCTTTTGGGCCTTTTGTATGCGTGCCGTTTCTTGCCGCAACAGGGGTACAAACTGCAAGGCTGTGCCGAGGATCAGGGAGATTTGTCCGACAGGGAGAAACAGGAAGGACAGGGGGGTGAGCATCCAATTGATGGCGTTGATGCCATCCTGTGCCGTCGCGATGTGGTTGTACAAGGTTCCGAGGACAATGACGAACGCCACCCGTACCACCACGAGAAGCCCTTGGTACATTCCGTCTCTGGTCAGGTTGAAGATACCCCATCGCCAGAGGGACTCGCCTGTCTCGGAAAAGAAAGCGTTCATAAGCCAGACCAACAGGAAAAAATGCCAAAGTGAACAAACGGCTTTGGTCAAGAGCCGTACGGAAAGACGAGCGGTTTTCCCCAACCAGACAACCATGCCTGTGATTGTCAGGAACGCAACGACGGAATGGGAGACAAGAACGGCGCTGACCAACAGGAGGAAGCCGAGCGTTTTCGTCCTGGGATCGGCATGCTTGATCGGGTTGGTCATGCATCCATCCATGGTGCCGCCTCCAACGCTTTTTCCAATTCCTCTTCCTTGATGATCCCTTCAGGGAGCCGATACCCTTTCTGTTCGAAGAGATAAGCGATTTCTCTGGCATGGCTGACACCCACCTGCAGGTTTTTCATGTTGGAAACATCCGCAAACACTTCATGGGGGTTCCCGTCTTGAGCGATTCTCCCGTCATCGAGGATGATAAGACGGGTGGCGCATTCGGCGACGGCATCCGCATCATGGCTTGCCATGACGATGGTGACATTCTGTTTGTTCAGACTGGTAAGCAACTGCAGCATCGCTTTCCTGCCGGTAGGGTCCAAGCCTGAAGTAGGTTCATCCAAAAGCAACACTGATGGATGAAAGACCAGGACTCCAGCGATGGCGACTTTCCGTTTTTGTCCTCCGGAGAGGAGCAATGGACAGGCTTTCCTATCGGTAAATCCTACCGCCTCCAACGCTTCGCCGATGCGTTTGCTTTTCTCTTCTGGGGAAAGGGAGAGATTTTTCAACGCGAAACCGACATCTTCTTCAACCGTTGAGGCGAAGAGCTGGTCTTCCGGACGTTGCAGGACGATACCGACGCTCTGGGAAAAACCGGTGGGGGAGACGGTTCCGCTTGTGGGCTTGGCCAATCCAGCCAAAACTTCCAGAAGTGTGGTTTTCCCGCTGCCGGTCTTTCCCATAATGGCAAGAAAGACGCCTTGCTGAATGGATAGGGTAATGTCCTTGAGGGCTTCTGTGGACGGATAGCGGACGGTACAGGAATTCAGCGTAAGCCGCATATCGCCTCCACAAATGCTTGGCCGGTGAGTGGAACCGTCCCTTTGATCCCGAGATGCGTCCAAAGCCGTACAGGAAGCGGGGGCATGAGCCCGCATCGCTCCAACAGCGCTTCGTCCCGGAACACTTCTGCCGGTGTGCCTTCCGCTTTGATGGTTTTGTCCCCAAGTACGATGATGCGGTCCGCATTTACGGCTTCTTCGGCCATGTGGGTGACCATTATGATCGTCATTCCGTTGTTGTGGAGTCTTGAGATATCCCGGAGCAACGCTGAGCGTCCCATCGGATCGAGCATCGAGGTCGCTTCGTCAAGAATCAGGATTTTCGGCCGCAAGGCAAGGGCGCCGGCGAGCGCGACTTTTTGCATCTGTCCTCCGGAAAGAGACGAAATGTCCCTTTGCCCGTATCCGTCGAGTCCGACCTGATGCAAAGCCTGCCCGATGCGCGATGCAATCTCTGTTTCCGGAATCCGGTAGTTTTCCAAACCGAAGGCGATGTCGTCTTCCACAAAGGAAGCGACACATTGTTCCTGGGGATTCTGGAAGACGATGCCGACTTGTCTCCGCAGTGACGGATGGTTCGCTTTGTCCCTGACATCCATGCCGAGGACGGAGAGTTCTCCTTGTGCGATGGGAAGCAGGGCATCCATCACACGCACCAATGTGGATTTTCCGCTGCCGTTCGTTCCCAAAATGGCGACCCATTGGCCTTCTTCAACGGAGAAACTGACATCTTCCCATACATTGTGGATGCCGTCATAGCTGAAACTGAGGTGCCGTCCATGGATGGCGACAGACATGTAACTCCCTTCGTTTTCCGTTCTGGAAACGTGTTGTCTTCCTGACAATGCTCTAAGGGATGAGGAGAAAAACGCCCTTCTGGGTTGGAAGCGCCTTCTGGACGCCGGTTTTCAGAATGTAGCAGATTGCAGGATTTCCTGCAACAGGGAAACTGCGAGGGAGATGTTGGTTTTCAGGTTCGCGTTCTGGGTGCCGACCACCATGTTGTCGCAGTGGCCGCTCACCGGAAGCAGGATGCGTTTAGCCCTGCTTTGTCCGATGGCCACAGCCATGGCGGGGGAAATCTCCCCGCAAAGGGAATCCGCGATGACGATGCCTATCGGGCCGATGATGACATCGGCTTTTCTGGTGGCTACCAGAATGGCGTTTTCACCGGTAGCCGCTTCATCGGCACCGGCTTTCAGCATGGTCGATGCCGCAATGCTGTTGGTGCCGACCGCAAGCACTTGTTGGGTGGGAAATGATGTTTTTATGGCGGATACGATCGCCTTGCCGACTCCACCGCCTTGTCCGTCTATCACAACGATACGCATGGGGTGATTGTACGTGAAAAAAGGATGTTCCTGCAAGGATCAACGGACTTCCGCCGTGTGCCACGGCATGATTTCCCTTCTCCATCCGGTTGTTGCCTTCTGGCAAACCCGATGGACGACGACCGATCCGCTTCTTGTACAGACTCTCGTCAACGTACCAACGTGTTGGGAAGGACAGGAAGCAGTTTCTTTCTGATCTCTTCCATTTCCGTGCGGGTGTATCCATGGGCTTCATGGAAGCTCTCGTCGAGGGTGACTGTGGGATTAAATGGTTGCAGATAGTAGGTGTCAGAACCTTCGATCCATTGTCCGATGGCCAGAAAATCGTTGACGGTCACCACTTCTTTGACCGCCGTTGTGCGGAATTCATGCAGGATGCCGCTTTTCTTCAACACCTGCACGGATTCTTCCACAAACAGACTGTCCCGTCCGACTTTGTTCCTGTACTGTTCCTTGCTTGTCTTGATGTCCATAGCCACATAATCGACCAGATGTCGCGCAATGAGTGCTTTCAGCATCTCCGGATTGCCGCCATTCGTGTCGAGCTTGACGGCGAATCCCATTGCCTTCACCTTTTTGATGAAGGCGGGTAATTCTTCGTATAAGGTCGGTTCCCCGCCTGTGACGACGACGCCCTCCAGCATTTTCTGTCTGAGAGAGAGATACGAAAGCACTTCTTCATCGCTGAAATCATCCGCTTGGCCCCGCACCAGCGGCGCATTATGGCAATAAGGGCAACGGAAATTGCAGCCATTGACAAATACCGTTGCCGCGACAAGGGAAGGATAATTCACCAGATCCATACGGCTGAAACCACCGAAACGCATGTGATGCTCCTTGAATGCTTTGCTGTTTCAATCCGCCAGTTGTCTGGCCGTGGCCCTTGCATCCGGAAAAGTCCCATTTTGCTGAAAACCGTTGGCCTTGAGCCAGCCGAGAATCTGCGATGCGCCAGAGAGTTGCTTCCCGTCAGGAAACACCAGTGTCGGGACCTGCAGTATGCCGAGTTTTTGTGCTTCGCATGCGTTCTCTTCGGCATCGACAAGTTCATATGCCACCTGCGCGGCATCAAGTTGCGGTTTGATGATTTTGCAGTTCGGACATTTCTTTGTCGTGAACAAACGGGGTTTGGAATACAGTTGGACTGGTTTTCTCCCCGTGTCCGTCAGAACTGGTTTTTCCGCCGTCCTGTCGCCTGGAACGGAATGTGGGTGATCCGTTTCGACCGCATAGGTTTTGCGGTCTTTGAATTCCTGCGCTTTCCCGTCATTCCAGTTCTGTACCGGACGGTAATACCCGGTGATCCTTGAATAGACTTCAGTCTTTTTGTGGCATATAGGGCATTCCCATACTTCGCCAGCGATATATCCGTGTTCTGGGCAGACCGAATAGGTCGGACTGATCGTGAAGTAGGGGAGGCGATATCCCTTGGCGATCATGCGCACCAGATTCGCCGTACTCTTCCAATCACTGACTTTTTCTCCCAAAAACACATGGAATACGGTTCCGCTGGTGTATTTCACTTGGAGTTTGTCTTGGATGTCCATCGCCTTGAATACGTCGTCCGTGTATCCGACGGGCAGATTCGAACTGTTTGTATAGTAAGGATTCGCGTCGTTTCCGGCGGTGAGGATGTCGGGATATCTTTCCTTGTCGTGTTTTGCCAACCGGTAGGCGGTCGATTCCGCAGGTGTCGCCTCAAGATTGTACAGGTCTCCGTACAACTGCTGGTAATCCTTCAGCCTTTCGCGCATGTGGTCAAGCGTTTTGGCGGTGAAAGCCTGTGCTTGGTCAGAGGTGAGGTCTTCCCTAATCCATCGTGCGTTCCGGCAGGCCTCGTTCATTCCGACCAGTCCGATAGTGCTGAAATGGTTGGTGAAGGTGCCGAGATACCGTTTGGTATAGGGATAGAGTCCATTTTCCAAAAACTTGGTGATGGTTGTCCGCTTGACTTTCAGGCTTCGCGCGGCGATGTCCATCAGATGGTCAAGGCGTTTGAAGAAATCAAGTTCATCGGTGGCGAGGTAGGCGAGCCGGGGCATGTTCAATGTCACCACCCCGATGGAACCTGTGGATTCGCCGCTGCCGAAAAAACCTCCGCTTTTTTTCCGCAGTTCCCTCAGGTCAAGCCTCAGACGGCAACACATCGAACGGACATCACTCGGCTGCATGTCTGTGTTCCCTATATAGTTGGAGAAATAGGGCGTACCATATTTCATGGTCATGGTGAACAGCAACCGGTTGTTTTCCGTATCGGACCAATCGAAGGCTTTGGTCAGGGAATAGGTGGGTATCGGATATTGGAAGCCCCTTCCGTTGGCGTCTCCGGCGATCATGGTTTCAAGAAATGCCTTGTTGACCATATCCATCTCTTTCCCGCAATCCCCATAAGTGAAGTCCTGGGGTTTGCCTCCGATGATGGCCGGAAGGTTCTTCAGGTCGTCTGGTACGGTCCAGTCCAACGTGATGTTGGAGAATGGGGCTTGGGTACCCCAGCGTGAAGGTGTGTTCACTCCGTAGACGAAGCTTTCGATGCATTGTTTGGTTTCGCCGTAACCGAGATGATCGGCTTTGACAAACGAAGCGAGATAGGTGTCAAAACTGCTGAACGCCTGGGCTCCGGCCCATTCGTTCTGCATGATGCCGATGAAATTGACCATTTGGTTGCACAAAGTGGACAGGTGTTTTGCGGGTGCCGAGGAAATTTTGCCCTGCACTCCGCCCAATCCTTCCGTGATGAGTTGTTTCAGGCTCCAGCCTGCGCAATACCCGGAAAGCATTGACAGGTCATGGAGATGCAGGTCTGCGTTCCGATGGGCATCTGCTATTTCTTGGTCATAGATTTCACTGAGCCAATAGTTGGCTGTGATGGCTCCGCTGTTGGAGAGGATCAATCCGCCGATGCTGTAGTTGACGGTGCTGTTTTCCTTGACACGCCAGTCATCGGCGAGCAGGTAGTTGTCAACCAGTTTTTTGTAGTCAAGCATGGTCCGCTCGGCATTTCGGGCGTTTTCGTGCTGTTTGCGGTAGAGGATGTACGCTTTCGCGACATCACTGTAGCCGGAGAGCGCGAGTACGGTCTCCACGCTGTCCTGGATGTCCTCCACCGTGATGATTCCTTTATTGACCTTCGGTTCAAAATCTGAAGTCGCTTTCAACGCAAGCAGGCTGATGATGTCTTGGTTATACTGTTTTTTGGTGGCGATGAACGCTTTTTCGATGGCTTTCTCGATTTTCATGATGTCGAAAGGCACCGTGTTCCCGGTTCTTTTGATGACGTTGTACATGGTTATCCCCCTTGGAATGTCGTGTGAACGGACAGCAAAGGGCGGATTACGGGGAAATGGATTGAATGTGCATATTGGTCTCCTAGTCTCGTAAGATGATTGATCCTTGCTGAAGCGACCCGGCTGTTACGGTTGCGGACCAGTGCGGGAATTACACCCTTCTTCTCTTCGGCACGAATCCAGCATACTCCAAATACTCACTATTGTCTACCAGCAATAGTATTATTTTTTTTAAGTACACTATATATAGTGTTATATAAGAACTATAGCAGGATGATAACTTGTTTGTAGGTTAGGAAAAGGCAGAGACTGCATGCATGGTATCCCTGCACGTGTAGTGTGGCTTTTGGGGCAAAACAGTCCGTAAGGCTCCCTATCGGGAATTCTTTCGTGGATGTGGTTGCCGCAGATGGTCTTTCTCTGAGGCGAAACGGAAAGACCTGGTGAAGGATTGTCTCTGTAGCGAACGGTTGTTTTGGGAAACTTGTTTGTTTTCCTGACTGCGATGGCCACCGATGGCGGAGTCGACATCACGAAACAGGTTCTCGACCGATGGAGGGATGACAGGGTGGCGAAAGAGCGATGCGCCTCTGCCTTTCCGTCACGTTTTCCCCATCAATGGATGATGCCTGTCGGCGAAAACCCTTCGCATGACTCTGCGAAACGCATGGAACATACGTTGGGTTCATGCGTGGGAAGGTGACCCTTGTCCTGTTGAGGAACTGATGCCCAGCCGTTGCGTGTCTTCACGGGCGGGGAATGCACCATGCGGACGTGTGATGGCCAAATCATCGATGCATGCCACGTTTGGAATCAAAACCCCATGGCATTCCCAGCTCAAGAGGCTTGGCGCAGGATCTTTTTCTTGATCGCCTGACCTAATCGCAACACGAGGACGCTGAAGGCAATGAGGACGACAAGATAGGTGATGTGGCCTGCTTTTCCGATGAAAGACGGCAGCCATTTCCTCCAGATGAGGATAATGCCGAAATGGAGCAGGTACACAGCGATGCTGTATGAACCGCAGGAGGCCAACACGGTGTTTCCGTGGGAATTCAGGAATCTGCTGATCGGTCCCTCGTTAGCGGCGCACTGGATGAGAATGAGCAGGAACACGACGACGTAGACGAGCATGTCAGGTTCCGGTATGTGCCTGCAGAAGATGGTCAGGCAGGGGATGGACAACCAAGATGCGATATTGAGGATGTCTTGCGTCGTTTTGTTGGTCTTGCGGTTTTTCGCTACGGTGAAGCAATGGTACGAAAGCGCGCCTCCGCAAAGCCCTGCGACGGCTCTGAGGTTTCCGGCCATCGTGCAAAGGACGATTTGGTTTCCCGCATCCATTGTTTTGTAGGATTGCATGAAGAAGCAATAGACCGCAAGCATGAAAAGCGGAGCCACCGTGGTGCAGAACTTTTCCCTCAGGCGGACCGCGAGCGGGTATACCAAAAGGACGCCAAGCAACAGGGATGACAGATACCAGGCCGAAGGATTCAAGTAATCGGTATTGAACTGTGGATTCGGGGTGAAACCCGCCATGTGCAGCATGAGGAATTCCCATTTGAAGTGCCAGAGTTCAGAGAGCACAACCTTGAGCGTGGCTTTCCCGCTGGTGATTTCTCTGATGGCAAACGTGAAGAAGAATGAGAATGCATAGATGCCCCAGATCGCCTTGGCCTTCCCAAGGGTATAGGCCAAAGGGTTTTTCAGAGGTTTGTCACCGTTGTTTTCAAGGATCCCTTTCATCATGAAGAATCCCGTGACCATCAGGAAAAACTCAACCCATATATAGGCTTTTGAGGACAAAGGGTTTTTGGTTCCCAAAAATTGGTCAAAATGCAAGAAGGCAATAGACAATGCGGCATATATACGCAGGAATTCAATGGATGTCATACGTTTCATGGATGTATCTTTCTCCCTTTGGGTACCAATTATACTTTGTTTCTCCGGAATTGATACCCTATTTAAGCTGAAATATTCGGGTCTTGACAGGGGAGGAGCCTTTGGGATAAGAAACAGACATTCGTTCCCTAGGGTTCCGCACATGTGTGGACTGCGACCTAGAGGGGACACACGGCTTTGCCGTGACACGGAAGGATAAAAGCCCGGGAGATGGAAATCAGCATCGGCCCGGTTTTTTTATTTGTCCGGGCCGGAAGGAAACGCAATATGGCGTGGATTGAGGTGTGCATTGCCGGTTTGTTTGAAGTGGTATGGGCTGTGGCGATGAAGAGTTCGGAAGGTTTCACCCGGTTGGTCCCTTCCGTGGTGACGATCTGCGGGCTTGTGGTGAGTTTCGTGTTTCTGGCGTTGGCGACCAAACGGCTCCCGCTTGGCACCGCATATGCGGTATGGACGGGAATCGGTACGGTAGGTACCGTCATCGCCGGCGACCTGTTGTTTCAGGAAAGCATCGGTCCGATCCGTTTCGTATTCCTGGCGATGATCGTGGCCGGTATCGTCGGCTTGAAACTGGCATGAGAAAGCGGTGCGTATATTGATGAACAAAGGGTTGCGGCCTGTTCTTCCCCCAAAACAACATAGCGGTTCCTTTACCGTATCCCGACTTCACTGCCACCCTGGCAAACCTTGCCGCGATCGGATACAATACGCGGCAGCAGGGAGTGATGCTGGATATGAAACAGTTGCAAGTCGTCGGAGCCATTATCGAATACCAAGGGAAAATCCTCTGCATGCAACGCAACAAAGGAAAGTACTCCTATACATCGTACAAGTTTGAGTTTCCCGGAGGGAAAGTGGAAGAGGGCGAGGACGGACCCTCCGCCTTGATGCGTGAGTTGCGCGAAGAAATGGCGATGGAGGTATCCATCAGCGAGAAAGATTACGTCACCTCCGTCTTTTACCAATATCCCGATTTTGCCATCACGATGCGTTGCTACCTCTGCAAACCCCTGACGGACCGTTTCGTCCGCAAGGAACATATTTCCAGCGTATGGTTGGAACCGGAAAAGCTCGATACCTTGGACTGGGCCGCCGCAGACATCCCCGTGATGAGGGAAGTGATGTTGCTTTTTGCAGGGGAAGGGAAAGAGCATGCCTGAAGCGTTGGCGGAGGAGCTGAGACAGTCATTGGTCACCGGGCACATCGACCGGGATCACCTTTCCGTCGAAGATTACCGTCCGAAACTCCTCATCAACGATCCTGAGCGCCAAACCAAAGTTTTGACGAGCCTGATCCAGGAACTGCAGCAGTGTGATTCCTTCTGTTTTTCCGTCGCTTTCATCACCAACAGCGGCGTGGCTACATTGATCGAAACCTTGAGGGAATTGGAATCGAAAGGCGTGCGCGGCAGGATACTCACTTCCCAATACCAAAACTTCACCGAACCACGGGCGCTGAGCCGCCTGAGTTCTTTGAAGAACATCGAAATGCGGATCATGACGGAACACAACTTCCACGCAAAGGGCTATCTGTTCCGCCATGGTTCTGAGTATTCCCTGATTGTAGGCAGCAGCAACCTGACGGGAAACGCGCTTTGTCTGAACGGGGAATGGAACCTGAAAGTCTCTTCGCTGGAAGATGGTTCCATCGCCACACAGCTCTGCGGTGAGTTCGACCGGCAGTTCCATGCGGCGACCGTGGTGGATGATGTATGGATTGCCGAATACGAGAAGATTTATGTGTCGTCCCAGATACATTTCCCGCTTTCCTATCGTCTGGACCGGCCGTCACCGAATAAGATGCAGATCGCAGCCTTGGCACAATTGGAAGCGTTGAGGAATGAGCGGAAGGACCGCGCTTTGATCATCTCTGCGACAGGTACGGGAAAGACCTATCTCTCCGCGTTTGATGTGAAGAAAGTTTGTCCCAAACGGTTTTTGTTTGTGGTCCATCGGGAAAACATAGCACGGGCGGCGATGTGTTCGTTCCAAAAGGTGTTTGATGGCTCGAAAACGATGGGACTCTATACGGGACATGAGCATGGCCTTTCTGCTGACTATCTGTTCGCTACCGTGCAGACCCTGTCGAAACCGGAAAACTACCGACAGTTTTCTCCGGATTATTTCGAGTACATCGTCATCGATGAAGTCCATCGATCCGGAGCCCAGTCCTACCAGCGTCTGATCGATTATTTCCATCCTCGTTTCCTGCTTGGCATGACCGCCACACCGGAAAGGACAGACGGTTACGACATTTTCAAGACGTTCCATTACAACATCGCTTATGAGATACGCCTCCATGAAGCATTGGAGAGCGATATGCTCTGTCCGTTCCACTATTACGGTGTGACGGATATCAGTGTTGGCGGAAAACTTTTGGAAGAAGATGCCGCTTTCAGCAAACTCACCTGTCCGGAACGGGTGAAGAACATACTCGCCTATACCCGTATCTACGGCTGTGACCACGGCAGGACAAAAGGCCTCATCTTCTGCAGTCGTGTCGATGAGGCGAAGACCTTGTCCGAACTGCTCAATAGGGAAGGTTTGCGTACCGTGGCTTTGGATGGGGAAAGCACGGAAGAAGCACGGGAAGCTTCCATCGAACGGCTTGAGCAGGAAGATGGAGAGGATAGTCTGGACTATATTCTGACCAGAGACATCTTCAATGAAGGTATAGACATCCCGTGCGTCAACCAGATATTGATGCTCCGCCCGACCATGTCCGCCATCGTATTCGTCCAGCAATTGGGACGTGGTTTGCGGAAAAATGAAGGCAAAGAGTACCTCACCGTCATCGATTTCATCGGGAATTACGCCAACAACTATCTTGTTCCGATCGCCCTGTACGGAGACAGATCATTCAACAAGGATACGATACGTAAACTGGTCAGCGCCGGCAGCGCTTTGATTCCAGGTTCGTCTACCATCGATTTCGATGTCATCGCCAAGGAACGGATCTATAAGTCCATCAACAGCGCGAATGTCAGCCAACTCCAGGATTTAAAGACCGATTATCGTCTGCTTAAGTATAAAATCGGCAGGATCCCTACGATGATGGATTTCGTCAATTACGGAGCGCGTGACCCCTATGCGTTTGTAAAGAATCCTTCGTGCGGCTCCTATTATGCGTTCCTCCAGCGTGTGGAGCCACAGGCCTGTCCCCCCGCTTCAGCCGAGGATCTCGGACATCTGGAATTCTTGTCGGTGGAACTGGGTGGAGGCAAGAGAATCGCAGAATTGCAGTTGTTGAAGGATCTTCTGGAAAAGCCCTCCGTGCCCCTATCGGAACTGAAACAGGAATTGTCCCCATACGATTCGGATGATGAGAAGACCATCAATTCGGCCGTCAATGTGCTCAATGGTACGTTTTTCAAACAGCAGGATGCCCAAAAGTATGGGTTCGAACCGGTTTGCATGGTCGGTGAAGGCTCGATCGCCGCAACCTCTGCGTTTGGAAAATGGAAAGAAGGCCGGCTCTTCAGGGAACAGACGGAAGATATGATAGCCTATGGGATTGACCATTATGAGAAGGTGTTCGCCAAGACAAAGAGCAGGGGAGGTTTCCTGATCAACGAGAAGTATTCCCGAAAGGACGCGTGCCGTATCCTGGACTGGCCGAAGGATGAGTCCTCGACACTGTACGGCTACAGGATAAAAAACGGTTCATGTCCCATTTTCGTGACCTACAAGAAGCGTGAGGACATCGCGAAGAGCACCATGTATGATGATTACCTGTATCCCGACCGGAGACGGTTCCACTGGATGACCCGTAACCGCGTCACCTTGGATTCTCCCGAAGCGCAGGCCATCATCAATGCGGAAAAGGACCGGCTCCGTATCTGCCTGTTCGTCAAGAAGAGCGACGGCGAATCTTCTGATTTCTACTATCTCGGCGATCTGACTCCTGTCGCTTGGAAACAGCTGACCATCGATGATGACCAAGGAAATACCCTTCCCGTCGTCACCTTCGATTTCGCCCTTTCCGATCCTGTGGATGACAATCTGTACGCCTATCTCACCACATGAAGCGATATGATTTTCCTTTTGAACGGAATGTCCTTGGAACCGTTTGGCGGGTGCAAGAATGCGTCGTTTGTCCTTCGGATGGTATTGCCTTTGCCATCTCGCTGACCGTCTTTCCTTCGTTTCATTGTTCCTTCATACTCATTGCCTATACCATTTGAGCATCTTTTCTTTTTTTGCGTCTGCCATGAGTTTCTTTCGCAGGACAAGCTTGCTTCAACTGTTTCTTTCCTGGTTTTGGGTTGTTTTTCTGAATTCCTACCCGATCTCCGCTTGTTTCCTTTGGTCGTTTTCTTTTCTTCATGAGTCGGATTTCACGGCCTTGCGTACGCAGGTTGGCGCGTGGTCCCCGGGCCTGTCCCTCGCATACGCTTTATGGATGGATACAGGGCATTCTCTTGCGAGTTTTTTTTGTGAAACCATGCATGTCTCAAAACTTCAGAGGAAAGTCTTCATCCTTCTTTTCCGGGTATGGATTCAGGTTCGTTACGCTTTTCCAAGACTTGCGAAAGGATTTTCGCGGACGGTCTTGTTCCATTTCGAGAACATCCAGCCTGAGGAATCCGCAATCGACGCACCCGTTTCCGATCCAATCCTCTCCGAATCATCTTCGGGTGGCGGTCCTCTACAGTCTTTGCAAAAGGGTTGCGAAGATGTTGGATGGCCATCGCGCCTTATGCCATTCTGAAGGGTGTGGCGGCGGGAACAGTGTTTGAAACGGATTTCTTGGGAGAAGCGGGAATTGCTTTTTTCGGGTGCTTCGAGTATATCGTACACGGGTGTTTTACCCGGAAGGAGCATCGGTATGAAGGTAGTGTTTTCCCCGAACAAAGAGGAACTTGGAAGCAAAGCCGCTGAGCTTATCGCACAGAAACTCAACGAAGCGATCAAGGAAAAAGGACATGCACGGATTGTACTGTCCACGGGAGCGTCCCAATTTGAGACACTGGCTTCTTTGGTGAAAAAGGATATCGACTGGTCAAAGGTGACCATGTTCCACCTTGATGAATATGTTGCGTTGCCCATCACGCATGCGGCCTCGTTCAGAAAATACCTGACAGAACGGTTTGTGGATATTGTGCATCCCAAGGAAGCGGTGTTCGTGGACGGAGAAGGGGATGTGGAGAAGAACATCGGATACCTGACCAGACGGCTTCGTGAGGATGTGATCGATGTCGGTGTCGTCGGCATCGGGGAGAACGCCCACATCGCGTTCAACGATCCGCCGGCAGACTTCAAGACGAAGGAAGCGTACATCGTCGTCAACCTCAACGACAAATGCAAACGGCAACAGGTTCATGAGGGGTGGTTCGCGACAGTGGATGATGTGCCCAAACAGGCCATATCCATGACGCCGTACCAGATCATGCAGTGCAAATGCATCGTTTCGGCGGTTCCGAGGAAGGTGAAGGCCGATGCCATCAAGGCGGTGCTTGAAGCCAAAGAGACGACGAATCTCATTCCGAGCACTTTGCTGAAGACCCACAAGGATTTCACCTTGTTCATCGATCAGGATTCGGCTTCCCTTTGCGGCAAGGAATTGCTCGAACGGTACGGAGCCTTCCGGGGATAGGCTTTCGTCCCCGAACGGTTAGGGGGGGAAACACAATGGTTTCCATCACGGATGGATTCACCTACATCGCCTTCCTGGTGTTGCTTGCGGGATTAATCCTCTTCATTGAGCAACACACCCACGGGAAGGTGTTTTCCCTCGTGCCTTCCTTGGTTTGGGTGTATGTGCTCAACATGATCTTCGGCACATTGGGGATGTACGACGGACGCGCCTGCGGACTCGCTTCTGATGCGTTGAAGGACAATCTTCTGTATGCCATGATTTTTGTTTTGGCGCTTCACTGTGATTTGCATAAACTTGTCAAAGTGAGCGGACGTTTGTTGGCGGTTTACGTATCTTGCACCGGTACGCTTGCATCTGGTTTCTTATGTTTTTATCCCTTGATGCGCAAAGGACTTGGTTCGGATACATGGGGTGCGGTTGCCGCGCTTTTCGCCTCTTGGACAGGCGGAAACACCAACCTCGCATCCATGCAGGCCGCCCTTCCCATCGAGCCCGGAGCGTATTCTTGTGCCGTTGCATTGGACACGGTATGTTACTCTCTCTGGATGGCGGTGGTCTTTTTTGCGACACGTTTTTCAAAAACGTGGAATGCCATAACCAAAGCGGACACTTCGGTCATGGACTCAGCTGCGATGGAAGTGGAAGAGAAACCGACAAAGCAGGCCATTCCTGTCGCTGGGGATTGGTTGTTCCTCCTGGGGCTTTCTTTGGGTGTATCCGTGCTTTCACAAAAGCTTGGCGGGTTGTTTCCGTTTGGCAAAGGCGTTGGCGCGACACTCGTCGCCACAGTGTCTGGTCTTTTGTGCGCCATGACCTGTTTGGGACGGTTGCCCGCCATCGATGAACTGGGAACGGTGTATTTGTACTTGATTGTTTCGCTGGTTGCCTCGGAAGCAAGACTCGGAGACTTGCTTTCCGCACCGCTCTGGATTGTCTTTGGGGTTTCCGTCTTGTCTTTCCATGCCCTCTGTATGGCGTTGCTCTCCAAATGGTTTCATTGGGACTTGGGTATCGTCGCCACCGCATCAATGGCGAATATCGGAGGTCCGGCTTCGGCATCGCTGGTCGCCAGTGCGTATGACCCGCATTATGCAGCCGTCGCTGTGCTGATGGGGATTCTTGGCTCCGCATTGGGGAATTTTCTGGGGCTCGCCATGGGAGCCGTCCTCAGGTTGATGACCTGACCATTTCCTTTTTTTCTTGTTTGTCATATCGTTTTCCGCATATGAAGCAAGCGATCTTGTATGTGTTTTCCGGTACAGGAAACACATGGGCGGTAGCGGGGTATTATCAGAAAGCGTTGTCCTCCACGTTCCAGACGGAAAGAGTCGCCATCACGGTTGATGGCGGGCATATGCCGAATCCCCAACCGTATGACTTGGTCGCTTTGGGGTTTCCCGTGCATGCCTTCAATGCTCCCGAAATCGTCGTGCGGTTCGCAAAAGTCCTTCCTGCCTCAAAAAAGCCCTGTTTCTTATTCACCACAAGCGGGGAAGGGGTGAGGCTCAACGACGTCTCCACACGATTGCCGGCACGGATTTTGGAGAAGAAAGGTTATCGTGTCCTTTCGGTACGGCATTATGTCATGCCGTACAACATCATCTTCCGTCATTCTGATGCGATGGTCAGGCAGATGGTCTTGTATGCCAAGGCGTTGGTTCCTTTGCATGCCAGTGACGTCTTGAAGGAGAACAAGGAAACCCTGCGTTACCCGCTTTGGGAACGCGTTTTGTCCTTTCTGTTCCGTATCGAATGGCCGTTCTGCAGGATTGAAGGCTTGATGATGCATGCCGATCCACACACATGCACGTTGTGCAAAGCCTGTGTCGCACGTTGCCCGATGCATGGCATCAGCGTCAAAAACAAGAGGATTCATTTTTCCAGCGCCTGTTGCATTTGCCTTCGTTGTTCCTTGGATTGTCCTCAAAATGCCATCTCCTTGGGGCTTCTCAATGGCTGGAAAGTCAACGGTCCCTATCCCTTGGAAACATTGGCGGCGGATAAGGCTTTGCCGTTTCCTGTCTCCCCCAAGGAATTGTTTTTCACGAAACGGTATTTTTCCGAGTGTGATGAGACGCTCCTGATGCATGGCATTGATCCTGCTTCACTGCCGGAACGGATATGACGTTGGTTTTTGAGTCCATCGAACAAAGTTCGAAAAAACAGATATAACATTTTCGTTGCCGGAAGCAGGTTTCGCCTTTATACCAAGACATGGACCAAAATGAAATGAAACGTGTAAAGGAGAAACAGCATATGAAAAAAGTGATATGGATGTTGATGGTGATGCTTACGGTTTGCCTGATAGCATCATGTGGGAAATCGTCAAGTAACACACCAAAAGCCACACCGGTGGCGAACGAGACGAAAACAATCCAGCAACCGAAATATCCCAATGGCGACATCACGATGTTGGTGCCGGTGAAAGCTGGAGGTGACACCGATTCTTACGCAAGGATTTTGTGCAAATACATGACCCAGGAATTAGGGGTGAATGTGACCGTGGAGAATGTGGACGGTGCGTCTGGAACTGTGGGTGCCCGTCAGGTGTATGATGCGAAACCGGATGGCAACACTCTCCTGTTCTTCCATGATGCGGCGATTCTCAGCAAAATCAGCGGTGTGACGGATTTACAGTTGTCAAACTATACCATTGTTTGTGTGCCGGTCTTGGATACCACATCAACCTTGGTGGTCAGCGCCAAGAAATTCTCTTCTCCAAAAGATTTTTTTGCACGTGCGAAAGGCGGGGAGAAGATCATTGCAAGTGTAGCCGCAGGTTCTCTTGCAGCCTTGGCTCCTCTTGAATTGCAGAAAGCTTTAGGCTGTACGTTCAAATATGTGGATTCAACCAGTGCGGCAGACAGGATCGCCGATCTTCTCGCCGGACGGATTGATATTTTTTACACTCAATACGGAACCATCAAACAATATATCCAGAAAGGGGATTTCCTCAGTCTTGGTGTTATGGCGGACGAAAGGAACAAGAATTTTCCCGAAGTTCCGACATTAAAGGAACAAGGTGTGGATATCTCAATGCCGAAGTTCTTCTATGTCGCCTGTCCTCCCAAGACACCTGAATATGTCGTAACAGCGCTTTCTTCGGCCATCAAGAAATGTTGTGAGAACCCAAAGATGCAGGAAGACTTGGCAAAGTTTTTCGTCAGTGCAAAATTCATGACACCAGCCGAATCATTGGACTTTGTGAAAAACAAGGAAAAGAACTACGAATCATTCGCTGATCTCTTGAAATGAGACGGAGAGGGATTATGGACAACAAGAAAAAAAACATCATGATCATTTCTGCCGACCAATGGTCGGCAGGATATCTGGGATGTGCCGGAAACCAAGAGATATTGACTCCTTCGATTGATGAACTCGCGCATTACGGGATACGTTTTACCAATGCAGTCAGCAACACGCCGGTGTGCATCCCTGCGCGAAGGGAATTTCTCTTGGGGGTTTCCAGCAAGACCCATGGCGATCGTTGTTTCAATACGAAACTACCGATGCCCCGTGATATTCCGACCTTAGCCCAAGTCTTGCGGGATAATGGGTATCAGGCATTTTGCACAGGCAAGCTTCACGTGTACCCTCAGAGGGATCGTTGCGGGTTTGATGATGTGCATTTGATGGAAGAAGGCCGTCATTTGGGTTCATTGAGACAAGATGACTATGAAAGGTATCTTGCGCAACGAGGTTATGCTGGATTGGAATTTGCCCATGGAATGTGCAACAACAATTATTTTTATCGGCCTTTTCATCTTCCCGAAGATTGTCATCCGACCACATGGGCTACCAGAGACATGTGTGAACAGATTAAACGGAGGGATCCTGGCAAACCTTCGTTTTGGTATCTTTCCTTTACGGCTCCTCATCCGCCTTATGCTCCGCTGAAGGATTATTTGGATATGTACCGTGATGTGCCGTTTGAAGGACCTTGGGAAGGGGATTGGACAAACAGGAAAAACTTGCCATTCGGTTACCAGTACTATCGCAATCTATATCATATTGACACCAAGCGGACGTTTGAAAATGCGAAACGGGCTTATTATGCGCTCTGTACACAAATAGATCATCAGTTGCGGCTTGTGATAGGGACGCTCCGAGAAGAGGGAATTCTTGAGGATACCATCATTTTGTTCTTCGCTGATCATGGAGAAATGTTGGGATCGCAGCATCTTTGGGGAAAATTCCTCATGTATGAGAATTCTGTGCGCATTCCGATGATTTTGGTGCCGACCACCGACAGTGGCATCGCTTGCGGAGTCACTGATGACAGGCTTGTTGAGTTGAAGGATGTGATGCCTACGCTTCTGGAGATGGTTGGGATTCCCGTTCCGGAACATGTCGAAGGGCATTCAATGGTGGGAAAGAAAAGCACAAGGGAATATAGTTACGGTGAACTTTGGGAAGATGATCGTGCAACCAGAATGATCATGACGAAAGACTTCAAATTGGTGTATTACCTTGTCGGAAACACGTTCCAGTTGTTTGATTTGGTTAACGATCCCCATGAAATGCATGACCTTGCGGACGATGTCGCTTATCAAGGGATACGGGACGAGTTGACAGGTCTCCTCATTGAGAATTTGTATGGGAGTGATTTGTCGGTTTTGAAGAATGGTCTCCTTGTCGGTTATCCTGCAAAAGATTATGCCTTCTACGCGTCCCTTCAAGATGGCAACAAATTGTTCCAGGGACGTGATATGTTGTTGCAGAGAGGTATTAGGTGAGTGAGGTTAGCATGAAAAAAATCCGGGTTTTGCCTTCGTCGGTTTTCCTCATGGTTTTGTCTGTCTGCGGATTGGTCATGAGTTTTTCCATTGTGAAAACGAATAAGAGCTTATCTGTGGGACCGGCAGCATTTCCTCGATGCGCCTGCCTCGTATTGTTTGTTTTGGCTATCTTGGATGAGGTCAAGGCAAATTGTGCATCTTGTTCTTGTCATTCCCGACAGGAAGCAGACAGAAAGGGTTTGCCCAAGATGCTTCTTTCCATGATTGTCTTTTTTTTGTGCGCAGTCTTGTTTAAGCGATTGGGATTTCTGGTAGTCGGCATGGCGTTCATGATTTCGCAGATTTGTCTTTGCTCTGTGAAAGTCGGCAGGAAGGACATAGCGGGGATTGTGCTTCAATCGTTAGGCATCACCATCATCGCTTACCTGATTTTCAACTATGGATTCAAGTTGCAAATTCCAAAAGGAATCCTGAAATTCTAGGAGGTTGAAACATGTGGACTGAATTCAGTATCGCTGCAACGGCATTGTTTACCCCCATGCATTTCTTGCTTGTGTTGTTTGGCGTGGCGATAGGCTTGGTATTTGGTGTGATTCCCGGACTTTCAACAACCATGGCGATTTCTTTGTGCCTCCCTCTCACGTTCAGCATGGAGACGGAAAGTGGTTTGGCATTGCTTCTCGGCATTTATATAGGCGGCATATCAGGAGGTTTGGTCTCGGCGATTCTTCTGAATGTGCCTGGAACGGCTGCTTCCGTCGCCACAACCTTTGATGGGTATCCCATGGCTTGTCAGGGAAAAGCGGACAAAGCGCTGGGCTATGGTATAGTGGCTTCGTTTACCGGAGGACTCATCAGTATCGTGGCTTTGATTTTCATATCTCCCGGTCTTGCGAAGATTGCGATAAAATTCGGCAGTTACGAGTACTTTTCCCTTATGTTGTTCGCGTTGACGATGATTATCACCATGTCTTCGAAAAATATTCTCCGCGGAACGATGAGTGGCGTTTTGGGAATGCTCTTCGCAATGGTCGGCGGAGCGCCGATAGATGGGCTTCCTCGGTTGACTGGTGGGTTCCGTCAACTGAACGGAGGCTTCAATCTTGTCGCTGTGCTGATCGGTGTGTTCGCCGTGTCTGAATTGTTCCAGCTTGCTTACCGAGGTGAAAACGCACAGCAGGGGACAATCATCCGTTGTAAGGTGAAAGGATTTGGCATCACCATGAAAGAATGGGTCAGCCAAACGGTGAACGTGCTCCGTTCTTCGGCCATTGGTATCCTCATCGGTATCCTTCCTGGTATTGGTGGAGCTTTGGCAAGTATCTTGTCCTATGATTTGGCGAAAAAAACGTCTGCCCATGCAGAATCTTTTGGCACTGGTTGTCCTGACGGAGTGGTGGCTTCCGAGACAGCAAACAACGCATCCATAGGAGGTGCCATGATTCCCTTGCTTTCCTTGGGAATTCCCGGGGATGCCGTGACCGCATTGCTGTTGGGAGCCATGACCATGCAAGGTATAGCTCCGGGACCTCTTTTGTTTAGCAATAAACCTGACCTGATGTATTATATTTTTCTTACATTGCTTGTAGCAAATTGTGCCATGCTGTTTCTTGAATTCTTTTCAATAAAAGGATTCGTAAAACTTCTGAAAATCCCTCAGAAGATTCTTATCCCTTCAATTTCTTTGCTCTGTATCTTGGGTGCCTATGGATTGAGCCACAGAGTATTTGACATCATGACGATATTTGTCTTTGGAATCTTGGGATATTTCATGAAAAAATGGGATTTCAGTTTTCCCCCGTTCATCATCGGCTACATAATCGGACCTTACGCAGAATTGTATTTCCGGCGGAGCCTTATGTACAGCGATAACAGTCTGGTGCCGTTTTTCACATCTCCGATTTCATGTTGCTTCATCATCGCTTCTTGCGCCAGTGTCGTGTTCTCGTTTTGGCAGGCCACAAAAAAACGTCATACGGAATCGTTCTGAACAAGATTTCTTGTTTGCATGATTGCTTTGTCGGATGTTTCGCCCATCTGCTTGGCGATCATGCCATATAGTGTTTCAAGCACGCACAGAATCGGTATCTTGCAAAGAAAATGCGCAGGGTGGTCCGTAGTGGGTGTGGGAAACAGAAAAATGGGAATATCAACCAATTTGAGGAAAGGTGTTTTCGCGTAATTGCAGATACCAATGCATACGGCGAAGCTAAGCGGTCACAAATGCGGAGGCCAACGGCCGGAATGCGAAGCGTAGCGGCCAACCAAAATTGATGATGAAAGTGAGAATCCTGATAATGGTGAGAAACCATTCGTAGAATGGCAAATCATTGTTTTAGGAGGATAATGAATGCTTGATTACAAGGACATCATTATCAAGAGCTATGCTCTGCACATGTCTGGAAGAGAGATAGCGAAGAAGCTGGGCGTCAGCAAGTCGGGAGTC
>Ga0183096_1000358_pt1 | contig 67707 bp, 59 predicted proteins | sample Biomet5_FD_127791 | JGI IMG/M metagenome (GOLD analysis project Ga0183096, IMG submission 127791) | Microbial communities from bioreactor (seeded with sewage sludge) at LBNL, California, USA - Biofuel metagenome 5 (version 2) (version 3) | ecosystem: Engineered > Bioreactor > Anaerobic >... | reverse complement strand
AGGAGGAAAAGGACTTCTACATCGACTACGCGCGGATGGGCTGCGACTACTCCGTCAACAGCCTTGCCTGCGCCGGAAAATACGAATAAAACACAAAAGGCGCGCCCGTGAAGGTAAGCATGAAACCACCTTCGCGGGCGCGCTCCTATACCCTTTTTTAACGGTTCAGACCGTCCTTGCCCCGGCGACGAACACAGCCTTTATGTTCACGTCGCCGTCAAAAACGCAGACGTCCGCATCCATGCCGGGGACCAGCGCGCCCTTGCCCTTCGCGCCGATCACCCTCGCGGGGTTCGCGGTCATCATGCGCACGGCGTCGGCCATCGGCACGCCGGCCTTTTTTACCATGGTGCGCCCACAGCGGTCGGTCGTGCAGACGCTGCCCGCAAAGGCCGTGTGATCCATCAGCATGGCCACCCCGCCCTCGATGACGACGTCCTGCCCGCTCGCAAGGCTGCCGAGCTTCACGATCTCGCCCTCGGGCAGCCCCGCTCCGCGCATGGAATCCGTTATCAGGCAGATCTTGTCCCACGGCTTCTGCCTGACTATCAGTTTTAACAGCTCCGGCGGAAGATGACAGCCGTCCGAGATTATCTCCACGCTCAGCTCGTCTATCAGATAGGCGCTTTCCACGACGCCGAGGTGCCTGTACGGCCCTATGCGCCGCAGCATCGACATGCCGGAATAGAGGTGCGTCACATGGCTGCAGCCGTGCTCTACGGCCCGCTGCACGTCCGGATACATCGCGTCCGAATGACCAACCGAAACGACTATCCCGCGGCGGCGCAGCTCGTCTATCAGCTCCATGGCGCCGGGAAGCTCCACAGCCACGGACATGCGCAGTATGTCGTCAGAAGCATCCAGTATGCGCGTGTAGTGCTCTTTTTCGGGCAGACGCAGGTACTTCGGGTCCTGTGCGCCCGCCTGTGCCGGCGAAAAATACGGCCCCTCAAGGTGCAGGCCCAAGAGATCCGGCCCGCCGCGCATCTTTTTCTTCGCCTCTTTAAAGCAGGCGAAGGCGCCGAAAAGCTCCTCGTCCGGGCAGGTCAGCGTAGTCGGCACTATGGAGGTCGTGCCGTGCGCCATATGCGCCATTGCCGCGCCGATGAACGCCTCGGGCGTGCCGTCCATATAGTCGCAGCCGCCGCCGCCGTGCGTATGTATATCCACAAAGCCGGGGCTCACGTACCTGCCCTCGGCATCGTACTCCGCATCGGCGGAACACCCGCACCGGCCTTCGCCCACCTCGGCTATGCGTCCGCCGTCCATGAGCACGTAGCCGTTTTCGAGCTCCCTCTGCGGGGTCAGCACGCGGCCGTTCTTTATCAGAGTTTTCATCTCCGCGCTCCTATAAGATATATTTGGCGGAATCCCTGTCGAGGTACATGTCCGCCGCCGGGTGCCTGCGCATTATCGTCGCCGGGCACGCCGTGGATATTTCCGCATTCACCGTGTCGCGCACGGCCTCGGCCTTCGTCGCCGCGGGAACGGAGCAGAACAGCCTTTTCGCGTGCATCAGCGCCGGTATCGTGGCGGAGAGCGCGTGCGTGGGCACCTCCTCTATCCTGTCGAAGCACCCGTCGTGGACCTGCTGCATACGGCAGCGCTCCTCCAGCTTCACCACTTTTACGAGCACCGGGTCGTCAAAATCCGCGACAGGCGGATCGTTGAACGCGATGTGCCCGTTCTCGCCTATACCCATCAGGCAGGCATCCAGCGGGTGAGCGCGCAGCAACGCGTCGTACTCCCGCGCGGCCTTCTCCGGGTCGCCGGCGTTCCCGTCGAGCAGGTTCACGCTCCTGAAGGCGAACTTGTCGAATATCGCGCGGCGGAGAAAGTTCCGGAAACCGGCCGGATGCTGCGGGTCGAGCCCGACGTACTCATCCATATGGAACGCGTTGACGCGGCTCCAGTCTATGTCCCCATCGGCGCAGAGGGCGGCCAGCGTCTCGTTCTGCGAGGGCGCGGCGGCAAAAAGCACGTTGATCTCGTCCTTTTCGGCCAGCAGCCTCTTTATGTACTCAGCCGCGTCCCCGCCGGCGCACTCACCCATCGCCCTGCGGCTGTCGAACACGCGCACGCGCAGGCTCCCGGCCATAAAATCCTTCAAAACAGCCATATGTATCCCTCCCACGGCTCAAAGCAGATGCTTTATCAGCTTTCCGTATTTTTCCTCGAGCGCCTTATTGTGCTCATCCCCGCCGGGCATGTTCGCGCTCATGAACACGGGCGGCTCTATCCCGCGGCGCACCATTTCTGCCACCGTCTCCTCCACGAGGCAGTTCATCACGAAACAGTTGCAGAAGGTGGAGGTGGAACACACCTTTTGGTCGAACCCGTCCACCGAAACGATCGCGTCGCCGAGCGGCAGATGGTTGTTTATATAGATGTCTGCCTCCTCGTAGAGGTTCTTTCCGCTCGGATGGCGCGATTTGGCCCCCGCGGGAACAAGCTTCGCAAAGCTGTCCGAGGTGACCGCTATCGTCGTCATGCCGCGTTTTTTGCACTCCAGCACCGTGTCTATCGTCATGGCGTTTATGCCGTAGGCGTTGACAATCACCATGACCTCTCCCGGCACGAGCCCCACGCGGTAAGCGTCCAGCACGCCGATGGCGTATCCCGGCGTGCGCTCTATGTAATTCGAGCGTTTCGCTCCATGTATCAGGTTGGTGCCAGGGTCGAGTATCGCGTCCCATATGGCAAGGCCGCCCGCGCGCCAGAGTATCTCCTCCACGCCTATGTTGGAGTGCCCGCCCGGCCCGATCACGTGCACCATTTTCCCGTTTTCAAAGGCGTCCGTCACGGCGCGGGCCGCTCTCTGTATGTTCGGCAGCTCGCCCTCTATCTCCGCGAATATTTTGCCGAGGCTCTCTCTGAAATACGTTACCTCTTTTTCGCCCATGTCCAATCCTCCTTTCAGTGGTAAAGAAACGTTTCGGCTCCGTTGCTTACGGCGGCCACGGTGCAGTCGTCCCCGTAACCGGCCACGGCGTCGTCCACAGCCTTCTGCAGCTCGCACAGCGGGTATCTCACGCAGCCGCAGCGGGCCATCTCCTCATCGGTCACGCCGTCGCTCACCACCACGAGCCGGCGGCGGCGGCGCATCTTCGACATGCTGTTGCCCACGGACATGCCGAGCGCGTCCCCTTCGTACTTTTCGCCCGCGAATATGCGGCGGATCAGTTCGTCGCCGTCGTCACGGCCCATCCACTCCGGGTACTCCGCGTGCGGCCCTATCCCCTCCCAGTTCGGCGAGACAAGGATTATCGTGCCGCCGCTCTCGCCTTTCAGCGCATATTCGGCCGAATACATGCCCTTGGGCGACTGCCAGAAATCCTGGTCCGCCGGGTGGGAGCTGACGACTACCACGTCCGCCCTCCTTTCCACCTTGCAGCCGAGCACTCTTTTGGCTATCTCCACGCCCGCACGGTGCGCCTTTATGTAGTCCCCGGCCACGGCCTTGTATAGCTCGAGCTCGGAGTTCAGTATCGTGTTAATTATAAAGTCCAGCCCTATGGTGTCCACCCAGCTCTCCATCATGGCACGGATGGGGCTGTCCTCCCGCCCGAAAAGGTTCTCATTTATCAGCGAGGCCTTCATGTGGAAGTAGGAGACGGTGTTCTCCCCCGCGACGCCGGGGTAAAGTATCTTGCCGCCGCCGCTCCAGCCCATCACCGGGTGCGGCACGAGGTTGCCTATCCCTATCCTGACGTCGGCGTCCATGGCGATCCTGGAGGCGTAGACATCCACGCCGTCCGGCATTTTGCCGAGGAACACCAGCTGGTCCGGGTCGCGGAACTCGGAGTTGACGACGGAGTATTCCCTGTAAACTTCGCCGCCCACGCGCTCGCGCAGCTCATCCTCCGTCATGTGCCTGTGGCTGCCCAGCGCCGCGATTATCCGCACGTCGCCGTTCCCGACGCCCATGTCCCGCAGCTTTTTCAGCAGCACCGGCAATATCCGCGCTATCGGCGTGGGGCGGGAGGCGTCGTCCACGATGATGTTTATCTTCGCGCCGCGCGGAATCAGCTCCTCCAGCTTCGGCGTACCTATCGGAGCCTCTATGGCGCGCAGTATCTCACCCTCCATGTCGTCTGTGCCGGGCGTGCGCACGGGGTCGTACATCCGCAGAAAACGGCGGTCCTCCAGCTCGAAGGAGACGTTCCCGTCCCCGTAAGGCAGCTCTATCTTCAACTCAAAGCCCCCTCTTTTTCAGCAGCGCCACTTTCAGCCTCTCCATCTCCGTCCTGTATTCCTCCGGCGAAAGGAAGACCCGGTCCTCCGGGAACATCTCGAACGGCCCGCCCCAGCCGACCTTGCCCCTGTATTTCGGGCAGACGGTGAAATGCACGTGGCGCACGTTGTCCCCGTATATGCCGTAATTTATCTTGTCCGGGTGGTATATCTCGTTTATCGTCTCGGCCAGCGCGCAGACGTCATCCATATACTCGTCCCGCTCTGCCTTCGGTATCTGATATATCTCCTCATAATGATCCTTGAACATTATCGTGCAGCGCCCCGGCAGCGTCTGATCCTTGCAGAAAAACACCTTGGACGCCTTTAGGTCGCACAGCTCGTACAGCAGCTCGCGGAAATTTTCATCCCGGTCGCAGTAGTAGCAGCCTTTTTCGGTGATCACGGTACATCAGCTCCCATCAAGTTTTCTTTGTTTTCAGCAGGTACGCGGCGCACAGCAGCGCCGGCGCGGCAGCGCAGCAGACCAGTGCCGCCGCAAACGCGGGGACATAGCTGCCCGCCCCGTCGTATATAGCGCCGACGAGCACCGTTCCCACCCCTCCTATCGCGGAGGAGGCCATCGTCGCCGCCGAAAGAGTTTTGGCGTAGCGCTCACGGCCGAAAAGCTCCAGCGCAAGGAGCGGCACGGTCACAGCCGTCAGCGCCATGCAGGCCCCGTAAAGGAACGCCCCGGCGCAGGGCAGCCACCCGCCGCCCGGAAACAGCAGCATCACGGCTATGCCGGCGGCCGTCACCGCAGAGCCCAGACAGTACGTGCTTTTCGCGGACATCCTGTCGTTCACCCAGCCGAGGCCGAGCTTGCCGGCAAGGTTGCCCGCCATGCTCGCCGACGACATCATGGAGCCCGTCATGGCCGTGAGGCCTATGGACACGGTGTACTGCGGGAAATGATATATATACACCGTCTCATACGAAGTTATCAGCGCCACCGCTATAAACAGCCAAAAGGGCGCTCCCAGCGGCAGCGCGGATGCTTCCGGCGCGCTCTTTTCCGCGGCTCCCGCTTTTGCGGTCTCGGTACCCGCGCCGTATGGCTCAAGGCCGACGTCCTCCGGCGCTCTCACGAGCATCAGCGCCGCCGGTATCATCGTGACCGCGCCGACGGCCGCAAAGACGAGGTATGCCGCGCGCCAGCCGTACGCGTCTATCAGCCACGTGCCGACGGGGCTCATCACCATGCCGCCCAGTCCCGAAAAGGCCATCGCGGTGCCCACGGCAAAGCCCGTCCTGTCCCGGAACCAGTTCGTCAGTATTATCGGAGAGAGGTTGAGGAACAGGAAAGCGCCCGCGACGCCGTATATCACCGAGACGGCGTACCACTGCCAAAGCTCGTGGAAAAACGCCATGGACGCTATCGACAGCACGAGCGCGGCGGCGGCGGGCGTCACCACCAAACGCGAGGGTCGCCCGGCCAGCAGCCTGCTCGCCAGCGGCAGCGCCAGCATGGTGGCAACTCCGCGCACCGTTATGTGCAGGGAGAGCTGCGACACCGTGAAGCCCAGCTCGCCGCAGACGGCCGGGAAAAAGACGCCTATGCTGTTTGCGAGCACGCCCATCCCGCCGAACTGTATCAGACAGCAGAGCGCCATCATCCTCCACGCGGGATGCGGCTTTCGCGCGGCCGTCATGGCGTTTCGTTCAGCGCCGCGTCCAGCAGGTCGATTATCAGCGTCAGGTCGCGCGTGATGTGGTACGGATCCTTTACCGGGAGCGCCACCACCTTGTCCTGCGGCGAACCGTCCCGCTTCAGTATCTGTATCCACTCGCGCACTTCCCTGTCTTTGTTGGGAAAATGCGAAAAAACGTATCCGAACACTCTGTCGTGCCAGCGCAGGAACTCCGCGTCCCCCGTGCGCAGGTAAAAGAGCAGCGTCGTATACAGCGCCTCTGAGTGCACCCACCAGAGCTTGTCGCCCCAGCCGCCCTGCACGAGCTTCACCGTCGGCTCGCCGTCATATCCTGCCGCTGGCGCGTCGGGAACGCCTCCGTGTACGGACGCAAAGTGCAGCAGTCCGCCCAGCTCTTCATCCCAGCCCGTTTCAAGGGCCTTTTTCGCGCAGCGGGCCGCCTTTTCCGCCATGGTCCCGTCGCCGCAGGCATCCGCCGCGTCGGCAACGAACCACATGTCCTCCAGTGTATGGCCGGGGTTGGAGTGCTCCCCCAAAAGGCCGCCGAAGAAGCTCCCGTCGTCCTTTATCACTTCGTGTATGACGTCGTTTTCGTCCGCGAAATCGGTGAGGACGGTGGAGGAAAAGCCGTGCGCGTCGAGCTCAAGGCGGGCCTCGCGCCCGTCTCCGAAAGCCCTTGCCGCGCGGGAGAGCTCCATCGCCACGTTAGAGAATATCATCGGTATCCCGTGTGCGCGAAACCCCGGCGAGAGCGGGTACGGCAGCGCCTTCACCCCCCCCGAGGCGAGCCTCTCCAGACAGGACGCATACAGCCGCGACGCGAAGCCGTACGCCTTTTCGTCCCCGGCCGCCGCCGCGTACCGCGAAAGTCCGCAGATGACGAAGCAGTCCGCGTATATGCTCATGTCGAGGTCGTCCCAGCCGGACGTCTTTTTGGGGGCTCCGGTCTCATCCATCAGGAACGCGCAGCGCAGCGGCTCCCCCGGCAGCAGGCAGTGCTCCATCAGGAAATCCGCGCCGCTTTTCGCATAGCCGAGGAAACGCTCCCGCTCTCCGCGCCGGAAAAGCCGTTCCATCTGCGAGAGCCTGGCGAACATCCAGACGAAACGGCCTTGGCTCCAAGTGTATTTGTCCCGGCTCATCAGCCGCACGCCGGCGTTGTCGTAACAGTTGAAATCCCCGCCGTGCTCGGCGTCGAGACAGCGCTCCATCCAGAACGGCAGGATGTCGTTCGTCAGCTCGTTTTCATAGAAGCCTCTCAGCTCCAGCATTTCAGTTCTATCCATTGCCTATTTGATGGCCCCCGCGGTCATATCTCCCGTTATATAGTTGCGTATCAGCACGAACAGCACGACCAGCGGCACAGTGGCGTACACGGCGCCCGTCATGACGTAGTGCCACGGGATGCCGAGCGCGGGGTTGTTTTTCAGTATCTCGTAAAGGCTGACGATTATCGTCTTTTTGGGCGTGCTCGAAATGTAGGTGAACGCGAAAAGGAACTCGTTCCACGTCCTGGTGAAGGCGAATATCACGGCCACCGCTATACCCGTGCGCGAGACCGGCACGAAGATCCTGCTCAGCGTCATGAACGAGCTGCAGCCGTCTATCTTCGCGGCCTCCACCACCTCTTTCGGCACGTTGTCAAACACGCTTTTGAGCATGAGCACGATGAACGCGAGGTTGAAGGTAGTATTCATGATTATCAGGCTGGTGTACGTGTCTATCAGCCCCATGGAGTTCATCATCACATACAGCGGAATGATTATTATGACCGGCGCGAACATCTGACTGACGAGCACCAGGTAATATATCGGCTTTTTAAGGTAAAAGCGCAGCTTGGAGAACGCGTAGGCCGCGGGTATGTCTATGAGCATGATGCAGACGATCGTGACGGCCGTGACGATGATGCTGCTCTTGAAGCCGTCAAGTATATCCATCTTGAAAAAGACGTCCACGTAGTTCTCCCACGCGACCACGGGCGGTATCCAGGTGACAGGGACGGAGAACACGTCCTCCGACCTCTTCAGCGAAACGGACACCATGGCCGCTATCGGGAACATGAGTACGACTATCATCAGCAGAATGAACAGCGTGAAGAAAACTCCCGCTATCCTCTTTTTAAAACGGGCTTTATTCATAGGTCACGTCGTCCTCCTTTGCGCGCACGTAAAGCAGCGCGAAGATAGACAGCAGGACGAAACACACCACGCTGACCGCGGCGGAGTACCCCCTGTTGTTGAAGCGGAAGGCGTTGATATAGACCGTATTGACAAGTATTGAAGATGTGTTGGCGGGACCGCCCTCGGTCATCATATATATGACGTCGAAAGAGTTGAACGCCCAGATGCCGATGAGTATGCCCAGTGTGCGGAGAGTGGAGGCTATCAGCGGCATCGTGATTCACTTGCCCCCCTGCCAGCCGTTGGCTCCGTCTATGGAAGCCGCTTCATAAATATATTTCGGTATCGAGTACAGCGCGGAGAGTATATTCAGCGCGCAGAAAGGCGCCACCGCCCAGACGTTGACGATCATCACGGCGAGCAGCGAGGTCTTTGTGTTGCCCAGAAAGTTGACCGCCTGATCCGTAAGGCCCACGTCCCGCATGAACTGGCCTATGTGGCCGAACATCGGGTTGTACATCAGCCGCCATATCATACAGGCGACGGCCGCGGGCATCGCGTAAGGTATCAGCATGACGCCCGTTATCAGTTTCTTTCCGAAGAAATTCTTATACAGGGCCAGCGCCATGATAAGGCCGAGGCCGAGCTTCAGCGCCGTGCCGACGAACACCCAGATCGCTGTGTTCATGAATATCATCGGCGTGTCCGGGTCGGCGAAGAAGTCCGCAAAGTTTTTAAGCCCTATGTATATCATATCTCCGTTGACTTTTTTATCGTAGAACGACAGCCTCATGACGTCGCCCATCGGATATATTATGAACACCAGATATACGATTATCATCGGGAGGATATATAGCATATTGAAAGACTTCTCCAGTATTTCGCTCTTCTTCCGTTTCTTCATGCCGTTCCCTCCTGTGTCGGTTCAAAATGTGTGGGCAGAGGGCTCTATTCCCCCTGCCCACACGGAAAAAGCTGTTCGTCAGCCCGCTATGATGGCATCCACTTCGCTGCCGGCCTGCGCAAAGGCGTCGGCGGGGCTCATCTCGCCCATGACGGCTTTGGTGACTGCGTCAGCCATGGATTTCTCCACCTGCTCCCATCCAACGATGGAGGGCTTGAACTTCGCGATGGGCTCGAGCGCGCAGAACGGGGCGACCATGACGTTCGTCTCGTCGCTGAACGCGGCGCGTTTCTCAAAATAGCTGGCCTGGTTCGGGACCCAGCCGGTCTGCTCGATCACAAGGCCCTGATAATCGGCGGTGTGCCACAGGTCGATGAATTTCGCAGTGGTGTCCTCGTTGCCGGTCTTGAAGATTATGTCGATGTCCATGACGCCGAGGGAGTATTTCTCTCCGTCCGGTCCGGCAAGAGGCTCCGCGACGGTGACCCAGCTGTAATCCTGGCCGGCGTCGGCAAGAGCGCGCATGCCCTGAGCATTGTGGAAATACGCGGCCGCGACCTGGTTGGTGAAGTTGCTCTGAGTCTCGTTGATGGTCGCCTCACCGTAGTCAGGTACGGAGTATTTGGCGATGTCGCAGTACATCTGGAGGGCGGCTATGCCCTTCTCGTTGTTGAAGCCGTTGGCCGTGCCGTCAGCATTCATGACGTCCGCGCCGTAGGCCCAGAGTATCGGCAGGAAGCAGTCCAGGGTGTTCTTGGTCTGCCCGGCCACGAGAGAGTAGGCGTATTTGCCGTTGGCGGGATCGTAGAGCTTCGGCGCTATCTCAAGGAACTCCTCCCACGTTGTGGGGACCTTGACGCCGGCAGCATCCAGCATCTTCTGGTTGAAGAGCACCGTGCGCACGGACATGTAGGACGGGACAGTCCACATCTTGCCGTCCACGGAGCAGACCTTGCGGGCGCCTTCGGAGAAGTCGTTGTAAAGATCCTTGCTGATGTAGTCCTCTGCGCAGACGATATAGCCGGCCTCTTTGAATTCATTGGTCCAGGAGGCGAAGCCATACATCGCGTCGGGCATATTGCCGGCTTCGGCGACGGTCAGGATCTTCTGGTAGGCTTCGGTGTAAGCCCAGTCCTCCAGCTTGACCTCTACGCCGGTCTCGGACTTGAACTGGTCGGCCGCCTGTTTCAGCACATCCAGGCCGGTGCTGCCGAGCGTCACATACGTGATGGATTCGGGAAGCGCAGCTGTTGAAGTCTCGGATGAGCCGGACTCCGCCGGAGCCGCAGTGGAATCGGACGCGGAAGATTCTGTTGCCGGCGCCGCGCTCTGCCCGCAAGCCGCAAGGCTCACGATGAGCAGGAGCGACAGCACAAATGCCAATGCTTTTTTCATGGTCAGTTCTCCTTTTGTTTATTAATCGTCAGTCCAGGAACTCCCCGTTTTTTACGGCGGAATTATCGCAGGGCTTAACAATTTCAGAGTAAAGCTCCGGGCGGCGGAAACGCAGCAGATCCGCCCTGATGTTGTCCCCCCCGGAGCGGCGGGCGGCGGCTATGTCCTTGCCGAGCCTGTCCCTGTCGAGGTCTATCTCCGCGTATGCCGTGCCGGGATAGTGGCCCGTGTCGGCTATCACCACGCCGTCCGGGTTTATCACCATGGCGCGGCCGGTGCAGGCGTGCCCCTCCTCGTAAGGCGCGAAGTAATCGGGGCTCGCGAAGTTGGCCCCGACGAGGTAGCAGCCGTAATCTATCGCTCTGGCGCGCGCCGTGACGAATATCGTCTCCTCCGACGGGCCGTAAGTCTGGTGCGGCCAAAAGATGATCTCCGCGCCTTTAAGGGTCAGCACGCGGAACACCTCCGGAAAATACATATCCATGCATATCGCTATACCCACGCGGCCGAAATCGAGGTCGAAAACGGGGAGCTCGTCCCCGGCGTCCACCCCGCAGCACCGTTTTTCCGGCCCGCAGAGGTGGGTCTTGCGGTACTTCCCGGCGACGGCGCCGTTTCTGTCGATGATGACGGCCGTGTTGTACAGCCTGTCGCCGTCGCGCTCCGTGAAGTCCGCGATCACGTACATGCCGTATTTCCGGCAGACCGCGCCGATGCGCTCCGTAAGCTCCCCCGGCACCGTGTCCGAGACGACCCTGTAAGCGCAGGAGCGGTCTGTGGCGGGGTCGTATATCCCGCCGTCGTGAAAATCCGTCTCCACAGAGCCGAAGCTGTCGAACTGCTCCGGCATCAGGAACACGCCGCACCCGTTTTCCCCGGCCTTTTCCGCTTCCGCGAGACAGAGCCCGATGTACTCCTCGCGCGGCACGCTCCGCAGATATTTCACGCGGGAGAGCGCGCCGACTTTCACTATCCTCGCCATCGTGTCACTCCTTACAGGTGGCGCACGCGCCAGAGATATTTGTCTATCGTTTCACGGTCCTTTTCCGGATCCGGAAAAATGTCCCCCGTCCAGACGTCGGCTTTCGGCGCCAGGCGCACGGCGCGCTCCGCCACGGCCCCCAGCACCGCCGTCATGCGCACGCTCTCAAGTCCGCCGCCCCTGCCGAAGCAGACGGCCAGGTCGATATTGCCGTTCGTTGCCCCGTCCAGCGGGCGCTCCGGGATCACGGCGATCGTCGTCAAGCCGTGTTCCCTCGACCAGCCGGCGGCCTGCGCAAAGGCCAGCGAGTTCTCGTCGAGCGCGAGCAGGAGCAGCGGATCGCCCGGCTCTATCCGCTCGTAATAGTCAAGCACCCTTGGCGCCAGCCCGTCGAGCACCCGGCAGAGCTCACTCCTGTAGCCGCCGTGCGAATTGGAAAAGGCGGGGTCATACAGCGGGTCTACGCAGGCAAGGCCGCCCGCGCGGAAAAATATTTCGCCCTCTATGTCCGCCGAGCACGCGTCCAGCCCGAACACGTGCACGAGCCTGCCGCCCTCCGCAGCCTTCGCTATAGCCGCCGCCGCGGTTTCAACGTCGCCGCTGCAGCTCTCCAGAGCCGCCACAGCATCCGCCGCGCGCTTAAAATAACTGTTGTCCTGCGTCACGACTCTCACCTCACATACTTTTTACGCGGCCCCATATCTCGTGCATATACGCGCTGTTGGCCTCTATGCCGCCGGCCTGCAGCGAATTTGTCCAGGTGAACGGGTCCACGCCCTTCTCCTTCAGGGCCACCATCGTCTGCGCCATGAGCGCTTTCAGCACGATGGCCTGCATTATCGTGGCGACGGGCGCGATCTTGTGCTCAAGAAAATCGTATTGGAGCACGGCGTCGCCGTAGGGCACAAAGCTGTCTATGTACATGTCGGACACGCTGTAAAGGCTCTTTCCGCTCTTGTGCTTGGCCCCCGCGTAGGTGGAGGCGTCGGAAAAGGCGGGTGAGGTCACCGAGATGACGTAGGCCCCGCGGGAACGGCACTCCAGCGCGCCCTGTATGGCCACGGGGTTGATGCCGTAAGCGCTGCCGAATATCACGACGTCCCCACTGCCGATGCGGTTGTACTCCACGACCACCTTGCCGTAGCCCTCCACCCGCTCCATGCCGTTTATCTCGCGGGCCGCGCCGTGGGAGAGAGAGATGCTCGGGTCGTAAATGGGACATACGGCGGCAAGCTCGCCCTTGCGGTACATCGCGTCCTCGGAAAAGATCGAGGAGTGGCCGCCCGGGCCCCAGAGGAATATCAGCTTCCCGGCCTTCACCGCGTCGGAAAGGATGTCCGCGGCCTTTATGAATTTCTCGCCCTGCGTCTCCTTCACCTTTTGGGTCAAGGCGGATATCGCGTCGAGATAATCAGCGTATGCCTCCAAAATCTCACTACCTAACTCGGCTTTTATTCATATAATCATATGATGAATTTAGCCGTTAATCTTTTATGGTCATATTATATCCCATCTTTGTTCAAAAGTCTTTACACAAAATCAATAATTGTTTTGCATATTTTTTGCCGTATGTTTTAAAAGTCATTGTTAATTTTGTTTATCTACTTCGCCGCGGTTTACAAAATTATCTTTTTGTGGTATATTATATTCATTATATGTTTTTCGTGGGATTTGGGGGAAGAACAATGAGTGTCGTCAGGGAACGTCTGTCCGATCAGGTCGCCGACGAATTGCAGAGCATGATCTACAATAATAAATACAAGATCGGCGACAAACTGCCCGTGGAGAACGACCTCGCGCAGATGTTCCGCGTCAGCCGCATAACCGTCAGAGAGGCCGTGCGGAAGCTCAGCATAATGGGCATCCTCGACGTGAGGCAGGGCGACGGCACTTTCGTCAAATGCCTCAGCCCCGAATCTTTCATGAAACCGATGCTGCCGATGCTCTCGCTCGACAAGAAGAACCTGCAGGACATATTCGAGGTGCGCCTGCTGATCGAGTGCAAAGCGGCGGAGCTCGCGGCCGAAAACGCCACACCGCAGCAGCTCCAGAGGGTACGCCGCCTGCTGGACCAGATGGACACCTGCGCCCTCGGCGACGACCTCGACGATTACAACGAATACGACGCCCAGTTCCACTACGAGATAGCCAAGTGCAGCGGCAACGAGGTGCTGCGCACGATACAGGGCCTGCTGTTCGACATGATAAAGGATGCCATACACGCCAGCACCTCCCCGCCGAACGCGCTGGTCAACTCGTGCATCTATCACAAGAGGATATACGAGGCGCTGGCCGCGCACGACAGCAAAAACGCCTCCGCTCTCATGGGCGCGCACATAGAAGGTGGCGCCGATTACATCCGCAGCTGCGTCTGAAAGGGTAAATATGTTTTTCAGCAATATACACACCCGCTGCGTGAGGCAGCTCCCGCTCCCCTTTTCCGCAAAGGAGCCGGACGACGGGTATCGTCTTTTATATTTCGCGCACGGCGCGGGCAGCCTTGAGATAGACGGCAGGCCGTGCCCCTGCGGCGAGTACGGGCTCTTTTTCGTGAGGCCCGGAGAGCGTTTCAGCGCCGCGCCGGAGGAGGGGCTTTCCGCCGACGCCATCGAAGTCTGCTTTGAGATAAACGACGCCGCACTCTCCGGTCTTTTTTCCTCACAGGAACCGGAGATCAGGACGGACCCCATCTCCGTGCGCTCGTGCATACTGAACATCCTGAGCTTTTACTCGCTGCAGCCGCCGTTGTTCGAGGATTCCGTGGACTATAACGTGATCTCGCTGCTCTACTTCGGATATGTGGCCGCGAAACGAAAAAACGCGCCGCACGCGCCCTTTTCCGACGAGAGCATATTCTCCGCCTCGCCCAACGAAAAGCTCAACCAGGCGCTCAGCTATGTGGAGGACCATATACAGGAGGAATTCTCCGCCGCCGAGATCTGCGACGTGACGGGACAGAGCCAAAAGCAGCTCTCCGACATGTTCCGCTACGAATACGGCTGCACCCTGCTGCAGTTCGTGAACCGGTTCCGGCTTTTCAAGGCGAAGGAGCTGATGTGCTACACCAACTACAGCATAACGGAGATCTCCCAGCTCACCGGCTTCAAGAGCATCCATTATTTCAGCCGCTATTTTAAGGAAAAGGAAAGCATGTCCCCGATAGAATACAAGCGCGCCGCCATGCGAAGGTTCGGCTCCGACGCGCCCGGGCAATGAACGATCGCAACTATATATAAAAAGCGGGCGCTTCTTTTTGAAAGCGTCCGCTTGTTTTTTCAGCGAGCTTTTTCGGCCGCGGCCATCAGCTTCGCCAGCGTCTCGAACAGCTTGGGCGGGTCCACCGGCTTTGCGAGGTGCGCGTCCATGCCGGCTTCGGCGGAGCTGCGCACATCCTCATCGTAAGCGTTCGCCGTCATCGCGATTATCGGCAGGCCGGCGTCCTCCCTCGGCAGCGCGCGGATGGCCTTTGCGGCCTCCAGCCCGTTCATGACCGGCATGCGGATGTCCATGAGCACGGCGTCGTAATACCGGACGGGCGAGTTTCTGAATGCCTCCACGCCCGCGCTGCCGTTCTCCGCCGTCTCCGCGAGCATCCCGCGCGATTGCAGCAGCATCACCGCGATCTGACGGTTCATCTCGTTGTCCTCGCAGACGAGCACGCGCTTTCCCTCCAGCGGTGTCTCCGCGGCGTCCTGTTCCCCGCTGTCGCCGGCTTTTTGCGGTACTCCGGCGCGCCAGTGCAGCTTCACGGTGAAACTCGTGCCCTTTTTGAGCTCGCTCTGCACCTCCACCGTGCCGCCCATGAGGTCGGTCAGCCGCTTGACGATCGCCAGGCCGAGGCCCGTTCCCGTCGTCTCGCCGGAGTGACTGTTATGCTCCTGGGTGAACGGCTCGAAAAGGTGACCCATGAACTCCCCGCTCATGCCGCAGCCGCTGTCCTGTACCACGGAAACCACGTCGTATCCGTCCCCCGATTTCTCGGCTTTCACACTCCAAAGCACCTCGCCGCCGGCATCCGAAAACTTGACGGCGTTGCTGATGAGGTTGGAATATATTTGTTTCGTGCGCAGCGGGTCCATTACGACGAAGCGCATGTCCCCCGTGTCGAACTGCGTCCTGAGGCTGACGCCGCGCATGGCCGCCTCGGAGCCGAACACCTCCGCAATGTCGCCGAGCATCTTCGTCGCGTCGAGCGTCTCCTCGTGCAGCTCTATCTTTCCGCTCTCTATCTTCGACATGTCGAGCACGTCGTTGATAAGGCCGAGCAGATAGTGCCCGGAGAGCGATATCTTGTCCACGTTCTCGCGCAGCGGCTCGGGAAGGCTGGGATCCTGACGGGTTATCTCCGTGAAGCCGAGGATCGCATTGAGCGGCGTCCTCATGTCGTGGCTCATGCGGGAGAGGAAATCCGTCTTGGCGGCGTTGGCCTCCCGCTCGTGCGCCGCGCTCTCCCTCAGGCGCCTGTTCAGCAGGTCGAGCCAGAGTATATCCACCACGAGCATGACGCAGAGCACCACTGTGATATATGTGATATACCTCCTGTCCGCCTCGGTGTTGCGGAAGGACGAGACCGGCACGCAGCTCACGCTGTACTGGTCTCCTCCGGACAGTTTGCAGTAGGCGAAGATGCAGTCCTCTCCCCTGCTGTTGCTGTAGGTCAGCGCCCCCTCGCTCGTGTCCTGCACGTATTTTTGCAAAACGTTCCTCTCGTCGAGCGTGAGGGAGTTGAACACATAGATGTATTTAAAGAAATTGCTCGATTTGAAATCCGTGTCACCGATGATATAGTTCCCGTTTCTATCCATCAGGACGGTGGAAAACCTGTCGTAGCCGCCCTCCTGCCGGAGCATGTCGATGAAGTCGTCCGTCTGCACCACGTCCATCAGGGTGTAGCAGGCCACCTGCCCGCTCTCGTCCGTCACGGAGATGGTGGTGTAGAACGCGAAGCTGTTGAACGCGCTGACGGCGTCCGTGAACTCCGGCGTGTAGCTGACGGCCCCCCGGCCGCCCGGCGCGGCGTGCTCGAAAATATATTTCAGCTCGCTATAGCTGTTGTTCTCGTAGGAGACGGGCAGGTAGCTGCCGGCCACGTCCTTTATAACGGCGTAGCCCGTGCTGTCCTTGCCCACCAGCTCCAGCGTGCCGCTGTGCCCGGAATTGGAGCGGTAGATGTAATCGAGCGCCTCATCCCGGCTGAAACCCATGACATGGATATACTGCGCCGTGTCCCGCAGGCTCTGTCCCCGGTTGTCGAACGCCGCCTGCGCTATCTTTGCCGCCGAGTGGTTCAGGTTGCTTATGTCCGCGATGTTCTGGGCACGGAGGCGGCTGTAATAATCGTCGTCGTAGCGCATGAACAGGATGACCATTATTATGACGCAGATCACATTGACGGCCACTACCGCCATGTTTCGCACTTTTTTAGTCACGCCCTGCTCCATGCCGGTCTCCTTTCCCGCGTCATGCGTCCTTGAATCTCTGCTCCATGTTCTCCATGTAATAATCCAGCGTGTACATGCTGTATGTGCCGTCGCCGTTGTCGATCATATATTTCGGATTGTTGGCCTTGGAGATCTCTGTCAGCGTTTCGTTTATCACGCCATAGAACTCGTAGTCGAACGTCACACTGCCGAGTTGGGAGATGCGGTCGTCCGGCACGCTGAACTTCTGCTTTATCTGGTCGAAGGCGTCCGCCGTGTTGGGCGTTATGTTCTGCAGCTCCGCGTATTTCTTGTTCATCTCCGGCTCGAGCAGGAAATTCATGAACTTCAGCGCCCATTCCGTGTTCGGCGACGCGCTGTTTATCGCCATGCCCTCCGACGGAGACATATAGGCGTAACCCCCGTCCTTCCCGACCGGAGAGAGGACGAACTCGTAATCTATGCCGCTGTGGTAATCCTCCTTGTACTTCTCCATCATCCTGCCGATGGACATGACGCTCGGCATAAAGGCCACGAGCCCCACGTCGTCCGCCTTCACGTATTCGCCGTTTTCACCGGTTATGTTCAGGAAGCTGCGCACATTGTCATCCGCCGTGCCGTCCGTAAAGGCCCCCGTCGTGTTTTCTATGTATTTGTAGTTGTAGTAGCCCTTTTCCACCATGGTGTACATGAGCTGCATCGGGTCGCGGAAGAACTCGCTTATCCCCGCTTCCCGCTTATTTATCTTATTATAAACGCTGTCGTAATCCTCCGCGTTCGCTATCATGCTGCAAATATAAGGATACATAAGCTGCTGTCCGGCTCTGCCGGGATTTGCCTGTATCGGCACGTAGCCCGCCGCCAGCAGCGTGTCGCAGGCCGCGAGCAGCTCGTCCCTGTTTTTCGGCACCTCCAGCCCGCATTTTGCCAGCAGCGTCTTGTTGACGTACATGCCGCGCAGCTCCGCGCCGAGGGGCACCGCGTAAAGCTTCTTCACATCCGTGCCGTCTCTGTAGACGAAATTCTGGATGAGCCCGTCAAACGTGCCGGAGAGATCCAGCGCGCCGCCCTGCGAGAGCAGCTCCAGCGCATACGGCGCCAGGTCCGACCCCGGCTGTATGTTGTTGGTGACGAACAGGTCGAGCTTCGCGTCCCCGCTTTTCAGGCGCGTAAGCAGCGAATCGCTGTAATTCTGCACGTACTCGTAGACGACGCTGCACTCCGGGTATTTCTCACTGAACGCGCTCGCGACCGCCTCCATGGCGGGGGACTCCTCCCACGAGCCGGTGACGGTCAGCGTGACAGGCTCGGCCTGCTGCTCCTGCTGCTGCGGCTCCGAAACCACCGCCGGAACGGCTGCCTCCGATGCCTTTTCCTGCGCCCCGCACCCGCACAGCGCGGAGACGGCCAAAATTACCGACAACATGACAGAAATCGTCCTTTTCAAAGCACACCCTCCCTGCGGATCAGCCATCAAAGCTGCATATTTCGATTATAGTCATTGAATCGGCCGGAATACACCGCTGTAATTATATACTAATTTATCATAGTTATCAAGACAAAGCAGTGAGGATTTATGCGTTTTGTCACCGTACTGCATGCGCTCCGCAATTTCGCAGGCGACTTTGACGCAAACCGATTGCCACGGGCGCGGGAATGTGATAACATATGCATGGTTCCAACAAGTATATATAAGAAGGTGCAGAATGAAAGGAATCATACTTGCCGCCGGCAAGGGCACTCGCATGTATCCGATGACGCTCCCCGTCTGCAAACCGCTCATACCGGTGTACGACAAGCCGCTCATCTATTATCCGCTCGCCGTCCTCATGCAGGCGGGCATCCGCGATATACTCATCATTGTCCCGTCCGACGAGATGTACCCGTTCATCAAGCTGCTCGGCGACGGGTCGGAGCTCGGCATCAACCTCAGCTATAAGATACAGAAGGTTCAGCGCGGTATAGCGGACGCGTTCATCATCGGCAAGTCCTTCATCGGCGGCGACTCCGTCTGCCTGATCCTGGGGGACAACATCTTTTACGGCGAGGGCTTGGACGAAAGCCTGAACAAGGCCATCAAAAACGGCGGGAACACGATTTTCGGCTACCATGTGGACGACCCCCGGCCCTTCGGCGTGGTGGAGTTCGGTCCGGACGGAAAAGCCATCTCTCTGGAGGAGAAGCCGGCGCACCCGAAGTCCAACTACGTGGTGCCGGGCCTCTACTTCTACGACAAGAGCGTGGTGGACGTGGCGGAGAACATAGAGCCCTCCGCGCGCGGCGAGCTGGAGATAACCTCCGTAAACAGCGTGTACCTTGAGCGGGACGAGCTGAACGTCGTCACCCTCGGCAGCGACTTCACCTGGCTCGACGCAGGAAACGCCGAAAGCCTGCTCGAATCCGCCAACACCATCATGCAGATACAAAAGAGCACGGGCAAGCAGGTCGCCTGTATAGAGGAGATCGCCTACAACAAGGGCTACATCGGCATTGAGCAGCTGCGCGCACTGGGCGAGGCGCTGAAAAAGACCGCCTACGGGTCGTACATACTCGGCCTGTGCAAATAACACGAGATATGATATCGCCCGCGCAGCCGTCAAATGGCCGCGCGGGCGATTTTTTTATTGCGGCGGGCCGCTCACTCCATCTGTCTGCCGAGGAAAGACGCCGCCGCCGCTATGAGTTTTATCTCCGTCTCCGAGGCCGCGCCTCCGCCGTCCGGGCACAGGTACATCACTGAGCCGCACACGTCCCCCGCCGCCACCACGGAGGACGCCACGAGCGCGAACCTGTCCACGCCCTCCACCGGCTGCAGCCTGTGCGCGTCCCCCGGCGCCGCGGCCACGTTGGCCCTGCGTTCCATCATATCCTCCAGCATGGGCGAGACGCGGCGCTCCAGCAGCTCCTTCTTCGGCAGCCCGGCCACGCTTATCACGTGGTCCCTGTCGCAGACCACCACCGGATAGCCGCCCACCTTGTGCAGCACCTCCGCATACTCGCCCGCAAAATCGGCCAGCTCGCCTATCGGAGAATATTTTTTGAAGATCACTTCTCCGTCGTTATCCGTGTATATCTCAAGGGGGTCGCCCTCGCGGATGCGCATTGTGCGCCTGATCTCCTTGGGGATCACGACCCTCCCAAGGTCGTCTATGCGCCTTACGATGCCCGTAGCTTTCATAACAATATTTCCTCCCGTTATTGGTCTGCCGATATTATTTGCTTTGGAGAAAATGTTATACCCTGCATCGCGCGGAAGATGTTGGCGCGCGTCGGCCGCGGTACGTTGGGGCAGAAATACCCTTTATGTGCGATCGCGCACATATACGCTCTTATTTGTGCGTTTTTGCTGCCGAAACCAGTATTTTATACTTTAAATTATTATATTATAAATTATTTAAATTGCCTTGAGACATGTGAAAGCCGTTTTCCCCGGCCTTTCCGGCGTTCGACGGGCCCGTCCTGGAAAAGGGTGCCCGCCTTCCCCTTCGGAAAAAAGGACGCGGCGAGAGCTCCCGCCGGCCCGGTGCAGCGCCGCGGAGACGACCGCAGCAACAGGCCATAATAAAAAAGCGAAGGACGAATGTCCTCCACTTCTGTTTTTATGCGAGGCTCCCGCGTATCATGCCCGCGGAGCGCCGTCTTATACGCCGCCTTATCTACTTGACTGCGTCGTTTTCTATCTCCTCTATGCTCATGCTCTCCGTGTGGGGAATGACCTTCCACTTCGGGTTCCGGTAAAACAGCACCACCACGTTTATGATGCCCCAGGTTAGCAGGTACACCGGATATGTCAGCACGGCTTTCCACGCTCCGCTCCAGCTGCGTTTCTCCAGGTACAGCGTCAGACAGGCCGCCAGAACCACCGTCACATACCCGCCGAGCGCCGACGCTATGCCCGCCGTCACGATGCTCATGTAATCCCGCGTGGCCGCGGCGCTGAGCACCACCAAAACGCATCCGCATATCTCAGACGTGCCCGCTATGACTATGCCGAAACAATAGAGTATCGCGTCGAACACTCTTCCCCGCCCGGAAAACAGCGCGCTGAACAGCTTGGGCAGGCTCAACGAAAGTATCTGTATGCACCCGAGCGACCAGCGGTACCGCTGCCTTATCGAATACATCAGCGTAAGGGGCTGCTCGTCGTAAAACACGGCGTCCGGCGCGAAAGCCACGAAATATCCGCTCGCTATGCTGTTGAGCGTGAACTCTATGTCCTCGCAGATGGAGCTGGTCTGCCACCCGCCCTCACCGAGCACGGAGAGGTCGAACATGAACCCCGTGCCGCCCACGGAGAAACACGGCAGGCCGAGCTTTGCCCTCGGGACGAAACAGAACCGCGTCTGCATGAGCCAGAAAATGCTGCTGCACCCCGCCACCCACGAACTCGACGGGTTTTTCCCCATGCGGAACCCGGCTGCTATCCTGTTCCCTGCGTTGAGCTGACGGTTCATCGCCGCCAAAAAGCCCTTATCCGCCACGTTGTCCGCGTCGAACACCACGCAGGCGTCGTACCTGCCGCCGTACTGCTTTAAAAAGCGCGAGAAAGTCCAGTTCAGCGCGAAGCCCTTGCTCCTGTGCACGTCGTCGAAACGCTCGTACACTGTGGCCCCCGCGCGGCGCGACAGCTCCGCCGTCTCATCCGTACAGTTGTCCGCCGTCACGAAAACGTCGAAAGCGTCCGCCGGATAGTCCTGCTGCTCCAGACTCTTGAGCAGGTTGGTTATCACGGACGCCTCGTTCATCGCGCATATTATTACCGCAAAGCGGTGCGTTTCGTTCATCGGAGGGAGCAGCGGCCTCGCCCTGCCGAACATGTGCAGCGATATGTACGCCTGGTAAACGCAATAGATCATGCTTATCGTTAACACAAGGTTGCAGACCTGACGCAATAGCTCTAAGCTCAATTACATTTACCCCTTTTATTCTTCTGACGGCGCTGTGACGGCCGTTTCGTCCGCCCTGTCCGCCAAAATGAAATCGCGCACCTCGTTTGCGGCGTTCAGCACCGGCCCCTTTGCGAAAGCCGCCGCCATCTTTTCGCGCCTGCGGCCGTCGGCCAAAAGCGCAAGGCAGAGCTTGGCGTTCCCGCGCAGCGTTCCGGCCGTAACGGCCGCGCCGAGCTTCGTAAAATATTCCAGATTGTAATCCTCACAGCCCGCCACTACATTAAGCAGCACCATCGGCAGCCCCTTTGCGCAGGCTTCGCTGAGGCTGAGGCCGCCCGGTTTCGTGAAATACAGGTCCGCGCTGTCCATAAGCAGCGAAACATCCTTCACGTACCCGGCTATATGCAGCTGAACGTTCCCGGCGTACCTGCTCCTGAGCGAGTCGTAAAGCCGACGGTTAGTGCCGCAAACGATGGTCGCCTCCTGAGACGGGGGAAGCTTTCGCGCGAAGAACTCCGCCAAAAGCCCCATAGGGCCGCAGCCCATGCTCCCGCACATGACGACGAGGTGTTTGTGCTCCGGATCGACGCCGAACGCCGCCTTCGCCTCTCTCCTGTCCGTGTGGGCATAAAAGGCTTTCCGCACCGGGATCCCGCTCACCGCGATCTTCTCTCTCGGGATGCCGTGCGAGACGTACATCTCTGTCAGCGACGCGTCCGGAATAAGGAAATGATCCAGCCCGCACTCCCTCACGCCGGGGTGGCAGGTGTAATCCGTCGAGACAAAATACGTGCGCACGTTCATTTTATGCTGTTCCAGCATGTCCGTAACTATCAGCGCCGCGATGACATGGGTGCAGACTATGGTGTCGTAACCGTTTTCCGTCACTATGCCGTAGAGCTGCTCCGCGCCCTTTTTCAGAAAATATCTGGCGGACCCGATCTTCCGGATGTATACGCCGGGGCGCTCCATGAACCTGTACCAATCCTTAAACAGCGACGGCAGCGAACGGTACACTCCCGTGTGCAGCCCCGACATCCAGTCCGGCAGGTCTTTGAAGATCAAGCCCAGCGTCTCGCTCTCCTCGGCGTCCAGACCCTTCTCCTCCATAGCCTCCAGAATCGCCTCGGCGCAGGAATTGTGGCCCTCTCCGGTCTTACTGGTCAAAATCAAGGTTTTCATCTCGCGCCGCTCCCACTCTGCTTTGATATGTCTCTATGCGCTCGCACAAACGCATGAGCCTCGGCCTGTTGTACCTCTGCACCATGATGAACAGGATGTTTCCCAGCGCGTTGAGAACGGAGATCACCGCTCCCCCCGCCCCGCGCCAGATATACGCGCACCGTATGCCCGCCAGGCACAGCAGCACATGGATCACCTCGGCGATGCAGGTCTCCTGGATCATGTTCTCCAAATGCTCGCCGGTCTCGTCCCTGCTTACCTGTTTCGGCGGGATCATGGAGGGCAGCACGCGGCTCATGTCCGGCAGCTTGCTCTGCCATTCCCTGATCCTTATTTTTTGAAAGAACCTGCCGTCCCGCTCTATCCCGTTTGCCTTAAAAGGGAAAGCGTCGGCGCGAAAGCGGCACTTCGTCAGCAGCCGTCCGAACAGGAAGCCCGCCATCCCCACCAGGACAAGATACGCGGCACATTTTAAAAAGCTCATATCAATATTCCGATCTGTTTATTCGCATCATTCGTCCCTGCGCGTCACTTTTTCGCCGGCGACACACGGAATATGCCTGTCTCGAACTCGCTTTGCAGACAATCCGCGAACCTTTCGAGCCCCGCCACAAACGAGCCCGTGAATTCGGCCCGCGTCCTCTCGATGGCCCTCTGCTCCGCGGCGTAAAAGTCGCCGAGCATCCTGCGCGCGTATTCCTTGCCGGACCCGGTGACCACAATGATCTTCTCCTTCGAGTGCTCCACGCCGGAGAGCGAAACATAGCCTCTCTCCACGCACTCCTTCACCGCCGTGTTGAGCGTGGTCCTCGGTATGAACCATTCCTCGCATATCTGCTTCTGAGTGTGCGGCAGGCCGTCGTCCAGCGCATAGAGCAGCTCCAGAGTGCTGCCGTTTATGCCGTCGGCCTTGGCGGCTGTGCCGTATATGCTCGTCACGCGGTTTATGGCTATCATGACGCGGAGAATATCCGCGCGGCTTCCGTCCATACGTCCTTTCACGCCCTTTCACAAACAACATGATCCCGTTTCGTACTGAAAGCAATATGAACATTATAGTACGAAGCGGAATTATGTCAACCGTTAGTTTCAGCGCACTGTCCAAAAAAACACGGAGCGGGCCCGCAAAAGCCCGCTCCGCCGCAGATAAAAATTTCCGCCCGCCGCAGGCGGATCTCCTGCGGCAGACGGCTCATACGTCAAATGGCGCTTTGCATCCCCTTTATGTACCTTTCGCTTTCCGCGTCGTCGAACGAAAACGGATTCAAAGCGGCCCATCCGGCATTTTTCTCGGCCTTCTTCTGCCACTCCCGATACTCCCGTACAAATGCGTCGTGCAGCGCCGCTTCCGCGTTCAGCCGCGCATCGACAGCTTGTTCGTACGTTTTGAAGTAACCGAGATAATATCTCTGCTTTCTAAAACCTATGCTCGCTTTATAAAGGTCGTCCTTTATCCTGGTAACACCACGAAAACCGCTGGTGTTGTCGCACCTGTGCTTGCGCTTTTCCAGCCATTCCACGCAGGTGTTATCCACAAAATGAAGCGATTCCCCTATTCTTGAGCGCAGCTCCTCCCGGTAGCAGCCACAGCTCATAACTCTGCCATGCATGAGTTCGTCCTCGGTGCAGTCTATTTCGCCGCCGCACTTCCCGCACAGGCAGCGCCACACCACCGAGCCCTTTTTATCGCGTTTTTCGGTGGGATACAGAACCTGCAAAAACCCCACGGTTATACCGCTTATGTCTCTTATGCCGCCTTTACGGGATGTTTTTGTCCCGCTCACGCAGCCGCAGCTCCTGGTCTTGCCGCTGCAAAGCTGATGCGACGACACAATGACCGTATTTCCACATTCACAGACACATTCCCAGCAAACCCGGCCGTTTACGTTTTCGGCTCTGCGCACGACCGTGAGGTGCCCAAACACCTGTCCCGTCAGATCCTTGGCGGACGCGCGCGTCCTTTCAACCGAGATACAGCCGCAGCTCCTGCTCTTTCCGCGGAGAAGGTTCTGCTCATCCACATACCTGACCGTGCCGCACTCACATGTGCAGAGCCACTGCTTTTGTCCGCACCTGTATTTGAAATCGTCCTGTACCGTCCACCGCCCGAACACCCGGCCTACCATATCTTCCTTCGTCACGATTTGTCCCTCCCCTAAAACGGGCTAAACCCTGACCGCAACATTTCCGCCATTATGATGACGTTGTCTCTCCTGCGCCGCCATATGAAAAGGGAAAGCCATTATCACCGGGTACACGCCATCTTTTTCTTTACGCTTTTGGCTGCATGGAACGCGGGGACCCTGGTCGGCGGTATCTCTATCGTCTTGCCCGTTCTCGGGTCGCTGCCCGTATGCTTTGCCCGGTTTCTCACCGAAAAAGTGCCGAAGTTCAGCAGCCTCACGGTTTCTCCTCGTGACAGCGCGCCTTTTATTTCGCACAGGATCTCTTCGATCACTCTTTGGGCGGCCGCTTTTGAGATCCCTGCCTTACACGCCACGCGCGCTACCAGTTCTTCTTTTATCATGTCATTCCCCTCCTATATGAAGCCAGCGGGCTTCGTCGGCACGAGACGGCCGTTCCTGCTCGGCTCCTGTTTTTTTAGACCAGTGTGTCCTTACCATCTGACCTTGTCCTGTTTTTTCGTCTTTTCGCCGTCACACACGTCAATATCGCTCCCAGAGCCGAAACGGCGAGCCCCGTTCCCCAAAACGTCAGCCCGGAAACATCGGCTGTGTTCGGTACACCGTGCTCCAATATCGTCACGTTGGCGGACGAGGAGGCCGTGAAACCCGCGCCGCTGCTACTGTAAGCATCCGGCTTCTCTTTCCCCGGCGTCATGCCCTCTCCTTTGTAAATATTGAGAAAGGCCAACTTGTCAGCCTGGGCGCCGTCGCCGTCCGTTATAACGGTGGTCTGGCTCAGTTTTCCGTTCGCCTCCGTCACCGTCACCGTCATTGTGTAGACCATCGTGTCGTAGGAATATCCGCCGGCTCCGCCCCTCACCTCCGACACCGTATATTTATATACCCCCGGCTCAATAAAGGTTATGACGCCGAAATCCACCTGACCGGAACCAATCAGGCTGACCGTCTTCTTTCCGTCCGCACTTCCCTCCGGCATAGGGAAAGGTGCGGCGCCGGCCTCAAGGATAAAACTGAACCTTGCGGCGCGGCGAGGCGAACCTTTGACGATCTTTTGCACCGGAGGATCTATAGAAACCGGCGTTGGCATTGTGTAGCGGTTTATGAAGAGAGCCTGCGCCTGTTTTCCCGTCCTGTCCTCTTTCGCAAGGTACAGCACGGCCTTCATACTGCCGCCGACAACATTTCTCCAGGTTACGAGCACGCACGCGGAATAAACTGACTCATCATACGTGTACCGCGGGTTGCCGCCCCTTATCTCTCTTATCGTGTAATGATACTCTCCGACCTGCGTGTAGTTTATTTCTCCGAACTGTGCCGCTCCTTCTCCTTCGAGTTGCACCGTCTTTGCGCCTCCTGCGCCGCCATCCGGCATAGGTGCGCCGTCCAATGCTTTCAGCTCAAAGCTGAACGTATCCTCTACCGACGGAACCTCTCCGTCTATCTGTTTGTAAACGAAGATGTTCACCTCCGGCCCCGGCTCCACCGCCAGCGCATGGACGGATAAGACCGGCACTGCCGACAGAAAGAAAGCACAAAACAGCGCCATAAGCCAACGTGCGCAGCTTTTATTTGTCATTCTTTATACCCCCGGTGTCAGTATCTTCCACCATCTGGGCCAGTACGATGGTCCTCCCATTGGTGGTCGCGGAAGCGCATGTTGACATCGCCAGGATACGATCTTTTTTAGTGATCCCTATCTCTCTGTAAAACAACGCGTTTTGCTTTATGTACCCGAGCCGCAGCTCATACGAATATGCGTCATTCACGATGTCAAACATCGGAGAGACATACGCGTCCTCATGCAGTACGGCATATATCTCCAAAATGCAGGATCTGCCGGAGGTTATGAGCGTGCCCGTTTCATGTGAAGCGAAAAAATCTCCGTTTTCAAAATCGAGCACGTCGCCAAACATTGCTCCGCCGTCCATATGATGTCCGTACAATATAGAGTACGGATCTGAGAAATCCGGCGTGTTCCTGTAGTCCAGAAATATGCTGCCCGCCAGTGAATACCTGCCATACAGGTCATTGTTCAGGTAGCGTGTGTTGTCGCCCGAATGAAGAACAGGATAGTCTATATTTGTGCCGTCCACGGTTATCCAGGCGCAGACGTCTGGATTTATCGCTTGCAGGTCCGCGAGGGTGGGGTTTGACGGGGTAGGTTTGAACTGCGCTATCTGATAGCTCACATCCGCTCTCCTGTATATCATGTAGTTGTCCCAGATGGCATACCCACCATACAGGAACGCCAACGCGAGAACCACGCAGATGGCCCAGTCAAGCAGCCTGTCCGCAATCCGGACGATCCTTCGCACCCCCTCCAAACCCCGCCCTCCTTTACATCTGGTCAGCATCCATGCGTTTCCCCGAAATTATCAGTGAGTGTTGTATTTGTGCTTTCTGAGAAGTATGACAAGCGCGGCACCGGCAGCGATAACGATGAGCACGAACGGCATGCTCTCAAGAATAACGCCGGTAGGTGTCGTGGACTGCTAGTTGTTTATGAATTCCTGCTCGTTCACGACGTTGCTTCCGGTGGCGAGCGTCTGCTCGGCCACAGCCTTGGCGTTCGTCTCCGCGGTGGATGTCGCCGTGACGGTGCCGAACGTGGAATTGATGCTCGTCTTGTAATCGGTGGCGCCCTGCTCGGTGATCGTCACCTTCTCACCGTCCGGCACGCCTATGATCTTTACATATTGCTGATGGGTGAGGTCGAACGTGCCGCCGTTGCCGATCGTGCCCGTCTTGCCAGTGCCGGTGAGCGCGACGTCATCCGCGTTGTCCTTGACCTTGTCGGCTCCGTATGTATAGACCTGATACTGGTAACTCAGTGTCTCGGCGGCACCGGCGGCGGTCTTGAGGCCGAGTTGGAACGTGAACTCTTTTTTGGGGTCGGCCAGGTCGCCCGTGACGGTCTTGGTCACTACGACTGTGGCGGTGTTGTACTTGTTGAGGAACGGATAGGAGATGTTGCGCACCGCTCCGTCCCCGTCGGCAGGCTTGGTGATGGCTATTTTCCCATCGTCCGCAACGCCCGGAGTGCTGGCTATCGGCCCATTCCCGCCGTTATCTTGAGCCATGGGGTCAGTGGCACCGTTGTTGGTCTCCCACGCAGTGATGGCGCTGACGTTAACTACGGGCGTGCCGTCGGTATTGAGCACGGGCGTGCCGTCGGCATTCAGCACGTTGGTGACATACACGTTCACATAATAAAGAGCCGGGTCATAAACGACGCCTTGGACGGTGCCTGCGACCTCCTGCAACGAGTATGTGTAGACGCCTGTCTGTGTGTAGGTGATGTTCTGGCTCGTGGCGGTGCGGGTCTTGCTTGTCGTGGTGTCGACCGGCTCCGTGGTCGTGTTAGCCGTGTTGAATCCGCCTACCGTTATCGTTGCGGTCCCCCCCGATGCACCGTTCGGCATGGGAAGGTTCGCGGCGGTGTACGCCGTACCAGTTTCCGGTTTGCCGTTATACCCTACGGGCGTGAGCGTAAAATCCACGGAGGTTATATCCGGGAATTTGTTCGGCTCTGTCGCGGTTATAGTCTTTCCCACCGTGATGTTTGCCGCGGGGTTGTAACTTGCGGGCGTCTGCGCGAAAGCAGGAGCCGCAAGCGCGATCATCATGATCGCCGCCAGAAGTACGCTCACCGCGCTGCTGAGAAGCCTTGATCCTGATTTCATCTTTCGTTCCTCCATTTTATAAATAAATGTATTATGCACTGACGCAAAACGTCAGAAAATTGGATTTACAAGCCGCGCCTGCGCAGCAGGGACATCACCTTTCCGTCTATCTCCGCCACCGCAACGGGCCCATAATCGCGGCTGTCAACAGCCTCAACGCGGTTGTCTCCGAGGACAAAAAGCTCTCCATCTTTAAGTGTCATCGGAAACGACTGCGATCTGCCGTCTTTCAGCGTTTCAAAGAACACGCTTTCCTGCTGCGCGCTGCCGTTCAGGAGCAGGAGCCCGTCCTCCGAAAAATCGACCGTGTCACCGCCTCTGGCAACTATGCGCCCATATTGACGCTCGCCGTCGATCATGAACGTCACGATGTCGCCTATGTTGTATTCCTCCGGCAGCCTGTACCAGAGCGTGAGGTCTCCGTCCCGCATACGCGGGTACATTCCCTCTCCGCCGACCGCGCTGATGCCGAAAACTAAGGTAAAGACCGCCCAAATGATCAGTGCGACGCAGGCTATCCTGCCCAGCAGACCAATCAGCTCGTCCATCGTCTCCAGATGCTCCAGACGCTTTCTTATAACATTTTCCGGTGTAATGCCCTCATGGCCGCCGGCTTGGGTCTCTCCCCTCATCCCCGCATCACTTCGCCCACCCGTCTTTTGCGCCTTGCGCGTCAATGTCCGGCGTCCCGAAGTTTTTTGCGGCGTCTCCCCACGGGATTTTTGTGTCGTCCTGCACCTGTCTTTCCAGCGACAAAGCGTACTCTTGCCACTGGCTCAGCAGCAAACCATACTGCCCTTTTGTCAATTCAAGCAGCTCGGCATACTCGCTCTGCAGCCTGTCCAGTTTTCTCCAAACATCCTCCTCATCTACGCCGCCGAAAAATTTCCGCTTGAATTTCGTGTTTTCCAGCAGCGAGGCTATCTCTTCAACGCTTTTTGCCATCGCTCACCCTCCTCACAGACCGGCATTACCGCCGTGTCCACGGTCAGATCGCCTTCCGCCTCGTTTGCCCTTGCTGATGCTGTTGGCTACTACGGCGATGCCGACACACAACGCTATGAGTGCAAGGAGAAAATACGGCCAATACTCCAAAATCACGCCTGTCGGAGTCACGCTGTTCTTCGTGTTGACAAAATCCTGCCGGTTCACATCGTTCTCCCCGCCTGCAATGCTCCTCTGCCCGGCCGTCTTTGCCGTAACGTCCGCGTCTGCCGCCGCACCATTCTGCGGCGTGACGACGGTCTGATAATCCGTCGCGCCAAGCTCCGTGACGGTGACCTTTTCTCCCTCAGGCAGCCCGTCGATGACAATATACTGCCTGTGTGAAAGCGTGAACGTGCCACCGTCGGCAATTGTTTCCCCCGTCTCGACTGTCATATCAGATGCCGGTGCCGGAGAACTGCCCGCCATGGTATATTTTTTATATGTGTAATTGTCCGTTTCCGCGGCGTCATTTATATCCTTCAGGTTTATACTGAAAGTGAAATCCTGCCGCGAGTCGGCCAACTCTCCCGTCACTTTTTTGGTGACCATCAACGTTTTCAGCGGCGGCGTATATTGGTTCTCAAAGTTAGCCCCGCTGTTCGTGTACACCATTCCGGTGGTCGTAAGTCCGCTGTTCACAGCATCCGAATAGTCGATATACAGATAGAAACGCCCGATCACATCGCGATAAGCCGTATTGTTAAAAAGGCTGTAAAGCGCTCCCGATATGAGCACGAGGTTGCCCTCGGAGTCGAGCGACGTCCTGACGAGCTGCGGGCCGACTGTGGACGTCACGTCCGTATCGACCGCCGGATTCGGCGAGGAACCGGTCACCTGCATCACCTTGATAGGAGTACCCTCTGGTATTGCCTGTATATCTGTTACCGTTTCGGTTTGGTTCGTTCCCCGCAAAGGGTCTATATAGCTTGTCACCGATTTCAACCACATCGAGTAGCCGCTTACCGGTGCCGGCGTGCGCCCGTTCAAGGAGATGAGCATTCTCTGCCGGTCTTTCCACGTGGTCGTCCAGCAGTCAGCCGAGGTCATTCCGGCGGTGATGCCGCGGAAAGTGTATGATGACTCGGTTACAATGTATTTGTCTCCTTCGCTCAGACCATGTATCGTGACGGTATCCCCCGAGGCCACCCCCGAAATGGTACCTTTCCCTGTGCTGTCCAACACGATCGTTCCGGAACTGTCGCCCGCTTCATATTCGAAAGAGCCTGTGCGCGGTGTACCGTCGGCATTTTTCACCTCTATATCGAAGCTGAATGTGGCTCCCTCCGGCACCTTGTCTCCGGTGACGGCCTTCGTGAACGTAAGGTCTCTGGCCACAGGTTCGTAAATGTTCGTATAGGCGACGACAGAATTGTTGCTGTTCAGGGTGCCATGCGTCCTCTGAGTGTCGGCCTCGTATCCGCCGACATTTGCCGCGCCGGGATTCACAGTCTCATCCGTAACGGATACCGCTTGCGTATACCCGCCGACCGCATCCTCATATATCTCATATTCCATGCCGACGGGCAGATCATGTATGGTGATGCTTTGACCGTGCTTCAGCGTTACGGTGGTGTAGCTGCCATATGCGTTCGTGGTGCCGCTAGCCACGCTTGCCACTCCGCTGATGTTCGCCCCGGTATATGGACTGACGGTCGTTCCAAAAGCGGCGAGTTCGGCCGCCGACATCCCGTACCCGGGATTGATGTGAAAAGTGAACAATTGTTGCCTGTCCGAAAAATCGCCGTCCACAGTCTTCGATATCGTCAGATCGAGCCCATGCGACCTGTGATATGTTTTATTAGACTCGGTCACCGTGCCGTCCGGCTCTGTTATGCTGGCCGTGTTGAAGATGTCCTTGTTTGGCTTCGTCACGCGCGTCGTGATCGTTATCGCATAACTGCCGCCCGCGGGGATCTCCGGCAGGCTGCTGAATGTGAGCGTCTGGCCGTTGACCGTCGGGTTGGCGGACACCATCGTACCGGTAAGCGGATCCGGCGTTTGTGAAGAGACGTACGTCAATCCGTCCGGCAACTGATCTGTCACGGTAAATGTGTGCGCGGAAATATCCGCGCCGGAATCATCCCGCACTGTGAGAGTATAATTGATCGTGTCTCCGTAAAGGACGTTTACCGGAGCTGCCGCGCTGCCCTGATCCGTGTTTCCGGAGCGTATGATCTCACATCCTTTGGCGATTCCCACAACAGGCACAAAACCGAAATCCACATTATGGGTGTAACGTGAGTTCGCCGTGGGCGTGTAAGTTTGTCCGGTCTTGTCGAGCGTCTGCACTACCGCCCACGTTGTTCCGCCATCCGTGATGACCGCCGTTTCCGCGTCGTTGTCGTAGTTGCCCTGTGTGCCTGTAGATGTCGTAACCTCTGTCGGGAGTGCGCCGCTCCTGTGCTTTACCACCCGGTCGCCGCCGGCAGCGATCTCCGCCATTACGCGATATTGGCCGGAGGGAATGCCTCTGAACTCGTAGCGGCCGGTTCCGTCGGTGGTCGATAAAAGAGGCGCTCCCGACCAGTCGACCGCGTCCGTCCAGGTCCCGTTCACAAGCCGCTGCATTTTGACTCTTGTCACGACCGGCTCTTCACCCTGATCGATCATGCCGTTTTCGTTGCTGTCGTACCAGACCTTGCCGTCCAATTTACGATCTACTATCGTCACACGGTTGACGTATGTCTCCTGATTGCTAACATCGACATTACGATACGTGACGCGCACCGAACCGTCGGCGTTCAGCATATTCATCCCGTAACTGCCGCTGAAAGCCGGATTGCCCAGGTTGTTCACGTCCGTAAGGTTGTAATCCACACAGGAATATGAGATCAAACCGTTAGGATTGTAGGTCTCAAAGTCTTTGTCGTTATAGCTGACGCTTGCCTGATCATATATCGTGCTGCCCGGCGCGCCTGTGAGCCTGGCATGATATGTGACGATCACGGACTGTCCTTTTCCCGTGGTCCCGGAGGTGCCCATCGACTGGCTGCCTTTTATGGTACCGCCAGCGTTTGCCGTGGCTCCAACACCTATGCGAGCCGTTACGGTGTCGTCGCTGCAAGTCACGTTTCCTGTTATGCCGCTGTCTCCAGTGACTGTGCCGCTGCCCTCTACAAACTGCAGACCGTCCCACAATACGTCCGTCATCACACAGGGTAAGGCGTCCGTCTCTCCCCAGTTGGTAATTTTCAGCGTAACGGTGATGAGGTCGCTGTATTCGCCGTAACCGCCGTCGATGCGCTGCCCCATGGAATTTGTGAGGCTTTTTTCCATAATCAGCGACGCCCCGGTTTGGAATTTCACATTGTCAAGTTCGTTCCCCTGCTCCAAATTCCCCGACCAGCTCGATGTGCCCTCGAAAAAAAGCTCCGCCTGCGTCATTCCTGCAGGCACGACGAAAACGCCCGTGCGTTTGACCCAGTTTTCGGAACCGCGTACGCTCGAGGTACTTATCACCTGGCTGGAAGTGACACTGGCGCCAGGGTTTCCCGCAGCTCTCAAGCCAAACCTCAGCACATCGTATCCACCGTCCGCCCCTGTAGTCAAATATTTCCATGCCGCGTGGTAAAACTGATAGTAATACCGTGTCCTGCCCACAACATTGATGTTCTGATACAGCCTGCTCGGATATGTCGCGCTGAGCTCCACGTACTGATTCCCATCGGGAGCGCTGTGGATAAATCCGGCCCAGTTTCCCATGCTGAACATAAGCGGCACGTTTTCATATTGTATATTATTTGCGCCGGGCTTGTTCCTGTTTTGCGGATCCACTGTGACCGTGTTCCATCCGCCCGCCATGTTTTGAGGAACGTGCGTATTTGGGGCCTGTGTCACAGGGGTCTCAAAGCTTCCGTTTTTGAAATTTACCGGTCTGGATACCGCGACCGTCGGCTCATGAAAAATATATGTAGCTGCCTCCGTGACCAGCGGCCAACCCACACACAGGCAAACGAGCAGCAACCCGAGAAGGGCGCAGAACAGTCCGCGGACCATTGTTTTATGGCTTTTCCCTCCATGTGATGTTCGCTCCAACGTTTGCTCTCCCCCCATTATCCGTAATCCTCGACCACTATCTCTACCCAGGCCTCCGTCACGCCCGTATAATCTCCCTCTACCTGTACCTCGAGCCTGTAAGTTCCGGCTTTTGAGCTGTCGTAGCTCCCAATAAAGATTATCGGAACGTTTTTGTAACCACCGTCCGCCATCATCGCGCCATAATATTCAAGGGACGTAAGGCTCTCAGTCTCCCCCAACGCAATATTGTTCCTCGTCAAAAAGCCATCGCTGCATTGTCCGCAGAGACTTGCTATCTCCATGCAATCCGGGATGGAAACTTCGGCGGTCGGCGCCGGTCCGTCGTATCGAAATGCCGGGTCTGCGGATGCCGTAAAAGTCCACGGTCCATATCCGCACAGACTCCCATATGTATAGGCGTCCTCGCCGCAGATATCGCTCACTTCATCCCTTGGTGCTTCCCAAGTCACCGGCACATACACGGTGTTTCCATTCTCATCGACCGCGGGCAACGTTTCCGGCAGTTTCGAATACACATACTCTAATGAAGTCCCGCGCGCAACCTCCAAAGTTATCGGCTCACTGAGAGAGAACCCGCTGATGACCACAGCCTCTTCCGCCGCAGGTGCAGTGTACAACGGACAGCCCGGCGCATGTTTGACGACGCCGTCCTTATCCGCCGACGCGCCACAAGTGCACCCTCCTTCCGTATCTGCAGAGGCATCATCCAGCGTTTCCTTCTGATCTGACGGCGTTTCACGATCCTCTCCGCTGTCCGTCACCGGCACATCCTGTGTATAGCATTCGTCGGTGTGGACATGCTCTTCCCTGCCGCAGGTCAGGATGTAACATGACGCATCGTGCACATGCGCAGGATCGGTGTTGGTACAAGTCAGCGTATAACACGCGTCAGTATGAATGTGCTCCTCTTTGCCGCATATCAAAATGCGCTCTCTGCCCATGGTCTCCACCGCCCATATGCTCTCCATGTTTGGAACAGCGGCAGGCAGCAACACCGCGGCGCAGCAAAGCCACGCCAGCGCTGCTTTCACCTTTTTCCCCCACGCCTTACCAGATCGCGTGTCTTTTTGCCTTTTTCCCACCATAGTTCCTCCCCTCGGCAAAACGCCTTCCAACACTCACGGTGCAACGTTTTCCCCGCCGCCGCGTTTCGCTTTCGGCGCTTTTACCACCGTGCTCAGGGCCGTGTTATTTTGACTTCTTCTTTTTGTAAAGGATGAAGCCTATGCACGCAAGGCCCGAAAGCAGCATTATGCCTGCGTATTTCGCCAGCCCACTGATGTCGCTGGTGTTCGGCACAGGCTCGTCATAGATCGTCTTCAGCTCGCTTTCGGAAATCCGTTCCGCCACGGAGCTGCCGTGTGAATTTGAACTGTGGCTCGACCGCTCGGAGCTCTCGTGAGAGCTCGACGACGAGGTGGCCGTATCCGCTTTGAACACCCATGTGCCCGTAAACAATATGTCCGCGCTGTCTATTGTCTTTTTTGCGGCGTCGTAACCCACGAACATCCAAGTACCTTCCGGCACCTTTACTATGGTTTTTTCCGGCATAACGGCCGTGACCGTGGCTCCGTCGTCGGCCTCTGACGCGGCCGGCAGCAGCCCCGTCACGGCGTTGGGAAGCGTCTTTCCGCTCGTCCCGCTCACGAATTCGTAGCTGACATCGTATCTGCTCATTTTGTAAAGCACCGTGGCGGATACCGTGCTCTCCGGGTCGCTGCCGTACGTCCCGAGCGTAGGATCTTTAAGGGTCTGCGCTGACGCCTGAGTGCCCGTCATATTTATCACGTAATTTTCGGTATAATCCGCGTTGCTGTAGTTTATATTTCCTGAAAAAGTTATCTTCGTGCGGGCGTACCCCTGCGTTTTTATGGCTTTTTGCACGGTCGCGGTGTTGTCGTCCATACTGACGGCGTAAAGGCCTCCATTCAACAGTCCGGCGAGCACCGTACCGTTTATGCCGTCGGACGCGTATTTGTCTTTTACCTTCGCGCTGTAGGTCAGCGTGTTGGTGGCCTTATCATACGTCGGTGTCCCCGTAAGCTCGAAAAGCTGGACAGCGGGCCCCCCAAAGTAAGCCGTTATGTCGTTCGACTGGGCGGCTCCCTCCGTCCTGACAATGCCGTTGTCGCCCGTCACGGTCATCGTATAATTTCCCGTGAGATAGCCGATTGAGCTGGCATAATACGCCGCCACCCGCGCAATCGAACTCAGGTCTATCGTCATCTTGTAATACACTATGCCGCCCACTTCGGCATCACGCGGGCCGTTGATAAACGTGCTGCCGTCGCCGTTGTCTTCCAATATATCTATCGGTGTATTTTCGCTGCGCGTTACGGACAGCGCAGGATATACGTCCATATCCGCTGAAACGACATCATTGGCTGGGTCGAACTTTTTCCCCGTGGCGGCGTCTATCCAACAGAAAAATCCGGTTCCGGGCGCCGTGAGGACGCTGTCGGCACTCGGAGCGCTGCCGTCCACATAGGCTATGGTGTTCCCGCGTATCGTGTAAGATGTCTTTATGATCCTGCTTGCGACTTTGGCGGCGTAATCGTTCACACTGGGCCAGAAATTCACTTTCACCGCCGGAGCCCACACATAGGCTGTATTGTCATGGTCGTCCGCCACGGAGTACGTATAAGCCGGGTGCGCGGTCTCGTTGCCTTTTTCAGCCGCTATCGTTATGTCGCTGTCCGATTTCCCGCTGAGGTCGAAGCGCGTGAGCGCCTCCCCCGCAGCGTTGACCGGGGTCTTTGACACCTTATCGGCCGCCGCGTTGACCCTCTGTCCGCTTACAATGCTATATTCGTCCTGCAGCTTTACGGAACTGCCGGTTATCGTGTTGACCTCTTCTGTGCTGTCGAAAGAACTCGTTCCGGTCGTGTCCATGGTCACAAGTGAGTCGCCCGTCACCGTAAGCGTCCCTGTGGACATTCTGTTTGCAACGCCGTTGCTTGTACCGGTGACTTCAAGTATGCCGCCGTTCTCTACGGTTATATTTGCTCCGCGTATGCCATAGGTCGCGTCGCTGCCCTTATAATCATTCTTCACGATGAACTGCCCGCCGTCTATCACGACATCTGCATTGTCCGTATTTATGCCGCGCCGTTGCCCGGAGCTGCCGTTGAGCGTGATGTTGATGACAGCGCTCATGTTCACAGTCAGGGTCTTTATCGTGACGATCACATTTTCCGTTGTGCTGTCTTTGTTGTTTTCAAGGTTCACGACCATAGCGGCACTGGTGTTGTCGCTGCCAAAATTGATCGGGCACTCGACATATATACTGCCGAACAACGTGTTGCCGCAATTTGTTATGTTGAGCTCTCCGGCGGTGAAATTGCAGACGTTTTTATCCCAGATGAAACCGCCCTCGTCTCCTGCCCATCCGCAGTTGTCTATGTTCAGCACGCCGCCCGTCATGTTGAACTCATTGCATATGCCGTCACCGCCGACACCGAAACCTGCGGTGTTGACGACATTTACGATGCCGCCGGCTATGTTGAGGTTTCCTGCGCATTGAATGCCTCTGGCGATACCGGAGGTCGATTTCACTCCGTCCACCGTCACGGAGCCGCTTCCATCGAACGTGACCGTCCCGGCCGTCCCGACCGTCAGCCCGTCCGTATCCTGGAGCGGAGTGAAAGTGACGTCAGCACCGGTCTCGGTAAATATCGTCGTGTCGTTCTCGCCAATGTTCAGCGCGCCGTCGTACTCATACGTCCCGACCGGGAACCGCAGCGACATGCCGTTGTCCACCTGCGCTTGTATGTCGGCGAGCGTATCGCTTGTCCCCACCGTATACTCCCCTGCCGCATAAGACACCAGGCCGGCGTTCGTGAATACAAACACGCAGACGGCCATCACAGCGCAAGCCCAGAACAGAAACTGCTTTTTTTTAATATTTTTTTCCATTTCAGTGTTCCTCTTTCTTTATTTATTTTCAGGAGGATCATACACAGTCACTGAGCGTGCCCTCAGGAGAAAACAGAAACAGATCATCCGCTATCTGTTCCTCTGAAAAGCCGAGCATCCGTATAACACCCGCAAAATAGTCCAGTGAACGTTGTTTGTCTTCATCACTCATCTTTTCAAGGTTGATCATCACATATTTGTCCTGTTTGATCCTGTCTGCGGCGTCACCCACCATTGAAAAATCCTGCAGCGTCAGTATCACGATTGCTCTGTTGTGTGAATTTTTTCTCTGTGTCTCTGAAGGCATTGTTAGTCACGATCCTTATCCGATATGTAGGCCTGTCCCGCGGGCCGCGTTCTGCGGCGCACGCCCGGTGTGTGACAGGATATCCACATGTGCATCGCCGTTTCACCGGGATTCGTCGGATTCCCGTTTTGCGACGCAGTAATCTATCATCCTCATCAGCTCAAGGCCGCTCCTGAAATAGTTTTTTTTCCAAAGATTCGTCTTCTCGATTATCAGGCCCTGCAGGCTGGAATTCCGCCTGTAAATTACATGCAGCAAAAAGACGTGTTCCCCCGCATATATCTGATCTTCCGAAAGGTCATAGCCCTCTTTCGTAGCTTGCGCCCATTCGTAAGGGCTGTACGTTCTCCACTTGTCGCTCATGCGCTTACTGGGACGCGGCAGCACGCGTGCCGTCTTATATTCCATAAAGCGGGCTCTCGTGTCTGACATGGGATAATTTATTGCTTCGCACATATCGTCTATCTTCATCAGCATCTTGTCCAAGCCGGCAAACGGTATCGACATCTCGTAGCAGGCGTTCGATATATGTCCGCATATCGTTCCGTTTTCACTTTTACAGATGATGCGGAACATCGCCGCGCTGCTGGTCATAGCAAGTTCTGGTACATGCGCACTTTTTGCCATTTGCTCTGCCCTCCAATTTTCGATCCCTTTCTTGCATTTATCTGCCTTCCGCCGCCCGCTCCCTGTTCCGTAACATGCAAGCCCGCCTTTTCACTCCTGCGGCAACAGTTTTGCCACCACCAGGAGCCTGCCGTCCTCCGCGTGGTATGAGCATGTGGAAATGGTGAGCAATTTGTCGCCGTATATCGCTTTTACGCCCGTTTCATACAGCGCAGCGGCCTCAATGTCCGAAACGAGGTCCGTGTAATTTTTCTCGTCGATGTTGTCTGTGTAATCGTAAAAATGTTCCGTTTCCGCGCTGGCAAGATCCGTCGTCAAGGCCGCAAATATTTCATATCTGTAAGTCTTATACAAGGTGTCCAGCTCTACTATCCGGTGCTCCTCCCAAAAACGTTTGTCTTTGTATTTCAGGAGCGCGGCAAATATGCTGCCATCGTTCATGTTATGGCCGTAGACGAAAAGGTCGTCGCTCAACGGGTCCAAATTGCAGCCCGCGCCGAAAAAAGGAACGCCGTATATCGAGTAAGTCCCATCGAATGCCATACGAAGATATTTTTGCGGTTCTTCCGGCGTGAACATGACCGGATAGTCTATATCCGTCCCCTCTATGCGTATCCAGCCGCCAAGGTCGCTGTTCTGTTCGTATAAGGCCTTGAATTTCGGCATCATCTCCGACTCTTCGACCGCATCCGTGTACATTTTGTCCGGCTGCGTCCCTTCCTGTGCGCCCGCACCGTAAAACTCATCGGACAGCGAATTGAACTTTTGCCTCTGCACCGCGGAATCATAGAGTATCCCGGCCACTTTGCAGCCTGATATGATGAAAACCGCAAGAAACGGCAGCAGTATAAACATTCGCAGATGTGAGCCATTTTTTTTGCCCATGTCACGTCTCCGATCGTCTTAAAATGCGTCGCCGGCATACCCATCCCGCCGGCCGCGCAGGACATATCCTGCCGAAGGTACTTGCCGGGAGCAATCGTGCGCGTCGATGCACGCTCACTTTCAAATGATATATAACACGCGGATTAAGGCCATTGGCGCAAATTGTCGTAAAATGAGACAAGTATGTTGTGAAAAGGCTGCCGCCGCCGCGTTCTTATTTTCCGCATTTCGCGCGACCGTATAAGCGAAAGCCCACTCCTTTCGCTTTCGGATAAAAAAGAGCACCGGTTCTTACCGGTGCTCAGATCCAAATTTCTGTCCATTTCTTCGTCCCATTTGCTGAACATGCGTGCTCAAGCCTTTTTTGCGCGTTTTCTTTTGATCTCGTTACCAAATTTTTGCTATTTGCTACAAAAGGCCACAAAAAGTCATGCTGATGCTATAAAGTTCGATGTATAAGACGCAGCGGGCATGTTCCCGCGCCAACGGGCAGTGTTACGGCGCCGCATCTGAGAGACTGCCAATTGTCCGCGAGCCGCATCATTGGAAAGGGATGGACGAAGTTGATCGTTTCCGACTCTCAAAAAAGAAAGCTGCACGAGCTGTTCGACGCACTGCCATCGTCCGTAAAGGGGCATTGCCTGAGAACGGGAATATATCTGCAATTCTTTTTTGACACGCTTATCATCTCTTCGCCCGACCTGTTCGCGACCGATGATGAACGGCTCAACACCTCCGACATCTCTTTATGCGCGCGGGAATTCGGCTTCTATCACCACATAGCCGACAAATATTCTTCCGGCGGCGGACTCATAGCCGCTGACCGTGAAACCGTGGACAACGTTGTCGGTTCCGTGTTCGAAGGGGCGTGGAACTCCGGCAGCTTCTATGTCCGCGGCCTTATCGACACGGTCGGGACGCACGCCGAACGCTGGGACGGGAGCGGCGTTCCCTGCGGGATCTCCGGGCAAGACATCCCATTCTGGGGCCGCATGTGCGCCATAGCCGAGAGATACGACGTCCTGCGCAGCCCGCCGTATGCGCTGTCTCCAAGGAGGTCTATGCAGAAGATATCCGCACTGTCCGGTAAATCATTTGACCCGGAGCTTGTGGACGTGTTCCTCCGCTGTTCAGATTCCCTGCGCGTTTTGAAGCCATAGAAAAACGCCGAAGATCACTCCCCGGCGTTTATGTTGAATACGATCTCTATCTTTCGCTCCTTGGGGAAATACCCGACGTTCATCAGCGAATCAGATTTCTCAAAGTCTTTTTCCAAGTCTTTCACTATATCCATTCCCGCCGGCAGGAGGCATTGCCTCAGGTTCGGCGGGAATTTTCCTTTTTGCGCCGTGTACACCACATCCATTGAGAACCAGCCGTTCTTCTCTCCCCCGGTCACGCTGACCTCTTGTCCCTCATAGCCCTCTATGTCAAGCAGCGAGGCTATGAGTTCCGTCATGTTGAAAATTCTTTCCGGGGACAGCTTTTCCTCAAAATTCTGGTACTTGACAGGCACATATAGCTGCCCGCTGAACGGTACGTTCTTTTTCTTGCAGATTCCGGCTATGTCCGACATGACGATGTTCAAAAAATCGTTGTTGGAGTAATCCTTTTCGGTCATCACTTCCGCGGCCATCATGTCGTTTATCTTAGCTACCAACAGACGTCCGTCCTCATATCTTCCCTCGTTGAAAAGTGAGTACACCTCGCCCATCATCTGTTTGTAGTGATCTCTGAATGTCAGATAGCTCCATATAAAATTCTTGTACGACTGGTAGTGGAACATCTGCCGCTCCATCTGCTGCCGCAATATGGCGTTCTGCTTTTTCACGGCGCGCAGCTTCTCCTCAGCAAGCTCAGTTTCACGTTTCTCGCGCCGCTCCAGTTCCGTGATCATGAAGTTGAACGACGTCGAAAAGCTGCCGAGGAAATCCACGTGCTGGCTGTAATCGCCCTTTGCCACCTCTTCCGCCTGCCAGGTAAGATGCTTCAGCATATAAAAAAGGTCCTTGCTCGGCCCCACAAAATAGTTGTGTCTGTCTGGGATGGGCGCCTTGAAGTTCCCGTCTGATATCGAAGCTGTAAACTTATACACTTCCCTCACCTGAGAAAGACACGTCCCGATCGCCTGCCCCAACGGCTTGAATTCTTCAGAAAGCCCGCTCATATCCAAATCACAGTTTTCGATGTCGTTCATGGCGTCGTTTACGATATGCGTAAGCAGCTCGATATCAGTCATATGCACTGCCTCTGATCACATTTAGATCTTTTCAAGTCTGAGGCTCCGCCTCAAACCTGCACACCCTGTCGCCCTTTGCCCAGCAATCCACCTCTATCGTGAAATATGGCCTGTTTGTGTAAGCCCCAAGTATCCCCGAAATGAACCCCTCGTCGTAATTGCAGACACATTCTCCCGTCACCGGAAGGCCTGAACAGTCAAGATCCTCGCTCACAGTCAGTGTGGCTTTGCCATTTTTAGCGTCGAATTCTTCAAACCTGAGTATGCCTATCCCCAAGTCTTTCATCGTGGACTGCAGCTGCGAAAGGAACTTCCCCGTCGGCTGTTTCAAGTCGAGCATGTTCTCGGCGAATTCTTTTCCAGACAGCCTGCCGCTCTCACGGAATATGCGTATCATCTCCGCCGTTCCAAGTTCGCGCACAAGGGTAGCTCGCATAGTGTACTGGAAAAGCCTGTAGACCAGCACGGGCATGTTCATGCCAAGGTTTTCCCTGCCCAACCCGACGTCTCCCAGCATATCCCAGGAAAAATCTCCGCTCAGTTGTTTGTCGCTCATGGTGTCCCCTCCTCATATATTCAGCAGATATTTGGAAAACTGCTGCTGTACGCTGTGAGAATACTTCGCGCTGATAGGCAGCTCCGTGCCATCCTTGAGGTTCATCAGCGTGCGCGTTATTTTCTGTATATAATAGCAGTTCACAAGGTAGGAACGATGTATCCTTATGAAGCCCTTATCCTCCAGAGATTTTTCCACGTTCTCCAGCTTCTCGTAATAATCTATGTTCGTTTTTGCCGTGTGTACGGTGACGATCCTGTTCTGTACTTCGAAATATATTATCTGGTCCAGGTTCAGCTTCGTTGTGATGCCGCTGTATGCGACCGTGATGAAATCGTTTTCTTTCAGCTTGAGCGACTCCACCGCGCGCTCGAACACAGCCTTGAATTTGCCGACAGGCATTTCGTCCTTGACAATGTAATAAAACGGTTCCGTGTCGAAGGCCTCGAAAACGTACTCGTCGCTCGTCGTAAGATAGATTATCGTCGCCACGCAGCCGATCTCTCTCAGGCGCTTCACCGTCTCTATCCCGTTCATCTTGCCCATGAGGATATCCATATATATTATATCGACTGCATTCGGCGTGTCGGAAAGCATAAAAAGGAGCTGTTCCCCGCTTTAGTAGTGTCTGACCTTGACGTCTATACCGTTCTCCGCCGCACTTTGCTCCAATATATCGCTGTAGTAATCCATGACTTTTCGATTGTCGTCGCATATAGCAACCTTTACCATAATCCACAGCTCCTTATTGTCCTCTTTATGGTTCGGCTGTATGGCCATATAATACGATTTATCAGCCGATTTTTTGGAAAAATGTTGTGAATGATAATTTTTTAGTTGTAAATGATGTTCTACATCTCCGGAAACAACGTAAATTTCGTCGTAAATTTTCCCTCCTCCGGCATCACATCAAAATATCCGTTATATTTTCTCACGACGGTGGCAATGTTTTTCAGCCCAAAGCCATGTTCAAGCTGATCCTCCTTTGAAGTACGCAAAAGCAGCTTTCCCGGCTGTGCCGGTGTCGCCGAAGTGTTCTCCATATAAAAAGTTATTACCCCCTGCTTTTCGATGAGCCTGAGTATTATCGACGGGTCGTCATGCGTCTCCTTTGCCTTGCGGCAGGCTTCTATGGCGTTGTCGAGCGCACACCCCACCGCGAGGCAGAGATCCCGCATCTCAATCTTCAGACCCATGGAAAGGCCTACCATGTGATCCACCCTTATTCCGTTTTCTCCGGCTTCTTGTATCTTTTCCGACAGAAGGGCATCTATGGCCGCGTTACCGGTGTTTATGATGGACGACTTGTTTATAAGGCCGATGCTTATCTCATTGATATACCTTTTGGCCCCTTCCAGATCGCCGTTGTCTATGAGTGCAGACACTGCAATAATATTGTTTTTCCTGTCGTGCCTGTAACGCCGGAGCTGTTCCTGATATTTCATCAGGTTCTGTATGTATCTCGCTTGTATCTCCTCGTTAGAGCGCAGCCTTTCCAGTTCCTCTCTTTCTGACCGAGACAGCTTGTTGCTTGACGCATGCAGCGGCTCCACCACGCCGACGGCGTCTATTGCTTCACCCTGATTGTTATAGGTCTTTTTCCATTTGATGCGCACCGCTACATAATCCTGCGAGCCCTTAGCCCGCAGACCTATCACGGCATTTCCCTGGTCCTTCTCTCCGCGTATATCGTCGAGCATGGCCTTGTAAGCATCTACCGTCTCCGGCTGTACACAATAAGGGATACGTCCCTGCAGCCACCCCGTTCTATTCGGATCTCTGTCTGTCTGATACCGTTCCGTAAATCCCCTCGACATGCTCAGCGTTCCAGACGCGATGCTCAGCACGCATAATTCATAGTCCAGCGCTGCATTTTCTCCCGAGACGTTGTTTGAGACCGCTCCGCTCACTTCTATGCTCCTCCTTTTACAGTCTTGCAGGATACTGAATACATGTATGCTCATTTATTTCAATGTTTTTTGCGCTCACGTGCTCATCATGGGCCTGATATGCTTCATTTATAATTTAAATATATCAAAAAAAATAACAAATCACATTTTTGTAGTGAAACAGAATAAATACGTCGTGAAAAGCGAAAAGCATTATTCATATTCAACACTTTGCCCCTACCAACGGCAAAGAAATTTCTGCTGCCAATTTATTTCAGGCGCTGCGCGCCGTACATGTCTCCGCCCGTCGTGCCCCGCTCCGGCGAAAACAGCAGCGTCAATATGTGCAGTATATTTATAAGAACCGCGCCGCACAATATGCGGTCGAATATTTTTTCGCACATACCGCCCGTTGACACGGCCTTTCGGCAAAACGGACGATACACGGCGTTCCACTGTGCGCCGAGGTGCAAACACTGTCTATTTTGCACAGAATCCCAGCCGGAACCTTGGCGCGTCCGCGAAAAAAAACGGCTTGCATTTTCTCCCCGACGCGTGTATCATATGGTTGTAATAAAAATTTATTAGTAATAAAAATTATTTGTGAGGTTAATGACATGGCCAGTACGACAAAAGAAACCGAGAGCGTCTTTTCCTACACCGGCGTGCCCCCCGTGAGCCAGCTCGTTCCCCTGGGCCTTCAGCATGTCGTGGCCGCCGTGGTGGGCGTCATAACTCCCGCCATGATAGTGGCAGGCACCTGCGGGCTGTCCGAGGCGGAGAAGACGCTGATGATACAGGTCTCTCTCATCCTGACGGCACTGGCGACGCTTTTGCAGCTCTTTCCGATATTCGGTCGGATAGGGTCCCGTCTGCCGGTCATCATGGGCATCAGCTTCGCATATGTGCCGACGCTCACCGCCATAGGCGCGGAGTTCGGCCTGCCCACCATACTCGGCGCGGAGCTCGTGGGCGGCGTCGTGGCCATCGCTTTCGGCATATTCGTAAAACAGATAAGGGTGCTGTTCCCGCCGCTCGTCACCGGCACGGTCATCTTCACGATAGGCCTCTCGCTGTACCCCACGGCCGTGCGCTACATGGCGGGCGGCAGCTCCGACAGCCCGTGGTTCGGCGGCGTGCGCAGCTGGACGGTGGCGCTTATAACGCTGGCGGCCGTCATCCTCCTCTCCAACTTCGCAAAGGGCATCTTCAAGCTCGGCGCGCTGCTGTTCGGCATGTTGTTCGGCTACGCGGCGGCGCTGTGCTTTGGGATCGTGGACCTTGAGAGCGTCGGCTCCGCCGCGTGGTTCGCGCTGCCGCAGCTCATGCCGTTCGAAATAAAGTTCGTCCCGTCGGCCATCGTCTCGCTCGCCATCGTGTACATAGTCAACTCCGTGCAGACCATCGGCGACCTCTCCTCCACCACCATGGGCGGCATGGACCGCATGCCCACGGACAGGGAGCTCTCCGGCGGCATCATAGGCCAGGGCGTCATGAGCATCGCCGGGTGTTTCTTCGGCGGGTTGCCTGTCGCCTCTTACAGCCAAAACGTCGGCATCGTCACGGTGAACCGGGTGATAAACCGTGCCGTGTTTTCGTTCGCGTGCGCCGTGCTGTTCGTTGCGGGGATCATCCCCAAATTTTCGGCCGTGCTGGCGACCATACCGCAGTGCGTCGTCGGCGGCGCCACCGTCTCCGTTTTCGCCGCCATCGCCATGACCGGCATACGCATGATAACCTCCGACGGCAAATTCACGATGAGGAAGAGCTCCATCGTCGGCCTCTCCGTGGCGCTGGGCGTCGGCATCACACAGGTCCCCGGATGCCTGGCTGGAAACGGCTTCCCCGGCTGGATGACGACCGTGTTCGGCTCGTCCTCTGTCGTGGTGGCCACGCTCGCGGCCATCCTGCTCAACCTCGTGCTCCCAAAGGACAAGGCGTGAAGCGCGCCGTAAAAACGAAAAGCCCCGCCGCATAAAAACGGCGGGACAAAACGCCATTATTTATACATTTTAAAAACGGGCCGCGCGAACGTTTACGACTTCGCCTCGTCAATGTAGCTGTATAGAGTGTATTTCGAGATGCCGAAAAATTTGCAGACCCGGTCCCCCGACTTCGTTATCAGAAAGGCGCCCGTGTCGTTCAGAAAGCGCACGGCCTTCACCTTGTCGTCCTTCGTCATGAGCTGCACCGGCTTGCCCACGACCTTCACGCTCTGCTCTATCAGCTCGTCCAGCAGGTCGGAAACGCTGCGCGTGATCTGCTCCGGCTCCTTCTCCGGCGTCCTGGCGGCCGTGAAGCCCTTGAGCATGTTCTCCATCGACAGCATCAGGGTGATGTCGTAATTTATCGCAAAGATGCCGATGGCGCGCCCGTCGTCGTCCCTGATGTAGAGCGTGGAGGACTTGAGTATCTTGCCGTCCTCCGTCTTGGTCAGATAAGCGAGCCTGTCCTCCAAATGAGAGGCGTCCCCGCGCAGTGCCTCCAGCACCACGTGGGAAGGCCCGTCCCCCACCCGCCTGCCGGAGACCTGGCCGTTCTCTATGGCGACGATCGAGTGCTCCGGGTCATTCGAGTCGAGGTCGTGCACCACGACTTCGCAGTTGGGGCCGAACTGTTGAGCGATACCCTTGGCCAGCTGAAAACAGAACTGCAGATGAGATGCCTGCATGGTGAGCCCACCTTTCTTGCGCCGGATTTTGATTCCAATAAAAATATTATATACTGTGGAAAGCGAAAAATCAACAAAAACTGTTTGCCCTAAAAAATATTTTTAATACGCCCTTGAAAAAAAGCGGAAACTGTGATAGAGTGTGAGTTGTAAAGAGGATACTCTTTTGTGCATTTCAGACAACCGAATTCAGGCTGTAACGGAGTGCTTCGCGCACGGGCTGGTGTTCATTCTGCGGAATGGGCGCCATTTTTTATTATTTGAAACAGCGGGCGTGTTCCCGCAGACGTGGAGGTGCAAACATGCTGCTTATCGGAAACGGAAAGTTGATCACACGGGACAGCGCGCTGCCGTATTTGGAGGACGGCGCGGTCGTCACCGACGGAGAAGTCATAAAAGAGGTGGGCGGACTTTCCGCGCTGAGGGAGAAATACCCGGCGGCGGAGTTCGTGGACGCGCACGGCGGCGTCATCATGCCCGGTTTCATAAATGCGCACACGCACATCTATTCCGGCCTCGCGCGCGGGCTTTCGATAGCCGGGAACGACCCGACGAATTTTCTTGAGGTGCTGGAAGGCACCTGGTGGAACATCGACAGGCACCTGACGCTGGACGGCACCCGCGCCTCGGCCTACGCCACCGTGCTGGACTGCATACGCGACGGCGTGACCACCATCTTCGACCACCACGCCTCATTCTGCGAGATACCCGGCTCCCTGTTCGCCATAAAGGACGTGTGCCGCGAGCTGGGGATGAGGGCGTGCCTCTGCTACGAGGTGTCCGACCGGGACGGCGAGGAAAAGTGCGACGAGGCCATAAAGGAGAACGCCGACTTCGCGCGCTGGGCGAAGGACGAGGACGACGACATGATAAAGGCCATGTTCGGCGGGCACGCGCTGTTCACGCTCTCCGACAGGACCTTTGAAAAGATGGTGCGGGCCAACGACGGCATGACGGGCTACCACATCCACGTGTCCGAGGGCATGAACGACGTGTACGACTCGCTGCGCAACTACGGCTGCCGCCCGGTGGACAGGCTGCTCGGGCACGGTATCCTCGGCGAACGCACGATACTCGGCCACTGCATCCACGTGAACCCGGCGGAGATGGACATGATCCGCGAGACGGGCACGATGGTGGTGAACAACCCGGAGTCCAACATGGGCAACGCGGTGGGCTGCGCGCCCGTGCTGCAGATGATGAAAAAGGGCATCCTCGTCGGCATGGGGACGGACGCCTACACGCACGACATGCTGGAGTCCCTGAAAGTATTCCTGATCATCCAGCGGCACAACGCCTGCCTGCCGGACGTGGGCTGGGGCGAGGGCGTAAAGATGCTGTTCCAAAACAACGCCGCCATAGGCGCAAAATACTTTAAAAAGCCGCTCGGAACGCTGAAGGCCGGCGCTGCCGCCGACGTCATCGTGATGGACTACAAACCGTTCACCCCGTTCTCGGATGAGAACATCGACGGGCACCTGCTGTTCGGCATGATGGGCAAAAACTGCCGCACGACCATCATAAACGGGCGCGTGCTGTATAAGGACCGCGAGTTCGTCGGCATAGACGAGGAGGCCATAAACGCCTGGACGATGGAGCAGGCCAAAAAGCTTTGGGGCGAACTCAACGACAGGGTATACTGACATAAAACGGAGCCGGAGGTTGTCAAAATGAGCGATATAATGAGGCCCATCCACTTTTCGGGACTTATGGACTGGGTGCTGACCGAATACGAACAGAGCGGGAGCATCTTCGGCGTGCGCAAGATCGTGCGCTACGGGAAAGGCCGCGCGCTGCCTATCTTCAAGGAGAAAACAGAGGCTCCCTACGGCCCTGCGGCCGGCCCGCACACCCAGCTCGCGCAGAACATCATCGCCGCCTACGCCGCCGGCGCGCGTTTCTTCGAGCTCAAGACCGTGCAGACGATGGACGGCGAGGAGCTCTCCAAATGCGTCGCCAAGCCCTGCATCGCCGCGGCGGACGAGTGCTACAACTGCGAGTGGAGCACGGAGCTGACCGTACCGCAGGCATACGCCGAATATGTGAAAGCGTGGTTCGCCTGCAAGCTGCTGGCTGCGGAGCTGCGCCTTGGCGACCCTGACGGCTTTGTTTTCAACATGTCGGTCGGGTACGACCTCGCCGGCATAAAGAGCGAAAAGATCGACCGTTACATCGAGGGCATGAAGGACGCCTCCTCCTCCGACATGTGGCGCGAGTGCAGGGAGTGGGCGCTCGGAAACGTCTCCCGTTTCAAAAACGCGGACGCGCAGTATATAGACGGCATCAGCCCCGCGGTGTCCTCCTCCATAACCGAGTCCACGCTGCACGGCTGTCCCCCGGACGAGATAGAGCGCATCGCCACCTACCTCATCACCGAAAAAGGGCTGAACACATACGTAAAATGCAACCCCACGCTGCTGGGCTACGATTTCGCGCGCGCAAAGCTGGACTCTCTGGGCTTCGATTACGTCTCGTTCGACGAGCACCATTTCAAAGAGGACCTGCAGTGGGCCGACGCCGTGCCGATGTTCAGGCGGCTTTTCGCCCTGTGCCGCGAGCGCGGCCTCGAGTTCGGCGTCAAGTTGACGAACACCTTCCCGGTGGAGGTCAGGGCCGGCGAGCTGCCGAGCTCAGAGATGTACATGTCCGGGCGCGCGCTGTTCCCGCTGACCGTTACGCTGGCGCAGCGCGTGGCCGAAGAATTTGACGGCGGCCTGCGTATCTCGTACTCCGGCGGAGCCGACGCGCGCAACTGCCGAAAGCTGTTCGACGCCGGCATCTGGCCCATAACCATGGCGACCACGATCCTGAAGCCCGGCGGCTACCAGCGCTTCTCACAGATCGGCTCCATACTCACGGACTGCGGGTGCGGGCCCTTCCGCAAGGTGGACGCCGCAGCCGTCAAAAAGCTCGCGGAAAGCACGGGCGATGACGCCGTCTACCGCAAACCGGCGAAGCCCCTGCCCTCCCGCAAACTCGCTGAAAAAGTCCCGCTCATCGACTGCTTTACGGCGCCCTGCCGCGGCGGCTGCCCGATAGAACAGGACATCCCCGCCTACCTCATGGCCGCCGGACGGGGCGACTGGGCCGGCGCTCTCGAAATAATCACCCGCCGCAACGCCCTGCCCTTCACGACGGGCACCATCTGCCCGCACCACTGCGCGGACAAATGCATGAGGAACTATTACGAGGAAACCGTGCGCATACGCGACGTGAAGCTCCGGTGCGCGAGGGGCGGATACGACTCCCTGATGGCCTCGCGCAAAGCCCCCGTCCACAGGGAGGGCGTGAACGTCGCTGTCGTGGGCGGCGGCCCGGCCGGGCTTTCGGCGGCATATTTTCTCACCCGCGCCGGGGCCGACGCCACGGTTTTCGACCGCAGAGGCGAACCCGGCGGCATCGTGCGCGGCGTCATACCGGAATTCCGCATCCCGGACGAGGCGATCGGGAACGACGCGGCGCTCTGTCTCTCCTACGGCGCGAAGTTCGTGCCGGACACGGAGGTGCGCTCTGCCGCCGAGCTGTTCGACAGGGGCTTCACCCACGTGATATTCGCCACCGGTGCGTGGATGCACGGCTCGGCCGGGCTCGAATACGGCGGCGAGCTCGACGTGCTCGAATTTCTGGAAAAGGCGAAGCGCGACCCCGTGGCCCTCTCCCTCGGCACGGACGTCGCCGTGATAGGCGGCGGGAACACCGCCATGGACGCCGCCCGCGCCGCGAAAAGGCTGCCCGGTGTCGAGCATGTGCGCCTCATCTACCGCCGTACGAAACGTTATATGCCGGCGGACGAGGAGGAGCTCGCGCTCGCGGTGGAGGACGGAGTGGAGTTTATGGAGCTGCTCGTCCCCATCGGCGTCCGTGACGGCGTGCTCACGTGCTCGGTCATGGAGCTCGGCGCGGCGGACGCCTCCGGCAGACGCTCTCCCGTGAGCACGGGCAGGACGATCTCCGTCCCCGCCACCGCCGTCATCTCCGCGGTCGGGGAGCGCACGGACTCGGCGCTTTACGCGGAAAACGGCATAGCCTCCAACAAAAAAGGCCGCCCGGAGACCGACGGAAACATGCGCGCCGTAAAGAACGTCTATATTATAGGCGACGCCCGGCGCGGCCCTGCAACGGTGGTCGAAGCCATAGCCGACGCGGCGGCAGCGGCGAACGACATACTCGGCGGGCGCGCCGCATCATCTGTTGACCAAAACATCTGCCCGGATTATAATATACCTTGCAATAAAAAAGGTGAGATCTGCGCCGACTGCGACCTCTGCGGGGACAGCCGGTGCCTGGGCTGCGCCACCGTGTGCGAGGTCTGCGCCGACGTCTGTCCCAACCGCGCGAACGTCGCCGTCTCCGTGCCCGGAAAGCGGGAGCGGCAGATCGTACACGTGGACGGCATGTGCAACGAATGCGGCAACTGCGCCACTTTCTGCCCATACGACAGCCGTCCCTACCGCGACAAGTTCACTCTGTTCTGGAGCCGTGAGGACTTCGGCGCGAGCGAAAACGAGGGGTGGCTCCCGCTGGACGGGGAGAACGGAAAATGCCTCGTGCGCCTCTCCGGAGGGACGGGCGAATACGACGTCCGCGACCCCGGCTGCGGCCTTCCCGGTGACATACGCGCGCTGATACTTGCCGTGACGGACAGCTACGGCTATCTGGTGAAGCGCGATGTTTGACGGCTCTTCCTTCAGGCGGTATTCCATGTTCACGGCGGGCGTGCTGACGTGCGCCGTCGGGATAGCGTTCATAACGCGGGCTGGGCTCGGGACTTCTCCCATATCGAGCGCGCCGTTCGTTCTGAGCCTGATAACTCCGTTGTCCATGGGCGTATACACGCTGTCGTTCAACATGCTGTTCCTCGTCTGCGAGGCGCTGCTCCGCCGCCGCTTCACCTGGCGTCAGGCCCTGCAGATACCGGCGACGCTCATATTCAGCGCGTGCATAGACGCCTCCCTCTCCATCATACCTACGCAGTACGGCGGGCCGTATCCGCTGTCGCTTTTGTACCTTGCGGCCGGATGCGTCATCATGGGGCTCGGCGTCTCGCTCGAGGTCATGGCGGACGTCATCATGCTGCCGGGAGAGGCGCTCGTCCGCGCGCTATCGCAGAGATACGGCATTGAGTTCGGCAATGTGAAGATCTGCTTCGACTCGTCGCTCACCGCCGTCGCCCTCGTCGTCGCTTTGCTGGCGTTCCACCGGCTGAACGGCGTGCGGGAAGGGACCCTCGTCTCCGCCTTCGCGGTCGGGCAGCTCGTAAAGCTGTTCACCCGACGCCTCGGCCGGCTGAAATCCGTGTGGCTCGGGGAGTCGTCCACGGCCCGGGCATAGGCGCGCCGCGGCGAATGAACATATATTTTTACAGGCGGCGGGGCGCTGGCTCCGCACAGGGATAACAAGGAGGGATCACTCCATGAGCGACGTCTTCAAGTTCACCGTAAACGGCAGGCCGTGCGAGACGGCGGAGGAAAAACCGCTGCTGCGCTACCTGCGGGACGATCTGCGCCTCACCTCCGTAAAGGACGGCTGCAGCGAGGGCGCCTGCGGCACGTGCACGGTCGTCGTGGACGGAAAAGCCGTAAAATCCTGCATAATGACGACAAAAAAGGCCGACGGGAAAGAAATCCTGACGGCCGAGGGCCTCTCCGACGCGGAAAAGGAGGCGTTCGTGTACGCTTTCGGCTCCGTTGGCGCGGTGCAGTGCGGTTTCTGCACGCCGGGCATGGTCATGGCGGGCAAGGCGCTGCTGGGCCAAAACCCGGATCCCTCCGACGACGAGATCAAAAAAGCCATCCGCGGCAACATCTGCCGCTGCACCGGCTATAAAAAGATCATCGAGGCCATCTCCCTGACCGCGGCCATACTGCGCGGCGAAAAAAAGGTCGAGCCGGGGCTTGAGCGCGGCGACCTTTTCGGCGTGGGGGACCGAGCCTTCCGCATGGATGTGCGGGACAAGGTGCTGGGCCGCGGCATATATACGGACGACGTGGAGATGGAGGGCATGGTCCACGCCTCCGCCGTCCGTTCCGCCTATCCGCGCGCCCGCGTGCTCAAAATAGACGCCTCTGAGGCTCTCGCCCTGCCGGGCGTGCTCGCCGTGCTCACGGCGGCGGATGTGCCCCACAACAAGGTCGGCCACATCCAGCAGGACTGGGACGTGATGATCGCGGAGGGCGACGTGACCCGCTGCGTCGGGGACGCGATATGCCTTGTGGTGGCGGAGACGGAGGACGTGCTCAAACGCGCAAAAGAGCTCGTGAAGATAGATTACGAGCCGCTCACGCCCGTGCGCACGGTACAGGAGGCGATGGCGGCGGACGCGCCGCTCGTGCACTCCAAAGGCAACCTCTGTCAGTCCCGCCACGTGACGCGCGGAGACGCCAAGTCCGCTCTGGCCGCCTCAAAATACGTCGTGAGCGAGACTTACCGGACGCCGTTCACCGAACACGCCTTTCTCGAGCCGGAGTGCGCCGTGGCGTTTCCTTATAAGGACGGCGTGAAGGTCTACACCAGCGACCAGGGCGTCTACGACACCCGCAAGGAGATCGCCATCATGCTGGGGTGGGAGCCTGAGCGCGTGGTCGTGGAAAACAAGCTCGTCGGCGGCGGCTTCGGCGGCAAGGAGGACGTCTCCGTCCAGCACATCGCCGCGCTCGCCGCGCTGAAGGTGGGCCGGCCGGTAAAAGTCAGGCTGACGCGCAGGGAGTCCATCGCGTTCCACCCGAAACGCCATTACATGGAGGGCACGTTCACGCTGGGCTGCGACGAAAATGGCATATTCACCGGCCTCGACTGCGACATATATTTCGACACGGGCGCCTATGCGTCGCTTTGCGGGCCTGTGCTCGAGCGCGCGTGCACGCACTCCGTCGGGCCGTACTGCTACCAGAACACGGATATACGCGGCTACGGCTACTACACCAACAACCCTCCGGCCGGGGCTTTCCGCGGTTTCGGCGTGTGTCAGAGCGAGTTCGCGCTGGAATCCAACATAAACCTGCTGGCCGAAAAGGTGGGCATCTCGCCGTGGGAGATACGCTACCGCAACGCGATAGAGCCGGGCCGCGTGCTGCCGAACGGACAGATCGCCGACTGCTCCACCGCGCTGAAAGAGACGCTGGAGGCCGTAAAGGACGTCTATGAGAAGAACGCTTCCCACGCCGGCATTGCGTGCGCGATGAAGAACTCCGGCGTCGGCGTCGGGCTGCCGGACAAGGGGCGCGCAAAGCTGAAAGTCCACGGCGGAAAGGTGGAGCTCTACTCCGCCGCCTCCGAGATCGGGCAGGGCTGCGCCACCGTGTTTTTGCAGATACTCGGCCAGACGGCCGGTCTTCCCCGCGACCGGATGATGAACATGGGCAGCAATTCGGAGCTCGCGCCGGACTCCGGCACCACCTCCGGCTCGCGGCAGACGCTGATAACGGGCGAAGCCGTGCGCATGGCGGCGGCGGACCTGGCGAAAGCCATGGACGAGGCCGGCGGCGACCTGGAGAAGCTGGAGGGACGCGAGTTCTTCGCCGAATTTTTCGACCCGACCGACAAGCTGGGCGCCGACAAGCCCAACCCCAAGAGCCATGTGGCCTACGCCTACGCGACGCACGTCGTGATACTCGACGACGACGGACGCGTCAAGGAGGTCTGGGCGGCGCACGACTCCGGGCGCGTGGTCAACCCCATCTCGATACAGGGACAGATAGAGGGCGGCGTGCTGATGGGCCTCGGTTACGCGCTGACGGAGGACTTCCCGCTGAAGGACTGCGTACCGCAGGCAAAATTCGGCACCCTCGGCCTGATGAGGGCCGACCAGATACCCGACATCCATACGATATACGTGGAAAAGAAGGAGCTGCTGCCGTTCGCCTACGGCGCCAAGGGCGTGGGCGAGATAGCTGGCATACCTACGGCTCCGGCGGCACAGGGCGCGTATTACGCGCGGGACCATGTGCTGAGAAGGAGCCTTCCCATGCAGGACACCTTTTATAAGCCTGCCAAAAGGCAATAAGTTTTCGCGCCTCCTGCCGCAAGGCGGGGCGCTCTGAAACAGCCGCCGTCCCGGATCAGACTTCCGGTGCGGCGGCTGTTTTCTATCCGCGCACGGACCAAGGCCCGGTTTATATCCCGCCGCGCTTGACAAGTGTCCGAGATCGGAGTATAAATGGGATATGTCCGATTTCGGATACTTCGTTTGGGGAGGACGTCATGTACGACAGCGCAAAAACGCAAATAAAAAAACTGAACCAGCTTTACAAACAGCAGGATGAGCTCTACCACGATTTCGCGGTGCGCTTCGGTGTCTCCGATACCGCGCTCTGGATACTTTATTCGATCTGCTCCTCGGAAGGGCCTTCCACGCAATATGACCTGGCAAACGCGTGGTTCTTCCCCAAGCAGACGGTAAACTCGGCGATAGCCAGGCTCGAAAAGGCGGGGATCATATCCCTGGTGCCTTTGCCGGGCACCCGAAACAGGAAAAACGTGGTCCTCACGGAAAGCGGAACGGCATTTTGCGCGCGCACCGTGATCCCGCTGCTGGATGCCGAAGAGCGCGCCTTATCGCGCCTGAACGACGCCGAGAGGCAGACTTTTCTCGGCTTAATGGAAAAACAGTTCCGCTGCCTCAAGGAAGAGATGACGAAGACGGAGGCAGAATGAGGATACAATTATCGGACCATTTCACCTACGGGCGTTTGCTGCGGTTCGTGTTCCCCACGATCTCCATGATGATCGTCACCTCTGTTTACGGCATCGTTGACGGACTGTTTATCTCAAACATCGTCGGGAAGAGCGCCTTTGCCTCGGTCAATCTCATCATGCCCTTTCTCATGGCGTTGTCGTCTTTCGGCTTCATGATCGGCACCGGAGGCAGCGCGCTGGTTTCAAAGACTCTGGGCGAAGGCGATAAAGACAGGGCAAACCGATATTTTTCCATGCTGATCGCCGTCACGGCCGTCGCGGGAACGCTGCTGTCGGCGCTCGGCTTCATATTCATGCGCCAGATATCGGAGCTTTTGGGCGCCAGCGATTCGCTGATCGAGAACTGCGTGATCTACGGGAGGACCGTCGTCGTCGCGGGCGCTTTTTTTATGCTGCAAAACGCTTTTCAGAGCTTTTTCGCGGTGGCGGAGAAGCCCAAGCTCGGACTTGCCGTATCGGTTTTGTCCGGAGTGTGCAACATCGTCCTTGATTTTCTGATGGTGTACGTGTTTCGCATGGGCGTGTTCGGAGCCGCTTTGGCGACCACGATCAGCCAGGGGGTCGGGGCTCTGATCCCTGCAGCCTATTTTTTGCGCCCAAACGACAGCCTGCTGCGTCTCGTGCCGGCGGGAATGGATCTGCACGCTCTGGGCATGGCCTGCTTTAACGGTTCCTCCGAAATGATGACGAACCTGTCCATGTCGCTGGTGGGGATGCTTTACAATTATCAGCTGATGCGCTATGCCGGAGACGACGGCGTGGCGGCCTACGGGGTGGTCATGTACGTCGAAATGATCTTTCTGAGTTTCTTCATAGGCTATTCCATCGGCTGTGCGCCCATTGTCGGATACGATTACGGCGCCGGCAATTCGGCCGAGCTGAAGAACCTTTTCTGCAAAAGCCTTGTCCTCACCGCTATCATCGGCGCCTTGATGACCGTGTCGGCCATGACGCTGGCGGTGCCGCTCTCCTCCATCTTTGTGGGATACGACAGCAAACTGCTGGCCATGACCGTGCACGGACTGCGGCTGTATTCGCTGTCCTTCCTGATCTGCGGTTTCAACGTGTTCAGTTCGGCCTTTTTCACGGCGCTGTCCAATGGGCCGCTCTCGGCGCTCATTTCTTTTCTGCGAACGCTCGTTTTCGAGTCGGGAGCGGTGCTGCTCCTTCCGCATCTGCTCGGGCTGGACGGCATATGGTTCGCCATTACCGCGGCGGAAAGTATCACGCTTGTCGTGTCGTTCACCCTGCTCGCAAAAAACAGGACCAGATACCATTATGCCTGAGCAACGCCCGCCGGAGCCAGGCCTGCCTGATATATGCGACACGCTCCCGCGTGGCGGGCATGCAATCACGCTGGGGAACAGACGCTGAAAAAGAGCCTCCCCGTGCGGGATCTTTACAGACCATCTCCAAAAAGAGCGACCGGCAAGACCCGCTGCGCTGTGCAGCGGGTCTTTTTTGCGCCGCCTTTTCTAAATAAATTTTTGAAATACAAAATATTTTTAATATCGTATTGACAAAGCGGCGTGCTGTGCTATTATTAAAGCGTACCAAACAAAAAGTTTGGCGTGCTTCAAAAAATTCGGAGGCGAACTTCATGAAAGAACCCATAAAGTGGACCGACAACCACATGCCCAAAAGCAGCGACGACAGGCTTTCCATCATGTCGCTCGGCAACGTGGCGAAGGCCCGCTTTTTCCACAGCAGCTTCCCGCAGTACTCGATAACTCCGCTGGCGAGGCTGGACGGCATGGCGAAGTACCTCGGGCTCGGCGGCCTGTTTTTCAAGGATGAGTCCTTCAGGTTCGGGCTGAACGCCTTCAAGGTGCTGGGCGGCTCCTTCGCGATGGCCCGCTACATAGCGCAGCAGATGGGCCGCGACGTCTCCGAAATGACGTACGACTACCTGACCAGCGAAGCGTTCCGCCGCGAGTTCGGACAGGCCACGTTCTTCACCGCGACCGACGGCAACCACGGCAGGGGCGTAGCCTGGGCGGCGAACCGGCTCGGGCAGAAGGCCGTGATACATATGCCCAAGGGCAGCTCCAGGGCGCGCTACGACAACATCGCCAAAGAGGGCGCCGAGGTCACGATAGAGAACGTCAACTACGACGACTGCGTGCGCATGGCGGCGGCGGAGGCACAGCGCACGGAGCACGGCGTCATCGTGCAGGACACGGCGTGGGACGGCTACGAGGAGATACCCGCCTGGATAATGCAGGGCTACGGCACGATGGCGAGCGAGGCGGCGGATCAGCTCCGGCAGATCGGCGTGAACCGTCCCACGCATGTGTTCGTGCAGGCGGGAGTCGGCAGCCTGGCCGGAGCCGTCATCGGCTACTACACGAACCTGTTCCCCAACGACCCGCCAAAATTCATCGTGATGGAGGCGAGCGCGGCCGACTGCCTTTACCGCGGCGCGCTGGCCGGCGACGGGGAGCCACGCAAGGTGGAGGGCGACCTTTCCACCATCATGGCGGGACTTGCGTGCGGCGAACCTAACACCATCTCCTGGGACATCCTGCGCAACCACGCGACGGCGTTCGTCTCCTGCCCCGACTGGGTGAGCGCCCGCGGCATGAGGATGCTGGGCGTGCCCGTAAAGGGCGACCCGGTGGTCATATCCGGCGAATCCGGCGCGGTGGGCATGGGGCTCATCGCCGCGCTGATGGAGACGGACGAGTACAAAGAGCTGCGCGACTGCCTCGGGCTCGACAGGTTCAGCCAGGTGCTGATGTTCTCGACCGAGGGCAACACCGACCCCATGAAATTCCGCAAGGTGCTGTGGGACGGCGAATATCCCACGGTCTGACATGACAAACGATGATTTTCATACAACTGACGATACGGAGGGCAAAAAAATGGAGCTTGAGAAAATAAAGGCCGCGGCCGAGAGCCGCAAGGCGGACATGACCCGCTTTCTGCGCGACATGATCTCTCGTCCGAGCGAGAGCTGTGAGGAGAAGGACGTCGTCGCCTGCATCAAGGCTGAGATGGAGAAGCTCGGCTATGACAAGGTGGAGGTGGACGGCCTCGGCAACGTGATAGGCTGGATGGGAGACGGCGAAAAAATAATCGCCATAGACTCGCACATAGATACCGTCGGCATCGGCAACATAAACAACTGGAAAGACGACCCGTACAAGGGCTATGAGACCGACGAGATCATCTACGGCCGCGGCGGCTCCGACCAGGAGGGCGGCATGGCCAGCGCGGTGTACGGCGTGCGGATAATGAAAGACCTCGGCCTGATACCGGAGGGCTACCGGATAATGGTGGTGGGCTCCGTGCAGGAGGAGGACTGCGACGGCATGTGCTGGCAGTACATTTATAACAAGGACAAGATCGTTCCGGAGTTCGTCATCTCCACCGAGCCCACCGACGGCGGCATCTATCGCGGCCACCGCGGCCGTATGGAGATACGCGTGGACGTGAAGGGCGTCTCCTGCCACGGCTCCGCACCCGAACGCGGCGACAACGCCATTTACAAGATGGCCGACATCCTGCAGGACGTGCGCGCGCTGAACGAGAACCCCGCCGACGACAGCGTGGAGATAAAGGGCCTCTGCAAGATGCTGGACCCCAGGTACAATCCGGAGCATTACGAGGACGCGCGTTTCCTCGGGCGCGGCACCTGCACCACTTCCCAAATATTTTATACCAGCCCCAGCCGCTGCGCCGTGGCGGACTCCTGCTCCATCTCCGTAGACCGCCGCATGACGGCCGGAGAGACGTGGGACTACTGCCTGCAGGAGATACGCGACCTGCCCTCCGTCAGGAAATACGGCGACGACGTGAAGGTCTCGATGTACATGTACGACCGGCCGTCCTGGACCGGCGAGGTCTATGAGACGGAGTGCTACTTCCCCACCTGGATAAACCGCGAATCCGCTTCTCACGTGCAGGCGCTCGTGGACGCTTATCACGCGCTCTACGGCGACAAGCGCATAGGGGCCGAAAGCGCGATGCCGCTGCGCCGCCGCCCGCTGATCGACAAGTGGACCTTCTCGACCAATTGCGTGGCCATACAGGGCCGCTACGGCATCCCGTGCGTAGGCTTCGGCCCCGGCGCGGAGAGCCAGGCGCACGCCCCGAACGAGATAACCTGGAAACAGGACCTCGTCACCTGCGCCGCGCTGTACGCCGCCGTGCCGAGCTTTTACAAGGGCGAAAAAAACACCGGCGACGCCACGCAGTTCCGCGCCTCGCTCACCGGCAACGACATAAAGTAAAAAACGACGCTTACGACCGATAAAGGAGAACATACCATGGACGAGACCCTACAGAGCTACATCGACAGGCTCGGCGAGCTTGAATTCGCAGATATGTACGGCGGCGACTTTTTCCTGACCTGGGACAAGACGGACGACGAGCTCTCCGCCGTGTTCACCGTGGCCGACGCACTGCGCCGCCTGCGTGAGAGGAACATCTCCGCCAAGATCTTCGAATCCGGCCTCGGCGTGTCCCTTTTCCGCGACAACTCCACCCGCACGCGCTTCTCCTTCGCCTCCGCGTGCAACCTGCTCGGCCTCGAGGTGCAGGACCTCGACGAGGGCAAGAGCCAGATAGCGCACGGCGAGACTGTCCGCGAGACGGCGAACATGATCTCCTTCATGGCTGACGTCATCGGCATACGCGACGATATGTACATCGGCAAGGGTCACACCTACGAGAAGGCTGTAGCCGAGGCCGTGGCCCAGGGCAACAGAGACGGCGTGCTGGAGCAAAAGCCCACGCTCGTCAACCTGCAGTGCGACATCGACCACCCCACTCAGTGCATGGCCGACATGCTGCACATCATCCATGAGTTCGGCGGCGCCGAAAACCTGAAAGGCAAAAAGATCGCCATGAGCTGGGCCTACTCCCCCAGCTACGGCAAGCCGCTCTCCGTCCCGCAGGGCGTCATCGGCCTGATGACGCGCTTCGGCATGGACGTCGTGCTGGCGCATCCGGAGGGGTACGAGGTCATGCCCGAGGTCGAACAGGTGGCCCTGCGCAACGCCGCAAAGACCGGCGGCTCTTTCAGAAAGACGAGCTCCATGGCCGACGCCTTCAAGGACGCCGACATCGTGTACCCCAAGAGCTGGGCCCCCTTCGCCGCCATGGAAAAACGCACGGAGCTCTACTCCGCCGGGGACGGCGCAGGGATAGCCGCGCTCGAAAAAGAGCTGCTGGCGCAGAACGCCGCGCACAAAGACTGGGCCTGCACCGAGGAGCTGATGAGCACCACCAAAAACGGCCGCGCCCTCTATCTGCACTGCCTGCCGGCGGACATCTCCGGCGTGTCCTGCGAGACCGGCGAGGTGGACGCCAGCGTGTTCGACCGCTACCGCGACCCGCTTTACAAGGAGGCCAGCTTCAAGCCCTACATCATCGCGGCGATGATATTCCTCGCCAAAGTGAAAGACCCCGGGGCCACCCTGAGCGCGCTCGAGGAGCGCGGCACCGCCCGTTGGTTCCAGAAATAGATCTCAGACGCGCCGCACAGCCCGGCCGCTCTCCCCAAAACGGAAGCGGGCGGGTTCCGACCGTTTGGCGGCAAAATCCGCGCCAATGAAAAATAAAACTTCGATGTGAGAGGTATCCTTATATGGGCAAGCGAATAGTCATAGCCCTCGGCGGCAACGCGCTGGGCAACAACCTTCCCGAACAGATGGCGGCCGTTAAAAAGACGGCGGTGGCCATCTCCGACCTGATAGAAGCCGGACACGAGGTCGTCATAGCGCACGGCAACGGCCCGCAGGTGGGCATGATACAGGCAGCCATGGCGCAGCTCACCCGCTCCGACCCCGAAAAGTACATCCCCTGCCCGCTGTCCGTCTGCGTAGCCATGAGCCAGGGATATATCGGCTACGACTTGCAGAACGCCCTGCGCGAGGAGCTGCTCGACCGCGGCATCAACAATGGAGTCGCCACCGTGCTGACCCAGGTGGAGGTGGACCCCGCGGATCCCGCTTTCAGCCATCCGACCAAGCCCATCGGCGCCTTCATGACGAAGGACGAGGCCGACCGGCTGGTGAAAGAACGCGACTACGACGTCGTGGAGGACGCCGGCCGCGGCTGGAGACGTGTGGTCGCCTCTCCGCAGCCCAAAGCCATCGTTGAGATAGACACGATACGCGCGCTGGTGGAGACCGGACACGTCGTCGTGGCCTGTGGCGGCGGCGGCATACCCGTGTTTCCGACGGAGGGCCATCACCTGAAAGGCGCCGCCGCCGTGATAGACAAGGACTTCGCCTCCTGCGTGCTGGCCCAGCAGCTGGACGCGGACTGCCTGATAATCCTCACCGCCGTCGAAAAGGTGGCCATACATTTCGGAACGCCGGAGGTGCAGTGGCTCTCCTCCCTCACCGTGGACGAGGCCGAGCGGTACATCGGCGACGGCGAGTTCGCCCCCGGCTCCATGCTTCCCAAGGTGCAGGCCGCCGTGCGTTTCGCCTCGTCAAAAGAGGGGCGCACCTCGCTCATCACCCTGCTGGAAAAGGCCAGCGACGGCATCAGCGGAAAGACGGGCACCTTGATAAGCCGGTAAAAAGATATTATCGTCACAGTCGCCCAAAAGGGCTCGCGGTCTGCGGATAACGGACGGCGGGCCTTTTATTTTTTGCTAAGTTGCGTTTTTTAGCGGCCGGGAACTTGACACGAGCCGCCCGCGGGACTATAATATGCCTATCATTTGAACGATTGCTCATTTGTTCAGATTTTCATTTTACGTCCGGGAGGGGTATACGATGGACATCGAGCTTTGCGAAGACGGCGTCATACACGAGGAGACGGTGGAAAAGGTTTGTTCCCTTATGCCCGCGGCGGGGGTGTTCCAGCGCACGGCGGAGTTTTTCAAGGCGCTGAGCGACGAGACACGCACGAAGATAATCTGGATGCTCGACCAGTCGGAGATGTGCGTGTGCGACCTCGCCGCGGCGCTGGGCATGACGCCTTCAGCCATATCGCACCAGCTCTCGACCCTGCGCAAGGCAAATCTCGTCACCTACAGGCGCGCGGGCAAGGAGGTCTTCTACTCCCTGGCCGACGGGCATGTGCGCGCCATGCTGGAATCCGGCATGGAACACACAATGGAATAAAACGAAAAGAGGCTTTTCAATGGAAAAGGAGACAAGGGGCAAACTCATGCGCATAATCGCGTCCGCAGTGCTTTTGGCGGCGGCGTATATCATAGACCACAGCTTCGCGCTCCCGCTCTGGGGCAGGCTGCTCGTGTATCTGGTGCCGTATCTCACGGCCGGCATAGGCGTGCTGCGCGAGGCCGCGGAAAATATCGCGCACGGCGAGGTGTTCGACGAGGACTTCCTCATGTGCGTGGCGACCCTCGGCGCGCTCTCCATCGGCTTTTTGCCCGGCGCGGAGCCGGAGTTTGCCGAGGCCGTGTTCGTCATGCTGTGTTACGAGGTGGGCGATCTTTTCAGCGACATCGCCGAGGGACACAGCAGGGACTCCATCTCCCAGCTCATGGACATCCGCCCCGACAGCGCGAATGTCGAGAGGAACGGCGAGGTCCTGACCGTAGCGCCCGACACCGTTTCCGTGGGCGAGACCATACTGATAAAGCCCGGCGAGAAGGTGCCTATGGACGGCGTCGTTCTGGAGGGCGATTCCAGCCTTGACACCGTGGCCCTGACCGGAGAGAGCGTGCCGCGCGACGTGGGCCCCTGCGACAGCGTCGTCTCCGGGTGCGTCAACCTTTCCGGCGTGCTGCGCGTGCGCGTGACAAAGCTGTTCGGCGAATCCACCGCCTCCAAAATACTCGACCTCGTGGAAAACGCCGGCGAAAACAAATCCAGGAGCGAAAACTTCATCACCAAGTTCGCCCATATATATACGCCTTTCGTGGTTTTTTCCGCCGTGGCGCTGGCCCTGCTGCCGCCGCTGTTTTCCGGCGACTTTGCGGGCAATTTCGCCACCTGGCTGGCCAGGGCGCTGACGTTCCTCGTCGTCTCCTGCCCGTGTGCGCTCGTCATCTCCGTGCCGCTGACTTTCTTCGGCGGGATAGGCGGAGCCTCCAAAAAAGGCGTACTGATAAAGGGCTCCAATTACATGGAGACGCTCTCCCGCACCGGTACGGTCGTGTTCGACAAGACGGGGACGCTGACCAAGGGCGTTTTCGAGGTGACGGCCGTGCACCCGCAGCAGTGCGACGAGACAAAGCTGCTGCACCTCGCCGCGCATGTGGAGAGGTATTCCACACACCCGATCGCTCTGTCCCTGCGGCAGGCTTACGCCAACGAAGCCGACTCCTGCAGCGTGACCGACATACGCGAGGTGGCCGGACAGGGCGTCTGCGCCAACATAAACGGCAGCATCGTCTGCGTAGGCAACGAGAGGATGATGGAGGCCGTGGGCGCCGGTTGGAAGCCCTGCCATCACGTCGGCACCATCATACACGTCTCCATAGACGGCGAATATGCCGGGCACATCGTCATCTCCGACAAGATGAAAGAGGACGCCGCAGAGGCGATAAAGGCCCTGAAAGCGGCGGGCGTGGGCAGGACCGTCATGCTCACCGGCGACCGCGAGGCCATCGGAAAATACGTGGCGGATGAGCTGGGGCTCGACGAATACCACGCGGAGCTGCTCCCCGCCGACAAGGTGACGTATGTGGAGAAGCTGCTCTCCGAAAAGGCGCCGGGACAGACGCTCGCCTTCGTGGGCGACGGCATCAACGACGCGCCCGTCCTCGCCCGCGCCGACATCGGCATAGCCATGGGTGCGCTCGGCTCCGACGCGGCGATAGAGGCGGCGGACATCGTGCTGATGGACGACAAGCCCTCGAAGATCGCCCTCGCCATCCGTCTGGCCAAGCGCACGATGCGCATAGCCCGGGAGAACATCATCTTTGCGCTGGCGGTCAAGCTGCTCGTGCTCGTCATGGCGGCTTTCGGCGCGGCGCCCATGTGGCTGGCCGTATTCGCGGACGTGGGCGTCACGGTCATAGCCGTGCTCAACGCCGTGCGCGCGCTGAAATAGCTCATTTTTCGTGCTCAATGCCTGATATATATGAAAAGCGGACGGTGCCTGAGCATCGTCCGCTTTTCATGAAGAGAGGTAAACAGATGTATGTTTGAGAAGTGAGGATAGCTTGATTATTTCGCCACAACAGGCGCGTCGTTCACGGCGATCTTCCAGCGGCGGTGCAGCGGGTCGTCCAGCATGCGGTTCCCGGCTTCGCCCGGGCCTTTCGGCATTTTTTCACAGACAGCCTCTTTTACGCGCTGCTTCAGTTCTTCGTCGGTTATTTTTCCTTTCGGTTCCTCCATGGGATCCCCTCCTTTATTAAAATAAAAAAAGCAGCCCGTCAAGGACCGCTTTCATGCAAAGCTCACCGGCTGCCTCCCCTTGACCCGAAGGCTCCTGCCGACGCAAGTATCCTGGCTCGTGCATCACCCTCCGGGACGCCTTCCCACCTTCCGGCAGTGGCATATGTCCCCTTGTCCGCACACACAGTTGTGGCCACAGCGGCGGATTTTGACCGCCTTCCTTGCCGCGCTCAACGCGCTGATTCTGTTTTCTGCTTTTCAGTATATCACCCGCGCCGATGATTTCAACCTCTCCGGACCAACAGAGCAAAAACCGTCTCACCCGGCCTTAATTCAGCAAAAACGGAACCGTCCCGCGGCCGTTTTCAGCCCCTTGCGGCGTTGACATGGTTTTATGCGCCGGGCTATAATGGACAGACAGGGCAGATCCTTTTTGCCGCCTCGCCGCGGGCAGTATGCGCGCCTGCGCGGGCGGATGACCAAACAATGAAAGGGGAACACAGATCATGAAACACATCAAATTTATAGCGGCGGCGCTGGCGCTGCTCATGGTGATGACGGCCTTCGCCGGCTGCTCCGCGCAGAGCGCCTCCTCCTCCGAGAGCGCCTCCGAAAGCGTGTCCGAGCCCGTCTCCGAGTCGTCCGGAGCATCTTCGTCGGAGTCTTCCTCCCTCACCTTCACCGACATGAAGGGCCGGGAGATCACGCTCGACGCGCCGGCGGAAAAGGTCGTCGCGCTGACCGCCTCCGACTGCGAGATCCTTTACGCCCTTGGCGCCGGGGATACGCTCGTCGGCCGCGGCGAGTATTGCGACTACCCCGATGAAGTCACGAACGTGCCTTCCGTACAGTCCGGCTCCGACACCAATATCGAGCAGATCATTTCGCTGGCTCCGCAGGCCGTCATCATGAGCACCATGGCTCAGACCGACGAGCAGATAGCCTCTCTTGAGGATGCCGGCATCAAGGTCATCGTCAGCGACGCGCAGAACATAGAGGGCATCTACACGGCCATCGAGCTCATCGGCAAGGTCGTGGGCAAAAACGACGAGGCCGCCGCGCTCATAGAGCAGATGAAGGCCTCCTTCTCAGACATCGAATCCAAGGCCAAAGCGGCCGCCGGCGACACCGAAAAGACCGTTTATTTCGAGGTCTCGCCGCTTCAGTACGGTTTGTGGACCGCCGGGAAGAACACTTTTATGGACGAGCTGTGCACCATGCTGCATGTGAAGAACGCCTTCGGCGACGTGGACGGCTGGGCCGAGATCTCCGAGGAACAGGTCATAGAGCGCGACCCCGACTACATCGTCACGATCACCATGTATTTCGGCGAGGGCGAGAAGCCCGTTGACGAGATCATGGGCCGCACCGGCTGGCAGGACATGAAGGCCATCAAAAACAGCGCCGTCCTGAACGCCGACAGCAACGAGATTTCCCGTCCCGGCCCGCGCCTTGTGGACGCCGCCAAGACCCTGTACGATTTCTTCTACGGCTCCAACTCATAAGCTCGCGCAGCGATACCCCATAAAGACGTAAAAAGCCACACGGTCGGGAAAGCCAAAGACCGTGTGGCTCACTTCTTAATTTCGCCCGCAACGGGCGGCCTGACGATAAAAAATGCACAGCATTTAAAAAAGAAAGGGATCAACAAAATGGATGGAATCTTGTATGGAGTCGGCGTAGGAGCCGGAGACCCGGAGATGATGACTTTAAAAGCTGTCCGCATCATTCGGGAAAACGAATACGTCGCTGTTCCGGGCCAAAAGGTGGAGGAGACGACCGCCTATCAGATCGCGGTGCAGGCTGTGCCGGAGCTGGCGGAGAAAAAGCTGCTTCCCATCTTCATGCCCATGACCCACGATGCGTCCGTTATGGAGAAATGCCACCGTGAGGGCGCCGAGACGCTGGAAAACGTGCTGCGGACCGGGAAAAACGTGGTGTTTCTGACGCTGGGCGATCCGACGATCTACTCCACCTTCTCTTACTTACAGACGATCGTGGAAAAAGACGGCTACAAGACCGAACTGGTCAGCGGTATCCCCTCTTTCTGCGCCGCCGCGGCCAGGCTCAACATCGCGCTGGCGGAATGGGACGAGCCGCTGCACATCGTCCCTGCGGTCCACCAGTTGGATGAAAAGCTGGACCTGAAAGGCAACTACATTTTAATGAAATCCGGAAAAAAGATGGACGCGGTCAAGGACATCCTGCGGGCGAGCGGCAGGGATGTGGCCATGGTGGAAAACTGCGGGCTTCCGGGAGAGAAAATATACCGCAGCGCGGATGAGATACCCGACGACGCCGGTTATTTCTCTCTTATCATTGCCAAAGAGCGGACGGAATGAGCCGTCCAAAAGGTTGAAAACGCCATGATCACATTAAATCATCTGACAAAAGAATTCGACGGCTTCACCGCTGTGGACGGACTCGACCTGCAGATCGAGACGGGCGAGTTCTTCGGACTGCTGGGCCCTAACGGGGCCGGAAAGACGACGACGATCGGCCTGCTCTCCACGCTGCTGCTGCCGACGTCCGGGGAGATCCTGATCGACGGGGAGAAGCTGACCCGAAAATCCACGGAGCTCAAAAGAAAGATCAGCGTGATCACCCAGGAATACTCCATGAGACAGGATATGACGATAGACGAAGTCATGGAGTACCAGGGCAGGCTCTATTATATGCCGAGCAAAAAGCGCAGAGAGCGCACCGAAGAACTGTTGGAGTTTTGCGGACTGCTCGATTACCGGAAAAGAATGGTGCGAAAGCTTTCGGGCGGGATGAAGCGCAAGCTGATGGTCTGCCGCGCGCTGCTCACTGAGCCGGAGATCATGCTCCTTGACGAGCCGACGGCGGGCATGGACGCCCTGTCGCGGAGACAGATGTGGAATCTGCTGCGGAAGCTGAACCAAGAAAAGCTCACCATCCTGCTGACCACCCATTATATGGAAGAGGCTGAGAGCCTCTGCGGGCGGGTCGCGCTGATGTACCGCGGCAGGCTGGAGCAGGGGGACACGGCCCGA
>Ga0183096_1000351_pt1 | contig 68352 bp, 61 predicted proteins | sample Biomet5_FD_127791 | JGI IMG/M metagenome (GOLD analysis project Ga0183096, IMG submission 127791) | Microbial communities from bioreactor (seeded with sewage sludge) at LBNL, California, USA - Biofuel metagenome 5 (version 2) (version 3) | ecosystem: Engineered > Bioreactor > Anaerobic >... | reverse complement strand
TTTATTCTTCTAATATACTGATTTTCAAGGAGATTAAGAAATAAAATAATGAGATAATTAACTGAATAACAACATTTTAACCAACTGGATCAGCTAGTAATTTCAACTACTGATTCGAATTAATAACTAATAAAATGAGAAAACTACTGCTATTAATTTTCTGTATTAAATCAATGTTTATATTGGGACAGCAAACAGGAACATTTTATTTCTCAATACATGGTGAACCTTGTGATAGAAATGTAGCTAAAACTAAATATGTAATTAGCAAGTTAAATAAAAATGTGTATAAAGAAGAAGTAAGTATGAAAATTGATAATAACTGGGAAGCGCAGACCAATGGATACAATACTTATTCTTTTGAGAACGATTCAATTATCGCCATAAAACACTATTTCAACAGCAAAGTCTGTGGCATAATAAAAATGATATATAAGAAACAGAATGATGCTTTATTTTCGTTTGTAGAGTTTATTAATGATTCTATAATCGAGAGAGGTACAGCATTAGATCTTTTACCGATGAAATATCATGGAAAAATAGAAAGATTCTATAAAAATGGAATCAAAAGAAGCGTGTGTATTTACGAAAATGGACGTTTAAAGAGTAACCTCAGATGGAAAGAAAATGGAGAAGAAGATATCTCTAATGTTTTTGGATATGAAGAAGTAGAGGTAGAACCAAAATTTACTGTTGGCTCAATGCCTGGGTTTATTGGAAAAGAATTGAAATATCCGGAGGAAGCACTAAAGAAAAATATTAAGGGGCGTGTAGTGCTACAAATTGTTATTATGGAAGATGGCTCGGTTGAAGGTATTAATGTTTTGGATTCTGTTCATCCATTATTAGATAGCGAAGCAATCAGGGTCCTGAAATTGACAAATAAAAAGTGGAATCCCGGAATGATCGATAATATTCCAGTCCGTGTTTCAGCGTTTATCCCAATTAATTTTAAGTTTTGAGATTTATGCTTATATAATCTGCTATACAAATGTTTTACTTGAAAAACAAAAAGCGGAGACAATGTTTAGCACTGTCTCCGCTTTGTTGCTTATAATGAATCGTAATACGATTAATACTCTTCAGCAGGAATGTTGTTTAATTGCTCTTTGCTGAATACAGGACCGTCTTTGCATACGTAAAGTTTGCCTACATTGCAACGGCCGCATTTACCTACGCCGCACTTCATACGGTTTTCCAATGTAGTGTAAATCTGATCATCCTTAAAGCCTAGCTTCTCTAATACAGGGAAGGTAAACTTAATCATGATAGGAGGACCACATACAATAGCAATGGTATTCTCTGGTGATGGAGCAGTCTTTTCAACTACAGAAGGAACAAAGCCAATTTCACCTTTCCAATCAGGAGTTTCGCCTCCTGGGTCTACTGTAGTTACAAGATTTACATCCGGACGGTCGGCCCATTCCTTTAGTTCGTCTTTATAAACAAGGTCGTTCACAGATTTTGCACCGTAAACTATAGTAATGTCCTTAAAGTTTTCACGAAGATCGAGTGCGTTCTGGATTACACAACGCATTGGTGGCAAGGCGATACCTCCAGCAATAAATACCAGGCTCTTTCCTTTCCATTCGTCCATTGGGAATGTGTTACCAAAAGGTCCGCGAAATCCCATGGTATTACCTTCTTCAAGGTTGGCAAGTCCCGAGGTTACCTTTCCTGTTTCACGGAAAGTACATTCAATATATCCCTTACGAGTAGGGGATGAGGCTATACAGAAAGTAGATTCTCCCTCACCGAAAGCAGAATATTCACCAAACTGTCCAGCTTTGAAATTAAATGCATTAGCCTCTTCTTCGTTTTGAAATTTCAATTTGAAAGTTCTCACACCCGGAGCTTCATTGGTAATCTTATCAATGGTCATCAGGTATGGAAGATATATATTTTGTTCGCTCATTTTTTTGCAATTGAAGTTATGTGTTCAAGTATATTCATATCTACCGGACAAGCGCGTGAACAGCGTCCACAGCCTGTACAACCAAATACGCTGAGGCGATCGGGCATATAAGAGAACTTATGCAAAATGCGTTGACGCCAGCGTTGACTTTGCACGGCACGAGGATTGTGTCCTGATGTATGCAAAGTGAATAAAGAGAATCCGCATGAATCCCAGCAACGAATGCGCTTTCCTTTAGAGCCGTGGGCATCTTCCTGAATATCGAAACAAGCACAGGTTGGACAAACAAATGCGCATGCACCGCAACCAAGACAACGTTCTGATTGCTCTTTCCATACAGAACTGTCAAATGCTGTAGCAAGACGTGCTCTTACTTCTTCAATATCGAATGCCTGAGGCACATCAGCTAAATACTTAGATTTATCTTCGCCTTTATCGTTCTCAAATGCTGAGGCTGCTAGTTGCACCAATGCTTCGCCTTTAGGAGTAAGTATCTCAACAATAGCTCCTCCGTCTGGAAGCATAGTCAGCAGAACATCGCTTCCTGTAGTATTACCCGGTCCGCCATTCACACTTGTACAGAAGCAACTCTTGTCTGCTTTAGCACAACTAAATGTTACAAGAGTAGTTTTTTCCAGGTGAGCATTGTATAATTTATCTGTATAATCCCAGTTAAAGATAGCAGTCAATGGTTTGAATCCTGCTGCATCGCATGGATGAACCTTCCAGAGAACAGTTTCTTTTACTGCGTCAGGATTAAAGTCTTCTACCTTTACTTTGCCATTTTCTTTCTCGTATGAAAATAAAACTTCGGCACGAGGGAATACAGCCGATTTTATAGACTGTGTAGTCTGAATATATTCTTCGGCAACTTCGCTGAGAGCCTGAACTTTTTTAAATTCTACTTTTCCGCGCTCTTCAACCGGTGCATAAACACGTTTTCCGCTTTTTACAATCTGGCTGAACCATTCATTCAGTCCGTTTTTACTGATATATTTTGTTTCCATGGCTCCTTATCGTATAAAGTTTTCTTTATCGTCTGCTTTCCATGTGGAAAGAGCGTTTCCATTCTTAGATGGCTGACCAGGTGTGAAACCAAATTCCGGTGCAAGGTCTTCTATCATCTTGCGAGTAAGCAAATGGATAGGAATACCTACCGGACAAGCATCACCACATGCTCCGCAACCGGTACAACGTCCGGCCATGTGCATTGCACGGTTTATCTGCCATTCCATATTTGCCAAAGGTGAAGCCCATGGGTTAATCCATTGTGGGCGGTTCTCTTCAACAATACATTTTGTACAGTAGCAAAGCGGACAAGCTGCACGACAGGCATAACATTTAAAGCAGTGAGACATCTCTTCCATCCAGAACTTGAAACGTTCTTCGCGGCTCATGCCTTCAAGCTTATTAATAATTTCCTGTTCTTTGCCTTCAAGTTTCAACTCGAAATCGGCAATATACGCTTCGATCTCTGCGAAGTTTGCAAACTGCTTTACCTCGTCTTTATCTGTTACAGTTATAACCACAAGGTTATCTTCGTTTAACTGGTTCTCAACGGATAATTGAAGAATACTTCTAAGAGTTGGGATAGTTGCAATAACTGCTACCTTACCAGCGCCCATAATATCTTTCTTAGTGAGATAAACGGCCAGGTTGTTTATACATTGGCTGCTGTAAACCAGTTTAGAAGCTTGTTCGGCTGTGTGGCAGAATACAGGACGAGGTTTATTGGTTCCTTCTTCGTAACCTAAAACCATAGTTACGGTTCCGTCGGCAAGTAATGCGGCGGCTTTTTCTCTCAACTTATCCATTGTATTCCTCCTTATCTAAATAGTCAGCAACTTTTTGATATTCTGTGTAAGGACCCAGCTCACGGATATTGGCAACGGTAGTATTAACTACATCGGCCCATTTTGCACCTTCGGCAGCAGAAACCCATGAGTACTGAATTCTACTTACATCAATACCCATAAAATCGAGCAATCCGCGGAATGTAATCCAACGACGTCGAGCGTGGAAGTTACCACTTGTATAGTGACAGTCGTTAGGGTGGCAGCCGGAAACGATTACTCCGTCGGCTCCCTGAGCAAATGCTTTAAGAAGGAGCATAAAGTCAATACGTCCGGTACATGGGAAACGAACGATTTTCACGTTCGTAGCATATTTTAATCGGCTTGTACCCGTTAAGTCGGCTCCTGCATAAGTACACCAGTTGCATACAAAAGCTACGATCTTGGGTTCAAATTCTGAATTATTATTGTTCATGGTTTATCTGTTAATGATTCAATAAAGACATCACTTCAGCGAACATCTGTTCGTTTGAGTAGCCTTGGATATCGATTGATTTAGAACGGCAGAAAGCAACGCAAGTTCCGCAACCCTGACAAAGTCCCGGGTTAACCTTGGCAACTGTTTTAATTACTTTTCCATCTCTACCTTTGATTTCTTCGCGCTCAATTGCATTGTAAGGACAAGCAGTCTGGCACATGAAGCAACTCACACAAGTACTGAATACAGGAGGTGCAGAACGGTTAACCACAGCAATAAGCGGTTCACGTACCAATTCGTTGTTAGAGAAAAGTCCGGCAACTTTTACTGCTGCACCCGATGCCATACCTACTGTTTCAGGAATATCCTTTGGTGCCTGACAAGCTCCGGCAAGGAAAATACCCGCAGTATTTGTTTCAACAGGCTTCAACTTTGGGTGAGCTTCTGCAAAGAAATGGTATGGGTCATAAGAGATGTGCATCTTTTGTGCCAGCTGTTCTGCTCCACAATTGGATACACCGGCAGTAGCAAGCACTACCATGTCTGCTTCAATCTCCACTTGTTCTCCGCTAAGCAAAGTGTCTACACCTTTAACGATTAATTTACCATTCTTTTCATATACTCTGGCAACACGACCACGAACATAGTTTACATGATCTTCCTCAATGGCACGGCGTACAAACTCTTCATAGTTCTTACCTCCGGCACGGATATCCATATAGAATACAGTCGATTCACCATCGTGAACCTTATGTTGATAAAGCATTGCATGCTTAGCTGTGTACATACAGCAAATCTTAGAGCAATAAGGAATACCTTTGGCTTCGTCACGTGAACCGGCACAAGCTATGAAGACAATCTTCTTAGGAATTGTACCATCTGATGGACGGCGTATCTCTCCTAAAGTAGGACCAGAAGCCGATGCCAGACGTTCAAACTGCAAACCAGTGATCACATCTTTGTATTGTCCGTAACCGTATTCAGGAAAGAAATCGGTTCCTTTTACATTGAACCCTGTAGTTACAACAATTGCTCCTACCTGTTCTGTAAGGATTTCATCTTCTTTATCCCATTCAATAGCTCCTGTTGGACAAGTTGCTTCACAAATCTTACATTTGCCGCGTTTATAATAATTACAATGTTCACGGTCAATTACCGGTTTGTTAGGAACTGCTTGTGGGAATGGTACATAAATAGCAGTACGTGTACCAAGTCCGGCATTGAATTCACTAGGAATTCTTTTTTGCGGGCACTTTTGAAAACAAGCTCCACAGCCGGTGCATTTCTTATGATCTACACTTTTTGCTTTTAATCTGATTTTAGCAGTAAAATTACCGATAAATCCTTCAAGACTTTCAAGCTCTGCATAAGTGTACAAAGTGATATTAGGATGCTGTGCAACCTCCACCATTCGTGGAGTAAGAATACATTGTGAACAGTCCAGGGTAGGGAATGTTTCAGATAGCTGAGACATGTGTCCACCTATAGAAGGATCTTTTTCGATTAAGATTACCTGATGACCGGTATTGGCAATGTCCAAACTTGCTTGTATGCCGGCAATACCACCACCAATAACCAAAGCCTTCTTAGTGATTGGCACCTTGATGGAATCTAATGGTTTATTGCGCTTAACCTTTTCCACCAGCATTTTTACAAGGTCAAATGCTTTCTCTGTTGTAGCTTCACCTTTTTCGTGCACCCATGAACAGTGCTCGCGAAGGTTGGCCATTTCACATAAAAAAGGATTCAGGCCGGCTTCTGCACATGCTTTTCTAAAGGTTGGCTCATGCATACGGGGAGAGCAGGAACCTACAACTACACCATCTAAGTGATGCTCTTTGATAGCATCCTTTATAAGCGTTTGTCCCGGATCGGAACACATATATTTATAGTCAATGGCATATTCTACGCCCTCCACTTTGCGGATCTCTTGCGCTACTTTCTCGCAATCGACGGTAGCACTGATATTTTCACCGCAGTGGCAGATAAAAACTCCTATCTTTGACATACTATTACAATTTTACATTTACAAAATGACGTTCTAATCCTAATTCTTTCGGGCTGAGGCCTAATGCAAGACCAATAGCCTGAGTGATAAAGATTACTGGAATGTCAGAAGGGTTACTTAAAGTTTCGTTGATAGCTCCGCGGCGCATATCCAGGTTAGACTGGCACATAGGACAAGCTACAATAATAGCCTTTGCATCGCGTTCTGTTGCATCTTTCAGAATATTTCCAGATAGTTTTGCAACAAGATCAGTGCGTGAAACTGATAATCCAGCACCACAACATTCAGTTTTGAAAGCCCAGTTAATAGGAGTTCCACCTATTAGTTTAACCATAGCATCCATGCTTTGTGGATCTTCAACGCGGTCAAATTGTAATATTTTATGTGGACGTATCAATAAGCATCCATAATAACAAGCTACTTTGTGAGCAAATGGTTTGGTTACTTTTTCCTGGATTTTGTCCATAGCATAAGTTTCCAACATTTGCAGTACATTGATAATTTTAAGATCTCCACTATATGGCATCTTGATAATATCAGTAACTCGTTCTCTTTTATTATTATCTTTCAGTTCATGCTGAGTAACCATTAATCGGTTATAGCAAGCAGCACATGGTACAACGACTTCTTTTAATCCCTGTGCTTCAGCAAGAGCTAATATTCTGGCAGGAAGTGAAAGTGAGAGTTCTTCGTTCATTGAATGGGCAGCTGTTGCACCGCAGCAGTTCCAGTCTTTAATTTCCACTAATTCAATGTCTAAAGCTTTGGCAATCGCTACTACCGACTCATTGTATTCACGGGATGATCCTTTGAGTGAACAACCCGGATAAAAACCTATTTTCATTTATTTTTAGTCTTAGGGTTATCAATCGTCTTAGAAAAAATCTGTCCAATACCTTTCTTATCTTTTATCATTTCTGGCATTAGATTTAATTTCCCATTCAAATACATCTTAGGAGCTAGTTTCACGTCTTGAGTGAGACGGAATGTACGAGCTTTAAATGCTGCAATTAAACCAACTTCATAAAGCCGGCCGGTGTACTTAATGGAATCAAGGAATGACTTGTGAAAAGAAACAATCGGATTTGCATCGCGATTAACTTTTTTCTTGTTGAGCGATTGCTCACGAAGATAATCCATAATTTTAGGAATATCGATTTCCATCGGACATCGACCTAAACAGTTTTCGCAGTTCAGACAAAGCCAAATCGTATTGGAACGAAGTATTCTGTCATAGTTTTCCTCTGTTCCTGTCTGCAACAGTCGCATCAAATAACTTGGCGGAAAGTTCATTTCTGAAGCAAGAACACACCCGGCTGTACACTTACCACATTGATAACAGCGCGCAACTTCTACGCCGGTATGTGAGTGTATGTCCCCGGAAATCTTGTTTTTGTTTTCCATGTTTACTTGAAAATATGATTAATTAATTAGTAAGACCGTTATTTTATTACAAAGACATTCATGGCGGTCTTTAGATGCAAATGTATGCAGAAAAAAAAGAAATTTGTGTAGAAGGATTGACCTTTTTACACAAATTTCTGATGTTTTTAATCATAAAAATGACACTTTTGTGCCTGATAATCAATTAAATATTTTTTTCCTTAATTAGATATTCGGCAATTTGTACAGCATTCAAAGCGGCTCCTTTTTTAATCTGATCACTTACTGTCCAGAAAGTTAGACCGTTTTCATTTGTCAGGTCTTTGCGGATACGGCCTACATATACTGGATCTTTTCCTGCAATAAATAAAGGCATAGGATATTCTTTCTTTGCAGGGTTGTCTTGTAATACCAAACCTTCTCCATTTGCAAATGCTTCTCGTGCTTCTTCAATTGAAATAGGACGTTCTGTTTCAATCCAGGTACTTTCAGAGTGAGCTCTTAAAGATGGTACACGAACACAAGTTGCACTTACCTCTATATCGGAGTGCATAATCTTGCGGGTTTCATTATACATCTTCATTTCTTCTTTAGTATATCCATTATCTGTAAATACATCAACCTGAGGAATCAAGTTGAATGCCAACTGATATGCAAATTTATCAACTGTGACTTCTTCACCAGCTAATACCTGACGATATTGTTCGTATAGCTCGTCCATAGCAGCAGCACCGGCACCACTTGCAGCCTGGTAAGTGGATACATGTACTTTTTTAATATGAGAGATCTTCTCAATAGCTTTTAGAGCTACCACCATCTGAATAGTTGTACAGTTTGGATTTGCAATAATGCCACGTGGACGATCTTTTGCATCTTCCGGATTCACTTCAGGAACTACTAAAGGAACATCTTTTTCCATACGGAAAGCGCTGGAGTTATCAATCATCACAGCACCATATTTAGTTATAGTTTCTGCAAATTCCAATGAAGTACCCCCTCCGGCAGAAGTAAAGGCTATATCTACACCTTTAAAGTCGTCGTTGTGTTGTAATAGTTTAACCTCGATCTGTTTACCGCGGAAAGTGTATTTACTTCCGGCACTACGTTTGGAACCGAACAATACTAACTCATCCATAGGGAAATTTCTTTCATCGAGGACACGTAGGAACTCTTGACCTACTGCGCCGCTTACACCAACGATAGCTACTTTCATCTTTTCTTTTCTTTAGTTGTAATTAATACCTTTTTTATCATACCTTTACAGCTGGTATGAATTCAGCTGCAAAAATATAACATTTTGCAATATCAAATGAGATAAAATGAAAAGAATTGCATTTATTATTTGTTTTTTATACTCTTTTTGTTGTTTTGCATTTGCAAACAAGCTTTTTTTTAATGAAATTTTAAATAAAACCGCTGTTTGTGAGGTAAATACTATAGAATTTGGTTCTATTATCTTCAATGAAATAATGGCTAATCCAAAGGGAATAAGTGGACTACCCGAATCGGAATATATTGAGCTGTATAACCGAACAGATAATGTTATTTCTCTTAAAAAATGCACTCTCAATTATGGAGGCAAAAAATATCTTTTGCCGGATATAACAGTTGATGCTAAAAACTATATTGTTCTTTGTAATCAAAAATACAAGGATTTATGGACTGCAAACGGAATTTCAGTTACCGGAGTATCTTCATTCCCAACTTTGTTAAATACGGGTAAGCTTCTTTGGCTGGAAGATGAGTACGGTAATCTTATCTCCTGGGTGGAGTATACAGATTCCTGGTATAAAGATAATAAAAAGAAGGATGGAGGATATTCGTTGGAATGTATTGATTCCGATAATCTTTCTAATAATGCAGTAAACTGGTGTGCAACAAATGATGCGAAAGGAGGAACTCCGGGGAAAGCTAATTCTTTAAAAAAGAGTTTGCCTGATAAAGCAAAGATTGATGTTCTTTCTTCTTTTATTCAATCTTCAGATACACTGGTAATAAATTTTAGTAAACCGATGAACGTTATCTCACTTGGTCGACTAGATAATTATAATAGCTTAAACTCTGCCATTTCTTTTAATAAAGCTATTCCTGATTTTCCTTGCGGAAGGAATGTGAAATTGATTCTAAACAGTTCTTTAAAAGCTGGTGAAAAAGTAGAAATTAAGTTGCATGATTTGATTGATGTTTCAGGGAATACTCTTGTGGCTCCTATTATATTGAATATTTCTATTCCCGAACAGATTGAAACAGGTGATGTGCTATTTAATGAAGTGCTGTTTAATCCTCGGTCAGGAGGTGTTCCATATATTGAATTGATCAATGTTTCAGAAAAAGTGTTGCCTTTTAATCAGTTGTTTCTTTCTTACCAAAAAGAAGATGGAACTCGTTCTGAACCGATCTCTTTGAATAATACTTCTGAAAGTTTCATTCCACATACCGAAATCTTCTTTACAAATGAGATTGATAAGGTGTCATCTCAGTATAAATGTGATTCATCCAGAGGTATACAAATAGAAAATCTACCAGATTTGCCCAATAAAGAAGGAAAATTGTTTTTGATTTCAACAAAGGGAGATTTGCTCGATGAAATGACTTATTCTGAGTCTATACACACTACATTATTAACGGATAGAAGTGGTGTTGCTCTGGAAAAGAAAAGTCCGGAATTACTTTCTTCCGATTTATCAAACTGGATGTCCGCTTCTTTTTCTGCAGGATATGGAACTCCTGGTGCCCCGAATAAATGTATTATAAGTAACAATGATAAGACTGATGCTGAGTTTTGGCTAGAAAAGAAATCTTTTTCACCAGAAAGTAGTGAAAGCAATAAATTGCAGATTCGCTATCTGCTTTCTGAAGAGAGAGCTGTTGCTAATATTAAAATTTTTGAAGCCTCAGGTCGTGAGGTTTGTTCTTTAGGCAAAAATATAGAACTCTCAGCTGAAGGAATGATTGAATGGGACGGAAAACAAGAAGATAAAAGCACTTGCCGGGTAGGTTTATATATTGCGTACGTTGAGATGCATAGTTTAGCTGGCGCTATAAGAAAGTATAAACTTCCTTTCGCTGTGGTAAGATAAAGCGCATTGCTATTATCATCAGAAATAGGCCTGTGTGATTCTTTTTACTAACTCTTTTTTGTAATCTCCTCTTTTTTTTGTTTTTTTGTGCGAGGATTGTGAATTTAATAATATCTACCTTATGTATTTGTTTGACTTTAGCTTACAATTACCCATAACAGACCCCACCTGGATCTTCTTTTTAGTACTGGCAATAATCCTTTTTGCCCCAATATTACTGGATAGACTGCATATACCACATATTATCGGCATGATTTTGGCCGGAGTATTAATTGGAGGACACGGTTTTAATATTCTGGAACGAGATAGCAGTTTTGAGTTGTTTGGGAAAGTTGGCCTATATTATATTATGTTCCTTGCCGGTCTTGAAATGGACATGGCTGATTTTAAGAAAAACAAGAAAAAAGCATTTGTTTTTGGCTTAATAACTTTTACCATACCAACTGTATTGGGAATATTAAGCAATATGACAATATTGAATTATGGGATTGTTACTTCTATATTATTAGCTAGTATGTTTGCTTCACATACCTTGGTCTCATATCCAATTATCAGTCGTTATGGACTTAGCCGGCAAAAGAGCGTAAATATTACGGTTGGTGGAACTGCGATAACTGTAATTCTTGCATTATTTGTGTTGGTAATAATTGCCGGAATGTTTAAAAGTGAAGTAGATCAACTTTTTTGGTTCTTACTTATTGCTAAAATAGCTTTGGCTTGTTTTGTGATTATTTTCTTCTTCCCTCGCATAGGTAGATGGTTCTTCCGCCGGTATCAGGATAATGTAATGCAGTTCGTTTTTGTTCTTGCCATGCTTTTTCTCGGTGCTGGTATTATGGAATTAGCCGGATTGGAAGGAATTTTAGGAGCATTCTTGGTTGGATTGGTATTCAATCGCTTGATTCCTCATGTTTCTCCGCTAATGAATCATGTGGAATTTGTTGGTAATGCTCTCTTTATACCTTATTTCCTTATTGGAGTGGGTATGATTATTGATGTGAAAAGCTTCTTCCTGGAAGGCAAAGCATTTGAAGTGGCAATTGTTATGACTTTAGTTCCTTTAATAAGTAAGTGGATAGCAGCCTTTATTACTCAGAAAGTTTATAGAATGAACGCTAACGAGAGAAGAATTATATTCGGATTGAGTAGTGCAAAAGTGGCAGCATCACTAGCTGCAGTGTTGATTGGGCATGATATTATTATGAATAATGGAGAGCGTTTGCTAAATGATGATGTGTTGAATGGAACCATATTGATGATCTTAATAACTACTATTGTCAGTTCTTTTGTAACCGAACGTGCATCAAAGAAAATAGCGATCAATAATGAAGCACAGGAAAAAGTTGGAGAAACAAAAGGTGAAGAAAATATATTGATTCCAATATCTAATCCGGATAATATTGTAAATCTGGTGAATCTTGCTTTGATTATAAAAAGTCCAAAAAGAAAAGACGGGTTGGTTTCTCTAAATGTTGTAAATGACCATCATGGATCTACTGTAAAGCAGGTTCAAGGCGAGAAATATCTTGAGAAATCGGCAATGATATCTGCTGCCGCTGATGTAGAGATGCACACAGTAAGCCGATATGATTTAAATATAGCTGCAGGTATAATCCATACAATTAAAGAATATAATGTTTCTGATGTGGTGATAGGTCTTCACCGCAAGATAAACTTAGTGGATTCTTTCTGGGGCGGAACAGCAGAAAGCTTGCTGAAAGGTACTCATCGCCAGATTATGATCGCAAAATGTTTAATGCCTGTTAATACCCTTCGCCGGATTATAGTAGCTGTTCCTCAGAAGGCTGAATATGAAGCGGGATTTACTAAATGGGTAAATCAGTTGTGTCGAATGGGAGAACAGTTGGGGTGTAGAGTACATTTCTTTGCACATCCCGAGACATTAGATCGCCTAAAAGTTCTAATAAGTAAGAAGTTTAAAGGTTTGAGAAGTGAGTTTTCGGAACTGGTTGATTGGGATGATTTACTATTGTTAACCGGACAGGTTAACTTCGACCATCTACTAGTTATTATAAGTGCCCGTAAGGGTTCAATATCTTATGATACTTCATTTGAAAGATTGCCATCTCAACTCTCTAAATATTTTTCGAATAATAGTTTGTTGGTTGTTTATCCTGATCAGTATGGAGAACCTCAGGATAATGTTACATTCTCTGATCCTCGTGGACATAATGAGTCTTTGAATTATGATAAAATGGGGCAGTGGTTTTATAAATGGTTTAAGAAGAATTGATGGAAGAAAGAGAACAGCGAACACAGCTCTTGCTGGGCGAGGATAAAATGAATCGTTTACGCAATGCCCATGTATTGGTTGCTGGATTAGGTGGTGTTGGTGCTTATGCTGCAGAAATGATTTGTCGTGCGGGTGTGGGACAAATGACTATTGTTGATGCAGATATTATCCAACCGTCGAATATAAATCGTCAACTGCCAGCTTTAAATTCCACAATAGGGAAACTAAAAGCGGATGTTGTGGCTGCCAGATTGAAAGATATCAATCCCGACTTAAAGCTCACGGTATATCTCATATATCTTAAGGATGAAAATATACCTGAACTATTAGATTCTGCAAAGTTTGATTTTGTAGTGGATGCCATTGATACGATTAGTCCAAAGTGTTTTTTGATATTTAATTCAATGAAGCGTGGACTGAAAATAGTTTCCAGCATGGGAGCAGGAGCGAAAAGCGATATTACTAAAGTTTGTTTTGCCGATCTTTGGGATACTTATCATTGTGGGTTAAGTAAGGCTGTTAGGAAACGATTGCAGAAAATGGGAATGAAACGGAAACTGCCTGTTGTTTTCAGTACAGAACAAGCCGATTCCAATGCAATTCTCTTAACTGATACCGAGCAGAATAAAAAGTCTACAACTGGAACTGTAAGTTATATGCCAGCCGTTTTTGGGTGTTATCTGGCTGAATACGTAATAAAACGAATTTAAACAATGATAAAATTAGAAGGAATTACAAAAAGTTTTGGCGATTTGCAGGTCTTAAAAGGTATTGACCTTGAGATCTCCAAAGGAGAGGTAGTGAGTATTGTTGGACCAAGTGGGGCCGGAAAAACAACTCTGCTTCAGATTATGGGAACTTTGGATAAACCGGATGCGGGAACGATTAATATGAATGGTCAGGAGATAAACCGTATGAAAGATAGAGATCTTGCTGTTTTCCGTAATAAGCATATAGGATTTGTTTTTCAGTTTCATCAGTTGTTACCTGAGTTTACAGCTCTTGAAAATGTGATGATTCCCGCATTTATTGCAGGAACTTCTACTAAAGAAGCAACAAAAAGAGCAAAAGAAATATTAAACTTCATGGGACTGACAGAACGTTCATCTCACAAACCAAACGAACTTTCAGGAGGAGAAAAGCAACGTGTGGCTGTTGCCCGTGCCTTGATTAATCATCCTTCTGTAATTTTGGCAGATGAACCTTCCGGAAGTTTGGATTCACATAACAAAGACGAATTGCATCAACTGTTTTTTGATCTTCGCGATAAGTTTGAGCAGACATTTGTAATCGTTACTCATGACGAAGGACTTGCTAAGATTACTGACAGAACCATTCACATGATAGACGGACAGATTATTTAGAAACAGATATAAGGGGCTAACCGCTCGAAGTCTTTTGAACTGAATTCTTCATATAAAGATAAATCTCTAAGACTTTTTATAGCTCCTTTTTTCTTTCTATATTCTGTTATTACTTTTGCCTGATAAAAGTTGATATAAGGATGAACAGTCAAACGCTCAATGCTAAACTTGTTTATATTTAATCGATGGATTGGCTCTTTTCTTATAGTAAACCATTTATTTAGTTCGGGCGCAATATGAGATATTTCTTGCAGCTGACTTACCTTGTAGAAACCACCTAAAAGCTCCCGGTAAGCAATAATTCGTTTGGCAGTTCCAATCCCAATTCCAGGAATTTTTTTGAGTTCAGTTGTATCAGCTTCATCCAGACTGATAACTGTACCTTCGGGGTATTTATAAAATTTCAGTGTGTCGCGATCAGCTTTAGCAGAGAATTGCTGAAGTGAGTCTTTCCTCTTTAAAAAGTTCTCGCCAATATAAATGTATGGTGCGAGCAATTTGTACTGGTCGGGCGAAAGACCATAAACTTTTGCAAAAGATTCCGGAGTTCGAAACTTCCCACCCTTAGCTCTATAACGAAGAATGTTTCTTGCAATATAAGGTGGTAATCCTAAACGGGTAAATGTAACAGAATCGGCTGTATTAGGATCGAATGGAGCAAGAATTATTTCTTTTTTCCTATGTACGTAATAGTCATTGAAATCCCAGTCTTTCTCTCTTTGATGTACGGATGTGATAAATCTATTATATGCTTCTTCATCCATTTCACCGTTAATCTGTGCTGATGGATTAATATATGGAACCGACCAATAAACTAGTAATGCTACAAAAATTAAAATGAGAAGTGTATAGAATCCAATACGTTCTGTCTTTGTAAAGTAGAAAAAGTCTTTCCACATCTTGCGTTTTTCTTAGAGGGTTTTTAGTTAGATTTATTTTCCCGAATAATGAGAAATATAAAATGTTTTGTAATTTTGCATGTCTTCAAAATCAATTGAATATGATAAATCTTATTCGGAAATATCCATTTTCTATACTCATAGTGCTGACCGTAGTCTATCTGTCATTTTTTAAGCCGCCAAGCACTCCTCTAGATCAGATTTCTAATATTGATAAGGTAGTTCATGTCTGCATGTATTTTGGTATGTCTGGTGTATTTTGGCTTGAATACATGAGAAGCCATCGAGACCATTTTAAATTCATGCATATTTTTATAGGAGCTGTAATTTTTCCAATAGAATTTAGTGGTTGTATTGAACTCCTGCAAGAATACTGCACCTCATATAGAGGAGGCGATTGGCTGGACTTTACAGCTAATTCTGTTGGTGTTATTCTTGCAGGAGTTATTGCATATTTCTTTGTCAGACCGAGGTACTTTTTATAAAAAGTTTGGTCTGCTATAAGTATTCAACAATCTGTCCCATCTTCATGCTGTTCGATCCTTTGATAAGAATATAGCATCCTTTAGGTTTATCATCTTTGATAACTTTAACTACATCCGAAATGTTTGTAAAGCAGTCATAAGAGTGAGTTGTTTGTTCAAACTGATCTCCCACAAGAATAACCTTCCCGAACTCACAAGTGTCGATGAAATCGACTATTTTTTGGTGCTCTTCAATGCTTGTGTCTCCTAATTCTTTCATATCTCCAAGGATAACAATCTTGTGCTTAGCTTCCATTCTTTTGAAATTCTTCAAGGCCGCCATCATACTAGTAGGATTAGCATTGTAAGCATCAATAATAAGTTTGTTGTCCTCAGTCTCTTTTAATTGAGAGCGGTTGTTTTGAGGTGCATAGTTTGTTAATGCGTGATCAATCTTGGCAGGTTCAACTCCAAAGAAGCGTCCAATAGCCACTGCTGCCAATGCATTATCAAAATTATATTCACCGATTAACTTGGTTTGAATATGATGAATATTTCCATCTTTTCCCGCTTTCCAGTCAAAAGCAAGGTACGGAGAGCATGAAGTGACCTTTCCGTTCACATAAAGATTCTCTGTTGTTCCGTAATTGATGAGGTTTAATCCTTCTGCAATATCCATCAGGAAAGGATTCTCATTCTGAATAAATACGATTGAATTCTCTTTTTGTCGCAAGAAATCGTAAAGTTCTCCTTTTGTTTTAATTACGCCTTCAAAAGAACCGAATCCTTCCAAGTGAGCCTTGCCCACATTAGTAATAATACCATAATCTGGTTCAGCAATATCAACTAAAGCCTTTATCTCACCGGGGTGATTAGCTCCCATTTCAATAACAGCCAAATCATGATGACCGCGGAGCTTCAATAAAGTAATTGGCACTCCAATATGATTGTTCAGATTTCCCTGAGTATAAAGTACATTATGAACTTCGGAAAGTACGGCAGCTATCAGTTCTTTAGTTGTTGTTTTACCGTTGGTTCCGGTAATCCCAATAACTTTAGTTCCTAGTTTCTTACGGTGATAGTTGGCAAGTTGCTGAAGAGTTTTCAAACAATCGTCAACTAATATAATATGATTGTTTTCCGGATCAGCATATTCAGCTTCGTCCACAACTGCATAAGCACAGCCTTCTGTTAAAGCCTTTTTTGCAAAAGAATTACCATTAAAATTGTCGCCTTTCAGAGCGAAAAAAATAGAATCGTCAGGGCAGTTGCGACTATCGGTGGTCACAACAGGGTATTGCAGATAGATTTGGTAAAGAGCAGCTATTGTCATATCAATAATATTTGGAAATTTCTGTATGCAAAATTAGACAAAATATTGTTATATATAAGTGCGTGCAATAAAAAATACTTCATTTTACTTTTTCTTTGCTTATAAACTATTATATCCTTGAGGATGAACTAGTAATTTATTGACCAGCTTTTGGTTCAAACATGTACAAGATTGAACTCAAACATGTACAAGATTGGCGGCGAACATGTACATGATTGGCAAAAGACTTCTTGATTAAATGATTAGTTTATCAGGGAATGCTAGATAGTATAAACTTATTATTGTGGAAAAGATATAACGATTTAAAAAGAAGAATGAAAAATATTATGTATTTTTGCCATAAACAAATTGTAGTAAACAACAATGATTAGTCAGTCTTTTTCGAAATATATAAATGTGAATGGAAGACTTTTAGATCTTTCAACTCCGCAGGTGATGGGTGTTCTTAATGTAACTCCCGACTCTTTTTATTCAGGATGCCGTGCACAAACTGATGAGGCTATAGCCGAACGTGCCCGACAGATTTTGGAAGAAGGTGCTTCTATTATAGATATCGGAGCTTACTCATCGCGTCCCAATTGTGTAGATATATCTCCCGAGGAAGAATTGAGCAGGTTGCAATATGCATTGAAGATTTTGAATGAAGTTCATCCCGATGCAATTATTTCTGTCGATACATTTCGTGCAAGCGTGGCAGAAGTCTGCGTGAAAGAATATGGAGTTGCCATTATAAATGATATTTCAGGCGGTGAAATGGATAAAAATATGTTCGATACCGTTATTAATTTGCAGGTTCCATATATCATGCAACACATGCAAGGTACTCCTCAGAATATGCAGAATTCACCTCATTATGATAATTTGATGAGGGAGACTTTCCTTTATTTTTCTGAAAAGATACAGTCGCTGCATGATAGAGGACTGAATGATATTATTCTTGATCCCGGCTTTGGTTTTGGAAAAACGTTGGATCATAATTATGAATTGCTTAGTCATTTGGACGAATTTAAAATATTCGAACTCCCTATACTTGTTGGATTGTCCCGGAAATCGATGATTACCAAATTATTGGATGTTCCTACAACTGAGGCATTAAATGGAACGAGTGTTGCCAATACAATAGCGCTCATGAAAGGTGCAGACATTATTCGAGTTCACGATGTAAAGGAGGCCGTTCAAGCCGTTAAGATTGTTCAGAAATGTAGAAATCTATAAAGAATAGTAGCATGCCTATAGAATTTGGAGTAAAAGACTTTATTGATATACTGTTAGTAGCATTCTTGCTATATTACACGTATAAGCTGATGAAAGCGTCAGGTTCTATTAATGTGTTTATTGGTATACTTGTTTTTATTCTTATATGGCTTGTTGTATCGCAGATTCTGGAAATGCGTTTGCTGGGATCTATTTTTGATAAACTGGTAAGCGTGGGTGTGCTTGCTTTAATTGTTCTTTTCCAGGATGAAATCAGGCATTTTCTACTTACTCTCGGTTCCCATCAACGAACAAGTATCCTTGCAAGGTTCCTCTCTGGAAGCAAGAAAGAACAAATGGATAAAAGTGATATTGTTCCTATTGTTTTGGCATGCCTTAATATGAGTAAACAGCGAATTGGCGCATTAATTGTAGTAGAAAAAAATGTTCCTCTTTATGAAATTATTCGTACTGGCGAGGTTATCGATGCAAATGTAAACCAACGATTAATAGAAAACATTTTTTTCAAGAACAGTCCTTTGCATGATGGCGCAATGGTAATCAGCAAAAAACGTATAAAAGCTGCCGGTTGTATTCTGCCTGTATCTCATAATCTGGATATCCCCAAAGAATTGGGGCTTCGCCATCGTGCAGCTATGGGAATCTCACAGATAACGGATGCTCATGCTGTAATTGTCAGCGAGGAAACCGGCTTTATTTCGGTTGCATATCATGGACAATTCTATTTAAGACTTAGTGCAGAAGAGTTGGAGAGTATATTAACCAAAGAAGATTAGTTTAGCATCAGACTCATGTAGGGTTTCTGACGCTCGAATATCTGAAGCTCTTTTGGTAATAGCTCTGTTTTATATCCCATTAAACCTTGTGTGAGCTCCTGAATACTGAAAGAGTTGAAATCCTTATTTATTTCTGCTATCTCTAATTTGCCCGATTTTATCGAATAAAAAGCATTGTTTTTTTCAATAGACTCATCACTTATATTAAAGGAAACTTCAAGTTCAGGGTGATGAATCGCATAAATCTTAAGCAACTTTTCTGCATCAATAATTCGTGCCATTCCTAAAATATTTCCCATTTCATCGTTTGGAGGTATAATACAAGATATGTCTTTAACTTGAAATTGTTCTGCAGCATTAAATAGAAGTGTGTCTCTTACAGAATTGTCCTCAAAGAATAGCTCGGGTACATGAAGAGTATTATCTTTTACATAACAAAATAAAAGCCCTTTGATTTCTCCTTTTGACTTGGCTATTAGTAAATCTCCATTTCCGAGTTTCAGATCGTCCATGATAATTAGAAAATCATCATAAGAATGTTGTATGCAGTATGGACGTTTTTTCATCTTTTCATCGAAGAAAGAGTAAACTTCTTCTTCTAAGAAAGACTGTGAAGTATATTTAGATACAGTGAATTCAGAAGAAGGTTTTAATTCTTCAACTCTGAAGGTTTTATTTGAATATTCAAAAATAGGAGTATACCCCATTTTTGAATAATAACTAAAAAGCCAATCTTCTGCAGGAATGAGTGTTGTTAAAGGTACTTCACTATTTAGCATTCGGGCAAATGACTTCAAAAGGAGCCTTTTCATCGCTCCTTTTTCTCTGTGATCCGGGTGAGTGCAAGCTCCGGATATGTATCCGGTAGAGATTATCTCCCCGCAGAAAGTCATCGGATAAGGAAGGAGCTGCAAAGCCGAAATAATATTCCCATTTTCCTCAATAGCAAGATTTACCTCATCACTGTATCTTTTAGAAAAATACAGTTCAGTAAATGCTTCGTCATCTCCGAAACAAAGATTCCATAGCTTTTTGACTTCCTCTTTCATTGTATTTTTAGCCTTTTAATCGAGCTATATTCTTCTCTAAAAGGATGGTTGGCTGATAAGATAACTTAGCTTTTCTCAATCCTTCTATGCCTAAATCTTCTTCTCGGTTCAAGTAAACAAACTGTTCCGGTATGTGTTTGGCGAATTCTTGATTGATAACATTATATGCTCCTTCAATCTGCGTGTCAGCCTTCTCTACATGAACTCCGAATGTTTCATGATTAATAGGCATCCCAAAAGTGAATGCTGCAATTTTGCCGTTAACGTATAGTATACCTCCGGTTAAACCTAATTCGTCAAAGTGATTTAATGCATAAGTCAGAGATTTACGTTCATTGCCTAATCCATTTTGTTGTCCACAGTCGTTAGCCTTGCACCATTCTTCTTCCAACCGCAAACATTCACTTATACGATCAGCTGTAATAGGCACATATTCATAATCAGTATATGTTTTATAGAACTTATTTGCATGATTTCGTTTCGGCTGAAATTTTTTCCCTTTTAATTCGGCTAAGTCGGTGCGGAGATAAATGTAATCTACATAATCTCTGTTAGATGAAAAGTCGAACTTGCCAGGCATTAGTTTTTCTATTTCATCTTTCATGTTATTGCAAACGCCATACATCAAAAAAGATTTTTCCTCACTTGCGGCATCATCTATAATAGCCTCAAGAATCTTTTTTAAATCTCCTTCGCCAACCGGCATCATATAGGCTAGCTGGTTATTCATGTAGAATTTGAATAACAAGAATCCGTCAACTATGGCAAACTTTGTATCATACATAAATCGCCAACTACATAAGTTAGAGAATGAAAGATCGCAATTCTTTCTTTCGCTATTCATTGTAATAGAGGTAATAGCCTCTTTATCTTCTAGTGTTATATCTTTGAATTTTATCATATTATATCATTAACAAATTATTTGCCATTTTATAATAAGTCTAACAATCTCAATATAGTAGGAGTGAAAAGTGCTGTGAAAATGCCGTTTAAAGTAAGCCCTAAACTTGCATATGCACCATACTTGCCGCTTACGTCCATAGCTGTCGATGTGCCAACGGCATGGGCAGCGGTTCCCATTGAAAGCCCTTGTGCGATGGGACTTTCTATTTTTAAAAGAGTCAAAATCTGAAATCCGAATATAGCTCCGAATAATCCAACGCATACCACTACTGCTGCAGTTAATGATGGTATTCCCCCAACTGTTTTTGTCACTTCCATTGCAATTGGAGTTGTGACAGATTTGGCAGCAAGCGACAAAATGACTTCTTTACTGCCACCTAGTAACTTAGCAATCAAAACTACTGAGATCACTCCGATTATGCAGCCGGCTAGTTGCGAGAATAAAATAGGCCACAGTTGCTTTTTTATTTTTTCCAGTTGGAGATATAAAGGAACTCCAAGCGCTACAACTGCCGGCTTTAGCCAGAATTCAATAAATTGACCACCAAAATGGTATGTTTCGTAACTGATATTGCACAACCTTAAGAATAAAATTAATGCAGCAATTGTGAGTAATATGGGGTTGAGCAAAACCCAACCAGTCTTCTGCTGAATATATTTGGAAAAGAAATAGATTCCAAATGTTATTGCTAAAAGGAATAAGGGGTTTTCTAGATAATTCATTTTATTTTTCTCATTAATTGGTGAACCCATCCTGTGACTACAAGTACCAGAATAGTACTGATTATTGATGCAATGGCAATCGGCCAGAACTGAGCTGATATAATATCAAAGTAAAGCATTAAAGCAACCCCGGGGGGCACAAAAAAGAATCCTAAATTAGCAACCAGGAAATCAGACATTCCTTTTACCCATTTCAATTTTACCCAGCCTAATTTTAGAAAAAGTGTAAGTAACAACATCCCAATTATACTTGATGGGAGTTTTATCTCTGTGAGATAGACGGTTAATTCACCTAATGCCAGGCAACCAAACAAAATAAAGCACTGACGTATCATAATGTATCCTATTAAAAACTGATGCAAAATTAGGGATTAATTGCTCAAATAACGAAAAAAGTATCATAAATGATTAATATGACATATAATGTTTGTTGATATTCATTTCAAAAACTTTCAAATTTGTTATGATAAAAATTGGTGCGTTATTGTATTTACTTTAAATATTTGTTCCTGTTTCTAAAAATAGCTAATTATAAACACTAAATTCTTTTTGATTTTGATATTAATGGTTAAATTTGCCAAACTAGTGAAATCATTGTATGAGAAGCATCATTCAGTATATCGTTTTTATATTATTTATAGTTTGCATCCTCTCTTCCTGCCGTCCAGATCGGCAGTCGGATTATTATTTGGAGCATGCAGAATCTTTGTTGGAACAACACCCTGACAGCGCTTTAATTTTTCTGAACAAAATAACTCCCAAAGATTTATCTACTGGAGAATATGCACGTTATTGTCTACTCATGACTCAGGCGAGAGACAAAAATGGTTTGCCGTTGACATCAGATTCGTTGATAAGCATTGCCGTTGAATACTTTAATGATAAAAAAGATCTTGATACCAAAGCGAAAACTTATTTTTATGCAGGTAGGGTAAATCAGGACATGCAGAATGCAAAGCAAGCAATGGAATATTTTCTAAAAGCTGCAGATTTCTTAGAAGATAGTAAAGATTATAAATTAAAGTATTTGATTTATTATTATTTAGGGGACCTCTATTTTAATGAAAACCTGTATGATTCTGCATTAAAATCAAATCGACAAGCCTTTCAGTATTCTCAATTGCTGAATAATAAGGATTATATGACTTATGCGCTTAGAAGCATTGCTCTTGCATATTCAGGTAAAGGTGATTATAGTAATGCTTTAGTTTATTATTTTAAAGCATTGAAAATTTTGCCTAAATCTGATGTTGGTACTTTTTCTACTCTACTTAATGAGATGGGTGTCCAATATAACCATTTAAAAGATTATTCCCATGCTCTTCATGCCGTGAATAAAGCTATTAGTATAAATCAGGATAGTGCAAAATTGCTATATAATTATTATGTTATGGCTGAAATTTATTTCAATAAGCACCAATATGATTCAGCTTCTTATTATTATACTAAAACGACACATAGTTTAGATCTTTATACAAAGACAGATAGTTACAATAAACTGTCGAAGTTAGAAAGAAATCGTGGTGATATAAATAAGGCTTTGTTTTATAATGATATTTATTTAATTTTCAGAGATTCTATTGAACTGAAATTGCATGCTGACATGATTATCAAAATGCAGAATATTTACCAACATAAAAAGTCTGTTGAGAAAATACAATACCTTACTTTAGAGAAAAATCAGCAAAAGATGGTTCTATATTTAATTAGTGCTATTTCTTTAGGTATTTTGTCTTTGCTAGCTAGTATTCTTTTATTATACAGAAGTCGTAAAGAAAGGCAGACTCGTGAATTGGAACTTGTTGTTCAGAAAGAAAAAGAAGAGTCACAAATTGCAAAAACCAGATTGCAAGAGAGTGAGTTGATAAGTATACGAAAAGAAAAAGAGCTGCTGGAGAAAGAGATGGAACTTCGTACTGACTTTTTTAGCAGACTTAATAATCTTACTTTCCCATTTCTTTCTATTCAGGAAGGTAAAGAAGGATATATAAGATTAACACAAGAAGATTGGGATGCAATTGTTAAGAATACAGATGCAGCCTTCGATCACTTTTCCGTCCGTCTGGCTAAAACATTTCCTGAACTTAAAAGAGATGAAATTCTTTTCTGTTGCTTAATAAAAATGAAATTAGGTTTAAACACATTATCCTCCGTTTACAACTTAACAAAAGATGCTATCTCAAAAAGAAAAGAACGAATTAAGAAAAATAAAATGAGGATAGAAGACGGACGATCGTTAGATCAATTCCTAGCCGATTTTTAGTGTTCTCAATCTCTCTTTTCCTAATTTGTCCAATATTACAGTCTCAAATTATTGTTTAAATGGAGCTCAATTCTTTGTTTTATAGTAGTTTAACTTAAAGTCAAGATGTCCAACGTTTTTTTTGATTAATCAGCCTTTATTCCTTAATTTTGTATCAAGCAAATTTTGAAAACGAATTTAATATAACAAAAAAATAAGCATTATGAAAAAATCATTATTCATTGCACTCTGTTGCTCGTTCTTTTTAGTTTCTTCTTTGTATGCAGAAACTTATACAGCAGCATCAATAGCTTTACAAGCTGCCCGTGATAAAAGTGTAAGACCAACATCTGTTGGAGAAACTGTTATTCCTATAACTGCAACCATTGATGTAGATATGGTAACTCTAAGTTTTACTACAAATTTAGGAAACGCAACTGTTACTATTGAAAATTCTTTGGGGGAAGTAGTATATGAAAATACATTGAATGCTCAAGCTGGAACAATTCTTCCAATTTCTTTAGCTGGATCAGGATCTGATACATACTATATTGAGATTAATAGTGGTAGTAAGAAATGGTTTGGAGAATTTGATTTATAATAGAAATCAATTTAATCGATTGATTAATTAGATAGTTATTGACACTCAGTTTTAAGCGCTGACTTTTGTGAAAAAGTCAGCGGCTTTTATAAATATTAGTTTTAGTTTGGATATGAATATGACTAACATGCAATATAATATAAATAATATGTATAGTTGTTACAGCAATTTAGGGAATCATATATTCCGTAAGCCGGCTATGATTTGCATGGATACGGTTCATCTTGTTAATGAAGGGATGCGAAAAGAATCGATTATAATCAATGAAGTAAAACCTAATGCTACTTTATTTCAAGGGCATGATGTTAAAGTATATCCTCGTTCTGAGAATAATTCTTTGCTGATTGAAATAACCGGAATGTCAAAAAATATAAAGGCTACTGTTTATCTATTCTCTTTAGAAGGTGCTTTGTTGCAAATGAATCATGTTACCCAGTCAAAAACTTCTATTGATGTACTTTCTATGCCAAATGGCAAATATCTTATGAATATTCAATTAGGAAAGGATATTTTTACCTGGAAAATAACTAAGCAATAGTTATTTTATATAAAATAGGATTTAGGATGTATTTTAGATAATTTTTTTAAATTTGCGGATTGTTTATTATGAAATATGATAATGAAACATCCTATCCTGTTTTTCTGTTTTTTGTTACTACTGTTTAGTACGCTTTTCTCATGCCGTCCTAATCGCTCTTCCTATGACATATTGATGCGGGCTGAAACCCTTATTGATAAATGTCCTGATAGTACTTTAGTCTTATTACGCAAGGTTAATTCTGATGCTTTGGATAAGTCAGATAATGCGCGATATTGTCTGCTTATGACAAAAGCGCTTTTTAAAAATTCTATTCCGATTGTTTCGGATTCGCTTATCAGTATTGCATTAGATTATTATATTAGTAATGGAGACTCTACTAAAAAAGCAGAAACTTATTTTTATGTTGGACAAGTGAATGCTGATATGAAGAATTCAAAACTTGCAATGGAATTTTTTTTAAAAGCTGCAGATTTTGCTTCTTATAGTAAAGATTATAAATTGCTGTATCTTATTTATTATTATTTAGGTGATCTTTATATAAATGAGTCCTTGTATGATTCCGCCATAAAAATGCAGAAGAAGGCACTTTCTTTTTCAAAATTGTTAAATGATAATTCTTATGTGGTTTATGCATTAAGAAATCTAGCTATTTCATATTCTGGCCACGGTAAAAATGACAGCGCTTTAATAAACTATTATATGGCATTCAACTTTATTCCAAAGTTGGATTCAAGAGCTCAGATTGTTATTTTTAACGAGATAGGAGGAGTTTATAATAATTTAGGGAATTATAAACAGGCTATTAGAGTTGTAGATAAAGCATTGACTTTAAAGCCATCTTATGAAGAATCGCTTTATAGCTTTGTGGTTAAAGCGCATAGCTATTTGAAAATGGAGAAATATGATTCTGCTGTTTATTATTATAATGCAACACTTCATAGCCCTAATTTGTATACCCGTGCATCAAGTTACAATGGGCTAGCTGAAGCATATTATGCTAAGGGAGATTCTAAAAAGGCTTTTTTGCTAATGAATACTTTTAATAAGTATAGAGATACAATAGAAAATCAAACAAAGACAGCTGCTGTTGTTGAAGTTCAGAATATATATCAGCATGGTAAAGCAAAAGAGCAGATTCAAAGATTACTTTTGGAAAAGAAAGAGCAAACAATCGCTTTCTATAATTGGGGACTTTTATCCTTTATTCTATTGCTTCTATTGTCTGGTTCCTTTTTTATTTATAGAAGTAGGAATAAGAAAGAATTATTAGAAAAAAGCAGAATGTTGCTGGAGCAAGAAAATAAGTTGATTAAGATGAGAGAGAAAGAGTCGCAACTTCGGGAAGATTTTTTTAAGAAGCTTAATAAACTAAATAAAATACCTTCATTAGGACTGGTTAACACCAAAAATAAAGACTCGTTGTCAGATGATGTAGTAAGAATCTCTCTAACAGATCGTGACTGGGATGAGCTTATAAGAAATATTGATGTGGCTTATGATCATTTTACTGATCGATTAAAAAGAGAATATCCCAATTTAACACTTCAGGAAATTCATCTTTGCTGTTTGGTTAAAATTAAAGTTGCGCGTAATGACTTAGCAAATATTTTTTGTATTACCCCTCAGAGTGTAAAAACAACTAAGTACAGAATTAAAAAAGAAAAAATGGGAATCCTTGATAGAGATATAACTCTTGATCATTTTCTGGAAAAGTTCTAAATATTGCATTATTTGGCATTACGTAACTTCAATTGTTACCGTAAAAGCTATTGCTTAATTGTTAATGTGTTGATTAATAATAAATTGCGATTTTTATTTTGTTACCCTGTTTTTTGTTATTTTCTAATTTTATTCCCGAAATTTGTTTCGTAATTCAAAATATAGAACTCCCCGGGAATACTATAAATGAGCAATGGTTAGGGATTTTATAAAGTAGTGGTTGTTAAGCGAGCAATGAATTTCACTCTCCCGGGGTTCTATTTTTTTTAGATGTATAAATCTTTGATTGAATACTACTACTGCATTAATACTAATCAGAGATACCAAACTAAAACAGATCTTCGATTATTTTTTTAAAAGTCACTAGAGTTTAATTTATATCTTTGTACAAAAGAAATGTTTCTTCTGTACAAATGAATTAATTGTTCTGTACAAGAGAATGTATTCTTTTGTACAAGAATACTAAAAGATTATGCCGGTTAATTCAAAAAAAACAACAAGAAAAGGAACTTTATTACAGCTTTGATTAAAAGTTGGAGCTGTGAATTGGCGCTAGACTGCTAGATTAGCGCTAGACTTTCAAGAAGAAGTCTAGCGGTGTTATTTTGTTTATTTATAGGTAGTTATGTGGGTGGTGCTAGATTGCTAGACTTTTAGAGAAAAAAAGTTTTTTGAGGAGACTTATTTTTAAAATAACTAGGATTCTTTAAAGCTAGTTTTATGTTTAGAGAACTTATGTAACTCTCGCATTATAATTGAAATTGAGTCTCTTCTTATCTGTTTTTTAGTTTATTTATTGTGCTGAAATGCAGATTAAATTTGTATTTTTGTTTATAGAATAAAACTTAACTCGAATACAATGGATATTGATGGAAAAATAAAAAAAGAATTTATTCGTTTTCAACGAAATGAAATAACTGAGAGCCTTGTTTATTCCCGTCTGGCTTCTATTGAAAAAGATAGTTCAAACAAGGAAATTCTTTTGAATATTGCTGCAGATGAGGTTGCTCACGGAAAAGTCTTTCAGAAATATACAAAAGAAAGTCCAATCCCTAACAGATGGAAGATATTCAAATATTATTGGTTAGCTCGTCTATTTGGATTGACTTTTGCTTTAAAATTGATGGAGTCTAGCGAATCAAATGCTCACAAAAACTATGACCGATATGCAAGTTTCCCCGAATTACTTCGCCTCGGTCGTGAGGAAGAAGAGCACGAGAAGAAACTTATTGGTCTGATTAATGAAGAACGATTGGAATATATGGGTTCGGTGGTACTAGGATTAAATGATGCCTTGGTAGAGTTTACCGGTGCTTTAGCCGGATTTACACTTGCTTTAAGTGATTCCAAGCTTATAGCCTTAACCGGAAGTATTACCGGTATTGCTGCTGCTCTTTCTATGGCTTCATCCGAATATCTTTCTACAAAATCAGAAGATAGCAATGACAAGCATCCTGTTAAGGCAGCCATCTATACAGGTTTTGCTTATGTTGTTACAGTAGTTGCTTTGGTTCTACCTTTTATAATATGTTCCAATGTTTTAGTTGCACTTGGAATTATGCTTGTTGCTGCGTTAATGATAATTGCGATATTTAATTATTATTATTCTGTAGCCAAAAGTGAAAGCTTTAAAAAGCGATTTATGGAAATGGCATTATTGAGTTTTGGGGTTGCTTCAATTAGTTTCTTTATTGGATATTTATTGAAAAAGTTTACAGGTATTGAAGTTTAATCAACTTAAATTCCTTTTTTATTCTTTTTAATGTTAAAGTATGCAACTTTAATGCCTTGATTGATTAATTTATATCCTATTTTGTAATGTTGATATTGCAATTATGTGTAATTTTGCAGAGTGAAAGTCAATTACTTCGATATCAGAACATATAAACATATTATTCAATCATGGATTTAATTAATGAAATTATTACGCGGGCGAAAGCTGATCGTCAGCGTATTGTTCTTCCGGAAGGAACAGAAGAACGCACTTTGAAAGCTGCTGATCAGGTTTTGGCTGATGGAGTTGCAGACATTATTCTTATTGGTAACCCAGAAGAAATTAATGGTCTGGCTGCTCAATGGGGTCTTAAGAACATTGACAAAGCAACAATTATTGATCCTGCAAATCATTCAAAGAAAGAGCAATACGCAGAATTGCTTTGCGAACTTCGTAAGAAGAAAGGAATGACAATCGAAGAGGCACGTAAATTGGTTCTTGATCCATTGTATTTGGGATGCCTTATTATTAAGAATGGTGATGCAGACGGACAGTTAGCTGGAGCTCAGAATACAACTGGTAACGTGCTTCGTCCTGCTTTGCAGATTATTAAGACAGCTCCTGGTATCAGTGTAGTTTCTGGTGGCATGTTGTTGATTACTAAAGCTAAAGAATACGGTAAAGATGGTCTTTTGGTGATTGCCGACGTTGCTGTTTTACCAAATCCAACAGCTGAAGAACTTGCACAAATTGCAGTTGCTACAGGTAGAACTGCTCGTGTGCTTGCAAACGTAGAACCAAAAGTTGCTATGTTGAGCTTCTCAACTAAAGGAAGTGCAAAACACGAAATGGTTGATAAAGTTGCTGAAGCTACTCGTCTTGCAAAAGAATTAGATCCAGAAATGCAAATAGATGGTGAACTTCAGGCCGATGCTGCTTTAGTACCTTCTATAGGTAGTAGCAAAGCTCCGGGAAGTGCAATTGCCGGACAAGCAAATACATTAGTTTTCCCATCTCTTGAAGTTGGAAACATTGCTTATAAACTTGTTCAACGTTTAGGTGGTGCAGAAGCTGTAGGTCCAGTTCTTCAGGGTATGGCTGCTCCGGTAAATGACCTTTCTCGCGGTTGCTCAGTTCAGGATATTTATAGAATGATTGCAATTACAGCTATTCAAGCTATTGGAGCAAAGAAAAAATAAAAGAATTCAGTTATGGCAGAAATGATAAAAGAACCAATTGAGAGCTATGGATTAAGTTCCAAAGATCGTAAGAAAACGTTGTTTTCAAAGATTGGTATTGTAGGATGTGGAAAAGAAGGCTCTAAAATAGCTACTATAGCTGCTACCGCAGGTATTGAAGTTGTATTCCTGGAAGTAAGCGATGATAAGATTCAAAAGGCATTTGACAGAATTGCCGGCGAACTTGATATGCGTATTGCTACTTGGGGACTTACTCAGTCTGAAAAGAAATCTATTCTTGGACGTGTTAAGAGCTCATTGACTTTTGATGCGTTCAAAGGTTGCGATTTCGTGATCGAAGCCGTACGCTATGATGAAAATGGCGAAAGAAGCCTTAATCACCGTAAGGAGATCTTTAAAAATCTGGAAGCAGTACTAAGTGAAGATGCTATTATAGCATCGAATGCTTCTTCTGTGGTTATCACAGAATTGGCCTCTGAACTTGAACATAAAGAGCGTTGTGTATGTTTACATTTTGTTATGATGCAACCACAGAGCCGTGTTATGGAAATAGTTCGCGGACTTTATACTTCGGATGATTGTTATAATAAGGTATGCCAGTTTGCAAAACTGATTAGCTATGATTATGTAACAGTTGAAGAATCTGCAGGATTGGTTTGCAACCGTTTATTCTTCATGTTGTTGAATGAAGCTTGCGCTATTCTTCAGGAAGGTTTAACAACTCCTATTGAGATTGATTCAATCATTAAGTTTGGTTTGGGACAAAGACAAGGTGTATTTTGCATGGCCGACCAAATGGGGATTGAGAAAATAGTTCCTCAGATGGAAGATCTTTACAAAGAATTTGGTTCTTTGAAATATAAGCCATCTCCATTATTGCTTCGATTAAATCGTGCTAAACGTTGGGGAGTAAGTACAGGCATGGGTTTCTATGCTTACGACCAAGAAGGGAACCGTGTAATTAGTGAGAACGAGTAAAAGTAAAAACTATGAAGATATTAGTACTCAACTGCGGTAGTTCATCCATCAAGTATAAGTTGTTCAATATGGACACTAAAGAAGTGATGGCGCAGGGTGGAATAGAAAAAATTGGATTAAAAGGTTCCTTCCTTAAGCTTACCCTTCCTAGTGGAGATAAGGTTATGTTAGAAGGAGAAATATTGGAACATACAGCAGGTATTGAATATATTCTCGGCGTTTTAGTCAGTGAAAAATATGGTTGTATCAAGTCTTTGGATGAGATCAATGCCGTGGGTCACAGAGTTGTGCATGGAGGTGAAAAATTTAATAAATCAGTTTTAATTACTGATCAGGTTATTGAAAAGATTGTAGAGTGTATAGATATTGCTCCACTTCACAATCCGCCTAACTTGAAAGGTATCCGTGCTGTTTCGGATTTAATGCCAAATGCACCTCAGATTGCTGTCTTTGATACAGCTTTCCACCAGACCATGCCCGATTATGCTTATATGTATGGTATTCCTTATCAGCTTTATAAGAAATATGGTATCCGTCGTTATGGTTTCCATGGAACTAGTCACCGTTATGTTTCAAAACGTGTATGCGACTTCCTTGGTATTTCTCAGGAAGGACAACGTATCATTACTTGTCACATAGGTAACGGTGGATCTGTAGCTGCTATTAAAGATGGTAAATCTATGGATACTTCAATGGGATTTACTCCTGTAGAAGGTTTATTGATGGGAACTCGTGCCGGAGATATTGATGCCGGAGTTGTTTCTTATATCATGGATAAAGAGATGATTGGTACTTCTTCTATTTCAACCTTACTGAACAAACATAGTGGTGTTTTAGGAGTATCAGGAATTTCCAGCGATATGCGCGAACTAGAGGCTGCTTATGAAGCAGGTAATGAACGTGCAATTCTTGCTGAAGAGATGTATTTTTACCGCATTAAGAAGTACATTGGTGCTTATGCAGCTGCTTTGGGTGGTGTTGACATCATTGTATTTACAGGTGGTGTTGGTGAAAACCAGGCATCATGTCGTTCAGGCGCTTGCCGTGGACTTGAATTTATGGGAATTTCTTTGAATGAAGAATTAAACAACAAAGTTCGTGGTGAAGAAGTGATTATCAGCAAGCCCGATTCAAAAGTGAAGGTTCTTATAATTCCTACTGATGAAGAATTTATGATTGCTTCAGATACGATGGAAATATTGAAAGGCGAATAGTAAGAAGTGCTCTATATATAAAAGAAAAGAGGTATAGTCTTTAATGAACTATACCTCTTTTTCTATGAAAGATAATTCTTTATTATTTTAAATCCTTAACCTCCCAGCCAAGAGCACTTGCTCCCAGAACTGCTGCATCAGAATCTTTAAGTTCTGAAACAAGAAGTTTAGTCTTTCCTTTAAATATATTCAAAACATTATCATTAAGAGCTTTTTCAACAGGTTTCATGATGTAATCACCGGATTTAGCGAGTCCACCAAATAAAACGATAGCTTCAGGGCTTGAGAAAGCAACAAAATCAGATAATGCTTCACCTAATAGGTGGCCAGTAAATTCGAAAATTTCCTGAGCTAACTTATCACCTTTCTCTGCAGCATCAAATACATCTTTAGATGAAATTTCTTCAGCAGGAATATTACGTAATAAACTCTGGTCTGAACGAGCAATTAAAAACTCACGAGCTGTACGGGCTACACCTGTTGCAGAACAATAAGTTTCCAAACATCCTTTACGTCCGCAACCACACATTCTACCATTTTCACGGCGAATGATAGTGTGTCCAAGTTCACCGGCAAAGCCATCATGTCCATAAACCATCTGTCCGTTAATAACAATTCCGCTACCAACTCCGGTTCCAAGGGTAATCATGATAAAATCTTTCATTCCGCGAGCTGCACCATAAGTCATTTCGCCAATAGCAGCAGCATTAGCATCGTTTGTTAAAGCAGTAGGAATACCAATTTTTTGTTCAAACAATTCTGCCAAATGAATAACACCTTTCCAAGGAAGATTAGGAGCAAACTCAATAGTTCCACTATAATAGTTTCCGTTTGGAGCTCCAACTCCGATACCTTTTATTTTTTCAACTCCACCTTCTGATTCAATAAGAGGAAGCAGTTTTGCACAAACAGCATCAACGTAATCTTCAACTTTATCAAAGGCCTGAGTCTTTACAGAATCGCTGCACAAGATAGTACCACGTGCATCAACAATACCAAAAACGGAATTAGTTCCACCTATATCAATGCCTACAACGTAGGGCTTTTCCATACCTGAGATCATTATTTTTTTGTTTAAAGGGTTAATAACTAATCTACAAATTACGCAAAGTTGATTGATTTTACAAAATCTTTTTTTAATTTTCTTTTGTTGAACTGCAACTTTTAATACTACTCTTGCGTCTAATACAAAAAACGTTGATTAAACATCTTAAAAATGATACATTTAGAAGACATTAACAAGACTTATTACAACGGAGCTCCTCTTCACGTTCTTAAAGGTATAAATCTGGATATAGAGCGTGGGGAGTTTGTTTCCATTATGGGAGCTTCTGGTTCCGGTAAATCAACCCTGCTTAATATTCTCGGTATTTTGGATAATTATGATACGGGGGATTATTATCTCAATGATGTTCTGATGAAAAAACTGAGTGAAACCCGTGCTGCCGAGTATCGTAACCGGATGATTGGCTTTATTTTTCAGTCTTTTAATCTGATTTCTTTTAAAAATGCAATGGAAAATGTTGCATTGCCACTTTTTTATCAGAATGTTAGTCGTAAGAAAAGAAATATTCTTGCAATGGAATATCTGGATAAACTGGGCTTGAAAGATTGGGCACATCATATGCCTAATGAACTATCTGGTGGTCAGAAGCAGCGTGTGGCTATAGCACGTGCATTAATATCTCAACCACAGATTATTTTGGCCGACGAGCCGACTGGTGCTTTGGATAGTAAAACATCTGATGAGGTAATGCAGATATTAAAAGACGTAAATGATCTTGGAATGACGCTTGTAGTGGTTACTCACGAATCGGGTGTAGCAAATAGAACGAATAAGATTATCCATATAAAAGATGGTCTTATTGAGTCTGTAGAAGATAATTCAAATCATAATCTGTCTCCATTTGGTAATGGGAAAATGATGAAGTAAACCATGAGAATAGGACTTGATATATGGCAGGAAATATTAAGCACAATTAAGCAGAATAAGCTGCGAACCGTGCTTACCGGATTCTCCGTTTCATGGGGAATCTTTATGCTGATTGTTTTGTTAGGATGGGGAAATGGTATAATACATGCTTTTGAAGAATCATCTTCGGATATGGCTAAGAATTCCATTAGGATATTTCCGGGATGGACTAATAAAACTTACGATGGTCTTGAATCTGGTAGAAGGATCAGTTTTAATAATAAGGACATAAATATCACTAAAAATAAATTCAGTGATAATGTTATTACTGCAGGCGCTACAGTTAAAAAAGAAGGCGTTAATCTTTCTTATAAAGATCAGTATGTATCCTTAGATCTAACCGGAGTGCATCCTTCTTATACAGAAATTGAACCTTGTAAACTTGATCAGAACGGTGGCCGTTTTATTAATGACATGGACATAGAACAAAGCAGAAAGGTTATTGTGATTCATTATAAAACAAGGGATGTTCTTTTTCGTAAAGAAAGTGCTATAGGTAAGTTTGTAAATGCAGATGGAGTAATTTATCGGGTTGTGGGAGTGTACAGAGATAAAGGGAATCAAGACTCTCGGGCGGCATATATTCCTTTTACTGCTGCACAGACAATATATAATAAAGCGGATACATTAAATAATATCATATTTACTACTCGTGGACTGAATACTGAAAAAGCGAATAAGGATTTTGAACTAGAATACCGTAAAGCACTTGGAGCTTCGCATCGTTTCGATCCTACAGATATGAATGCAATGTATATCTGGAATCGTTTTACCCAATACTTACAGCAGATGACTGCAAAGAATATTCTGACAACGGCTGTTTGGATAATTGGTATATTTACTTTGCTTAGTGGTATTGTTGGTGTAAGTAATATCATGCTTATAACGGTAAAAGAACGTACTCGGGAAATTGGAATAAGAAAGGCGTTAGGTGCTTCTCCGGCATCGGTATTATGGCTCATTATTCTTGAAAGTATATTAATAACAACCATATTCGGATATATTGGGATGGTAGCAGGAATTGGAGTTACAGAGTATATGAATGCTGTTGAAGGAGCAAAAACCTTTGGCATGGGAGATATGCAAATGACTGTGTACAAAGATCCTACTGTAGATCTTAGTGTAGCAATAAAAGCTACATTAACTTTGATTATTGCCGGAACTTTTGCGGGATTCTTCCCGGCGCGTAAAGCTGTTAAGATAAGACCAATTGAAGCATTAAGAGCAGAATAATTATGAGTATAATAGATATAGATCGCTGGGAGGAAATCCTGATAACCATTACCCGAAACAAAACTCGTAGTGTATTAACTGCTTTCGGTATATTTTGGGGAATTTTTATGTTGGTGGCTCTTATTGGCGGAGGAAATGGATTACAGCAAATGATGAGCAGAAACTTTGCCGGATTTGCTACAAACTCCTGCTTTATAATTAGTCAGCAAACTAGTGAACCCTACAAAGGTTTCCGTAAAGGACGTAGGTGGGACTTGGAAAACCATGATGTGGAAGTGCTCAAGACTCGTATTCATGAGATAGAAGATATTTCTCCGTGTCTTTTCAAATGGGGATCTGCCGTAGTACGTGGAGATAAAAAAGGAACATTTACAGCTAGAGGGACACGTCCGGATTATGATAAAATAGAAAAACAGACGATGATGTATGGGCGTTTCATAAACGATGTTGATATGAGCGAACAACGTAAAATTTGTACCATCGGAAAACGTATTTATGAAACTCTTTTCAAGAAAGGAGAAAATCCTTGTGGAGAATATATTCGTGTGGATGGAATCTATTATCAGGTTGTGGGTGTTTGTTCCGGAGTTAGTAATATTAATATTGGTGGTTCCAGTGAGGAAATGATAAATATTCCGTTTACTACTATGCAGCAAGCTTATAATTACGGAAAGACAGTTCACATTATTTGTTTGACTGCTAAGCATGGAACTGCCGTAAGTGCTTTGGAACCTAAAATTCAGGAACTGATAAAATATAACCACTTAATTTCACCTTCCGATCCTCAGGCTGTAATGGTGCTGAATATGGAAGAGATGTTTAAGATGATAGATAGCTTATTTACCGGTATTCGTACACTTGTATGGCTTGTTGGACTTGGAACATTATTGGCCGGAGCTATTGGAGTAAGTAACATTATGATGGTTACAGTTCGTGAAAGAACAGTTGAAATAGGTATTCGTCGTGCTATTGGTGCACGTCCGCAGGATATTATGAGGCAGATACTTTCAGAAAGTATGGTGTTGACTAGTATAGCCGGATTAACGGGAATATCCTTTGCAGTGCTTATTCTTCAGGTTGCCGAGGTTGGTGTTACCGCCAGTGGCACTGAAGCTCACTTCCAGGTTTCTTTCTGGACTGCTATTGGTATGGCATTGTTGCTACTCTCTTTGGGTATAATGGCGGGTATGGCACCGGCTTACAGGGCAATGTCTATAAAACCTGTAGATGCAATGCGTGATGAATAATAAAATGATAATAACAATACAAATAATACGTATATGAAAAAGTACTTAAGAATCTTTATGATAGTAGTTATAGCTGCTATATTTATTGCCACTTTCGCTTTCCTTTATGTTAAATCTCAACCAAAGGAAATTGTTTATGAAGTAATAACTCCAAAGGTAGCAGATATTGAAAAAAGTACCGTGGCTACAGGTAAAGTAGAGCCTCGCGACGAAATTCTTATTAAACCTCAAATCTCAGGTATTGTTGAAGAAGTTTATAAAGAAGCCGGCGAAATGATTAAGAAAGGCGAAGTGATTGCTAAGGTAAAAGTTATCCCGGAATTGGGACAATTGAACTCTGCAGAAAGCCGTGTTCGTGTTGCAGATATTAACTATAAACAATCTTTGCAGGAATTCGACCGCCAGAAAAAGTTATATAAGGACAAGCTTATAAGTAAAGAAGAGTTCGAAAAAAGCGAAGTTTCTATGAAAACGGCTAAAGAAGAACTCTCTTCTTCAAAAGATAATCTTGATATTGTGAAAGAAGGTATTACTAAAAATTCTGCAACTTACAGTAACACGATGATACGCTCTACAATTGATGGATTGATTCTTGATGTTCCAATCAAGAAAGGTAACTCAGTTATTATGAGTAATACATTTAACGACGGAACAACAATAGCTACTGTTGCTAATATGAAAGATCTTATATTCAAAGGAAAGATTGACGAAACAGAAGTGGGACGTATTAGTGAAGGTATGCCTATTAAGTTAACAATCGGAGCATTGCAGAATCTGAAGTTTGATGCTAAGCTTGAATATATATCTCCGAAAGGTGTTACTGAAAACGGTGCTAATCTGTTTGAAATTAAAGCAGCGATTAATGCTCCATCAAATGTGAATATACGTTCGGGTTATAGCGCGAATGCAGAGATAGTTCTTGAAAAAGTATCAAAGGTATTATCTGTTCCCGAAAGTACTGTTGAGTTCTCTGGCGATTCAACTTTTGTATATGTTCTGAAAACAGAGAAGCCGAAACAAACATTTGAAAGACGTCAGATAAAACTAGGCGTTAGCGATGGTATAAAAATAGAGATAAAGAGTGGAATTACAGCTAAGGATAAAGTACGTGGTGCAGTTATTGAGGATAAGAAGCCTGATGCTGAAGAAAACAAAAAGTAAGTCTATGAAAAAGTATATAATTCTAATTGCTGTATTGCTTGTTTCAGGAGGCAGCTTTGCTCAACAAAGCTGGTCGCTTAAGGATTGTGTGGAATATGCATTGAAGCATAATATCCAGATTCAGAAGCAGGAGATTGCAAACGAGCAGCAGAAGGTTGCCCTTAATACAGCTAAAAACCAGAGACTTCCTAATTTAAACGGAAGCGCTTCCCAGTCTTTTAGTTTTGGCCGTGCAGCTTCTCCTGTCGATAATTCTTATGTAAACAACAACAGTAGCAATAGTAGTTTTGGCATAAGTACAAGTATTCCTATTTTCACCGGTTTTCAGATACCCAATAATATTGAATTAAGTAAACTCAATCTGAAAGCGGCTACTGAGGACTTGAATAAAGCAAAGGAAGATATTAGTGTAAATGTAACTTCTGCTTTCCTTCAGGTATTATTTAATGAAGAGTTATGTAAAGTGGCTAAGGAACAGATTAATCTGAGTAAGGAACAGTTAGACCGAATGACACGTTTGGAAGAAGTTGGTAAAGCATCTACAGCTCAGGTTTATGAGGCAAAAGCAACTTTGGCTCAGGATGAGCTTGCTTCTGTTCAGGCTGAAAATAATCGTAAACTGGCAATTCTCGATCTTACACAACTGCTGGAACTTTCTTCGCCAGAGGGATTCTCTATTGTTTCGCCCGATATCGAACCTGATTTTCAGGCATTGAGTACTCCTGAGGAAATTTATTCATTGGCAATGGTAAATAAACCGGCTGTGCTGGCAGAGCAATATCGTTTGGAAGGAATGGACAAAAGTATAAAAATAGCCAAGGGCGCTTATTATCCGACTCTTTCTCTGAATGGAGGATTAAGCACTGGATATTATACCATGTCTGGTATTACGGGGCGAAATTTTGGTCAGCAGTTAAGTGACAACTTTAATAAATATTTCGGCTTTTCACTTAACATTCCAATTTTTGACAGGCATGACACACGCAATAAGGTTAAAACTGCCCGTTTAAATTACAGTACTCAGGCTCTTCAGGTGGAAGAATCAAAGAAAAGCCTTTATAAAGAGATTCAGCAGGCGTATTATAGTGCTGTAGCTGCATTGGCTAAATTTAATTCTGGAAAGACTGCTGTTGAGGCTAGTGAGGCTTCTTTTAAATTGATGCGTGAGAAGTACGAAAACGGAAAAGCAACTTCTGTAGAATTTAGTCAGGTGAAGGTTAATTTAATGAAGGCTTCATCAGATCAGATACAGGCAAAGTATGATTATCTATTCCGTGCAAAAATATTGGATTTTTATAAAGGACTTTCGCTTACTCAGTAAATAGATTTGCTATCTTTGTTGCCCTCTTATAATTGAGGGAAAGATAGTTATGAAAAGAAAAGTATTATTATTCCTGGGAATATGCTGTGGGCTTTCAATATGTTTGTCTGCATATTCTCAGACTGAAATTAAGTCATTTACAACTGATTTGTCACCAACTTTGAACGGGCAAGAGGTGGTATTTACCTTTCCGCTCACGGTTACTAAAACATATTATACTAGCACATCGGGAAATATTACTCTTTCTCCCGATGTGCTTTATTCTCCTACCGAGGTAGCCCTTCCGGGTGCAGATGCAAATAATATTGCTGCCTTGAATGAACAGAATAAACTCATTCTCAATAAATCCTCTTTTACTTATACCGATAGCAACAATACGTTACGAACAGGAAGTAAAGTAACCAGATTGCAAGGTACTTTGTATTATAGCAATGGGACTTATTCAATATCACCTACTGTACAACCCGTGTTTTCAGGAAACGAACGAACTTCTTCTCCCGGCAATGTTGGCGTTTGCAATTTAAAAGTTGCAAGTTTTAATGTGGAATATTATATTGCCAACAAAGATTTATGGAATAATGAGTTTGGGGCTGCTAACCAGGAAGAGTTTACACGACAACGGGCGAAGATTCTGGCTGCCCTCAAAGGATTGGATGCCGACATTTATGCTCTTTGCGAAGTGGGGCAGGGAAATATCTCTGTAACCAATTTAGTGGATGGCTTAAATGAAGTTTCTTCATCAAACAACTACGCTTATGTGGCTGATAACAACTATTCTGAAAGTACATATACCAAGAATGTTTTTATTTATAATAAGACAAAGGTGACTCCTTACCTGTCAATCAAACTGTTTGGAAGCGGAGGTTATCAGTTACGACAGGTTGCGCAGGCTTTTGATCTAAATAGTAATGGGGAACGTTTGATTATTGCTGTGAATCATTTGAAAGCAAAATCTGGTACTCCTACGGGGAATGATGTTGATAGTGGCGATGGACAGGGAAGTTTCAATTATACTCGCGTTAAGCAGGCGCAGAATGTTGCAAATACATTGAATACGCTTACAAGCTATTATGAAGATCCCGATGTACTGGTGGTGGGAGATATGAATGCCTACTCCATGGAAGACCCTATAAAAGTATATACCAATAATGGACTCGTTAATCAGCTGAAGCGTTATTCTCCATCAGATTACAGTTATGTATATAACGGAGCAGTGGGATACCTTGATCATTCACTGGCTACCGCCACTCTTAGTCAGCAAGTAACCGGAGCACGCCCATGGCACATTAATGCCGACGAACCCAGTTATTTTGATTATAACTATAGTACCTATTATTCAGCCGATCCTTACCGTTGTTCCGACCATGATCCTATACTAACCGGAGTTAGTCTGGGTACTTATAGTACAGGTATCAAGGATTCTGAGGTTGATAACACTGAAAAACTTCAGATATTTGGCGATCCTTCTCAAGGATACGTAACGCTTTATGCAGCCCAAATAGATAGGGTAGAGTTGCTCACTGTAAGTGGTCAGCTTGTATTCTCGTCTGTAAATCCTAATCTCGGTCAATATTTCTTGCTTCCTACCGTATCATTGCAGAAAGGATTCTATCTGGTTCGGGCTTTCAACGGCAAGAAAGCTCTTGTCTCTAAACTGTTAATCCAATAGCCCGCCTTTGTTAAGGTAATCTCCTGTTAGATATTTATAAAAAGGACTACACTAAATATAATTAAGGTCTACTCTTTGCATGGTAAAGGTGTAGACCTTTTCTTTATAATAGGTAGTCTATTTCTTAAAAGTCCCGCCTGCTATTTGCTAAACTCTCAGCATCTTTTGATTTAGTTCCGGTTTATCCTTTAACTGAGTCTCTATTTCTTTTAAAAAAATGAACAAGTTACAATAGAAATATCTACTTTTGCACCGCAAAAGCAAACTATACAAATGAATTGTATTTAGTATGGGACATAAAACAAAAATAGTGATTCTGTCTTCACTAGCCTTGATTGTTGCGGCACTTATAGCTGTATATATCGGTAGAGACGCTCTTTTGAATTACTATGCAAAAGGAAAATTTGACAAATTAGAAAAGAAATACGGACTAGACATCAGTTACGCCCGCCTTCACATGCCTGGAATCAGTGAAATAGAGATCGAAAAGTTCTCTGTGGTTCCTAATGAAAGAGATACACTCTTAACACTCCATTCGGCAAAGATAGACCTTAGTCTTTGGAAAATGCTTACTTTAAATGCGGAGGTAAAAAGAGTAATAACAGATAAACTTCACATCAGCTTTATAAAGAAAGACTCTATCTCCAATTACGATTTCCTTTTTAAGAAAGATAAAAAGAATGAAACGAAGGAAGATAAAAGGGACTATGCTCGTAAAGTTTCTGATATATTAGATATGTCTTTCGGTATGTTGCCCGAAAATGGTGATATGAGGGATTTGGTTATGAGTTATCGGCGTGACAGCGACTATACAGAAGTGCAGATTCCTACGCTTCATATCTCCGACAATCGTTTTGTAACCGAGATTATAGTAAAAGCAGATAATGCCGAACACCACTGGATGAGTAGGGGACGCCTCAATAATAACGAAAAAACCGTTGAGGCCGAGCTTTATTCAAAGAGAAGGGGGAAAGTGTTACTCCCTTATCTGAATAAATATTATGGTGCCCAAGTGGCGTTTGATACATTGGCTTATCGGTTAACAGAAACAGAACTTAGAGGAGGCGAGATAGCTTTATCCGGTAAAGCCGAAGTCTGCGGATTACAGCTTTATCATGCAGGTCTTTCTCCTGAGGTCGTAAATTTGGATAGAGGAAGTTTCAATTATAAAATCAATGTCGGAAAAGATTTTTTTGAGTTAGATAGTGCTACGGTTATCCAGTTTAATAAATTACAATTCCATCCCTATATAAAGGCTCAGAAGAAAGAGAAATGGCATTTAACGATGTCTGTTGATAAACCTCCGTTTGATGCCGACGATCTTTTTTCATCTTTGCCTAAAGGATTGTTCAGTAGTGTGGAAGGAATAAGAACAAGTGGAAAGCTCTCTTACCACTTCTTGTTGGATATTGATTTCAATAATCTGAATGCGCTGAAACTGGAATCAGATCTAAAGAGTCACGGCTTTAGTATACTTGGTTACGGAAAAGAAAACCTGGCCAAAATGAACGGCTCTTTTCTCTATACCGCTTACGAAAACGGAGCACCTGTCCGTACTTTCATAGTCGGTCCCGAGAATCCGGGCTTCTGTCCGCTCGATAGTATTTCACCACTTCTTCAGACAGCCGTTATGCAATCTGAAGACGGATCCTTCTTTGCTCATCGGGGATTCCGCCTGGATGCAATGAGAAATGCACTTATTTACGATCTAAAACGTAAGAAGTTTGCCCGTGGTGGTAGTACTATTTCCATGCAGCTGGTTAAGAATGTATTTCTGAACAGGAATAAAAATCTTCTTAGAAAGCTCGAAGAGGCCATGATTGTGTGGCTTATTGAAAATAAAGGTATAACCTCAAAGCACCGGATGTATGAGGTTTACCTCAATATAGCAGAGTGGGGACCGCTTATTTATGGAGCGCGTGAGGCATCTCACTTCTATTTTGATAAAGAACCGTCACAACTTACTCCCGAAGAGGCTATTTTTATGGCATCCATTATACCAAAGCCGAAGCATTTTCGCAGTTCTTTTGATGAGAATATGCAGCTTAAACCTTGGCTGGGAAGTTACTTCCGACTAATAGCCAATCGCTTGAGCCGAAAAGGACTGATTACAGAGGAAGAAGCTGCCAATATACTTCCGGTGGTTAAACTCACTGGTGCATCAGTTAATAACTTTCCTGCACCTGTAGATTCTGTCACGGTGATTCTACCTCCCGAAGAAGTGAATAACGAATAAAAGGCAACCCAAATACAACCACAAGATTCTGTTCAGTCCTGCCCAAGGAAACTAATAACAAAAGGCAACCACTTCTCAGTGACTGCCTTTTATGAAGAAAATGTTTAGTTAAACTATTTATTGAAACTATTATCTTGTTCTATCGGTGCTTCTGGAGGAACCTGATGAACGGCTTTCGCTGTTACTACCAGAGCTTCTTTCCGGAGAAGAACTTCTTACACTGATACTGCTGCTACTATTACTGCTACTGCTGGAGCCTCTGGAAACGCTGCTGCTTCTCTCAGAAGGAGTGACAGTTGGGCGGCTATAAGATGAACTTCTGTCTGAGTTATCAGAAGAACGTGTTACAGAACCTCTGGAAACGCTACTACTTCTGTCAGATGGAGTGATAGTTGGTCGGCTGTAAGATGAACTTCTGTCTGAGTTATCAGAAGAGCGAGTTACAGAACCTCTGGAAATACTACTGCTTCTGTCAGAAGGGGTGATAGTTGGTTGACTGTAAGATGAACTTCTATCTGAGTTGCTTGAAGAAGAACGGCTATAAGATGAACTTCTGTCACTGTTACCTGATGAACGAACTTCGTTGCTACTGTTATTGTTGCCTGATTCCCGGCTACTATTATTGCTTCTGTCAGAAGAACCGTATGAACTTCGGCTGGATTCTGATGAACTGCTACCTGAATTATAGCCTTCGTTTCTAGGAGGTCTTACAGTGTTTCTGTCTCTGTTACTATTATTATCTCTGTTTCTGTTTACATCGCTACCGGAGTTATCTTTATTTCTGTCAGAAGAAGGGATTTCAATCACTCTATTGTTGTTTCTGCCAGAAGGTCTTATATCGCCTGATGGAGTTCTGCTTCTGGATGAACCAGAGCTGCGATCGGTATTGTAAAGATCGTCATTAAATGTTCTTGATGAAGATTTTCTGCTTCTGTCCTCAAATGATCTGTTTCTGGAATTATCTCTGCCAAAATCGGAACGGCGGTCGTTAATGAATACATTTCTTTCTTTAACCCGGAAATCGCCTCTATAAACATTGTGGTGATATCTGTCTGAGTAAAAGCTGTGATTATTAAAGTGCTTGCGGAAGTGGCCACCACTATAGTCCCAGTAGTGATAAGGCTTTCCGAAGTAGAATAAATACGGATTAGTATATGTCAGATATATACTGAGTCTCCATGAATTTCCTTCAGAGATAATCGGACTGTAGAAATATTCTGTATTAAGGAATTGTTCGTATTGCCAGTCTTCTAGAACCCAGCGAAGGTCATCATTACGGATATCAAGAGATTCATAATATTTGTCCAAAGCCCAGTCATATCCAAAGACTACATCATCCATGATATAACGGACGTTATAGATGAAATCATAATTGATTTCATAAGTATCATTGTATTGATCCGTTGAAAGATCCAATTCATAAGCCATTTTATCTGTCAGGAAGCGAGTCTCTTGTCGAACCTTATTCAAACTCATAGCAGCCATACTCATGGTACTCATGGAAACCATACCGATGGCAATTAAGGTAAATATAATCTTTTTCATAACTCAACAGTTTTATGGTTCTTTTAATGCAACAAAAATAGGGCGAGGAAACTCCTCGCCCTAATGATATTCCCGATATGTATTTAGGGATTTCCCTATTTGCTTTTTTAGTCTTTAGCTAAGCGGATTCCGTTGGCTTCAATGACAATTAATCTCTTTTTGTACAGATCTCCAACAGCCTTCTTGAATGTCTTTTTACTCACCTGGAAAGCATCATATATTTCCTCAGCCGGACTCTTGTCATTCAGCTGAATACTTCCACCGTTTTCTTTGATATAAGATAGTAATTTATCAGAGAAATCATCAATCTTTTCAAATCCTGGTTTCTGAAGCATGAGATCTATTTTACCATCTTCCCTCACTTGCTTTACGAAAGCTTTAAGTTGCATTCCGGTTTGTAAATGCTGGAAAATCTCACTGTCATATAGTAAGCCACTGAACTTATTTTCTACAATGGCCTTAAAGCCAAGATCCGTTTTTTGCCAGATAAGAATGGAGACTTCATCATTAGGCTGATAAGCAGGTAGTTCTTTCGACAGATATTTATCTACTTTTGCCGAAGCAACAATCCGATAGCTATCCTCGTCAATATGTGCATGAATTACATATTTCTTGCCTACCAGCATTTTCATTTTCTGCTCCCGGAAAGGAACAAAAAGATCCTTCATTAATCCCCAGTTAAGGAAAGCTCCGAATTGGTTTACCCAGGAAACTTCCAGGCAAGCAAATTCTCCTACCTGAACCAAAGGAGTTAAAGTGGTAGCTATTAGTCGTTCTTCATTATCCAAATAAAGAAAAACATTGAGGAAATCGCCAATATTACACTCTTCCGGTACGTAACGGGTAGGAAGTAAGATTTCTCCTTCTTCTTCACCATCGAGGTAAACACCAAAATCGACTGTTTTTACGACCTCAAGTACGTTAAATTTCCCAAGTTCTATACTCATTTATATGGAATTTGTTATTTTAATCCGAAAAGACTTACAATTAAGTAAATAATTCCACCTAGAACTGCACTAACAGGAATTGTTAGTACCCATGCCCATAAAAGGTTTATGGTAACTCCCCAACGCACTGCAGATAATCTTTTAACAGCTCCTACACCCATGATAGAACCTGTGATGGTATGTGTTGTACTTACTGGAATTTTTAGGATCTCAGTAATAAACAGAGTCATAGCACCTGCAGTTTCAGCACAAACACCTTCTAAAGCAGTAACTTTAGTGATTTTGCTTCCCATTGTTTTTACAATGCGCCATCCTCCAACCATTGTTCCTAAACCGATTGCGGCGAAACAAGATAATGGAATCCAATCAGGCATTGTATCTACAGATCCTTTTTGGTAGTATGCAATCATAGCTGTAGCAATGATACCCATAACTTTCTGAGAATCGTTCATACCGTGTCCCAAACTAAATAAGCCGGAAGAAAACAACTGCAATTTTCTGAATGAGTTTTCAGCTGTACGTGCATTTACATTTTTGAATATCCATAAAACCAATATGGTAAAAACTGAAGAGATAACCATACCGATAACAGGAGCCAGCACAATAAATGAAGCAATTTTTACGATAGTAGCTGTGTGAATGGCTTGAAATCCAGCTCCACTGATAGCAGCACCTGCAAATCCTCCGATCAAGGTGTGGGAAGAGGAAGAAGGAATACCTAACCACCATGTTAGCAGATTCCATGAAATAGCAGCTATAAGTCCTGAAAGGATAATAGGCAGAGTTATATATTCTTCCAATACCGTTTTTGCAACTGTATTGGCAATACCAAATTCGCCGATAAGATATCTGGCAACAAAGAATGCGATAAAATTAAAAACTGCTGCCCATATAACTGCCTGAACAGGAGTTAAAACTCTGGTGGTAACTATTGTTGCAATAGAATTGGCTGCATCATGAAAACCATTGATGAAGTCAAAAATTAGTCCTAATGCAATAACAATAATAAGTAATGTCATATGAATTGTATTTTATCAGGCGTATTTTACAAGAATAGTAGTGATAACCTTTCCTGTACTATTGATCTTATTTACAGCTTTTTCAAGTTCCTGAATTATCTCTTTTAGTTTTATAAGTTCTACAGCGCTATAATTGTCATTTGTAGCTCCCTTGAAAAGGCTCATAATAGCTTCTTCATATACAACGTCTGCTTCTTCTTCTAATCTTTTGATTTCTTTGCAGTGAGCACGAAGACGAAGATCTGTCTTTTTAATGTTTGATAATTCATTAGCAGCATTCAGAATTTCGTTGCTACCTTTTTTGATAATGTCAACCAAAGTAATAGTGTGTTGAGGGAAACTTGTTGGTTGATAAAGTAGTACTTTCTGAGCACAACGGTTAATTGTGTCAATAACATCATCCATAACATCTGCAAGGGCATGAACATCTTCCCTGTCAAATGGAGTAATGAATGTGTTGTTTAATTCATGGATAATGCTCCCGGTAACTTTGTCACCTTTAACTTCTTCAGCTTTAATGAGTTTACACAGTTCATTTCTGTGCTCTGCATTTTCGCAAGAAAAAAGTTCCTGGAGATAGGTTGAAGACTGGGAGAGGACACTAGCTGTTTCTTCCAACATGGGGAAAAACTTAACATCTTTTGGAGCAAACATGCTCAATAAAGTATTAATTTTCATTGGTAGTCTATATTATTTCGAGTGCAAATATAGAATATTCAAATTATTCATGCAATAGTATTTAACTATTTATATTCAAAATAAATGCAGCAGAAAAAACATGTAAAACAAATGTTATCATATTTATTATCTGGATGTCCTATCAGAATATGTCTCTAAAAAATGTGTATAACTAAAATAGTAAAGATATTGAATTTTATAAATAATGCTTAAATAATACTTATGAAACGGCTCTGTTTCCGTAATTTCTCTTTTGAGAATGGAAAGGCTTATTTATTACATTGAAAATGATGCTATATAGAAGACTATTTTATTATTTGGAGGAGTAAAAAAAAGACAGCTTTGAAAAAGTTCTATAAACTATAAATAGAAAGAATTTCAAAGCTGTCTTTTCTTTTTTTTCAATTGTAAGATTTGCTCTATTTTGCAAATGCGTGGCGGAATCCTTTTGTTTTATCCCAGTTTCCACGGGTAAAATCTGGTATTGAAACTGGTGCAGATCCATTTTCAATTGAAATGGCTGTTAATGGCGCTAAACTACACCATTCGGCCAGGTCATAAACGTCCATGTCTAAAGGTAATCCGTTTTGTAAACAGTAGATTAAGCGGTAGTCCATAATAAAGTCCATTCCGCCGTGTCCTCCCACTTTCTTGGCTGTTTCTTCTAATTCCACCTGGATAGGGTGCTTGTATTTTTTCATTAATGCATCTTTTACTTCTGTTGGAACAAAAGAATGTGAGTTTAAATCTTCATGATTAGGTGTAATAGATGAATCAACTTGTGAACTCTGTAGAGCGTATCCTTCAACTGGATATTTCTGTGCAAAACCTTTTGTACCCGTACATTGGTACATACGACTATAAGGACGTGGAGAAGCAACATCGTGTTGAATGTGAATGGTCTTTCCTTTTTCTGTGCGAATCATCGTCATAGTGTGCTGTCCATTCTTAAATCCGGTAGGATCTTCTTTTCTCACATTTTTTATATAATTAGGAATACTTACAGGATCACTGTCCATTGATACCAGATAATTCATTTTATCACCACGGTGAATATCTAGCAGCTGGCAAGCCGGGCCCATACCATGGGTTGCATAAACGTCACCACGATGTTCTTTGTTATACTTTAATCGCCAGTCTCCTTCATACGATGGCCAAAATTCTTCCAGATTGTGAATATATGATCCTTCTGTATAAAGAATATCCCCGAAAACACCCTTCTGAGCCATGTTAAGAGTAGTCAGTTCAAAGAAATCGTATACGCAATTTTCCAGTTGCATACAGTGTTTTTGAGTTCTTTCTGCCGTATTAATTACATCCCAGATCTCTTTAAGAGTCATTGCTGCAGGAACTTCACAAGCCACATGTTTACCATGTTCCATAGCATAAATCATCATTTCCGCATGATGTTTCCAATCGGTTGCAATGTAAATAAGATCTATATCCTTTCTATCGCACATTTTTTTCCATGCATCTTCGCTGCCGCTGTAGCTTGTAGCTTCTGGTAATCCTGCTTTCTTTAAAATCTGCTGACATTTTTCTACTCTGTCTGCATAAAGATCGCATAATCCTTTAATTTCTACTCCTTTTAAATAAGTAAAACGCGAAACAGCTCCGGGCCCACGCATCCCTAGACCAATGAATCCAACACGAACCACGTCCATTTTAGGAGTAACTAAGCCTAAAACATCTTTTTGTCCGGTTGGGCGGACTGGAACAGGCGTAGTTATCATTTTTACTTTCGCTTCAGTCTTCCTGACTTTAGCTCTTTGTGCATTTAATGGCAATGTAAAATTGCACATCAGAGAAAATAAGAATAGTGAGTAAACTAGCTTTTTCATAATAATATATTAGTTGTTTGTAATCATCTAAATTCATTTCTGACTATTGAACCTTGCATTATTGAATGCGGTAAATCGATAATCAGGCTTCTTTGTGAGTATAAACTTCTTTTTTTATAGATTAAGGTAAAGAAATTCCTACTAACTATATTCTTTTGTTACTTATACTTTATAAATTAAAGAGCAAAAGTTTAGGTAACAAAAATAAAAACATAATTTATAATGGCCAAATAAAATAAATAATTAATTTAATTAGAAAGAATAAAATAAAAGTAATTAAAATAATTAAATTAATTAATGGATGAAATTGAAATGTCTAATATCACATTGCTCTTGCTAAATAGACCTGGTGAATCTGAGAGTGAACGATTATACCAATGACCGAACTGGGATGTATATATGTAAAATGAAGATTAAAGTGGAGATCTACTTAACTAGTCTAATGCGTAGTGGTGTGAGAGGCCCGAAAACAAAAGTAGGAAGAAAACATATTCGCTTTCTTCCTACTCGACATTTTATTCAATTAAAAAACTATTTTTTCCAAAGTCTGGCTCCAATTCTAATCACAGGAGATAAGTCTACATTAGGAATATTGTATTTTGTTCCGTTGAAATCAAGCTGTTTGTCGCTTCTCAGATAAACATGCATTGCCGGCTGAATATATAAATAACGACCGATGAAGAACTGATATCCTATACCTGCTCCTAAATCGGTACTATGCAGATTCTGTTTCAGACCAGTACTTTTTTGTTCAATTTCGAAAGTATGCAGTTCGGCGTATGTGTAAATCTCCAGATTCTTCCACACATTGTATCCTAAAAATAAGCCAGGGGAAGTTTTGTAGTATCTTTTAAATTCTGACGATGAATTATTAATTCCGGCAGTTTCGGCGTTATAACTTCCTCCGTTAATAACACTAGCTCTGACACGAAATTTTTTGTAGCGGTAACCAACTCCAATATGAAATCCCCCTGTAATAAACATCGGAAACAAGCTCTCAACTTCAAAAGCCTGGCTTACATCATAACTTCTTTGTTTTGGTTCTTTACAACACCCAATTCGTAAAGTTTGGCGTTCATAATTTGCATCATAACTCTTTTGTTTTGTTTCGGTAGGTTCTTGCTCCGCAGTAGTTTGAGCAAAGATTTGTGAGGCAACAAATAATAAACATGCCAGTAATAAAGTAATTCTTTTCATAATCTTGATATTTGCTAATTTTATTTTCTGATGCAAATATCAGGAGATATAACAGAATCATAACTCCGCATTTGTTACCAAATCATTATTACTCAAAAAGAATTTCTTATACGGCTGAGCGATTTGGGAGCAATTCCCAGATAATTAGCTATGTGATATAAAGGCAACCTTTGGAAAATCTCCGGATAGTTTTTTAGTAGCTTTTCATAACGCTCTTTTGCAGGAAGTATCTGCAAGTCAATGCTAAGCTGAACCAGCTTTACAAATGCCTGCTCCATGAGAATCCTCCCGAACCGCTCAAGTTTAGGCATTCTTTTATATAGATATTCCAGATCTTTGCTCTTAATAACCAATACTTCAGAATCTTCAATGGCTTTGATATAGAGATGAGACGGAGAATTGTTTAACCGGCTATGGTTATTAGTAATCCATTCTCCTTCAACGGCAAAGTCTGTGGTCTTTTCATCCGCATTATCCATTATTTTATAATAGATAAATAAACCATCGTTTATAAAGGCTATCGAGTCGCACACGTTTCCTTCTTTAAGGAAAAACTCATTTTTCTTTATATGCCTGATCTCAATATAATTATTTAGCAAAGACCATTCTTCGTCATTGAGCTCAATGACAGAACTTATAAACATCCTTATTTTATCAGTCTCTTTCAAATTCCGAAATAAATTATTACTAATAATAACAAAAGTACTCATTTTAAGTGAGCCAGATATAAATACCTGGTTTTTAATTTCTATACAGAGTAAATTATAGATGCCAAAACGAAATTGCTTCTAAATATGTCTGAATGCACTATCTTTTACGTCAGATTCCCACTATTTGAATAATTATTCCCAATGGTTAATCTGTTAATGAACTATTTTTGCGGTAATCTTAGTAATATGGGTAGCTCTTTAGTCTTTACCCGGAGTTATTCATAAGCAAGACGTTTAATCAAATTATATATAGTGTTATGAAGAAAATATTTGTATTTGCAATTTTAATATCCAGTTTGTTAACTGCGTTTAGTCAGGAAGTGCCTACAAGCAGCCAGGTTGGAGCATTAAAACTACCAGATACAATTGCTCAAATTGTAGCTCCTTTCGAAATGCCCAAGTTGGTAAAACCTGAATTTCCTGATCGAACAATTAATATAGAAAATGTAGGAGCTCAACAAAATAAGCTTTGCACAAATATCATTCAGAAAGCAATAAATAAATTGAGTAGTAAAGGTGGGGGCACAGTTGTTGTCCCTGCCGGCCAATGGCTTACCGGACGTATCATTCTAAAGAGTAATGTAAACCTGCATCTGGATAAGGATGCCGAACTTCACTTTAGTGGTGATATAAAAGACTGCTTACCGGTTGTGTTTACAAGAAATGAAGGTATAGAGCTATATTCGTTAGGAGCATTTATTTATGCCAACGGAGCTACAAATATTGCTTTAACCGGACAAGGAAAATTAGTAGGCCCTTCACGTGATTGTGAGATTTTTAAGAAACAAATGGAAGGTGTGGTAATCGAGAAATACATATCAACTCCGGTTGAGAAGCGAATTTTCGATGGAAAGGATGGAAAGCCGGTATTTCTTCCAATGTTCTTTGCTCCGATGAACTGTAAAAACGTTTTTGTTGAAGGAGTAACCTTTGAGAAAACACTTTTCTGGAATGTGGTACCACAGTATTGCGAGAATGTAATTATACGTGGCATTACAGTAAACAGTGTAGGTATATTCAGAAGTGACGGTATAGATATAGACTCTTCAATGAATATTCTGGTAGAATATTGCACGCTTGATTGCGGCGATGATTGTTTTACACTGAAGTCCGGCCGTTGTGAAGATGGATTGCGGGTTAATAAACCATCCGAGAATATTATAATTCGTTATTGCCTGGCTAAACGGGGAGGTGGATCAGTAACTTGCGGAAGTGAAACTGCTGGAATGATCAGGAATATGTATGTACACGACTGCGTGTTTGATGGTACCAAGAATGGGATTCTTTTTAAAACACGACGCAACCGTGGTGGAGGAGGAGAGAATCTTTACTATGAACGTATTCGTTTGAATATACCGGGCCCGGCAATTAAATGGGATATGCTTGGCTCAAGAGAGTATGTTGGAGAACTGGCCGATCGTTTGCCTGTTCGTAGTATAACTCCATTGACTCCATCATACAAGAATATTTTTATGAAGGATATTGTAATAGAGAACTGCGATAAATTTATTCGTGCAATAGGTATACCTGAAACAAAGATTTCTAACGTGGTGATTGAAAACTGCAATGTTTCCTCAAAAGCACTTGTCGAAATCTCAGATGTTGACGGATTTGTAGTAAAGAATACTCAGATTAAAACAAAAAATAGTGCAATGAATATTGCAGGTGCTAATAATATTACTTGGGATAACGTAAAGATTACAACTAAAGATTAGTTGAAGACTAATCGTTGTATTTTAAAAATAGCCGGTGCATATGATCTGACCCCAGAAGATAAACAATAACTTTTTGGGTTCATTTCAGTATACGCTCGGCTATTTTTATTATAAAGTAAGATATTCTCTATTGAGCCCTTTTTAACTTAACAGTAAAGTGTCTCATTAATTCTGCTTCCCATTCAATCTCCATTCCTTTGGTGATTGATTCCCTGCGGTCGAAAACATTCTTAAGAGCCACTGCTACTACATCCATGTGATTATTTGTATAAACACGTCGTGGAATAGCCAGTCGTAGTAAGTCAAGTCCGTTGAATCGGTTTTCCCGGGTTGCCGGATCTCTGTCTGCCAGGATATAACCAATTTCGCAACCACGGATACCTGCTTCCAGGTAAAGTTCCACAGCTAATGTCTGAGCAGGAAATTGCTCCTTCGGAACATGAGTCAGTACTTTGAGGGCATCTACAAAAATTGCATGTCCGCCAGCCGGACGTTGATAAGGAATACCATATTCATCAAGCTTCTTACCCAGATATTCCACTTGTTTAATGCGAGTTTCCAGATTCTCAAATTCAGTATTCTCATCAAGCCCTACAGCCAAAGCATTCATGTCTCGTCCGTTCATCCCACCGTAAGTAATGTATCCTTCAAAGATTATATTCTTAACCTTGGCAGCATCATACCATTCCTGCACGTTCGTGGCAATAAAACCACCCATATTAACAATGGCATCCTTCTTGGCACTCATAGTCATTCCATCGGCATAAGAAAACATCTCTAGGCAAATTTCCTTAATACTCTTTCCGGCATATCCCTCTTCGCGGGTTTTGATGAAATAAGCATTCTCGGCAAAACGAGCAGAGTCGATAATCACTTTCTTGCCATATTTATCAGCCAAAGCTTTTGTTTCCCGAAGATTCTGCATAGAAACCGGCTGACCACCAGAAGTGTTGTTTGTACAAGTCATAATGATAAACGGCACCCTGTCGCCATCCTTCTTAAGAACAGCCTCCAGTTTGTTGATATCTACATTCCCTTTGAAAGGTATTTCCAGCTGAGTATCTTTTGCTTCATCGATTGTACAATCAACTGCAAAAGCTTTTCTCATTTCAATATGTCCCTTGGTGGTATCAAAATGTGAGTTTCCGGGACAAACATCTCCCTCTTTTATCAGGCAGGAGAATAAAACATTCTCTGCAGCTCTTCCCTGATGCGTGGGCAGCACATATTCAAATCCTGTAATTCGGGTAATGGTATCTTTCATTTTGAAAAAAGAAGATGCTCCTGCATAACTTTCATCGCCCAGCATCATTGCCGACCATTGTCTGTCGCTCATCGCTCCGGTGCCGGAATCTGTGAGCAAATCAATATATACTTGGTCAGCGTTAAGTTGAAAAACATTATAGTAAGCCTCCTTCATCCATTGTTCGCGTTCTTCGCGGGTACTTTTTCTGATAGGTTCAATCATTTTAATCTTCCATGATTCTGCAAATGGTAATTCCATAAATGTATTTTTTGTGTTTTAGAAAAGAAAATAGCAACTCAAGCCAGTTATCATTAATAGTTATGATAACCGGCAATTCAATTTTTAAAATAAAGCATTAAAGAGTTGGGATAAAGTGATCTCTATCCTTTACATTCAGGAATACTAATTGGTAGATGAAGCTAAAAGAATCTTTCGAATCCATAGGTCTTAATTAGTTCTGTTTCGGGTATAAAAATATACTATTTATTGCTATTTCGCAATAAGTAAAGTACAAAATAAACTGGTTTGAAACCTCTTTATAATATAAAAGGATATTACCCTATAATAGAAACAATAAAAAGACTGATATTGATCTTATTCTTCTGCTTTTTTATAAATGTCTTGTATTACTAATCCAGCCAGCGTAAATCCAAATATTGCAGTAGTATGTGCTAAAGTACCGTTTATCTGTGCTTTCATACTACACCATTCATGATTGACTAAACCTGGATCTCCCGGCCCTTTTTCAGCTTTGGGACAAAGACAATTGGCTGTACCACATGCAGAGTTGCCTCCTTTGTTTTCCAGCAATTCTTCACTATAAACACATTGAAACTTTTTCGAGAGCTTTTCTCCTTTTTTTATTTTGCGGCGAAGAGCAGCACCAAGAGGACAACCGGCTACTTTCCAAAATTCGGCAACTTTTATTTTCAGGGGATCCATTTTCAGTGCAGCACCCATTGATGAAAAGAACGTAGCATCTGTTTTTGTTGCCGTACGAATTAAGTCGACTTTATTTTCCAGGCTATCTATTGCATCTATAATGTAATCATAGCTTTCCAATTGATAAGAGTCGGATGTTTCTGCACTATAAATCTGCTGCAATGCATTTATCTCTGCAGTAGGATTAATTTCCAGAAGGCGCGATTTCAGAGCTTCAACTTTAACTTGCCCCACCGTTTTAGTTGTAGCCATTAGCTGGCGATTGATGTTCGTTACGCAAATACGGTCGGAATCAACAATCGTTAAATTTTTAATTCCCGATCTTACAAGACTCTCTGCACACCAACTACCTACACCGCCAACACCAAAAATGATAACACGAGCGCCGGCAATTCTGTCCATAATATCATTACCCAGCAATAGCTCAGTTCTTTTGAAAATACCTCTTTCTAATCCCATCTGTTCACATTCAATAAATTGGAGTGCAAAAGTACAATAAATATTCAAGGTTTAATAAGGTGAAATGCTAACATTATAAAAATGTAGCTATCTGACTATTTATTCCAAAAGAACCATTTTCTTATAATTAATTGTATATTTGCGCTTATCAATCAATTTTTAAGATAATGGAACAAAGCATTGAAATACAACGGTGTGGATGGTGTGGCACAGATCCTTTATATGTGCAGTATCATGATGAAGAGTGGGGACGTGAAGTTACTGACGACCATAAGATGTTTGAGTTTCTTGTTCTGGAAAGCTCTCAGGCAGGATTAAGCTGGAGTACTATCCTGAAAAAGCGCGAAAACTATCGTAAAGCGTTTGCCGATTTTGATGTGCAGAAAGTTGCTCAGTTTACAACGGAAGACGTTGACCGATTGATGCAGGATTCCGGCATTATCCGTAATAAACTGAAGATAACATCTACCATATCCAATGCCCGCTATTTTATTGAAGTTCAAAAAGAGTTTGGTAGTTTTTGTAGCTATCTAAAGAACTTCTTGCCAGAAGGAAAGCCGATTATGAACCATTGGACTTCTTTAGATCAGATTCCTGCCTCCACTGAATTATCAGATGTTATCAGCAAGGATATGAAAAAGCGTGGATTCAAATTCTTTGGAACAACAATTTGCTATGCGCATTTACAAGCTGTAGGATATGTAAATGATCATTTAGAAGATTGTCATTACAAAATCAAAGACTAATCTTCTGCCGTTAGAATTATAGATACATTATTTAGAATATGCAATATCTTACGAAACTATCATTTATAAAAAACAGACTATTCTCTTTACTATCAATGCTATTAAGCATTATTTCGCTGATTGCTGTAATAAAGATTAATAGAGATATTTCTGCCCGGTATTTAGCATTAGATGGGAAGACTCAACTTTTGCTGGGGCTAACCGAATTTGTAGGCTTCTATTTTAAATTTTATATTGTAATAGCCGTCAGCTTGGCTGCTATGGGGTTGGCTATTATTGCATTAAGGAAGGAAGAAGAGAAAAGGTACCGTTTAATTGCTTTTCTCCTGGGGATACTTTCGGTTATTGTTGTAATTCTGAATATTGGTAGATTTATGATATAGAACTCAAATTATTATTATGAGAAGTAGCGCTATAATATATCCTTCATTCTCACTAACTCCATATATTAAATACTATTGGATATTAAAGACAGATGAAATAGACCCAATTAAGATTCAGACTATTCCATCTGGCTGTATACACCTTGTATTCCATCGAGGAAATAATCTGAGCTTTGATTCCAAAGGATCTCAACCGAAAAATTTTATTCGCGGACAATTATCAACGGCAGGAACCTTGATTTCTCAGGGTGATATTGATATGATTGCAGTTGTTTTTCAGCCATTAGGAATGATTCCATTCTTTACATCTCCAATGAACGAACTATATAACCGGTATATAGATGTAGAAGACCTGGAAGATGCAGGATTGAATAACCTGAAAAACTTTATTTCCGGAGAAGCACAGACTTCTGTATGCATTCAGCAGATTGAATCTTTTTTGCTAAAGCGACTATCAGCTCTTGATTATAATTACAAAAGAATATTCAGTTCCATTCAGCTGATTGTGAACGAACCTGAAGTTGATGTAGAATCTCTTGCCCAAAATGCTTGTCTGGGATACAGGCATTTTAAAAGAGTTTTCACTGATTTAGTAGGAATGGGTCCGAAGGAGTATTATAGAATTATTCGCTTTCAGCGAGCATTATACACATTGCAAAATAATCCACATATAGAACTTACCCAATTGGCTTATACTTGTGGATATTACGACCATCCCCATCTGGTTAGGGATTTTAAAGCATTCTCCAACTGTTCGCCCACTCAGTATTTGTCAACAAGAATACCTTATTCTACATTCTTCTCTAAAGATTGCAAATTAAACCTCATAAAGAAAAGATAATTATTGCAGAGTCTTTAGAATAGTCATTTTTTTACAAGCGTAAAAAGAAACGTAGCCCTACTTTTGCATAGTCCTTTTGGGGATATGTTTATACTACTGTGTATTTTAAATTCTTAAAACTAAAAAGTTATGTCAACTATTGATTTTTCAAAGATTACAGATGGTATTTCCAATGTAATTGAAACAGAAGAGAACTTATTGAGAGGTTTACAAGAAGATGTTATTACTTCCCGACGCAACAAGCAAAATAGAACAATAAAGCAGATTCTTGGCCATTTAATAGATTCTGCATCAAATAACCATCAGCGAATGATAAGATTGCAATATTGCCAGCATTTGCTTTACTTTCCCGACTATCGTCAGGATAACGATTTATGGATTGCTCTTCAGGAATATCAGCATGCCGACTGGAATAACTTGATTGGATTATGGAAGTTTTTTAATCTTCACATTATTCAAGTTATAAAGTCTGTCGATCAAACTAAATTAGAAAGTTATTGGTGTGATTTTGAGGGAACTAAGGTCACCCTGAAAGAAATGATTGAAGGTTACTTAGATCATTTATATCTTCATATCAATGAAATTCATGAATTGATAAATCAATAGGTAGCACATAACTTTTAAGATGAAATGCATCACTATTTTCTCTCAGAAAAATTAAAAACTCGAAAAAGTCTAGCAGTCTAGCGGTGAGCATTTAATCATTTGATTATAAATATATTATAGCCGCTAGACTTCTTTTTGAAAGTCTAGCGGTAATCTAGCAGTCTAGCACCTCTATATGAGCAAGGGTGAATCTTTAATAGGATTTAATCTGAAAAGCCGGACGGATATTTTATAACTTCCCGTCATCTTTTTATTTTTACCGGAATCATATTTATGCGTGCTTGTACAAAAGATTGTTTTCTTTTGTACAGAACAATTAATTCTTTTGTACAGAAGAATGCAATCTTTTGTACAAAAGTTGATAAACATCTCTAGAGGGAATTTTGAAAGCAGACCGGATCCGATCAATTATTCAATTAGGTAATTAAAATAGTAGGTGTGAATTCTGCAGATGTGAAGTTGTATACCCAGTAAAACAGAAGAATGAACAAACAAAAAACGGGAAAACATAACTGTCTTCCCGTTTTGTATAAAAAAGTTTCGGCTTAATAGCGTCTTCTATTATATCCGCCTCCGTTTCCGCCACGATTGTTGTAGCCACTGTTGCTTCTTTCTGTTCTTGGGCGAGCAACAGTTACGTTGATTGTCTTTCCTTCAAAATCAGTTTCATTCAATTCAGAGATTGCTTTCTGACCTTCTTCATCGTTAGGCATTTCAACAAAGCCAAAACCGCGAGATCTTCCTGTTTCTCTGTCATTGATAATATTGGCTGAAGTAACTTCACCAAATCCTGCAAATAATTCTTGTAAGCTTTCACTTGAAGTGCTGTAGCTTAAATTTGATACATAAATGTTCATCTGTCTTTTTTAATATTATTGTTATTGGTTACTCTTATTGGCAAGAGCGATTTTCACGGCACTTATGCCTCTCAGATCGCGTTCCAGCTCAAATGTAACCATATTTCCTTTTGCAATTGAAGCAGGGGCATTACTTATATGGAAGAAATACTTCTCCATACTTCCTGTTCGTTTAATGAAACCAAATCCTTTTTCCTGATTAAAGTGCTCAACTTCTCCTGTAAATACCGTTTCTTCTACCACATCTTCTTTCTTTGGAGTAGAAACTGCAATGTCTTCAATATTAATTTCCTGCTTGTTTTCAGGGTCAGGAGGTGTACTGGTAATAACACCATTCTCGTCAACATAAGCTATCATATCTTCAAATGATCCACTACCAGCGTTAGCCTTACGCTCTTCTTTGCGCTTTAGCTTTTCTTGTCTTTTTAACTCTTTCTTCTTTTCTAAATCTCTTTTGTTCGATGAAATTGATTTTGCCATTAATTATATCTTTTTTATGCCAATACTATGCGGTCTTTAATCTTTGACCTTTTTTGGGGGAATCGAAAAAAACAATAAATACCCCAAAGTACGCCAAATGATAGTGATGAACACTTTTGCAACTTGCTAATACATTAAACAAGTAAGTTGATTTTGATGTCGATTTTGACGATGAGAAGATCCGCCCGATAATTGCGGAGCAAAGCATTGCTTAGAAGGATACAATATAAACTTTATTGTTCAGGTAACAAATATATGAAATAAATTTGGCTATTGAAAAAATAGTTTGAAAATAAATATTTTAGTTCTCTTTTATTTCCTCGAAATTAAGAGTAGCAAGTAACCCTTGCTTAGTTAGATAGTTAGCTTTATTCGCTCCATATCCCGTTTTTGAACAGTTGGAACCATTTTTCAATATCACTTTTTTCAAATAAACAGATTTTCTCAAAAATCTCTTTCGCAAATTCAATTGTAGCAATTCCATTAGCTGTGATAATATTCTTATCGCTCACAGCCGGTGAATTTACATAATTACTCTCACCGGAATATTGCGGAGCAACTGCTTTTAAGTAATTAAGATCATTGCTGGTATGCTTTACCTTGTCAAGAATGCCCAGTTGCCCCAAGTAAGAAGTTGCCGCACAAATAGCAGCTATCAATTTCCCCTTTTCAAAGACATCCTTTGTAAATTGGTTCAACTCATTGTTTTCTCCCTTTTCCCATGCCGTGCCACCGGGTAAAACCAGTAAATCAATATCATTAGCATCTACTTCAGTAAACGAAATGTCTGGTGTTATTTTTAGTCCGCCCATAGATACCACAGGCTTTCCGTCTTTTGAGAAATAAACTATTTCAAACTTCTCGCTTTTATTAATCTCTGGTGTGAGATAAGATATTTCCCAGTCGGAGAATCCGTCGAATAGGAATATGTGTACTTTTTTGTTCATAATGTTTGCTATTTGCATGATTACTAATGTAAAATTAGAGAAAAGAATTTGCAGAACCAAATTTTATCTAACTTTGTTATCACCGCAACTGATATGTATGTAACAAGAGAAGCTATTAAGGTTATTCAATCATCTCATATTTATGATTTACTATAAAGCATTGCTCTATTGTTGAAATGAAAATATTTGATTAATAGCTTATGATAAAGACTGTTTGTTAGCGATAATATATTTTTGATTCGATTTTTATGTAAAACCTTGGTAATCAAAATTATTACCTTGTATTTGCATGGTTATTTAAATGTAGTAAGTATGCTTAATATAGGTAATTAGGATATATATTTGAGTAAGATTCTGGGACTTTCATGTGAAACACAAAGAAGTCTAGAATTGTTTTGTTACTTTTGTTGAGTAGAAATATATTCATCAAGTTGTTTATTAAACTCATCACTTTCTTTTTGTAAAGGATTTGCGAATTGTTCTTTAAAAAAGTTGAATGCTTTTAATTCTATATTTGTAAATAGACCATTGTGAATGGTAATAACATAGTCATTGTTAAATTTAAACCTGGAAATATAAGCATCTTTATATGATTGATTTATATCTGAGTCTTGAAAATATTCATCATATACTCCGTTCCCATAACTGATAGAAGTATCATTCCCATTTAATTTTAGATTGGAACTATAAGAGAAAATGCCATTACCAAATATCACTCTTACAATATGATTTGATGCCATCATAAATAATACTGCAAGGCGTTCTTGTATGCTTAATAAATGCATTTGATTGCAAATATCATTAAAATTATTTCGATTTATGACTTGATAATGAGTAATATAAAAAATAGCCTCATTTTGTTCTTCGAATTGATTAAAATATTTGTAATATTCTTGATATAATGTAGATTTTTTATATTGTTTAAATACTTCTTTTCCGATGTACTCATTGATGAATTCATCACTATATGGCTCTGCAAGCATTTCGCGTGTTTTTCTGAAAATTAATTCATCATTTAATAAAGCAGGTATTGGATCTAAGACAATTCTCCACACTGCTACAGCACCGATGCAGGCTTTTAAGCAGTATGTGAAGAAGTCTACTAATTTTTCTTCTTTATATATTTTTCGTCCTTCAAAACTATATCTCGTAGTATACATTGTGGAGAATCCTTGTTTATGGATATATTTATTCATTTTCTCAATGATTTTACGTAGATTGTCAAAGTATGGTTTGAGTAATCCTTCTCTTAATTCCTTATAATCATCGAACTGCTCCTTTAATGACTTTACCATTCTGTTTTGTTCAAACCCATTTTGTTTTTTGTTCCACTTCTCAATATCATCTTTGTTTTCATTTAGATAGAGGGAGGTTACGGAAATTTCAAATGATTGTCGTAAACTATAAAACGCACAATCAAAATATCCATCGCAAAATAAATTGATTGCGTTGATTAACATTCTTCCAGCTTCTTGAAAGAACATATTTGTTTGTCTTGCATCCCATAGCCCTGTGTTTGCAAAGAATATATAGTCAATATCATATATATATTTCTCAGCAAAAGGTAATTTAATAGGGTGTACTTTTCTAAAGTCTAAGTCATTGAAATCAACTTGAGCCATTTTGTTCTTATTTAGGGTAGTAGCCACCAGTTTTTGGTGCACCTCGGAATTCTATAAGTTTTAACTTTGATAGTGAGCTAAGGTATCGTTTCACGGTCGGGATGCTTTTCCCTAGCTCCTTTGCTATTTCCGTAGCATTTAATCCAGCCTGTTTCTTTAATAGATTAAGAACCTCTTGCTCTTTCACATTTACTGTATCATTTACTGTATCATTTACTGTATCATTTACTGTATCATTCGTGACACTGTATTTCCTTTTGAATACAGCCGTAAAAATCCCATTAGTATTAAATTCAGGTTCAGGTAAGCCTGCTTCTTTCATAGCTTCCTTCATACGAGGAATGCCGGAAGCAACTTTTTCAACCAGATGCATCCGAGTAAACAATCCAAATATCAATGGATTGCGTGTCATACTCTTGTGACCGAAATCTTTGGCAACAATTGGTAATAGTCCTCCAGGGTTGGAAACTTCTACCCTGTCATCGAACATCTCTATCATAATGGTTGCACCCTGCTCGTAGTAATCACGATGAGATAAAGCATTTATAATGGCTTCCTTGAATACAGTTAGAGGTATTTCCCAAATTTCTTCTCTTGGTCCGGGGCCTTCTATTTTGTAGGCTACCTGAAGCTTGCTTTCCAACCATGCCATTGCTTGCAAGTACTGTTGGTATAGTGGGCCGCCGAAAGTTTTATCATCTATGATATATACTTTTGTTGTTCCTTTGAAAAGAACGCATCTCACAACAACATGAGGAAATATATTTTCGGGATACTTGCCGAAGAACATAGCTGCTCCATTCTTAGCCACACTCTTTTCATTGAATAACATTAGATTCTCGAAAATCTGTTTATCTGGTGTTTCTGGACTAAGTTTGGATTCTCTACGAAAGTCCTTTATATTTTGTTCGTCGGCTTCTGTATAAATGTTGAATTTAGGGCAAGGTATGTGATCAAAAAATATCTTGTTACATTCCTGAAAGAAACTTCGCATTTCTTCAACTGTACGTAGCTTTTGGGAATTAGCGCCTTCACGAACAAAGATTGAGCCAGAAAATATATAAGGTTTGTCTTTGCCTGATGGTACTTCAATTACCCAAACGGACTTATTGTCAATATCCACAGCATACATTTCACAATGGAGAGATGGAGATATTTCACTTATAGAGCCTTGAATATCAGACCGTTTATCATTTTCAATATTTATTCCTGCTATATTGCCGTTATCGTCAACTCCTATAAGTAGGTATCCTCCTTCTGCATTTGCAAAGGCGCATATTTCTTCTGTCAACTCGCGAACTTTCGATGGTACTCGAACCTTGAATTCTACGTTATAGCCTTCTCTGTTATCAATGAGTGATTTAATATTTTCTGTATTCAACATATCTAGATTATAAGAATACAAATATATAATTAATTTACCGATGGCAGAGAACTTCTGTTCGAAAAAATAACAATTTTGTTTTTGAATATATTCTGAGATTGTTCCAAGGAAGGAGGTAAAACAAAAAAAGCACTTAAACTGCAAAGTTTAAGTGCTTTTTAAAAGGTGGTGCCACCAGGAATCGAACCGGGGACACAAGGATTTTCAGTCCTTTGCTCTACCAACTGAGCTATGGCACCTTCTTTTGTGATTGCGGGTGCAAAGATAGATATATTTTTGGAATTACCAACATCTTTTGATTTTTTTCTTTAAATAATTAGATAATTCAAATTTTTGCCTTATTTTTGTATCACTAAAGAAAACGGAGTGTAGCGCAGTTGGTAGCGTACTACGTTCGGGACGTAGGGGTCGGGCGTTCGAGTCGCCTCACTCCGACAAAGCGATGAATAATGTAAATTATTTGTCGCTTTTGTCTTTTTCCACCACCTCGTCAATCTGCCTGATTACTTTGCAGGGATTGCCGTACGCAAGTACACCTGCAGGAATATCTTTTGTAACTACACTGCCTGCTCCAATAACTGAACCTTCGTCAATAGTTACTCCGGGAAGCACTGTTACGCTGCCGCCCAACCAGCAATTATCTTTTATTGTAACCGGTTTGGCGTACATATATCCCTGATTTCTCTCTTCAACTGTAAGCGAGTGCACTACTGTGTAGATGGAGCAATTGGGACCAATGAAGCAATTATTGCCAATTTTGATTAGTGCTTCGTCCAACGCTACAAAATTGAAGTTGATAATGGTATCGTCTCCAATTTCCATATTACCAAGATCTATATTTATAGGACTGTTGGGAAGAACATTGCGACCTACTTTTCGTAGAAATCCTTCCAACAAGCAACGCTTACGCTCTCTATCCGATGGGGGTGTTTGATTGTACTGGAAACAAAAATCCTGGCCTTTGTCTAATAGTGGCCCAAAATCCGGGTTGAAGCCCCAATAAACTTCTCCGGCGGCCATTTTCTCCATGTCTGTCATTGTTTTCTCTTTTTCTAAATGAGTGCCAAATTTACTATAATGAATCTGTTATTTCAAATTAAGTTGTAACTTTGATGTGTAGATGAAAAAATATCTGACTATGAAATGAAGCCTAAAAGTACAAAGATTTTCGGATTTAACAGAAATATCGTCTATACGGGATTAACAAGTCTGCTCACTGATATTTCCACCAAGATGGTTTACTCCATAATGCCCATGTTCCTACTTTCTATTGGGGCATCGAAAACCACTTTGTCTCTTATTGAAGGTATAGCCGAGAGTACTGCCACTCTGTTGAAAGCTGCTTCCGGGTTTTGGAGTGACAAGATAGGGAAAAACAAACCGTTCATGATACTAGGCTATGGGCTTTCTGCTATTGTTATGCCAATTTATGCATTTGTTGCAACCCCCTTGCAGGTTCTCTATATCCGTTTCGTGGAACGGATAGGCAAAGGTATCCGGACGGCTCCGCGCGACAGTTTGATTTCCGGATGTGCTATCAACGGCGATTCCGGGAGGAATTTCGGTCTGCAGAAAGCAATGGATAATACCGGAGCTATTGTTGGGCCGCTGATTGCGTTTGCTCTTCTTTCTGCCTTTCCGGGAAATTTCCATGGAGTTTTTTTGTTAGCAGGAATTCCCTCTATACTTGGGATATTGGTGCTTATATTCGGTATTCGTGAAGCTAAAAAGTCAAAAGAGCAGCTGCTAAGCAAATTTCGTTTCCGGGACTTTTCCAAACAGTATTATCTTTTTCTGGGGATAATCTTCCTCTTTACATTGGGTAATTCAACCGATGCCCTTCTACTTGTCAAAGCAAACGAAGTGGGGATAAAAGTCGTTTATATCCCGCTGGTTTATTTAATAATGAATACTGTTTCGGTAATTCTGGCTATTCCTTTAGGTACATTGTCCGACAAAATAGGGAAGGAGAAACTGCTGGCTTTCGGCTATCTGATATATGCCCTTGCCTATTTCGGATTTGGGGCAACAAGCAGCATCTCCGTAATTATGTGTTTATTTGCACTTTACGGTTTATACTCAGCTGCTACGGATGGCATTCAAAAAGCATTAATTAGTGATTTACTGGATGCAAATAAAAAAGGAACAGGTTTGGGCATCTATAACGCACTATTAGGTTTAACCCTGCTTCCGGCAAGTATTATTGCCGGTCTACTTTACGATCATATAAATTCGTCCGTTCCTTTTTATTTCGGAGCTGTTACTGCAATACTTTCTGCTATATTGATGGTTGTGTTCCATAAATGTTTTAAATCTTAATCGGTACAAAAAAGATAAAATAGTTTTATTTATAAGTCCTAATTAATACATTTGTAGTATTGCATTTATTTGTTAGCCTAAAATAGATCATAATACATGAAAGTAAACACACAAAGCCTTAATAGGTATTTTTTGTTCTTAATACTCTCTTTGGCTCCTGTAATAAGATTATCTGCGAGTTGGAATAATTTTATAATCAATTATAAAAAAGAGGTTTACGGTAAAGGATCGCAAACCTGGCAGATTGCATCTTACAATAATAACTGGGTATACTTTGCTAATAAAAATGGATTATTGCAATTTGATGGCAGTAGTTGGGGGATATTTCCTTTAAATAATGGATCTGATGTACGGTCGGTTTTGCCCTCTTTCTCTAAAAAACGAATCTATGTTGGAGGAATCAATGAATTTGGCTATTTTGAACCTGATGAACGAGGCAAGCTGGTATATCATTGTATGTCTGATTCGGTAAAGAAACCTCTTCGATCTATTGGAAACATCTGGCGAATTTATGAGAATGATAATATTCTTTATTGGCAGGCTGATGGGGTTGTACTAAAATGCCTGAATGGAAAGTATACATTAATATCTGCAGATAGTAAGATAGATTGTTCAAATCTGGTTAATGGAATTTTATATATTGGAACTAATAAGGGAGTTCGGATTCTTATTGGAAATACGTTTTTCCCTTTACCTGGTGCCGAAACGCTTGATACAAAAAGAATACGTGGAATTGTTCCTTATAAAAAGGGTGTTATAATTGCTACGGCTTATGATGGCTTGTATTATTGGGACGGGAAAGTACTTGTTCCATTTATTACAGGAGTAGAAACGTTTATGTCACAAAATGAAATTTTTTCCATTGCATCTTCAAAGAATTTAATTGCATTGGGTACTGTGCACATGGGTTTGATTATGATAAACACTAGTACAATGCAGGTTAAGTATTTCAATGAGAATAACGGCTTGCAGAATAATACGGTTTTATCTTTAGGTTTTGATAGTCGTGACAATCTTTGGGCAGGACTTGATAATGGAATTGATTATATATGTATGAATTCTCCGTTATCCAATCTTTATTCCTATCCATATTCTTATGGTGCCGGATATTCGGCTATTCTTTCGAATAATTATCTTTATCTGGGTACAAACCGCGGTCTTTATTATACTCATTATCCGGTATCGTTAAGTGATAAGGTTATCAATATAAGTCAGGTTCCTCAATCGAGCGGTCAAGTCTGGGATCTTTCGAAAGTGGGGAATGATGTTTTTTGTTTGCACGATAGAGGGATCTTTTTGGTAAAGGGAGAAACAATGGAACGCATCGGAACGATATCTGGTGTGTGGAATTGTAAGGCGATGATAAACAATCCGGAAAAAGTGTTGCTGGGTATGTATGACGGAATTTATCTGATGCAAAAAGAGCAGGGAAAATGGAAGCCGAAAAAGAAACTTGAAGGAATGAATGAATCTGCAGAAAACTTTGAAATTGAATCTGATCATGTTTTATGGCTCCATAATAATGATAATGGATTGCTCCGCATAGAATTTGACTTAGCAAACTTTCGTGTAAAGCAGATAAAAAATTATGGTAAAGAAAAAGGGTTGCCTTCTAATAAAAATGTATATGTAAACAAGATTGCTAATAAGATATACTTTACCACTCCAAAAGGTATTTATAAATATAACGCTGCAAGAGATGTTGTTGAATTATCTTCGGAAATGAGTAATTTATTACCTGGTACGAAGTCTTATTTAAAAATCTATCAGTATGGAAATAGCATATTGAGTTTAAGTAAAGGTGAGGTGGATATTGCTAGCCTGAATAAATATAAACATCCCAAAGGAAAAGCTTTTTTTTCAATAGAACATCCTTCAATTGAATTGGTTAGTGGATTTGAAAAACTGGTTCCATTATCAGAGTCAGAAGTGATTATTCCTAATGATTACGGTTTTGCTCTTTTAAAAGTTCCATCAAAAAAGACTCCTTTGCTGCGTCCGGCAGTTCATATTCGGGCAGTTTATCTAACTTATCCAAGCGATAGCCTCATCTATTCTGATAATTTCCTTGGCAAAAATTATGTGCCCGAAATCCCTTATCACCGTAATTCTATCCGATTTGACTATAATCTGTTTTCGTTTACCCATGGTGAGGAGGCTAGTTTCCGTTATAGATTCAAAGATCAGAAAGAATGGTCCGATTATACATCTTCTTTGACCAAAGAATTTAGTAATCTTGCTGAAGGTGAATATACATTTCAGGTTGAGGCTGTTTTCGCTGATGGAACAGCCACTATTGATGAATTTAAATTTGTTATATTGCCTCCGTGGTACAGATCGTCGGTAGCTTATTTGTTCTATTTCATTCTTTTCTTGTTCTTCCTTTGGTATTTGTACAGATGGGACGATTTAAGAGTAAAGCGTAAAAAACAACAGGCTGTTCTTGAAAAAGATCGGGAGTTATTCCAGAAAGAAAAAGAGTTTGAAAAGGAAAATGCCCGTAAAGAACACCAGATTATGGAACTTGAAAAAGAAAAACTGGAGTACGACCTTCAGCATAAGAGCCAGGAAATGGCAAATCTGATGATTAACTTTGTTAGGAAGAATGAGATGCTTACTGAAATAAAACATGAATTATTTAAAGTAATTTCTACACTGAAAGGAGAGAACACTAAACAGCCAAAGCAGATGCTGATGGTTGTTAGTAGTAAAATTGATTCAAATATTCAATCGGACGAAGTGCTGAAACGTATTGAAGAACAGTTTGACCTTATACATAATAATTTTATGAAGCGGTTGAGTGAAAAGCATCCCGACCTTTCTACAAACGAAAGGATGATGTGTGCGTACCTGAAAATGAATCTTTCCTCGAAAGAGATAGCTCCTCTTTTAAATATCTCTTTAAGAGGAGTAGAGACTATTCGTTATCGTTTAAGGAAGAAGTTTGAACTCGAAAGAGATGAAAGTTTAATTGATTATTTAACCAACAAGCTCTAATTAGATTTTTTGAAATAACAGCATCGGCCCGACTGTACAATCGGGCCGATGCTGTTTTACGTGTTCGCCCAGCATGAACTATTTACTTTAGGGTGCAAGTCCCGATCACGCCATTATAGCTGGAAGTGTTAGCTTAAGGCAAGGGTGTCCATTGTGAAGTGGAATCTGAAGGAAGCCTGCGGCAAAT
>Ga0183096_1000350_pt1 | contig 68527 bp, 56 predicted proteins | sample Biomet5_FD_127791 | JGI IMG/M metagenome (GOLD analysis project Ga0183096, IMG submission 127791) | Microbial communities from bioreactor (seeded with sewage sludge) at LBNL, California, USA - Biofuel metagenome 5 (version 2) (version 3) | ecosystem: Engineered > Bioreactor > Anaerobic >... | reverse complement strand
ACTCCGCATAGATTTCACGGAACCTATCCATGTTCATATATTCCATAATTTCGCCTGTATTATAATTCGCAGGCAAAGGTACGGAGATTATTCAAGCTACGAGAGTAGGGCTTTACTGATGGCTTACGAAAGAATATGAGTCAATCGTTCTTTGAGATTATTGAGATTTTTAAAAGCATCCAAGGGCATCCATGTATACTTGATAAAGCGCCAAAGGATTTCAATGGGATTTAATTCGGGAGAATAAGGAGGCAGAAAGTAAATTTACAAGTTTATGATTACAGGACTAGTGGCTTCGTTTTCTATTTATTGTTTAGTCTCTGTTTTTTATTAATCTGAAATATTCATTAGCGACAAATATGGATAATTATTATCCAATTTGTCGCTAAGTTGTAATTATTATTAAAAAGAGTATTGTGGAATATGGATTCTTATCTACATCTTTGGAAATGATGCTCCTCCTCTACATCTTCCTGCTTGTCCTGTTGCTTGCCAGACTCATAGTCTTCCAATTCACGGAAACCACCACGTATGAAGCTGTAAGCAGAATCTCTATCATGAGGCATTTCACGAGAAGTGAAGACCTCTTGCTGAGTGTCTGGGTCATATAGGTGCATGAAGAACTTGTCATGAGTTTCACCTTTGGTCGCATCTGCTGGTTGACGAGATACCAAATAGTAGCTTGAACCTTGTACGTCTGAGTTATCAAGTTTCAGGCATTCCTTACCTTGATAATTCTCAAATCCGTCCATTCTAAACCCGTTGTCACGTCGAGCAGCCCAATAGATATCTGTCATGAAGTTGTCTAAGGCTTCTCTGTTAATCGCAGGTTTATCATTATTCAATGAATGAGGTTGTTCAGCAACATAATAATCAGGTTCGGTTTCAATCTCAGCCTGATAAACAAGCATTTCTGTCAGCTTTTCATTCACACCTTCAAGATTACCGTCTAAGCTGAAATCATGATCATAGGGAAAAGAATGCATTACATTGAGTCCCGTATTGGCAACTGAACCTACATCGAGTGTGTCCTTTCCCTGATTATACTGGATATGAAGCACATTGCCATTAGGCATTTCAATAACCGGCATTCGGTCCTGAGTCATCTTTTCAAATTCCTCGGCCACCATGTTACAGGCAACAGCCCTTACGTCAGAGGATGTATCTCGGTCGATTCCATAGCGAGTGATATTATCCCTTACTTCCTGTTCTGATACCTTTCTCAGAATATTATAAGTGCCACCAACAGTTGCATTATAGACAACAGCATAGTGTTCATCTTCGGCTGCAATCGTATCACCTCGATGTAATTCAGGAGATTTGTGAGTGAACTCAAGATTGATGGCATCGCCATCATCGTAGTTTCTAGCCTCCTGAAGCATCTGTTCTGGAGTAAGCTTGTCAAATGGCTCCGTGTCGCTGGTTAACTGCAAGTATTGAACGCTTGCATAAAAGACCGGCTCCTTAGTTGGAGTAACAGCATTTTTGTTACTCTCATCCTGTTGCTCATTCTTCTGCTGTGCCAATTCCTCGGCAATGGCATCAAGTTTGAGGGTCAGGATAGACGATGCCTTCTTCACATCAACCAAAGTAGTCTTGATGAAGTCAGGCGATTCCTTCAAGCTATCCAGCCATGATTTAAGGTATGCTGCACTATCTTCCTTGACATGTTTTACAAGTCCATAGCGTTGTGCAACCAAGGCACTTCCAAGTTCTGCAACCAATTCTTCACGAGCATATTCAGCACTACCAAAACCTCCTTCCGGCTTCAATCTGTTAAGCTGACTTTCTGAACCTGTAGAGTGAATACACTCATGGAAAGCCGTGCCAGCGAAGGATTCCGCATCAACGAACTGGCTAGGCTCTGGTAAAACAATGTGGTTTTGGCTTATTGAATAGTAAGCAGAATCCTGATGTTTTAGTTGGATTGGGCAAATCCAACTTTGGTTTTTAATCATCTTATCCAATGGTTCAAAGGAATTTTCCTCGCCACGGAGTTCAGGTCTTGTGAGCTTATTTTGCTCCTCTAGCTTGGCATACAGTTCAGGGCGAGCCTCCTGCAAATTGGTCTGCGATACATTGAAAACATTATATACATTCAGCTTGGGATAGACATTGATTTTCTGCTTTTCCTCATTGCTAAGTAGTTTATAATCATCGTATTTAATACGTTCTTTTGTCTCTTTATCAATGCATGTAAAGGTCGTTATGAAAACTGGAAATGAACGTTCTCCCTTATTCACACCAACATGAGGCAGTTCCTCACCATTCTTATCTGTGACAGGGGAGCGTTTTCCTTCCTTGTCTTTGTTGAAGTTCAAACCAACAACTCGGTCAAAAGTACACCATACAGGTAGCTTATAACCTTTCTTTTCAGCCTGAAAAGTCAACATAAGTGCGTTCATACCATTGTACTCTCTGCCCGAAAGATTCTTTGGCCATTTGAGAGCTGACTCAGTAAACCACGGTTTTTTCCAGTCACCTTGCAGAGTATTGATTTTTTCAATCATCATCTCAGCAAAACGGTCAAGTGCTTTATCCTCTGCGCTTTGTCCGTCGCTATTGTAGTTTTTCTTATAGTAAGCCATAGTTAAAATGGTAATTCTTCTTTTGTTTCTTGATAAGCCTGCTTAACCCATTCCTTGATTTCACTTACTCTGCAATCAAGATTCAGTCTTTTATGGAACACTGTAATAGCGAGTTTGCCTTTGACTTCAACCTTGGCTGATGGGTAGAGTATATTACACACATCTCCAGAGAAACGAGCAAATCTTACCCAAGTGAACTCGAAAGCATCATTTACTTTCTCTGTGCTATATCCTGAGAATAGCTGATAAGGTTTGCCATTCTTATATGTCCGCTCATCAATCTGTTTTCCAAGAGTGCCTCGAAACTCCATTTCTCCATTGATGACATCGGTTACAGATGCTGGATTCAAATGAATCTCTTTGGCGGATAGATTCACATACATGTTTTCACCTCGCTTCTTGAAAGTAAGGATTCCGATAATCTCGGCTCTAGTCCCATTTGTACATAGACTAGCTTCATTGGCATTGTATCCGTCCTTGATTACGGATATTTCAATCGGAAGCGTTTCTTTATCCACATCACCAACATTCACAGTCAACGATAACTGTGTGTAGGTTTTACCGTCTTTACTGGTTCTCGTTGTTGCAGCACGGCTGATTACGCCGTTTACTGTTACTTCTGCTTTTATCATGGTTGTTTGCTTTTGTGTTTGAGATTTCTACAATTGGTCATACCAATTTTTTTTAGACTTAGGAAGCCCACGACCTTTACGTGACTTTCTCATAATTGTTTTCTCGGTGTCTCCATCTATATTAGGTGGTTCTACGGCTGAATGTTTTAGCTCATAATAGCACCATGCACCTGAAATGAGGATGATTACAAGGAAGAGTTTAGCCACAAACTCGTTTGTCATCGCATAAAGTCCCCAATCCCAAAGGAACGTTCCTACTGCTAGTGCAGCGATACTACAAGCCTTTCTTTTTTTGTCTGTCATATTTTTGTTTGTTGGTTTATCGTCTGATTGTTTCTACTTGGTTCTCTGATTGCGATGCCTGCTGTTCGTAGTTCTGTGAGACTTGATGAGTGGCAAAGATGGAGCTGACCATTCCTGCTATCTTTTGTCTTTTGACGTCATCACTGAGGTCTGTGGCATTCAATACGGATGATAGCCTGCTGAGTTCAGCGTTGCTCAACTCATGGCGCATCACATCCTTTCCGTTGTTTATCTCCAATGAGGTACTACCATTATCTCCAATAGTCAGGGCACTTGATTTCATGTTCGGTACCAATGAACTCAAGTCAATTCGTTTTGTAAGTGCTGCATCAGTTGCCGCTTGCATTTTTTCCTGTTCACTCTTTCCATCAATCTGAATGGCCAGTGCCATGAGTGAGGTAAACATGGTGATTGCCATTTCGGTTATCGGGTCTCCCTGTGCCATATTTACGCCACTATCCTCAGATGATAATAGTTTCTTCATCCAGTCTTCAGGAGTTTGAGGTATGGATTGGTCTTCCTTTTTCTCATCTGCATTCACATCCTGACTTTTGTATTTTGCAAGAAGATCTTGTCCGTTTGACATTGCTTGAATTTGGATATTGCCTTTCTGTGCAATCTCTGCCAAGTAAGATGCAGGATCCAAATCACGGGACGTTCCATCTGATGAGATTTGTTTAACACCAAAATGAAGATGTTCACCAGTTGTTCGATTGCCGGTATTGCCTGATACTCCAAGTTTCTGTCCAGCATTCACTTCATCACCGACCTTCACGTCGATAGATGACAAATGCAGATAGCTTACTTTGACTTTGTCTCCATTCTCACGTTCATATTCCACTTCCACAGATTTTCCTCCGGCGGTGTTGGCATTTGCATTCACGGAAACAACCTTGCCTTTGCTTTCGGTAACCAAGACATCATCTTGCTTGGTGCGAATATCGATACCTTTGTGCATCTGTTGCTTTGAGCCATTAATTGGATCCTGACGCATACCAAACGGTGAAGTGATAAGCATAAATTCATCTCGACGTAAGGGGAAAGAATAGTCTTTACTCTCTTGCGCCTGTTTTGTCTCAGCTTGTGGAGCATTATCCATTCCAATAGTTTTGCCTTCGGCTTTCAATTCGGCAAGAACCTGTTTGTCGTATTGGGCAAGATTATTACGCTCTATAATTTTGATAAGACTTGGAGCGTACTTACCGGCAGTAGCATAGCCGGCTTTGTCAAGACCGTTAGCCCAGCCACGATAGTCGTCAGGTTGAAGATTGAAACATGAAGCATAGCGAGTGCTGTTTTTTAGAAACTTACTATGATGTTCATAGGAATCAGCAACGGATGTGTAGCTACAGAATTTCTCATTGGGTTTGTCATCCGTGTAAAGTCCATATTTACCCCCGGCCTTAATCCATGACCCGGTTGCCTTGATACCAAAATGGTTATTCTCATTTCTGGCCAACTGGCTCTGTCCACTTGCGCTTTCAAGGATTCCTTGGGCAAGTGTAACAGAGGCTGGAATGCCATAGCGACGCATTTGGTCCTTGGCGAGCTCTTTGTATTGGTCAATATAATCTTGGTTTTTACTCATAGGCTACATTCTCATTCCTGTTCGTACATGTTCTGTATTTTCTTCTTGTATTTCCTCTTTTGGAGTTTCTTTCATCGTCTGCTTAGGCTCTTCCAACTGGTCGCAGATAGCCACACGATTGCCATCACGAATAAGTTTTGGAAGGTAGCTGTCCAACGCATAGTGGGGGAATGATACCATATCTACCTTTTCATCAGTACCATCTTTGGTTACTTCAACCTTTTCAAGTCCCAGTGATTTCTGCATGATAGGAACATCTGCAATGTAACTTCTATAGGTATCATCTACTCGGAAGAGCAACAAGGCATCAGGATGCTTTGCTTTCAGGTTCTCATACTGATCTAAAAACTTAGCACTAACTGTATTGTCATTAGCTAAATGCTGTTCAGGATGTAGTACGTCAGCATAGATTTTTGCAGCCAATGCTTTCTTGTATTCGGTGATATTACCTGCAAGCCAAGCCTTCTGCCACTGCTCCTGTGTAATCTCACGTTCCTTGATGTTGTCAATACCCTCAATCTTAGGCAAACAGTAGAGCTTATGTGTGTCCTTTGTTCGATAGATACTCACATGAGATATTCTGTCAGTGTCCTCTTTACTCGCACCAAGGTCGAACAGGTCAACTTTCAATTCGGGCTTGTTTTGTACCAAGGCGTAGTATTTCTGGGCAAGCTCATTTCTTAACAGATTGCTTTCTTCCATCTGTCCCTGCTTGATGGTTGAGAAGAACTGGTTAAGGTCTGCTTTGTCGGGATAGACACTAAATCCATTTCCATTTTCAGGTTTCATATACATAGCCCAACGACCTTTATCATCACGCAGCATTTGGACTTGCTCAAATGACGGAGCCACGACTTGCTTTACAGCCTCGCTGATATCAAGTTTAGAAATCTCCTTGAGTTCCCATCCTTTAAGTTTAGCTATACTAACATCTTTGTTCTCAAAGTAATGGTCATCGGGTCTGTAGCCTAGAGAACCATCATTGTTGTAGAAACGTACATAACTGCTTCCGCTTTTCATGAGCGCTGACTCAATACGGTCTTTATTGAATCCGGGCAGGTCATTTCGCTCAATCTTGGCATTTGCCTCATTGCGTTCTGCTTCTGACATTACTTCATCAGGAGTCAAATGGAATGGACGTTTGTCATCTGCTGACAACACGACAAAACCACCTGTTGCAGCACAGGCAGGCAGAATAACATCGGTAAGCCCAGTCTTCGTATCTTTTACAATGACCATTTCGCGAGTGTCCTTATTAGGTATATTATGCAATGTGTCTGCTACAACATAGCGACCACTTCTCACATTCCACTCAGATGGCATATATTCAGACAGGACATTCGACATACGTGAACCTTCTTCTACAGCTTTGGTGTAAGCTAAATTAACCACTTCTGGATCATCGCTGTCGGTCTTCGATAAGCCATAGTTCTTTTCGTTCTCGTAATGTTCCAGACTGAATTTCTTCAAGAAGGCTTCCTTGTCCTCTGGAGAAGTAAAGTTGCGGTCATCTACTCTCATACCACCTTGACGGATAATATCAAGCATGATGGCACACTCATGGGAATCAACCTTAGGACGTTGTTTCTCCCTTTCATTCTGTATTTCCTGTTGGTTAATCTCTGTCTTATATTCTAATCGCTGTCCATCTTCGGCACGATGAATAGCATCCAGAGCATTGTTCACATCGCTCTCGATAGCATCAATCAGGCAAGGATTCTCTCGAAGTTCTCTTTGCCAGTAGTCAATGAACTGAATATTGTCACTTGAAATCTTTGATGGCAACCCTATTTCCTGCATTTTGATGCCGGAAGCGAGTTCTGCTATTAAACGCTCATATTTTTCAGCATCTTCTGACGGAGACTTGGCACCATCCATCACCATGCCTTCACGGGCAAGTCGCTGTTGATGGCCGGTAGCAGTTACCACTTGACGTAACATTTCCTGAACGTAATCATGATAGTGTGCGAAGTGCTTCTGCTCGGGCATATATACCACGTCCTTTGTTGAATCGTATCTGGCAACACCACTGGTGTCCCTTCGTACAGGAACAAGGTTGTCACGCATCTTGAGTATGAAATCATTCACACTCATTCGAAGTTTTGTCTCTTCGTTCTTTGTGTGCAATCGCTCAATGGAACTACCATACTGCTCCAGTATCTTCTGATATCGCTCCTTATCAACAAGTGGTAAAGTGGTCTGATCAAGATTGAAAAGTGTAAAAATCTCTCGATTATGAATGCCCTTAAACTGCTTTCTGTCTTCCATCGGAAGTTTCAGGTAATCGGCTCTTATAATCTTGTCATCGGGATTATTACGGTTCACATAATCTTTCCAGTTATACCATATGAATGGCGCACCCTTTTGCTTGGCCAATACAGAGGCTCCCTGATTCTTGGCTTCACGGAAAGTAGTGTAGGACGCTGACTTATATCCATTCTCTTCACTGTGTAAACCCAATGTTAGGGAATTGAATGGACTGACACTAATGCCTTTGGAATAGAATGATGGAGAAAAGCGACCTGCGACGTTCAGCCAATAGCCATCGTTGGTCTTTGCTCGTTCCAAGGCATTTGATATAAGTTCCACTTGTTTGGTGGCTGCATTTTGTTCTGCTGTTGATTTATCTCTCATGTCTATTGTTTCTATGTTGTTTCGTTGTGGTGTTATTTGATTCCGACACTACGCTCACGGTTTTCACTTTCTGTGCGGTACTGTTCCTGACTGTAATTATTCTGAGCTATCATCTGGCTTTGGTCATTCTTGGCAAGAATTGCGTTGGCTAGCGTATTCAATGGTAGTGCTCCAGCATTGTACGCATCCACGAGCTTGTCTGTAAGACGTATGGTGCATGGCACTTTATCAATGTTCGCTACCAAGCAGTTGCCTTGCAATGTCGGGTTCTGGATACGTGGATTCAAGGCTTCTTCTGCGTAGGTCTTGTATTGAACCTGCCGTTGTGGACTTTCATTCTTCCGTTCCAATATTTCACCGCCGGCTGTATCAAGAAGTTTCATGCCTCCAAATCCCATCAAAGTCATTTTTAGCAGTGGATTCTTGACGAACATTCCAGCCATCACCGAAGCCAGTGGCATAACTCCATTCTTGAAGTCCATGTTCTTGGTTTTGCCTGTGAACAATCCAATAAGAATATCAGGTAGCATGGCGAGTACATAGCCTATGTTATGACCGATACCGCCAAGATTTCCTAATCCTATGGATTTAAATAATCCATCCCAACCGCTAATGTTATTTTCAGAAGTTTGCTGGGAGTCTTCATTTTCTGCTGTTTCTTGCTTAGTCTTTTCTTGTGTTTGGGGTTGGCTTGTGCTTGAATTGGTATCCAATTCTTTCAGCTTTTTAGCTTCAGCTTCTGCCTTAGTCTGTTCATCTTGCTTTTTCTTGTTAGCAAGGTATTCTTCTTCATGACCGGGAGCTATAACCATTGGCACATTGGCATACTCTGCTTTCCTTTCTTTCGATGGAATTAATGGAAACAATGTTGCTTTCGTTGGTTTTAGCGCATCGAGATAGAAAGGCTTGGTTGTTGCTATTCCCATTCTTTTATTCAGTGATTTATCGAAGTTCTTGATATAGTCATTCTCCCAAGAGTTAATCTTCTTGCTGTTTTGTCGGAATCCAGTAAATACATTCTTCTGTGAACCAAACACACCACGGCTGATACATTCCTCTACGGTCATTACTTTTTGACCTTTATTCTTGCTATCCAAGTAGTACTCTGCACCAGCAAAAGCTACTTCGACAGCAGCCAGCTTGCCTAGTGATGCCCATGAACAGAAACCTCCAGTCATCAGCGTGTCGGATGCAAACGAGCCGACTTTAGCAGCTCCTTTTTCCATTTTACTCGGATTATAGGCTTTCTCGCATCGGTCTGCAATCTCTCTATCCAAAGGTGTTTGAGAAAGAACGGATGACAATCCTAGCAGACTACCTTCACCTGCCTTGCGCACGATGTATTCCATCGATGATTTTGGTACTTTCTGAGCAACCAAGTGGTCAACCATCATTTGTTCAACACGATAGTCCACGTATGCAAAAGCCAAATCACCGCCTAGCTTTTTGGATAGAGCATCATATCTGTCTCTTCCAATCTCTGTGACTACAGCATTACGCCACTCAGCGGCCATCTTTGAAAAGTCTTTCTGGAGGTCTTTGTTTGATGCAATATTCTTTCGACACATCTCTACATAGTCCTCCGTTGTCTTGCTATTCCATTTGCCTGTAAGCTTGACGAACTTGTAAGAGTCGTCCATTCTTCCAACCATGGTATTGGATGCAGAACGTAGCATACCTGCGAAACTTGTTTGGTAGTCAGCGCATTCCTTTATCTGTTTCTTGTTCAAATCATTCTGAACATTACGCATGATAGGGGAAAGCTGTGCGTTGAAGTAATGTTGCAGACAGTATTCAACTTCTGAGAAGCGTTTTGAATTTTTAAATGCCATGAACTCTTTAAATGCTTTGTGAGAGCAACTGCTCCTTTGTTTGTTCTATTGCGTTATGATACATCTCCATCTGTTTGGGATAATACTCCTCAAGCCATTCGTCTTTATCTATTCGGTCATGGAGGAATAGTATTGCCAATTTTTGGTCAATCTCAATGGCGGCTTCTCCATCTTCCTTGTTGTTGAACCAGCATTTGGTCCACCAACGGATTCCGGCTCTGTCGGAATAGACACTTACCAGTCTTGGTATGTCGAAACTCTGTATGTCGATATCCAGTTCAGCCAGTGGATCTATAATAACTCCTTCGGCAATGGCTTCGGCTTCAGCTTTTTTTTTTCGAGTGAGGTCATCGATGAGAGAAATATCTGATGTCGAAGTGCCAAATAATTCAGAAAGTCTCCGATAAGCAGATTCTGAACCTTTGAGATAAGTGGCATAGATTTATGTCCCAATCCTAATGGATTTGTCATGGATGGCATACATTCATAGAAGTATTCCTTCATGGATGCTGTGGTGAAAATGTTTCTCAAGGATTGTTCTGTACGCTCCGGTGAAGCATACAATCCTCCGCTTAGGTCAGTCATATAGCTGGCAAAGAAACGCATCATCAATTTCTCAATCTCATCCTTGTCTTTGTCATAGTCATTGTGAATATCCATATCGACGGCGACAAACTCAGGCTGAGCCTTTCCCTTCTCGGACCACGTTTTCACATTGCTGTAAAGCATGGTGATAAACTCCAATGGGTCTATTTCTTCGCCATTATACTTTACTTCCATGTGTAGCATATCAGAACTTACACCAACAGTCAATCCTGCTTTTACCTTTTGTCCGAACTGAACGAAAACATTTGAAAGATGACTGTAGGTCACTTCATATTTGCCATATTTGATGGTTTCATACAATCCGTACTTTTTCCGGTCAATGCCAATACCTGATACGATACCGTCTGCAACAGCTGCTAGGAAATAGTTATTGGTATTAAAATCAATACCATGATGAAAGAATTCTTCACCAGTCTTGGGATGATTCTGTTTGCCATAACCCAGTGTGAGTTGTACATCTCTATCTCGTTCCTCGAATGGCATACAATAGCCACTGGAGGAGGTCAAATTCATTTCTTGTGTATATGTCATTTTCTCTATTGTAGTTTATCTGCCTCTGTGAATAACAAGTGCAGGTGTTTCTTCTTGTATTCTTGGTTGTTGATTGACTTGTGGTTTAGTCTGTTCGTTGGTTGATCTGCTTTTGTCAATGTTCTCTCCAGTTTGTTGGCTTTCACCACCCATGACTTTGTTCATGTTCCAGTTGTTGCCAATAATCATCATGCCTAAGAATGCACCGGCTATCTTACCAAGCCATCCAAAGCGTCCGAAGGAAAGAATAGCTGCACCAATCAATCCAGCAAGGCTTAATCCTGATATTTTGCCTTTGCCGATATTTTGGAAGAAATCACCAATCATACCTAGACCATTTCCTCTGAATAGTCCTTGAAAGAACTTGCCAACTCCACTCGTTGAGTTATTAGTCTCATAAAGCATGTTTCCTGCATCTTCAACTAGATTACCAGCACCTGTAACAACCTTACCAACACCATCTACAGTACCTGTTACTACATCTGATACTTTCTCTGTCGTTTCTTTGCCGACGAGTATGTCTGACGCTGTTCTGACAACAGGCTTGTCATTTACTACGCTTTCCCATGCCATGTAGCCTAAGCCACCGCCAACGACAGCTGTTTTGGTAGTTTTTCCCACAGCTTGTACCGCAGTTCCTGCATGGGTGACAGGGTATGTAATGATTCGTCCGGCACGTCGGGCTATACTGCTCCATATACTCATATTGTTGTTTCTTTTGTTTCTTAATCTCTAGAAGCCTCTGCGTCCATTGCGTTTCCATCGATCCATGGCTTCATTTACTATCTTCTTTTTATCAGCAGGTTGTCTTGCTCCACCTTCAATCTCCGCCCAAACATCGGCCATTGAGGTATATTTTACCGCTCTGGTCAGTCGCTTGAGTTTGCGATTCATCAGTTTCAGTTTGGGACGTATTGAGAACACAATCTCTATTCGTTCCTTTTCCGTCATCTTGATATCACTCAGACATACCTGTCGTATATCATTTACAATCTCTACACTTCCCATTATCAGTTCCCGATAAATGGCATTTCTTCTTGATGAAAGGGCAACAGCTAGGGCATTACTCGGGGCATCACCCAATTCTTCAGTGAACTCAGAGAGATTCGTTGTCAGGTTGCTAATCTCATGGTAGAAACCATATATCTGAGCTGCATAACAGATGATAGAATGAAAGCTGTCTAGATAATCATTGAATTTCCTTTGGATGTTCGTTGTCTCATCAACCTCTTCCTTCAGCCATATATGACCGGTAGTTTCCAGCATCATAGAAGCTTCCTGAGATTTCTGTTCCGATTTAGCTTTATTGGTATAAAGCAATATCATACTTGATAGAGTCGGATCTGATTGAGCATGTAGTTCGATGCATCCAATCAACACAAAAATCAGTATCAGTATTTTTTTCATAGACTCAACTCTTTATCTTATTACATTAGCTGCTCTTCGCCATCTGTCATAGGCTTTCCCTGCAACATCAGCATTGTTTCGGTCTATCATACCTGCACTGGCTCGATTCCAAACGTCATTCAAATAATAATATCGAATGCTCAGATACAGATAACGGAGCTTCTTGCTGAAAGCACCCAATCTGTCTTGTAATTCCCATAATGTCTGTGAGCGTTCAGCACCCGTGAGCATATTCTGATTACCACCTTTGGCGATAGTTTCATTGAGAAGGGTAAACACAGAAATCAGTTCGGTAGCCGTTTCCACATACAGATTATTCATCGATAAAGTTGCCGCTATGCCTTGTGGATTCTCCTGTACTGCCTTGCGAAGCTGACCTAGCGTAATGAAGATATGTACGCCATCATGATAGAGCATCGTTCCTGCTTTCAGTGTTGAAGCATAGCCACTCGCTGTCTGTAGGTAACTGCTGTATTTACTTTCCCATTTCTTTATCTGGTTGAACTCTGCCGCCATTGTGTTTTGCAAGGTTGCAGTCTGCAACTGTGATTTCGTTTCAGATTGGATTTGTGAGTTAATCAGTTCGTTTCCTTCTGCTAATGCCAACCATTCCCCTGGATTGAGAATGACTTGTGCTTTGGCATTATGAGAAAAGGTTATCACCAACAGGAGTGTCAAAAGACTTTTAATAACGATTTGTGATTTCATATACTCCTGATGATTTTTTACAGAATGCTACACGTTCACGAAGCACAGACACCAAGTCTAAGTCGTTTTTTACACCAATGATATCCAGCTTTGGCGTATTTCTGTCCCCGGAAAATATGGTCACGGTCTTTAATCCGAATATCTGTTGCATGATGGTTCTATGTTCATTGAAGTCCACTATGCGATACAACTCCAGATAATCACTTTTCCGAGTAAATACACCATGCTCCATTATCAGTTGTTCACCATTGATTCTACATTCTATGCGGCGTAAGTATATGAAGTTGTAAATAAGAAAGAGCGTCATAACTCCAGCTGCGCAAAGAATAAGTTTGGGCATGGGCATTGATTCCAACCCGGCCGCAAAGAACAATGCTGTCGTGAGGATAATTTCAGGAAGTTCATCAATGACAAACTGCAACCAGTGTGGTTGTAGAATGATTGTTCTGTATCTATGCATAGTAGTCTCTGTCATTGTCTTATCTGCGGAAATGGTGCTTTTGTTCTATTTGCTCACTCTCTTCATTGTTTTCCTTCCTGTCTTCCTCGTGTCCATCTTTCTGTTCTGTATATTCTCCCTCTATGCCATCAATGGCCGACTCAATGATATTCTCAGATGAGTATTGCTTCTTGTCAAGCAGTTGGTCGTTCCAATCTTTATAATCAGGAGCACATGGCTCATAGATGACTTTGGGGCTTAACTGGTATTCCTTATATGACTTGTCAAAGGATTCCTTGAAGTCTTTATAGGTTTTATTCATTTCTTTCCTCATGGATGCAAGGTCTTCCTCACACAAGGGAATACTGAATGGACCGCTTACAGAACTATATTCTTCGGCCAATGATTCATAGAGGTTGTACTCTTTACTCGTTTTACCGTGTAAATAGCCCATATCGCCTGACATCAAATCATCTTCTTTACGAAGTGTTTTCATATAATCTGTCAGATCATTGGGCTTCATCAGCATGTTAAGGTTGAGATGTTCAATGGTTTCCTCCAAGCTGAAATCCTCCCTGGTAATATCAGTGTAGTATTTTTCGCCTCTATCATCTATCACCATCACACCTTGTTCAGGTTGCGATGTTCGATAATTGGCATTATCCTTTGCTACAAGGAAGTTGAAGGCAAACATTCGTCCTGCACGGTCTCTGTCAAAACACAGATGATGATTGGCATTCTCTGTCTGATTCATCATGCCTTTGTACTGATGTACACTTGGATTACCTGCTGTGCTAACAAAGCATGATTTATCCAGTGCCTCGATGGTTCTCTTTGATTCATTCGGATTTGTCTCTTTTGTTGCCAAAGCCTTGTCCTTCATAATCTGATAGTAGCTCATGGCATCATAGGCACTTTCGAACCAATACACATCCTTTACCTTGTCAAGTGCAGTTTCGGCAGGTGCCGCTATCCACAATCCGTTAGTAGCATCGCTTCCAGCGGCCATCCCTTTATAAATCGTCTTGCCGGTCTTTGTAGCACGACTGCGTTCTTCCAATCCTACGATAGTTGCTAAATCACTTGGCTTACGTAATGGGAATGATAGGTTAGCATAAGTCTTACCGTTCTTGGCTTCTTTCATAGCGATGAAGAAATTGTTATGAAAGGCTTTCTGAGTATCAAGATTGATACCTCTTGTCTTGAAGTAAGGGTAGAATGGTTTCTGAGAGTCAAATGCATTCAACCGAAAATCAACTCTTTCGTAGTCATTGATATTGAAAGGCTTTTGAATATGTTCCCGTCCGAGGTTCACGTATGAGCGGTCCATTATGGGATTGTTCAGTAACCTGTTGCAAACAAGGTTTACCAGTCTGTCTGTATTCATGCCCGGTGTGTAGTCGGCAAACAAATTCGGATGTTCCTTGATAAATGAGATAACATTGTAGTTCTTTTGCTCAGGTGGCTGAAAACAGCACAAACCATTTGCCGTGACAATAAACTTATCGCCACGTACTCGTTTGCCGTCACTGCCCATCCAAACATAAGAGGGATAGCGTAATCCATCTCTTCGGTTCAAACTATAACCGGCATCTATCAACAAATCCTGTATGTTGACACGCCTTTTGAAATCATCGTAATTAAGTTCTGCCATAATTCTTGTGTTTTGCGTTATCGACCATGCTGTAGTTCATGACGTATCATCTCAGTATTGGCTGCTGCTTCAAAATTTCGTGCAGCAACATCCATCGGAGTGTCAACACCCGGTTTGAAGTAGGCTCTTGGTTCAGGCCCATGATGATGTTCCATGAAAATATCTGGAGAAGGACGATGATGGAATGCATGACCAAGTTCTCCTGCAACGGTTACACCGGCCAACAATGCAGCGCCTATCTTTGTTCCAAGCCCAACTCCATCACCACGGCTTTTCATATCCACTTCTGGAAACACTTTCGAGAATAGCTTCATGCGGTGGTAGTCATCTACAGCCATGAACTTATCAAACTGTTTCTGGGTTATCTCATGGCTTATGACCTGTCCGTCAATAATGGCGGTCATTTTGTATTTGCCTTCTGTTTGCGTATGTTCTTTTGCTTTTCCCTGTTCAGTTTCTTTGGAGGGATTGGCGGCGTTATTGGTAATAGACTCGACACGAATTTCATCCACCGAAACCTCACGGCCATGGCGACCTTCTCTAAACCATCCTTTGTTCTCATCTATGTATTCTAAATCATTTCCATCCATACGAATACCTCCTTGTGCAAGAGGTCCGAGTTCAGGATGGATTATTTCTTGGCTTTCTCCAACCTCTAGGATTGGCTGTTGTGCATTTACCTGCTGTGGGTTTCCTATACCCAACTGATTGTTTATCTCAGATAGAGCTTTGTCTGATAATTGGATGTTAATGGATTTGTTACTATTAAGCATCTCCATGGTAACTGCATCCTTAAAATCTTCACCGATAACACCATTCAATACATTCAAACGTTTGTCTATTGGAACTTCCTTGATTGAATTGTTTGTCAGTGCTTTCAGCTCTTCATCAGTAAGTGTGTACTGCAAGTCTGCTGGTGAAGCTGCTGACTGTATGGTCACCATCTTTGCCTTTTCGTCAATGATGATACCATGTGAAGCCAATACATCCTGCCACTTATCATTACTGAAATAGACTTTTGAGGTGATTGCTTCATTATAAGGTGTAGCAGTTTTCTGTTCTCTAGGAACAGTTACTACAGGCTGAATAACAGACTGCAAATCTTTCAACACATCTTGTGCTGGTTGTGTGGTAATTGCCTGAGCACCTTTATAATAAAACCCGTATGAACCATTTTGAAGCTCTCCCGGTTTCATACGTCCATCAGGTCTATTCGGTACCATTGGAGCACCTGGATAATAGAGTTCGCCACCAATGCGTCTCATGTGAAAACCATCTTGCTGGCGTGGTGTCCAGCCAAGAAATGGTATCGGTCTGCCCATACACATTCCCGACCAACCATGTCTGTGATGGAAGGGCATATTCATGGTTTGTCTTCCATACTCGCCAACACCGATTCTGTACCCATGAAGTCCCATTGCAACACGTCCGTTTGCGTTACGGGCATGAACGAAGTTCTTGGGCATATCAAAATCACTTGCAACGAGTGAGGTGAATGTATTATAGGCTTTCTTGTTGGAGAAGTTTGTTCCCCAATCGGTCAAAGCCTCCAACTGTTTTTTTGAAATGTTATAGGATAATACAGGGGAATCATGTCCTTGCACTACCAGCTGGAAGCCGTTACTGCTACCAACGATATGGGCTTGCATACCGTTTCGTATCAGGATATCCTGTAGTTCCGGTTGCAAGTCCATGGAACGTGGGTTTGTGTTTTTCCTTATTGACATCAGCTATTAGTTTACGCATCGCCGTTTTCAAGAGCCTGTTCCAACTGTGCGTTCTTGAAGTCTAAGAATTGTTCTGCACTGTCGGAATCAATGCTCAGACCACGACCTTTGCAGTAGTCTTCGTATTCTTTTTTCCATTCTCGTGAGTGGTGGTTGACATAATCAAGCCATGAATATTCGCCACTCTGTACTTTCTCTATTAGGGTTTCTTCCGGATAGAATTTTTCTTTTGCCATTTGTTTCTTGTTTACATTTTGTGTGCTTGTGATTGAGCGCGAGCCTGACTGTTCTTCTTCAGTTCAGACCACATCTCATCGGTATAGTTTGCCTCGTTTACGTAGTCGAGGTTGCCTTCGTCATCCATTGTCCAGCAGCCATACAAGCCGAAGTTATACTTGTCCCAATCTCGTTTGGGGTTCTGCAACCAAAGCTTTTCATCTCCATTGTTGGCTCTAAGTCCTGTAGTCTCATTCAAATCCACACCAATAGTCATTGGATTGTCATTCATGCTTAATGTCAATGGCTGCCCATTGCTAAGACAGGACATTTCAGTTGGAGTAAGATGAAGGTTGTCGGCAATAATCTGAATGTTTCTGCCGATAACAGGAGTTGGTACGGATAGAACTTGGGACGTTTCCCTGTCAATCTGGTGGAAAGCCATTACCTCACGACCTTCTGATGTAGTCATCAAGTCGGTTACGGCTAGCCCTTTCTTCAATATTTCCTGTTTTTCAGGACTGAATGATGAAAGGTCGCTTTCGATTAGCTGTGGAATGAATACCATATCTACTTCGTCTTCTTCATTTCTGATAAGGCAAATGCGTGTACGGCATGAAACAGATTCTCCATTTTCTCCCTCTACAGTGATTGGAAGTACAGGTGATCGCTGACCGGAATAGATGGCGCGAAGTGAATGTTCGGGCAAATCCGTAATCATTTCTTCGGTTAGTCCAAACTGGTTAAGGATATTATAAGGTATATCCTGTTCTGAAAACATCGGTATGTTCATGTATGCTTTTGTTTTGTGTTATTACTAAGTTCCCTACAAAAGTAACATGGGGTTATCAGACGGACGTAGTGAGACTATTTCTAAGACTTTGTTTTTCAGTATAATTAAAGTATTTCGGCAAACTGAACTCTGAAACTAAACTCACAATGAGGCATGTTGCCATGAGATATGCAAGGCTTACGGAGTACAGTTTCTGAGTTCAAACATGGATTATTCGTTAATAATGTTTTCATTTCCACTGGTGGAGAGTGACTTAGTTCACTGTTTCACAGAGTGGTGGTAATTTTGTGCTCATGAAAATAATTTCAATTTTTCTACTGATGGCAATGTATAGCTCTTTGAGCTATGCTCAGTTCAACACTGTTAGTCCTAGTTCGAGAGTTTATAAAATAGCAACAGAGGCAGATACCTCAAATGAGATTTCTACCTCTATAAATAAAGTGAGTAAGGAGCGAAGGGAAGTTTGTGATGTCGTAGATATGAAGCGTCAACTCATTTTACATTATATGAGTGTTTCCTTTCCATTGAAGCAGCTTCGCATAAACTCACCATTCGGAAAGCGAAAGGATCCGTTCACCGGTAAGAATGCACAGCATAATGGTATCGACCTGTTTGCCCAAAGTGATGATGTTTATAGCATTATGCAAGGCAAAGTCGTCAAGTCCGGGGTAGACAAGAAGGCCGGAATATATGTCAAGATGCAGTACAGAGATTATACTGTTTCATACTGCCATCTTTCCAAAGCTGTTGTTAAGCGAGGGGATATTGTGAATGCTGGGGATGTAATTGGTATTAGTGGAAATACAGGTACGAGGTCAACAGGCGAGCATGTTCATATCTCAGTCAAGTATAAGTCACACTATATTGACCCTACCATATTGTTTGACTACGTAAGAGAGACACAGCAGGAGTGCCTGCAAAAATTAAAAGATTTGGCGTAGTACAACATCTACCTCAGAACAGCGTGTTCTTGTCTCCGTGAGACCTTGACCAAGTATCATATTCAGAGTAAGTAGAGCCGGTCCAAAAGTTTCTTCTCTTTCTCCGTTTCGTGGTTTTCTTTGAACTGCCACCAAATATTGCCTTAGCAATGATGTAAAAAATGAAGAGTGTAAATAGTCCTTCCATATGTTCTAATGTAATGATTATCACATACAAAGATACAAAAAAAACTCATGTATCCAAGTTTAAATGATTGAGTTATAATGTGCTAGTGCAATAATATAAGGAAAAAGGGCATATTTGAAATTATTCCCAAATATGCCCTTATATTATGTTGTAGTATGCCTTACCAATTGTCGTTTTCGTTTCCAGCTAATCCATTCTTCACAGCTTCCTCAATCTTGTCCATGATAACATTGGAGAATGCATGAGTCATAATAAGAGCTTTTGAGGATGTTTTCTTGTGCTTATCCTTTTCAGCAAATGGATAACATTTTTCTAATACCCATTTTTCGGAAATCTTAGTTGGAACAGTACCTCCAAGTGCCCCCATTATTCCACCTCCGGCTAGAACAATAGCCTCATAGTTCTGTACTGTATATGTTACTCGTATTTTTCCATCCTTAATGTCCATTTTAATGATTGGCTTAACACTAACATCATAGGAATTTGTACCTCCCATATGGCCAGCGATGTTGGCTAAATAGCCTTGTGCAATAATACAGCCAAGTTCTTTATCATTAAGTTGAATGACTGAATTTGCATCGTTAAATGAAGCTGAAACCCAGTAATTCAATAGAACATATAATTGATCCTTGGTCTTTCCTTCGCTGTTTATAACCTGTACATAGGTTAATGAATTATTCTTATCTAATTGAAGGGTAGAAGCAAGGTTGGCAGCTGCTTCATTCCATTTTTCACCATACTTCTCTTTTGCATATTTTTCGAGTTCTTCAGTGCGCATAATTTGAGCACTAACACTCATTGTTACAAAACATAATGCAATTGCAAATACTATTTTTTTCATGTTCTTGGATTTTTGATTAATTGAAATCAACTTTAAAATTCGTAGCCGATTTTTAAGCTGATACCTTCTGTGTCGTAACTAGTTGCCTTTCGCGTATAAGACATGTCATGACTAGAATTAAACTTATTAAATGTTTGGAACTCAAGTTTTTCGGAAGTATAGCCAACCGAAATGTCTATTGCCTGTTTACTATTTGTTGCAATTCTACAGCCTACCGAAGCATTTGCATAAAGACCACCATTATTTGTAACATACGTTCCACCTTTAATGTCGATAAATGGTGCAAATTTACCTTTTGTGAAATTTACTCGTCCATTTGCAAATACAGGTATGTCAACTTTACTTTTTCTGACATCCAAGGGTATATCACCAGAGCCTTTCGTTTTATACGAAGACATGAAGTGTAAACCAGCACCAGCTCCAATATAAAAGAAGGGAGTGATTTGATAACCATGAGATGTGTTTACCTCAAATCGTCCAAAATCATAATCACCAATGCCAACGGTATAACCGACATCTGTGAATCCACGATAACAACCACTTGACACATTTTGTGCGTTTGCAAAAACAAATGCTGTGCAAAACAACATCGCTGTAAAAAACTTTTTTTTCATATATACAATTTTTTTTAATACGTGAACCAGAGTCCATATAAATACGTTATTATTAGTTTCAATGCTGCAAATGTATATATGACCAGTGCAGCCTATCTGCATAGCAAAAAAAATAATTAAAAAAAAGCTATTACTAGGTGAGTAACCCAATAATAGCTTCCTTTGCTTTGCTGTTTTTGAATTATAAAACGATATTATTTTTCAAACAAGCAAATAATCTGATGTTGCTTATGTAATCTTTTACATATCTATAGGTCTTTTTGAGTTGAATGTTATTTCTAGCTCTATTCATCATCAGGATCATTATCCGTAGATATATTCTTTATTTTTGAAGTAGTTCACCATAAATTCTTTGCATTTACGTTTATCTTGACGACCAGATGCTATTGAGAATGGACTGTATTTTTCAAATATATCAAGTCCTCTTCCTAACATAATTGTCCATCCTGTATCTGTCTTTATACAGCGGTCATGGAAATCTCGTAACTTGTAATTGAATTCTATTCCATATTCAATAAGGTCGTCCTTTATATCATCCAACTTATCAATGAGCTCCGGAGTTTTTTCTTCTTCTTCGTTAGTGATGAGATTTATCTTCAAATCATCTACAGGACGAGTGTCAATAAGCATTGTAACGAATTCCATGAAATTTTTAATTTGCCAGGGAGTACGTATATAAGGATCTTCAATGGTAATTTCAGAGGCATGCTCAAGATAGGGTGCAAAAAGCTTTTCATAAGTTACTCCGGTTTGTCCCATTCTGAATGATAAACTCTGCTCACTTAAAACTGGAATGCGAGGACGCTTTCCTGATTCGGATGTTATTTCAGACGATTGGGTCTTAACTGTTTGTTCCGAAATAAATGGTTTCGCATCGTTGTTATTAATAGTCGCATTCTCAGGAGCAGGAGCGTTTATAGGCATAATCAGTCTATTGCTGACTTTCTCCAGTGTCTCGACATTAATTTCAATTCCGTCTTTCAAACGGATATATTTGAATTTGGCAGGCTCAGCTTTAAATGTTTCATCAATAATATATAGCTGATCTTTTACACGTTTGCGACCTTCTGCTGCAAAATCAACCAATTCATTAGCTTCCTCTGGGGTCATGTTAAGGTCAGGGTATAGAAGTTTAACCATACCTGAGAAAGTTTTACGAATAGCCAAGTGGTCACGTTCTGAAAGTGATGGGTCAAATTTAGCATAGTCTTTCAGTATACTTGTCAAATCATTGTTGCGTAAGTCATGAAGAACAGCAGCAATATAATCAGTTATCAGACCATAGCCTTTTGAAAATGACTCCTTCTTGAGCATCTTGATTTCCCATCCCGGATTATAGAGATGCATACGGTCTAAGAATGCACCTTTAATGAATGAGGTAGGGATACTTTCAAACAGATTACTATTCTTAAGCATATATGGTACTGTGTGCTTAGTATTACCCACAAAACACATAGAAGCTGATGCTTCATGAGTTCCTTTACCACGGTTGAATGATTTGTTGGCAAGATAATTCTGCATGGTATCAATCAATACAGCATCGACATTACGACCTTTCTGTTGTTCAAACTCATCCCACGCCACAACATCCCAATAACCGACCAAGCCCAATTCTTCGCGTTTACCACTCATCTTTACGAATAATCGTGCACTTGTCACATCACCTCCGGAGACAAGCACGCCGAATGGAGACAATTCTTGAAATACGTGTGATTTACCAGTTCCTTTTGGTCCCAGTTCCATGAAATTGAAATTGTTTTCAACATGTGGAAGCAAACGAGCTAAAGTGATAAATTTTTCACGTCTGTTCATCGCATCTGGATTTAATCCGATGGTATGCATCAAGAAGTCAATCCATTCATCAGTTGTGAATTTTTGACGCTGGTCAATGTATTCTTTTACATCAATATTTGATATTTGAATTGGCTTGAGTGTTTGAATTTCCCATCTTACCTTAATGTCTTCTCCAGAGATATAACCAATGGTAACAATGCACCATACACCATTACCACTTAAAAGTTTTGGATTGGCTTTCACATACTGTGTGCCAATAGGAATTCCTGATAGACCTAGGTTTGCAAAGGTTGCCTGATATTCGTCAGATTTCTCATTAAGCACAACAGTCACCTTATCTATTATACGATGACGACCGGCTTCACGAATGGTACCTTTTACAGCTTCGGCATCAGCACGGTGAACGTAGTTATTTTGAATTACAGATTTCACTTTCTCAAGGCCGGCTTCAATCACCTGTTCATCGTCACTTGCGCAATATTGACCAAGAAGATATTCCAGCACGTATGTAGGTACCGGCAGACCTCCTTTGACCAAGAACGCCAAATCCTTGCGAACAACCTTACCCATGAAAGCGTTCATTATTTTTTCTTGTAAATTCATCATCTGCTATCTTTTTAGAAATCTTGTTCTATAATCGTATTATTCTTTACAGTCTCTTTTATCAGTGGATTAAGCTTGTCTTCCACATCGCTTATACGTAGTTGAAGCATACTTCCTATAACTGTTTTGTTAAGGTTCAATGTAACCTCAAATACTCGGTTGTTCAGATTCTCAGCATCAGGGCTGTTTAATTTAACTTCCTTATTAACTGTTACAACCTCTTCGCCACAATAAATACAACAAGAAACAGTACGTTCCATTATTGTCATGCTTACTGCTTCCGTCTGAATCAACTGGAATTTCAATTGGCTGCTTACCATATTGAGGTTATGATTCATCAGTGAAACACCGACTTTCTCTGTCTTATCAGTTTTCTTGCGATAGCTATGAATAACAGGGATAATCATTTCCTGCAAAGCAGCTCCTCCATGAGCAAAATTATATCCACCTGATGCAGCAAATCTATTTGTACCTGTAGGTACAGCCACATAAGTTTGATTTATGGCTGTCATACCGGAAACCTGTTGCAGTGGATATTTTGATATTCCTTCTATCTTATCTTTGCTTTCAGTCAGATAATAACGAGTTTTCTTTTCAATAAAATTCTCTGCTATAGAATGCTTGTCTTTATCTTCAAATTGCATGTCGTTGTAGATAAATCCATGGTCGGATGTTACGATTACGTTTGTAACGTTCCATGAGGCATGAAGACGACGTACCAGTACTGTTAAATCATCAATGGCGGTACGACAAGCACGAATAACATCAAACGGACTCTGAGAGTGTCCTGCATCGTCTATCTTGTTATAGAATATGTAAACAAGAGGACGTTTGAAGATAGATTCTCTCATGACCATGGCATTTCCATTCATAACATCATCATAGTTCATACATACCGCTCCTTCACGATATTTATTGACATGGGCGGTACGTAGTTCAGCAGTAGAAAGTAATTGGCCATCTACCAACATTTCAGCACCTTGTAGTTCGAGACTATGGTGTGGAAGTAATGCAGGCTTGCAATACTTAGTTTCCGTTGGAAGCATAGTACGCATAACAGATAGTTTTGCTATATGTTTTTCTTTAGATAACTCTTGCATCAACTCGGCAGCCACCTCATAGCGTAGTGCATCACATACCACCACAACCTTTTTAGTACTGGCATCAAGTTCATTTTCAAAGAAGTTTTCTTGACGAGGTAATGCTAGAGAATTAAATCCATCCTCACGCTCATTAACACAAGTAAGCCATTCTAAATTGAGTACATTAGCTAACTTAGCATAGTCCACATCAAGACCGTTCTTTACTTTATTCAACGATTGCTCAATAGGAATATCCTTAGTTATGAGTGTATGGTAAGCTTCGAGTGAACGGCGATAGAACAAATCCACCAAATAGAATTCAGTCGTATAGCGACTCACATATTCTTCCGGAGTATTTAGCTTTAATGTTCCTAGAGAGCGCACCTTATCATAGTAAAGGGCCATCTGTTCAACAAAACGGAATGCTATCTGGATATCTGTATTAATAGGCAGTTTCAGACTTAATTCTCGCATTCGCTCATTTACATTGGCAGGATCTGCCAGCAGTTGTTGCACAATAATCTGTTTTAATATTGGCCAACAAAGAGTTTCTGTCACATAAAAGTACTGTGCATCAATGCCATAGCATTCAATAATTGTTTCTTCTTTGATATCTGATGCCAAGACAGATAAAGCTTTCACAAACTTATCAGCCAATAATCTATCATGTGTGCCTACCTCATAAATCTTATTAATTTGGTCAAGTATGATAGCATTAGTTATCTTGTAACCCTTATAATTATCTGATGGTACGATATCAAGCAACTGAGTAATGGAATTGTATTTCATACATTCAGCTACAGCTTTCATCTTTACCGGTGAATTCGGGTCATAGCTTACTCCATAAAGAGTTGTTAGCTTATTATTTACCGTTTTTTGTGCATCAATATTTTTACTTAGGCGTACAAAGAAGTCTTCTCGTTTTTTAGTCTCACTATCAAGACCAAGTATTATCATTTTAACAATGATTGTGTTCCAATCAAGTAATTTCTTTTCGCCTAAATAAGAAGATACAAAAGCTCTGCAAACAACATCTTCGCTAAAGGTTTCGCTTGTAAAATGTCCATTTAGGATATTGCTTATCTTTGTGGACATAATCTCTCCGATATGTCTTTTTAAGAAAGAGGCGTATTTCTGCGGAAGATTATATTGTTGCATGAAGCTGGCATAATCATCTTCTTTATATTCCATATTAGCTTTGAGCATATCCAATAATGGGAATTTGAGTTGTTGTTCCTCAGTATGTGGATATGTATCCTCTCCAAAGAGCAACACTACCTTTTTCTCTTTCCAATCGTTCTCAATGGCATACTTGGTGTTAAACCACGCTCCATCAAATACTTGGTAAATATAACCATCGTTCCATTCTACACCTTCTAGTCCCGAACCGATTACATTCATCTGGTCGAATATAAAAAGCACATGGAGCTGTGGGTTACGCTCAAAGTATGTATATATTCTATCTTGTACCATATTCTATTAATTATTATCTATGGATAACTTATCTCCATATTTCTTTTCAATGTTAGCAATTTCAGCATTAGATATTTCTGGAATAGAAATGAATAACCTATGTTTTGCACGACTACAAGCCACATAATAAAGTCTATGATCATCATCTTTCTTTTCCAAATCAGTATGAAGGAGAAAATCTATTGCATCTTCTTTCTTAGTAAATATTAGAATTACGTTCTTATACTCTAATCCTTTAGCTTTATGTATAGTAAGATGTGAACATTCTTCATCGTTATTGTGAATCCCTTTCGCAAAGTCAAGATAAGAGTTAGAAAATAAATCGGCATCATTCCCTTTCGTTATTTTGGGGTAATGTATATTTCCTAAACTATTTACTATGTTATATAAATCTAGTAGAGAACTATGACGATACTCTGATTCTCTTGATAACAAAGTCATGATAATAGAAAATGATTTTTGTTTATCTGCAAGACATTTCTTATCGAGGGAAAATGCCTTGTTTATATGATTTATAGCATCTTTCATCAACATAGACTTTGCATTCTCAATTGCTAGAATACAATGATATACAAATCGGGACCTTGCATTTGATATATTTACTAAAGCATCCAAAAGATTATTTTTGTCTTCTATTGAAAGACTAAGTTTAAGGGAATTTGCAGTATTATTGCTCCAACTCAGTGAAACTAACATTTCGCCATCACAACATTCTTTAGCTTTAAGAAAATTTTCGGTTGCATCTCCAACCAATAATTGAGGAATACCATAATTGCCTGTAACCAAAGACTTTTGTGTTAAGTCTTGTCGTATGATATTTAGAAAATCAGTTATTGGTTGAACACTACGTCTATTATCTTCAATCGTAAAATTTTGTATGTTTAGTGCAGTAAAAGAGGTGATATATTTTATATTACTTCCTGCAAACCTATAAATAGATTGAGCCTTGTCGCCAATAATAGTTAATATTGCTCCTTTAGTGGCTAATTGTTGAAAAATATAATGCTGAATAACATTTGAGTCTTGATATTCATCGATAAGTATGTATGGATATTGAGCAACTATAAACTCAAGTATAGAACGATATCTATTGATTAACTTATAAGAAAAATACAGAACATCGTCATGGTGCATAACTCCATATTCTTTCCAAACATATTTTTTATATAATAAAACATCATCTTTTCCTATGCTAACTATAGGATTTTTTTCATTTAGCATAGGAGGGGTATTATTAGGGGATGATTCTAATACTAAATCATTATCTTTTAAAGTCCAATGAAATTTTCCAATATATTTTTTTATGGAGCTATAGTCCTTATATTTACTTGCATAGAATTTCTTTCTGGGAGTAACAATATTGTTCAGAGTATCAAAACCCATTATGATCTCATCATCATGTCCGTTTAATTTTGAAATATTAAAGTCTTCTTCATCTGCAATTAGATGAAAATAAGGTTTTATCAAATGTGCATATAAAAAGGCATGAATAGTTGATACTTCAAGGTTACGACTACCATTAGAGATACGACTCTCAATATTTGTAGCAGCTTTATTCGTATAGGTAATACAAGCTACTTTTTGAGTCGCGCTTAATCGGTTAGTCGATAAAATCTGCTGAATTTGCCCAGCTATCCAATATGTTTTTCCTGCCCCAGGACCTGCAAGTACCCTATTGCAAAATTTAACATCTTGGATGTCGTCTGAGTGTATTATTTTATATTCAGTAGCCATTCTATTGCTGTTTTTATATAGTTTGGTACAACAATTTTCTTTTCTACATCACTTGATAGCTCTTGTAATGAATTAGCTAACTCCAAAGCATTTTCTCCTTTTTGTAATGACTTTAAGTAGCGAGCAGATATCAATCCTTTTAATTTGTCATTATCTTCCCAATTGATGTTTTCTGAGTATATTTTGTTCAAATCGTCTGATTTGCATATATTCTTCGCTTCATCAAAAGATTTTGTTTGCATCATCAGGGATAATTCTTCTTTATTGCTTATTGAATCAACAAGTATTGTTTTGTTATTGTAGTTAACTCTTGCAATTTCATATTCTAATGTTTTTCCTTTTTCGTCTTGACTAAAGAAATGAATGCTATCATTACTATTGTATTGATTTACAAATTCTTCAGAGTGATTTTTATAATCAAAACTATCAGGACGTTGATCGTATTCTACAGGCCAACATTTAGTAAATGATTCACTAGTTTCTTTTTTTCTCCTAACGGGATCTCTATCTGTCAAACATGCAACACGAATAGGTAGAGAATATTCTTTTGAATTGTCATACATTTTTAAGAAGTGATCAAAATATCTTCCCCCAATATTTACAATTACTGCCTGCTGAGTTAGCCATTGTTTTGTATATCCTAAAATATCTACGAACACAGGTATTAAAATCTGCTCAGCTAATCCTTCTACGAACAAAACTTTTCCAGCAAATAACATATCAGCTCTTGTCGCATCAAGATATCTTTGAACAAAGCTTTTTGATTTTGGAAAATCTTTATATACGTCACGTGGATAATATGCTTTTATTTCATGACTCTCGCTCATAATAAGATTGCATAATTCATCAAGCTTAACTTTGGCAGTTAAACTTGGAGAATGTGAAGTCATAAAAACTTGTTTTACCTTGTTATCTGCAATATTTCTCCTTAAAAAATCTAAGAATTGATATTGTAATTCAGGATGCAAATGAGCTTCAGGTTCTTCTATTGATAATACAGAAAATGCTTTTGCATTTGTGACTCCCATATATGTAGTTTCTTTATTAGACTGCATCTTCGCTAGTAATAATGATATATATATGAGATTGTTATATCCTAAGCCATTGTTACCTATTGGGGTATTAAAACCTGCTGAGTTTGAAACTAAAATATTCAAAACTCGTAATAGCTGCTCTTCTGTTACAGATCCATCAAATATTAAATCACTTTCATTGTATAATGCACCAGTACTATTTGCATATTTTACAATTTGATCCTTTCCTTCTTTTATTCGGTTAACCAGAGTATTTATATTTTTATCTGTTTCCGTTTTAAAAGATTCTCGTTTACTATTAATTTCATGAGCTTTTTCATCTTCAGTTTTTTCACTTGTTTTGATGTCATAGTCTAAGAAGTAGCTAAGAACATCATGAAGTAATGTGGCTCTACCTGAAAATAAATCTTCCTCTACATTACGTAAAGCATCTACTTTCTGATAATCAATCTTATGCAAATCTTCAGAACTTACTTGCTGATGCAATGAAGGCTTTCCACCTATAATAGAATAGGTGTATTTCCTTATGAATTTACTTTCAATGATTCTAAAGATATCAGCAGAGTTATCAATATCAGCAACAGCTTGCTTATATAAGGATAATTCAGTGCTTGGCAAAAAGAAGGTATATGTAATACATGATTCTAATTGGGGTTCTAATTCAATAGCATATGTAGAAAGTAAAGCCACATCACTAGATGTATTTTTTTCGCCTTCGGACATTGTAAAATACAAGCTAATTTCAATAGAGGGTGAATTCTCTTTTAGTTTCTCCAATGGAATACCTTGATTGAAATCCCATACTGACAATTTCTTGTTTCTATTAGAATCTATAACAAGTGATATAGCATCTAATAATGTACTCTTACCTCCATTATTATGACCTATAATGACATTCAGTCCATCTTCGAATTTAACGGTGGCTGTTTTAAAAGCTTTATAATTGCTTATAACGACTTTAGATATATACATAATTAGAATTTTTCTATTATTGATTTATTTTATCTTTGCTAATACGCCTTCAAACTGGGTAAGTTTGTTTATTACTCCAAATTCTGCCTTTGTTTTCCATTCATAAGAGTTATCAGTTTTTCCTCTTTTGAATTTTAAATCAGAAAGAATAGTAACGAGTTCTTCAGGATAATCATCACGTTTCTCATTGTCAAATGCAAATGAAACCCAGAACGTACTTAGAGAGTAATCTTCTTCGTTAATGGAAGCTTGGATATCAATATGATATTTACATCGTTTATATGTAAATTCACTACCCCTAATCCAAGGTGTTATGTCCCATGTCTTTTGCTCTTTGTACTCATAATTGAAATATCTGCTGGTAAAACTACCGAATTCTGTTAGCCAAAGATGATAAGTATATGCCTCTACATGATACATATTACTGAACCAATGTTTAAGAATCAGTAACTGATCATTACAGAAAACAGTAAATCCCTTCTCACTTATCTCATAGAAATGTGGAGTCTTGATGAACAAATCCCTCCATTCAACTCCAGTATTACCAACACATTGAGTTTCTATTGACTTAGTTACATCACTAAGATCTGTTACATTGTCAAATACCGTTTTCACGTAACCTTTACGTTCTATTAGCTCTGGCTTAGTCTCGTTAATACGAAGAAGTCGCTTCCAACTTAGGTCACGTTTTACGTTCTGTGATACAGTTTCAGTTGAAAGTAAATTATATCTATCAGATGATGCACCCATTAGATAATCTCCTTGTTGAAGAACAGCACGTTCAAAACAATAGTTAACATTATTATGTCTTTCACCATGTGCATCTAACTCAAACAGGTACGAAGCTATAGTAGCATATCTTTTGAATTTATTCAACATAACTGCATTTGTCGAATCGTCCCATTTTAGCGAACTTTCTTTTACATAGTCCTCTAAAATACCAGCAAACTCGAACAAAAATCCAATCTGTCCATTGAAGTAGGTATGCTTCTCTACATTTTCTATGCAAGTTTTCCACTTATCTCTATCAATGAGCTGTGCCTTTAAGCACTCCTCATCAATCTGATGCTTCGCAAAACCAACGATACTGTTTGACTTGAGATAGTTTATTATATCATTAGAATATATAAGTAATGATTTTATAGATCTCATACCACGAGCCATATCATCATTGCCATCAATGATTGAATTATCTGGATGTGACAGATTGTGAACAACTCGCATCCATTGGTCTATACCGTCTATCCTATACTCATTTTGTATAAGGAATTGGATATATGCATAGAATTGAATTCGTTCATTACGAGATAGGTCATTGTTAATAACCTTATTGAAGATGTCATTCTCATTGAAATAAAAAGAATATTCATTACCAATATTTTGTTTTATCTTTTCACTCCCATTATATAGAGCATCCAGAGCATCAACAAGCATTATCAATGCTTCAGCACTCAAAGCGTTAGTCGATTCATATTTGCTGAATGACAAATTCTTGAAATCAGAGTCTGTGCTCATTAAGACATCAAGAGTGTCGTCGGACTTAGCCTTATTGGGAAGCTCAACTATTGAAGCATAATGACAAGTCAATACCACTCGGATAAAGTTCTCAATATATGAGTCGAGATTATTTTCCTTTCCATTCTTACAATACTGCCAAAAGAGAGTTGTCCATTTAGTATCTATGTTAAAGGAGAAGTATTTATAGAAATCAACCTCCTGTTTGACGGAAGCATATTCCAATGTGTATCTCTTGTTCTTCAACGTGGCATCTTTGTCCATCAACTGCTTGATATATTGCTCAAATTTTGCTTTGAAATTTTCAAATTTAGTGAGCGGTTTGCCACGAGAGTTCATTTTTATATATAGATCATCAGTAAGCTTATATTCCTGCAAATCTTTGAAGATGAACGTAATAATAGGACTACTTTCATTCATAAGGCCAGTAAGAAACTCTGGATGTCCATCGAATTTTGAATAAATGGCATCAAGCATTACGAGCATAGATTGTACAGTAGGATCATTATTCCATATCCTATAGAACCAGTGTTCATTCTTAATAGTTTTTGAAAGACTTTTATATTTATGTCCCTTTTTATCTGTATCAGTCAAAAGGTCACACATGTTAATATCGGCCTCCATCAAGGCATCACAGAAATCTGTACTGCTTTGACGAGTCTTATATGTGAAAAGCGACTTACCCCCATCTGTCAATGTAGATTTATATAACTCCTTAAGCCCAATATTATCTTCAGGTTGAATTTGATACAGGAACCAATGCAACAGAAACAAAGTTGTCAGTCGTTGTTGACCATCAAGAGGTATGAAGTGCGTATGCTCTTCATCTGTTTGAAGGGTCCCATAAACAAAATCTAAATCTCTGTTAGGTTTACCTTCTTCCAAATAACCAAACAAAGCATCTAGGAAATCCGAACGAACTTCCTTTGTTTCTTCATTTGTTCTTCCCTGAGCATAGTCACGCTGAATGATAGGGATATCAAGTTTATAGTGCTTTTGAGAGAAAAGCTTGAAGAAAGATAATCTTTCACCGCTATTTATCTTTATTGCTTGTTCCATTCATTTCACGCTTTTATGTATGGTGATACAAATTCCTTGATGTTATCGAGATAGTCCTGAGCATCAGACTCTTCCCAATTCATTAAGTTACTGCTTCTATTTGAATAATACTTCAGGAAAATATTCTTTGTCGCTATTGGTACGAAAATACCAAGTTCATCATTTTGGATAATACGTTTTCTCTTTAATGGGAAGAATGCATTTCCATAGCTGCGATTAGTTTCTTGATCCAACAATGTCAAATTAGAGATATTGTCCTTGTCACTAACTCTGTTCTCATTGAAGTATATTTGAACATGCTTGAATGCCTCGTCAAATTCAGAATCTGTAATATCTTCTTTACAAAGAGAATCTATTTCCTTCACTAGCTTACATTCAGAAATAAGAGCAGCTTTACGAGCCTGATCTTGTATCTCATTAGTTGAGTCTATTCTAGAAATTTGTTCTTTAAGTTGCTCTATATATACGTTTACGTCTTCCTTGATACTTGAACCTACGAAGAAATCCAGAATATCTTCAATCCATTTTTGGCGTTGCTTGCTATCAGTAACTGTTCTGTCTGTCTGAGAGCAAACATGTTCTATATCCCATTTTTCTTTTTTATATTTATTGAATGGGAAACGCATATCCGATTTTTTATCTTTCAATGCTGTCAGTATATTGAAGAGCAACAAGACTTGCTTAACACTATTCTTGCTGTCAACAAATGACAATTCTTCAACCTTTATCTTACCAAGTTTATTGCTGATTTCAGTCTTGATAAAGTTATTCAAGAAATCAGACTTCTTCATAGTAGTTGAAGCGTTCATCAGAGACTTAATGTCAGACTTATATTCAATAAGGAATCCAATGAAATGATACAGAGTACGATCTTCATACCATTCCTCTAAGGTCTGAAATACTTGTTTTACTTCATCCCATATTTTGTCGATGCACGCTTGATCATTACGAAATTTCTTTCTGCCATTTTCCTTCTCGGATTTCAATCTATCCAATTCAATATTAAACTCATTGAATGTATGATAAAATTCAGAATCCTTCGTCCTATCCTTCATCAAGTCGAACAAGAACTCAATACGATTCTCATATGTAAACGGATTGTCAGAACGATAGAGGAAATACCAGAAAGAATCATCTTGGAGTTTTTGCTCCATACGATTCCATTCCGAAGCTATCTGCAACTGCTTCATGCTTGCTTCTGTTGTCACAAAATTATCCCTTTTCAGTAGAAGGGCTTTAATAAGCTCTGCATTAGTGAGAGGTATCTTGCCAATGTTTAGACGAGTAAATATGTCAATAGAACTTGCAGCATTCTTGTCCTTTGCCTCATACCAGATTACTCTGACATTTTTAGCAATGTCTATCTCTGCTTCCTCATCATCTTTTTCTTCAAGAAGTACTTTTGCAATGCTGGCACGAATACTCGAGTTATTCTTAAACCATAATGAAACTCCATCAAATACGAGCTTCATGTAGTAGAAGTCAATGAAATCATTGGCACCTGCTGTTGTAGTGTTTATATTTTCGAGGAATTTCTGAGAATCGAAGTCCTGGCGAGTCTCGTATTTTATTGTGTATAGAGAGAAATCTGGAAAGAGCAGTTCACATACACTATCTAAACACTTTAATATTATGTATAAAGTCGTAAGACGTTGCTGACCGTCAATGACCTCATATCCATTGACTGTTACCTCAGAACCATCCTCTTGTTTTTCAATCCATGACTTTTCCTTAACAACTATAGGTTGAAGACAGTAGTATTCTCCTGTCCTTACATTATCATTATCAATACGCTTACAGAACTCTTGGAAGTCACAAAGCATCTGTATAGCTTGTGAATCCGACCATCTGTAGCCACGCTGATAGTCTGGAATGTAGAAGTTTAACCCCGAAAGGGAACGAATACTTTTTAGGTCTATGTTGTTTGTATTCATAATAATGACTCTATTATTTTACTTTAACTTCTGTAATACGTCTCCATATTTGGCGTAGTTTACCATGACTCCATCATCGAGGTCAAAATCTGTGATGTTGGTATCTTCTGCCACTACTTGTAGGCGTTCGTGATACTCTTGGCATTCTTCTATTGTTTTCTTGAGGGCTGTGAGTTGTCGGGTTTCGGCAGTAGTTAATGATGCTGCACGGCTTTCTAGGTCGTTTATTTGTGCTTGCAGTTGCTCTATGTATGGGAGCAGATATTTGCTTCTTACCTGTTCTGCCGTGTATGGAGTCATGCGGTGCATATATGTGATACACTTGAATGCACCTTTCTTTGAGCTGAAAAGCCAATAGATAGGTCTGTTCTGATACATCCGTTTATGGTCTTTCCAGAAGTCTTTCATCACATATTGCTCAATGGTGGTGCTGGTGCCTAAACACTTCTCAATGAAGTTCAAGTTCTCCGTAAGGGAATCTGCTCCAAAGGCGATACGAACAAAGTCGGCTATGCGTCGGCATAGATTATCATCGAATGAATATCCCGATGGCAGGATAGGGATAATACCATCGTCATCAATAGTCACAGTCTCGTTGCCATAGCTATAAGCTGCCAATTCATCATCTGTTGGCTTTGGATGTGCAATGTGAAGTCCCGGCTTATCAAGGCGATAGCGTCCCATCCATACGCCCACTGCATACGAGATAAGTTGTTTTATGATTACATCGTTGTGCCATACTATCTTCTCTTCTTCTATCGAGATTTGGCTATCGCCCAATCTCTCATCACTCGGCATACGTTCAAGCGAACTTGACGTCTGAACTCGTTCAATCGAGATTTCGCCTTGCTGCAAGATAGTGATTTCATTGAGAGGTACATCAGGCGTTAGCTCATCTTGCAAGCCATATATTTCTATGAACTGACGGTTGAGCTCTTCTTCGTTGGCATGGAGCTGCATGAAGTTATCTTCCCAACGTTTTTTATATTCATCTACTAAACTTGATAGTTTGAGTCCTTTTTCAGATTCTCCTTCTTTGATAGATTGATTCCTTAATGAGATTAGTTCATTGGTTTTGAAATCCCAGCTGGTTTCGTGAGCGTCCCAATCTGCACGGGAGATGGAAATATTTTGGGATGAAACAGCTTCATTTACAAATTCTGGCACATACTTAAATGGAATTTTTCTTAATGGGCCTTCATGATAATCCAATGTCGGAGATATTACACCTAAAAAATGCTGACATACAGAGCAATTTAAATAAGAAATTAGGTATTTGTAGTCTACATTTTCTCTAGGAAAACAAATGGAGCCTTTTGCTTCAAACACACTATTTGTAGTATGCCTAAATGAAATCTTCCCGCTTGCTATTGTTGACCAAGAGGGACCAGTCTTAAAATATAATTCCCTAGAAGGAAGATGATTTCCTAATGATAATAATGCATCATAGTTATTTTTATCAAAGGCAATCATATATTCCTTATTACCATACCATCTTCTAAAACTTCCACCTTTCGTTGTTGGAAACCATTTTTTACCACTCGCTATTGCTTCAGTATAGCTGTTGCAATCTAATTTTGCCTTGGTAAAAGATATTTCAAACCATAAACGAAGAAATCTATTATTGTCTCCTGTTGCAGTGCCTTGTTTGGGATTCCCATAATAATCAATTAATGTTCCATCAAATGCGTTAAGACAAGCAGAAGAAAGCCAATACCCAATAGGGCATCCAGGAATCTTCTCAAAGTTCTTTTGTGATACGTTTGGATAATATATTTTGTTGCCTTGCTCACCTTTGCTCTGCATGAACATACGTTCCTTGTCAGCGCAGTTCTTCCCATCCACCAATCGGAAGTATGAAGCACAATGGTTAGGCATTTGTTTGCTAATAACAAAGGCTGTATTCTGCACCACTTCACCACTCAGTTCATCGAATGTGCGTGGCCCAAGATGCAACATATTATCAATACTGTAATTATCTAGCAATGCCTTGCGCAGCTTCTCAAACGAAGAAAGGAACATCCATGAGTGCATATTTATCATTCCATACTTGCCATTCTCTTGGAGCTTATCAATAGCAAGAAGCATGAATACAGAGAACAAATCCGCTTTACCTTCCTCATAGTTATCCTTCACATATTTACTCAGCACCTCATTCATATTACCACTACCCATATATGGAGGGTTCATGACAAGTGCAGAGTATTTCTGCGTCAAAGTAAGAATCAACTGTATGGCAGGCATCCAGTCTTGTACCAATTGCGGCACAAAACTTTGCTTCTTCCAATAATCAACAGCCTGTACTAATGCATAGCGAGTACTTTCTGAAATATCAAACTTCATGATAGAACCAAGACTGTCGGCATCCTTCATCAGCTTGAAAGCCGATTCAATCTCTTCGGTTATCAGTTTGGTCTCTGCACCTTGGAAGAATTCATGGATAACGTTAGTTACAGAGCCATCTGCTTCTTCATCAAGAGCCTTCGGCATAGTGAGAACGTGTGGCAGTGCGTGAGCATCAATAAAGCTGCTATCCTTTTGGCAAGCCTTAATCATCAGTGCAAATGTAGCAAGTTGCTTTGCACGATTATCAAGGTCAATGCCTGTCAAATTATGAGCGAATATATTTTCGATAGCCTCGCTACGAGTATATCCTTCGTATATATAAAGGTCGTAAAGAATATCAAAACATTCGTTCAAAATATGTCCCGACCCACAAGCTAAATCTGCAACCTTTAGGTCGGTCAGTTCGTTGTAACGATAGATGTTTTCATCAGATTGTTGCTCTTGGTCAACCAAATATTTCCATTTATCTTTGAATGGATTTGGTCCGGGATTATTGTCTAAAAAGATGCGACCCACAGTGTTTTGCACCATGTACTTCACAATCCAGTTGGGTGTGAATATCTGTGTGGCGGCAGGAATCTCATCCGCTTTAAATTTCCCTTTCTTTGCAAAGACCTCGTCTTTACGCTCAGAGATATAGAATTGGTAAAGCCAGCCAATCAGTTCGGGGCTATGGAAATCTTCGTCGGTGATAAATTCAGTGTGATTGATCATATCCACAAAGCCACCTTCAGCAAGGATGTTTTGAGGTAGGAGTAGCTCCGTGTAATCAGCAAGAGTTCCGAAGCAAGCTTGCATTATAGGATTGGCATGACACCATGCCGATATAAGCAGAGCGAACTGCTCAGTGACTTTTGTATCGTCATCAAGCAGTTCCAAAAGGTGAGTGCGAGTTTCCTCAGGCATCTGAGGCATACGGTTCATTCGAGCTTCATCCACAATGCGAGGTGTTCGGGCAGAGTTGGTATATACTAACACAGGCTCACATAGTCCGTTCTTTTGCATGATGCGAATAGCCATCAAGCGATTGAACCATCTGTAGGCAGCTTCCTCATACACTTCCTGAATGCCTTTTTGCTGTACACGATGATAGAGTGCCATCCATTGACGATAGAATCCTTCTGTCTGGAGTTCTCCTTTCCAAAGTGAACCTCCCTGCATAAGTTGTGGCATCATGCTTTCTGCCACATTGCCTTTGGCGTCAAAGCCAAGAGTTGTAATCTTGGCAGCGATGCCACGTTTCAATATATTTCGAGCTTCGCAAGCGAATTTCTTTATCTGATTAGTATTCATACCGTTTACTTGATAATTGTTACTGAATAACCATCACTGATTTTTTCCATCAGCTGTTTCCTTAATTTCTCCAAATATTCATTAACATCATTCTCACTCTTCAAAGGAGTAACGGTACGAGTGTTTAATGACATGTTTGTGAATTTTTCTTCACTGACATGAGTCTTATTCGTGTCATCATCATCTTGTGCAACAGGGTAAGGTGGCGTTTTAGGTTTACGTCTTATTACTTCAGCCTGAATTTTCGATGCCTGTTCTGCATAGAAGTCGTCAGTATTGATGTTTATTCTCAATACAGAAAGAGAGTTTGACTTTGTCTTTAGTTGTATGGTAATAGCACGGTCACTAAGAATGGATTTGCTGACATCTTGCGTTTCGGCAGAACGCTCAAGTAGATCAAAAGTTTCATTATAAGCCTTCTTGATTTCCTCACGAATAGCATTGCGCTGTTCATCAAGAGCTGCTGTAAGGCTATTACGCATCTTAATGATTTCACGAATCTTAATAGGCCATCCCATGTGCTCAAATTTCTCGATTGCTTCAATCTGCTCCTTGTATTCTGAACCTAAAGCATGGAAATTTTCACGGTTATCACGAGCAAAGTCGATTATGTTCTGATAGTTATCCATTTGGTCATGAATGAAACCAATAACTTCCTTACAAGTATCCATCAACTGATGGGCGTATTCACGTTTCTCAATTACAGCATTGAAAAACTTTTGTGGATCACGCACGGCAAGCCATTCGTCAAACAAGTCGATTGCTTCACGAATTGGTTTGATAAATTGATATGAACTATACTGGTTATCTAGCTTCTTATAGGCATCACGGCGATGGGTAAGGCTATTTTCACCTTCTGCATCACGACAAAGACGAATAATCTGAGTACTGTCGTTTGTAGCAAATGTAGCTGTTATACCAAATATGTCTTTCCATGCATCAGTGAAGCAAGTGACTAATTCTTGTGATATAGCTTGTGCCTGACGCACTGTGAACTTGTTTTTTTCAGTTACGATATGAGAGGCAACAGTGCTTGTCTCAACGTTAGGGTTGTTAGAATAAGAGTAATCTCTCTTATGACGACGTACCAATTCGTTAATAACATAGATGGTACAGATGTCATCCCAACCATAAGGAGCTTTGCTGAACTTAGATAAGATGTCAACAACATTAACTTCGGCAAACTGTTTGTTTAGATAGATTTCTACTTCATGTTCTGCCGGAGTAAGTTCAGTGTTCAATCCATCATAGTCGCCAGGATGTATAGGACGAAGAATTGCTCGTTTCAACTGGTCTGTGGTGTAAACCATATCAGCTCGTTGAACTAAGTTTCCTTTGGTGTAGATACTGCTTAAGAGCTTATCGATAGCAATTTTATATCGATCGTTTCCTTTTTTAGCACCTAATTCTATGTCGTCAATGACACTTAGCCCAGAAATAATAGGGCAAGAATCAAGTATCTTGCGGAATTCAGGAGCAATCTGCATTTCATAAACATCGTTTGCACGTTTCTCAAATTCTTTTCGTGTATTAGCATTCTCCTCGCTTGTAGCTGGAGTTGACATGTAGCTATTAACCTGACAGTACCAGTAAAAGGCATTGTAAAGTCGCTTGTTATCGTGGAATTGCTGTCCCACATAGTAAATCAAGCGATTACTTTGGTTATGAAGTGCCAACATATCTGGATTATCATAATCACAGTCCATGGCAAATTCAATGACGATATCTGGGTTGTTGCTCAAGAATGAGCGTTGTTTTATGCTTGCACCAACTGCAAAAGAACGAGTCATGTACTGTTCTTTGTTTTTGATAGCAGTTATGTATTTGAAAAATATTTCTTTTAATTCCTCTGCCTGGCGATTGTTATCGACAGGCTGGCTCTGGATAAGAGCAGCTACCTTCATTTCTTCTTCAGAATAGAAGCTGTAGGTTTCTCCAACGCCGTTCTTTCCCTGTTCAGGACGAATGATATTATTATCGCTTAAATACTCAACGACTTTTTCAACTTCGTTTTTGATATTTAGGCGTGGGGTTTCTGTATCATTTATCAAGAGGCTGGTGATATTGTCTATGTTTGCAGGGAACACCAATTTATCATTGGTAGATATATTACAAATCATGAATAATACATTAGCCACTCGTTTTGCCAACTGCGGATTTCTCTCGTAAGTAGCAGCCATACGTAGAGCGTTGTCAATAGCCTTTTGACCTTTGGCTTGAAGACCTTCCTCAAACATATTGTTATAAAGCTCGTCAAATGATATAAACTTGCCGAGTTCAACTTCAGCATTCTTCTTTGCCGTGGCATGAATTACCTTAATGATGCTTCGCTCATTACCCTTCACTTCTTTAGCTACATAGCCTAAGTTTAGGAATGAGTTGAAAACTTGCATAATCAATTTGAACTGGTATGGCACAAATGGATAATAGGCAATGAAATCTTCTTGGCTTTCATAAGATGTATATGAGTTCGGCAGTTTGAACTGTAGGTTGAAAGAAGGTGATTTCTTCTTGTACAGGTCGGCCAATGTGTCTATAACATCGCCTTTCTTGTCCAATATACGTTTTTGCGTAATCACTTCTGGCTGAGTTCCCTTTAGTGATACTTTGACCTCAAAACGCCCTTTAATCTTACCCTCTTTATCTTTCTCTTCATTGATATGGCAATCGTCCATTATCTCACTCAAATCTTGCTGAGCGGTACAAGCAACCCAAACTTTATTGTCGCAAGCCTCTGATAGTTTTGTGATAATCTCTTGCAGGTTCAAATAACGGTCACGTTCTTTATTGATGAACTGTGAAACCTCATCAGCAAGTAAAATCAATCGATAATCATCACCTTTATCTTTCAAATAAGCTTTAAGTTCCAAACCAAAACGTTCAATACTCATGGTTGTGTCACGCTTAATAATACGTTCACGAATACTTTCCTTGTCAAGAGTAGGAGCTAGTTCCTGTGCGATGTCAAGAACCATACCAAGCTCATTATCTATTAAGTCGGCTGCTTCACCTGGGTCATCCCAATTTCCGCCTTCTTCCGCAATTCGCACTTTAAACTGCTCGAATACACCTTTCTCATAGAGAGGCTTTTCAAGGTTTTGTGCTAATGTAATATTGAACTTATTGAATCCACGCTTACCATTAAATTCGTTCCAGAAGACGTGTAAGAATGCTTTCTTCTTATCTGTAGAATTGTCGTATGAAGTTTCAAGATTGAAGATGCAGTTGTCAATAGTAGCACGTTTCAACCAGTTAGCTATGCTTAGCAACTGTTCATAATCAAACCCTAGATTATGTTTTTCGTCTAATGGGTCTATAACATTAACTGCATCAAGCAGACGAGACAAAGCTGCCTCTTGTGTAGAAGGTGTAATACAATAATCCAAGTATTTCAAGAAGTGAGATTTACCTGAACCATAATATCCATCTATCCAAATACCTACATGGTCGTAAGGACGATTATTCTTTATAGCATCAAGAATACGGAATAATCCATTGATGATTTCATCAGTGAATACATATTCCTGAATTTCTATCTGTTCTGTTTCTGGGTCAAACTTTGTTGCACTAACGGCAGGATTAACTGCACGGCTGATAGGTTTGCTATATAATTCTTTAAGTTTCATGCTTTTAGATTGTTTGTTAACTAACTAATACGTTCATTTAATCATTAATAAGCAATGTGGCTCGATAAGTATGATTGTCTTGCAACGTATCGAACAACTTAAATGAGTTCTGATCTCTATGTCCGGGATAGAATACGATGATTTTGTATTTACCTGTATCATTATAGTCTTCGTAAAGGGCTAGAAACTCATTAACACGAAGATATGGATACATACTGCCAATGCCATGTAAGAATACATAGGGGCGCTTGTAATCATCCTTTATGCTGATATGGTCTAAAATACGTTGATGGATATATTGAACGAACTCAGGACTATGTGCATTACGAAGCAATGTATCTTGGGTGTTTTGCGACTTTGAAGGATCATTCTTCTCTTTCTCCAATTGATACTTGAGCATACTTGGATGCTTCAAGAATTTCTTTTGGTCAAGGAATTGACAGAACTCTTCAAAAAGATTCAATGTAAGCACATCTACATAGTTAGTTGGACGAATCAAATTTGCCTTAAATTCGGTAATCTGTCGTCTTATATCGTATTCTTTCTCTGCCGGATATTGGTAGATAAAGAAATTGTAGAACAAGTCTCCGTTTTCGGTGTCTTGAAATCCCGGGCTATTCAATTTGTCATCTAACTCTTTTATTGTCATAGCAGTGTCTTTTTTATCGATTCTATTTGGTAAGGTTGCAATAAACATGCTTCCAAAAACCACTGTTCACCATGGGTTAGGTAGTACGCAAAATTATTACAACTTACAGGCAATAATCCATTTTTATTATCCATCATTTTTACTTTGCGAAGAATGGATAGATATGCGCTTGCTACCTTTTTTTTAGTTGTTTCAGTCCATGTGTCAACAAATTCATCACGGGCTGAAATCTCATTGAACTCCATCATGATGTCATCAATAGAAACCGATTTTGCTATTGAGTTCCAACGGCGCATTGTGACATTCACGTGAAAATCAAATAATATCTTATATGTTTTGAGGATAGCAAATAGATTTGCTGTCCTGCGATCTTTTTCATCCATTTCAAAATAGTCAATCCAAAAGGTTTTTGGCATCGCTTTATATCGTCTTACGATTTCATTAATATTTCTTTTGCGAGCTGTTTCTGAATTGATATGAAGTAGCCTGTTATTTACAGCTTCATCTTTCAAAAGACTTTCGCTGTCTTCTGATTGAAGCAAAGGCAACAGTGCATTAGTTTCCGCAAAAAGGAATCCTCCGCCTGTCATTGCTGCTGTATATGGACTATTTTTTTTCATCACAATAATTTTTGCAAAGTTAAACATCATCTGTGCGTCCTTTCTGCACAGGAAGATAATTGTTAAGACATTCGCCGATTTTTTGAATAATATGATTTCTATAGCTCTCTGGAGATATAACTTTCACATCAGGGCCTAACGAAAGTATTTGTCCATCCAGTTCATAATTAGGTCGAACATCAATCGATATAATGCGTTTCTCTTCATCCACAATTTGCTGTGTAGAATGTAGAGGCTTTGATACGACGTATGGATACTGGGTAGGAGTAAGTTGAAGCCTGATAATCTCGCTAAAAACTTCTTTTCTTGGAATAGTTACGCCTATTACATCATCGAAATAATGGTCAAAATCAATTTCATTATTTGGTATGAATGAAATTTCATCTGCAACGCCAACACTTACGATTCTATCAAGTGCAAGGTTACTGATATAATGGCTGGTGTTATCCATAGCCATTAAGAACCACCGATTGTTGTACTGCTTGATGTAATATGGGTGAACAACTAATTCTTTTTCAGTATCAGCATCTTTATAGTTGCAATAAACAATGTTTAAAGCCTGATGATTTGATGCAGCTTCAATAATTGGTGCTAAGAAGTTTAATCCTTTAAGGTTTGGATTTTGTTCAAAGCTGATAATGTTCTCACAATTTCCTTTGAGATTGAAACGTAATTCTAAAATAGAGATGACTTCTTCAATCCATTCATTGCAAGGTAGACCACGAAAACGGCTAAGAGTGAGAATGGCTGTTTGGAGTTGTTGAGCCTCTTCATCGGTTAATGGCTGTGCATTAATTGAAAATTCCGGATCGCTATAGCGATAATAAACCTTTTTGCCATCTTTTATCCTATCAAGAGGGATGCTCCATCCGGCATCACTTTCCATGAAATTGATATCATCAAAAATCTGACGGCGACCAATTCCTCCAACACCATTATAGTAGACCAATGATTCTTCACACAGATCTATCAAGTCATCGATGTAGTATCGGTGACGGAAATCACGAAAACATTTATCTAACACTTGATAGCGTATAGAAGCATTCTTGTTGGTCGGCATTTCTTTTAAAAATTAGTTCTCCATTTTACGGATAAGTTCACTGATATCAACTTCAAGGCATCTGGCAATATCAATCAGATTTTGCAGAGTTGGTTGGGCACTATTTGTACACCATTTGGAGACCGTTGCAGGGTCTTTCCCAATTTGTTCTGCTAACCACTTATTAGTGCGTTTTTTTTCAGCAAGCACTACTTTTAGGCGATTCAGATCCTTCTTTCCCATATCATATTTATATTAATATATACATGCAAATATAATATTTTCCAAGCAAAGAACATTCTAAAAACAGAATAATAACAACTTTATAGCAAAAAAAATGCTGCTTTCGCCAATGTATTGTGTTTTTGATACTATATTTGCATGTAAGCTAGTGACTAGATTGCACTATTACTCAGTATTTTAATTAGCTGTGCAGATAGGTTACACAGGTGGTCTTACATTTAAATTTAAATTCATTATGAGTGAAAAAAAAGTAGGATGTATTTCTCTGGAAATGAATCAAAAATGTCTCAATAAACTAATTGAAACATTTGGTGAAGGTGTTCATACCAATGATGTTGACAAAGCATTTGTGATTTGCCGAGATAGTCTTATATCTCAGTTCAAAGAGGAGTGCATGAAGATTGGCAATGTTAGGACTGCAATAAATATGATGCATACTTACTGCGCGGAGGGTTTAGACCTTGAACAAAAGAAATGGAATAATGATTTAGAGAAGCAAAAAAAAATTGATGCAAAAATGGTTTGCAGGAGGTTCTTTTCAGAATTGCCAAATTTGAAGCTATGCGAAAGTAATACAACAGATAAACAAGAAGTGTTAAATAACTTGTTTAATCTATCCGTTGCATTATCATACTTATCTCAGGAACAATATACTTTTTATTTAAATGGAAATAAAGGATTTCAAATTGAAATTTTGAGAGATTGTTTTTCATTCACAATGAATGATGAAGCGTTAATCCAAAAGAATAGTTTATTAGCGGATAATTTACCGTTTGATTATTTGAAAGGTGCAGTCAAAAGTATTGATAGAATAGATGATTTTATAAATAAAACAATAGACGTGTATGGTGAGCCAGCCTCTGAACTATATAACGTTATTTTCCATGATGATAATTCGATGTTAATCATAGATTTAACGTTTATCTTCAAGAACTATAGGGGAGACGAATTTTTGCAAGGATGGGTTTTAAAGAAAAATGATGATAGTGTCTTGAGATTTTACAAATCACCTCATACTGCAGAACGAAGTCGAAATAGGCCCATTTTTAAATTAATAATAGATGATGAAATTCACTATATTACCACTCCATACATATTTTGGGAGGCAATGAATGAAATCGTTTTCAACCAATTGCCATTTGCAAAAAAGCCAGAAGAATGGAAAAATGAGCAAATTATAAGCTATGCTAATGGTTTAAAAAATAAACATGACTCCTTGCTCGACGATGAGGTCCAAATGGTTTTAGAGAATAATCAGTATTTATTCTTGAGAAATAAAAAATCTATAGACAATATTGACCTCATATACGAAAAATCAAATGTAAGTAAACGTAATGTTGGAGAAATTGACTTTATAATAATTGATACTCATCATGGAACTGTATATGTCACTGATACAAAATTTATAAGGACAAAATATGATTTTGCAGCTTTTGGCGCTGACTCTGCAAAATTTGAACAGGATTACAATGAACAATTATATGTGAAATATCAGTGGGTATGTGAACATTTGCAGAATCTTCAAAAGGAAATAAATGATAGCATTGATATAAGTGATTTTTCAGTAGATTTGTTTTTTATAACAAATGCTCCTTCTTTCGCAAGATTCTTTTCTAAATATCCGATTATACCAGTTGCTGAGTTGAAAGATTTCTTGAAAACACAATCAGAAAAGATTGTAGTCCCAAAAACTATAGAATAAAGCGCTACGATAAATATAGCAACTTTAATTCTAACCATCTTCTGCGTTTGATGGATGGAATTTTTCTACCATTCCAATGACAAAATCCGAGGTATTCAGTTTCAATATTGTTGTCACCTCGCTTTATCTTTTGAAGTAGTCTGCTTTCTGGTTTACCTTTACATCCGACAATAGGTTTTATGCCGACGTTGTAGGCAAGTACCGATAAAAGCAGGGCTTTATCGCCATAGTTCTTGAAATATTCAAGTAATTTATTCAAATCTGACCGTAAAAGACTGTCAGCCTGTCGATAGCTAATATTTGGCTTAAGTTTCTCATGAGATTGTACACGATGTCCAAAACCAACGTAAGGCCAGCAATTTCGGTGAAGTGTCTCATAGTATTTTATAATTCGAACTGCTGATTCGTACTTGACTGGGTCGCAATTTGAAGGTCTAGTGGGGCTTCTTTCTTTGGCTGAGATAGTCATTGAAAATATTAGCATCAGAGCCAATGGCAGGGATTTAAGCTTCATTATTGTATTGGATTATTTTTTAGGCTTTTGAATCTGAATAGGCTTTCGGTAGATGGAGTTTACCATGTGCTTGACCTCTTGACCTACCTTGATGAAATTGGCATATAAGATGCGTTCTTTCTCGTCTTGAGTATTGAAAGAATAGAATTTAGGTATTTCATAGTTCTTATAATCAGCTTCCTCTTTTTTTATTTCTTCCATATTGAAGTTTGTCTTGCAATAGAACTTCGAAGTCTTGAACTCCTCCGATTCCTGTACATTCATTGAGCCATTTCTACCGGTCTTGGTAACAACAAAGTCACGTGCGGTCTGTCCACATATCCATCCTGTTGGTAGATCTGATATTTTACTCGCAGGAACAAGGCTGTCCATATTCTCATTCAGGTTGATGGATGTACGGTCTCTATCGATGGTAACGCCTTTCTTTAGCTGCACTACTTTACCAAAGATGTCATTCGAGAGCCATTCCAATGTTTCTTTTGAACGAGCAGAACCTGATACCACGTTACCTACGGTAGTGATAATCTTCTGCATACCGACCTTGCCGTAGTCGGCTTCAAGCTGTGGTAATTCCTGAAAACCAAGTGTTACGCTTACTTTATTGCTTCTGGCAGTACCAATCAATCGGTCTATCTTGTGGAAATAGAGTGTTGGCAACTCATCCACTATGATACTTACAGGTATATTCTTGCCTTGACCGGTATTTACTCGTGTCACCAAGCGATTCAAGATTAAGGCATTCAAAGCACCGATAATATTCTCCATTTCAGGGTCATTTGCAATAAGTAAATAACTTGGATTTTTAGGGTTACTTACCTTTAAATCAAAGTCATCACCGTCACGATGAAACACCCAATAACTCTCTTTTGTAGCCAGTCGGCTAGTGTAGACACGAAGCGTACCAATCATACCTTCCAACTGTTCGAGGGCATTATGTTCCAATGCACTTTGGAATGGACCAAGTAGTGGAGCAACCTCGTTATCTGTTTGCAATACCTCAAAAATAGTCTGGTAACTCTCGTTTAAAAAGCTCAAAATATGTGGCATGTCCGAGTATTTTCCAAGCCAATATGCAGGCTCTATAGGTTCTCCACCTTTCTCCTTGCGAACAACACCTGTAGGCTTCCACATTTTATACTCCTCGTCATAAATCTTATCGGCGTAAAGCATGTCGCCATTCTCATCGTATGGCTCACGTTCATAGTTCACAAAGAAATAGATGCAAGCAGCCAGGAAGTTCACCGCAGAAGTCTGGAAGAACTGGTCGCTACCGCCACCACCTTCTTTTTTCCCCTTCTGTAAGGATTCAAGTAATGTTTCAGCTGTCTCACTGGCTGCTGCAAGATTCGGAATATACTTCTTCTGAATAGGATTTACACGTCGGCTATATTCAACGTCAACAAAGTTGATGATGTTGAACTTACAATCCTTTGGAGTATTTCCTTTCTTCTGATTGATACGATAATGGTAGTATAGCTTCTGTGCCAAAGTCGGAAATTTATAATCATAGCAGACTAAGGCAAAGCCTTTTGCGCTATGTTGTCGAATGAATGGTTCAATGATAGAGAATGTCTTACCAGAGCCAGGAGTACCAACAACCCATGTACCACGGAACGGATTCTCAATATTAGCATAGCCCTCTCTGAATTTGCCTTTATAATAGAAACGCATTGGAATGTTTACCGAATATTTGTTCTCTCGAAGCTGTGTGCATTGCTCAAAGCTCTCGTTCTCCAGATTGAATCTATCTTTCAATAATCCTTCTTTCAAGAACTTTGAAATGTTATCCAAAGCAACGTGAACCAAGATTGTACCAACTACTGACATCAGTATATAGAAGATGATATTCAGGCGTATGGTATAGATTCTAGTCGATAAGAATCCTTCGCTACCTGTATGACCAAAGTTGAAGAATACAACTGCTAAGATTAGTAAACCTACACCGAAAGCAAAAGGATAAAGAACTTGCCGTCTGGCATCAAACTCCAACTGTTTTTTGTTCCTTGTGCCAATACAGGTGATGCAGACTAAAAGGAATGTTGCTATTTTACAATAAATCAAGTGACCATCGTTATAAATGAACCATTGCTTCATTCGTCCGTGAATATCACCAACGATTCCATTCCAAAAGTCTAGTGTCTGAGAATCGAGAGCAAACATAAAGAACTCCAGAACAACTGATACATAAATCAGTGATCTGAAAATCTTATAAGCCGTCTGTAATTCTTTACTTTCTTCCATTGCCATGGGCTACATTTTATTGATTGAGAGTAATGATAGGTCTTGCTTTGTGTGCTTGTAGTTTTGATGTTTCCAGCATGGCTCCACTTTCAAGAGAATAAAGCCATGCTTTTGAACTCTGCATTCCGTCAACTTCTGTACTGGTCCAATACCAACAATCATCCGGCGAACTAGGTATAGGTGTTCCGCCACATTCTCTAATGACGTGGTTGATTGCGCCTTTCATGGCATACAGCAAACGCATCTGTGCCACTGATGGAACATAGGCACTCTGATGGTCATGCCATAAATCAAAGACACTCATTGCTAGTGGTGAATGAACATCTTTGGCATCGTAGAGTGCAAAGGTGTTCTTGTTGCCATCATACGCCGTAAGGCTTGCTGATGTACCTTGCGAAATACCCAAGCTGTCGGCAAACATCACAGGAGACAGTTCATGAAGGTAAACGGCATAGCCTTGTCCTTGAACATTTTCATCCTGATTGATATAGAATACCACGGCAATGGGTTCCTTCTTGTTTGATTTGGCATCGGATAGAGTACGGATGCTTCCGTCGGTACACACTACATGACCAACTTTCATGGCTGTATCAGGAAATTCCTTATGCTCATCACAACTGGAAAGAACGAGTGAAACGGTTGCCATAGCAAGCAACATCATCTTCTTAGTTTGCTTTTTTATCTTGCTTATCATTGTCTATTCTGTTTTAGTTGCCTGTCGGTAGTTTAATGCCAATAGCAACTCCTGTTCTAAATAGGTCTTGCCCTTTTATCATACAATCACTTTTAACCTGCCAGTAGATCTTCCATCCACCTCGAAGCGAGTAGTTCTGTTCATAGCCCACATGAATGCCGGCTAAGAACTTGTCTGTATCGGAGCCAAGAGAACCACCGATTCGGAGATTCCCATGGCTGTTTCTCGTTCTGGTCACACAAGGCTTATAGGCGATGCCCAGACCCCATGTGCGATAATTCTTCCAGAACGATTCCGGGCAGATGTGTCCACAAGAGGCACATTCGTCCCACTTGATGCACGCATTTCCAAAGTACTCCCAAGCATTGTGATACTTTGTTTCGTGTTCATAAGAAAGGGTAACATCCGCACTGTTCTCATAGAGCAGACCTACACCTAATGAAACATGGTTGTTATTCTGGGCATTGGCTGCCATCCCCATAGTGAAGATGGTCAGCAGAGATAATAGAAGTTTCTTCATCGTTTAGTCCTCTTGAAGTAGCACATTGTTGAACCCGTCAGCACTCAGAACATCTTCATAGTCGATGCTCAGACTGATAGTGCGACCCGATATTTGTTTCTCGCTCATTTCGATGCTCAACACCTTATCATTGGGGAATGTCATTTTCTTGATGACCATCACATTGCGGTAGCCAAACTTGAAAGAAGTTCTTTCTTCCAATTGCATTTCAGGTGTGAGTTCCACGGTTTGAGTATTGGTTGCCTTAGACACTTTCTTATCCGAGAGTTTTACTCGTATCTCATCAATATCGAAGCGTATGTTGGTTTTATTCTCCACACTGTAATCAATGAAGAAGTAATCACCAACTGCATAGATGTTATTCAGACGCATCTCCATGCGATTCTTCTTGCATTTCACGTCACGCCATTTGGCTGGTGATGACCAGATGTTTCGGGCGATACGATACATATCTTCTGTACTTAGACTTACTGCCGGGTTATGGTAGGCATTCTTCTCGATATTCAGAATTGTTTTATCAGTTACCGCCTCCTTCATGCGAGTTGTGTAGAGTAAAGCATACTGTGTTCGGTAGCGTTCTGTAACAATGGTAACGATAGCCAATACCTCGCCATCATCATGCGCACCTTCTTTGGGCTTCAATCTCACAACATTATTGATTGGTTGATCTCCGGCAATCTTTTCGGTAGATATATCCACAAATCGAATTGGTTCTGTGGCTGTGATGACAGTTGTTACCTGCTCATTGACAGTGAGGCATTCCATATCCTCATAAGTTTGTTGTGCAAAGGCATTTCCTGCTGTCATTACACCGACAGCAATAGCGGCGAACATCTTTCTTATATTCATATTATCGGCTTATTTCTGATTATTGCTTTTCTTTTCACGACCATTGACCAGATAGACAAATGAGCCATATTTGAGTTTTACACTATTTCTCTTGACTGCTTTGCTGATAGCATTGCTTGTTCTTGTATAGGCATTCTGCACGGCTTGCATGCCCCATTGGGTGAAGCTGTTTCCTGTATTGTTGTTCATGGAAACATTGCCAGTCATGGCACTCGATGCCACATCTTTGGATGTTTCTCTGAACTGACTGCTTGGTACATAAAGTCCTTCAAGACCATCTGTGTCATAGATAGACAAGTTGACTTTCACCAGTTCGTCTCCAACTAGCAGACTATTGACAGAGCCTTTCACTCGTTGAGAGCCGAATCCACTCATGATAGCGTAGATATACGAGCCTTTGTGTACCACCATATCGTTGATTTCTACATCGTCCAAAAGTCGAAGTCGTACTCTTGAACCATCTACAGCCTTGATATTTTCATCAATAATGGCTTTAATCAAATGCGGTTCTGGTTCATTTTCTGATAGCGTATTGAAATACTCAGAAGATGTTTTGGTACGTTTGACCACGTCGTTGGCTTTGGATTCATCTTCAAGTGCTGAGACCTTTTTCTCATTTATTTCGACTTTACCCTTCAACTGGGTGCCAGATTCCATTGTGTCACCATCATTCTTCTCCTTGTCAGAAGCTGTTGGATTCTGCAATCCTTTTTGCCCTTTAAGCCGTGCTTCAGCAAGAGCTTTGTTTAGTTCATCCAATGTTTCCTGCTCTCGCTTTTGATTACGAGTTAGCCTGTCTGCTTCACTAAGATTAATGTCTGCTGAATTCCCAGTCATCTCTTTGCCTTTATCGGCGCTCTGACGTAGTTTCTCTTCAAGTTCAATCTCCTTGATTCGTTCTGCGGCAGCTGCATCTAGCTTATCTAAATCCTCCTGAGAATATTTTGAGTCATATTCCTCTGTCTGTGGTTCGTCATCATCTCTATCGATATTTTCGACGGCAGAGAAATCCTGCACACCACCAAATGACTTTTGCATATTGGCATATTTACCACCGATACCGTCATTCTTAATCTGTGCTTTTGGAAGCGTTGGATTTAGATATTCTGTACTCTCCAAGGTGCTTGGAGCTTCAACGGTTTCCGTATAGAATATGTCGATTATCAGATAACCACATCCCAATAGTAGGGGATAAAGGATAGCTGGCAACGCATATTTCGGGGCTTTCCAATTGATGTTACTTAATTTCATGTTTCTGTATTTGTGGGTTCATCATCTTTATTGAATCTCGTTGTGCCTGCCTTTTAGCATGTATGGCTTTCAGCACATCTTCCTGTCTTTGAGTAGCTGTAGTATTGTGGTTCTTAGCCTTATAAACCATAGCAAAGCGGTATGCATTGAATGTAAAGGAACATATCACTGTACCAAAGACTAATGTCAGGAACAGGTTGCGATGCTCATTTGCAAACTTCTGTACTCTTGCTGCAAAGCGGTCTATACCAGACCACCTTGCAAACTTTCGTCCTGTCTCAACCTCGTTTTCGTAACGCTCCTTATATTTTGGATCGTCCTTGTCGGGCATCTTTTCGCCCAGTATCATTTTCTTCCAGCTCATAATCAATAGTTCACTTTGGTTTTCTGTTCAATATCCTTATTCAGCAAGGTTCTCCAGTTTACAACCAATAATCCATGAGGGTTGTTATCGGTTCGTGGAACACGTTTCAGTTTGCCGGCGGTCACTAATTCACGGGTTAGAATATTGGTGCGTCGCTCAATACGCTGACGACCATAATATGTAAATTCCATATTCTTCTCGTTAAACCGGATACTATCGCAGAAGATAGAGAATACGGCACTTGTACCCATGATGTTGTTATAGAAGCCTTTCTCTTTTAGCGTGTTGTATTGGGCAAGACCTGTCTCATCAACCAAATACATGGCTTTCTCCATGGTGTACTTGATGTATTTGTCGTCAGGAGCTAGCGTGAAGAAGTAGTGATGGAACATTTCTACATGGCTTCGAGCTTCAATATCCAATGTTTCTTCCATAGTAGTTCTGTTCACAAGGATAGGCACATTGCTATCGAGTACGTATACTTTCTGTTGGGCATCGTTTACCATATTTTTAGCAGTCCAGATGGATAAGATGCTTATCACAACGCATCCAATCAAGAACAGTGAACATACGATGGTTACGAGTTTTACTTTATTTTCTAGGTTCTTTATTACCATTGTGTTTGTGTTTTAGTTCGTTAATCGTTTATCTTATCATGGTGTGAATTGCACCTGTTGCTGTTGCTTTAGCCTGTTGTGCCACACCTTCACCAAAGTTTCGTGTTGAGAATGCTGTATCACCTTCTGGAATCATCCATGAAGCAAGGTCAGGTACAAGATTCAAACATTTAAGTGCTACGATTGAAGCAGCCATCAAGTATCCTGCGGAGAAGAAAGAGTTTTGCAAATATGCCGCCATTGTCTGTTCTGAGGCAGTAATTGCTGACAGGTTCTCGACCTGAATACTTAGTACAATATCAAAGAGTAGCAGCACATAGAAGCCTGTGAAGTATATCATTGCTCCATAGAAATGTACCGTCAAATAGCGTGTAGTCCATTTTGCCCAGGCACCTTCCCATTTAGGCAGGAGACTGAATGCCCACTGGATGGGTCCGAATATCGTCAGCATACCAAGTAAAATTTGCTGGCAATAAAGCGTTGCCCACCAACCGATACGGAATACAATCAAGGCCAGTACCATCACAATCTTATCCAATCCGATGACAGCCCCGGAGGTGAGAGAGGTAAACCAAAGTTTGCTTGCTTCTGTCTCCATGTCCGTAATTTCTGAGACTCCCGAATGTTCCATAGCACTTTCTACGAGCGCCGGGTCCTGAGTACCTTTGTGGGCTACGTCAGCCTTTGCCTGTAAATCGGTGTAGATGGTATCTCTTTTGTATATCAGCTCTTGTACTTCCTCAAACTTATCAGAAATCTGGGTGGCTTCTGCCTCATACAAATCATGCGTGTAACTACCGATACAGTTTGGAATATAGGATAAGTAGTCCAAGAAACACCAGCTGTTATTGCTGTTGGTAATTCCTGTATCAGCAGGTGGATACCACCAGCACATGATGATGGATATGGCTAGAGGCTTGAAGAGTTTCATCACATCAAGTGGCTCATGCTTGACCATCATCTTGTAGGTCATCTGTGCTGCGACTATCAGTGAAAATAGTGCGGCCAGAGCCATACAGATGTTCAATATGTACCAAAACGGGCCACTATGTCCTGTGAATGTAGCATCACAGAGAAATTGGTTCGTCTGAAATATTACGTCATCAATCTCTTCTTCCAGAATATTGATGCCAAAGTCACTAAGTATATTGTCTGCCATTCTTTAATCTAATTTCCTACTGTTGTAGAAGTTTCATATATCGTTTTTGTCTTGCCACCACATTTTTTGTCTCCAGTTGGCTAAGTCTGCTTATCATCTCTCGAATACCTTTTTCACTGATAAATCGGACTTTTTTTCTGATGATATAGCCAAGAGGATTGCGAACTTGCATGGTTATCACCTCGAAATCCACTTTACCATTCAGCCGTTGACCGAAATGAATGAAGCCGATAGCTTTTGCTACTTCCGTGGCTTTATAGAGAATATAGCCTGCTTCATCCTGTGTGGTGATAATCTTGCCGAAAAGAGGATGATCCACTTCCCTGAATTTGTATTCTTCCATAGTTACTGAACCTCCATCTCATCAAAGAGTAATCTTTCCATTGGCTTTTGCTGTTCCTTTTCAAAAAGAGGGATAATGCCCTTTTCCTTTAGAAAACGATAGAGGAAAAGTCGTCCTGCCTGTGTCCACATAGAGCTGAGCTTTAGTCCATATTCTGTTGTTGCAGTTACAGACTTCATATAGTTATAAGGAGCATACTTAGCCATTGGCAACCATTGTCCGTTTACCTTCTTCTGGATTCCACATTCATAGAGGAAACTGTTCAATCTTTGTGCTGATAAGCCATATTCCGAGGAAATTTGTGATATTCTCACGCATTTCTTCTCAGATAGGATGTAGTCCACAAAAGTTGCTCGTTTGGTCATAGCTTTCATCGTATTCTCCTGAGCAACGATGAGTGTATGCTGTTCAGCAACTCTGTCTTCTGCCAACTTGCGACCTTCCTGTTCCTTTTTTAGATTGGTAGCCAACTTGATCAGGAAGTCAGGTTCTGTGATGGCACGTTGCAATGTCTCCGGTGTCATATAAGCTCCTGTCTTACGAATGGAAGGAAGAACTTCTTCTACGACCCAATCCTGAAAAGTTTCGGCAGCCGGTAACTTACTACGCATAACCAATCTGTAGATGTCAGCCTCTGTTATAAACTTGGTTGGCTGTAAAACAATCGTACCATGCTGATTTTCAGAGGGGGTCCCTAAAACAAGGCCCCCCTTACAGTGTTGGAGTACTGCATTTTTAGGCTTTACATATCCTAGGGCTGTTGCAACATCGTTTGCTTTAAATAGTATTTTTCCGTTCTCATATCTAATAGTTGTGATTTCACCAAACTGTTCATGGTTGAAGATTTGAATCTGATTTTTCTCAATTGTTTGATTTTTCATGTTTGTGCTGTTTTTGTTATTTCCCTTTCGTTAATCGTTACTTGTTTTGCCGGCAGTTGACCATCCGGCTTCTCTCCATCTGTTCAGAGAACTGATTGCAATAGCAGCCGTGCGGTTTGTCTTCTGATAGGTAGCAGCCAATAGCTCAGTTGTACCTTTGGCTCTTGTCAATTGAGCAATATACATTACCAAAGTCTCATTCTGCCTACAGATGTCTGCATAGATTTGCAAATACTGTTTCTTGCGTTTTGCATTGGGCATGTAGGCATCCTGTGTCGATTTTATGGCACTCTTGAACATATTATAGAGGTAAGTCCATCGTTCTTTGCTGTCTCTGGTTCCACCTGCTGTCATAATCCTTTCAATGTTCTTATGGAAACGCTCCAGTTTATCAGTTATCTTACTTCCTTCTGCCATCCATGCCACATCAAGTGCGCCACCTTTGCGGTCTGCCATATTCAGAATCTCAATTCCTCCACGCTTTACCATGGCTGAATCCATATGTTTTGACATATCCACCTGCTTGTAGGAAGCAACTCCTGCGGCAGTTCGATAGCCCAGTTTGTTCTTTTGTGCAGCTGTTTTACGATAGCTGTTGTGTAATAGCCAGTAATAGTATTCCGGAGTAAGCGTACCTGAACCTATTTCCATCACGGTTATCTGATTCATCTTAGAGGCATCATGTGAATACGTCACCTGTTGGGCTTGTATATTCAGTGAAAAAGTTGTTGCCATTCCAAGAATGAGTACTGTTATCTTTATTCTTTCCTTCATTTTTCTCTGATTTTGGGGTATAGCTACAAGCATTAAATTTGTAGCCATACTAATACTTTAATAGTCCTGCTTCTCGCCATCTTCCGAAAGCACCATCCAAGATTTCTCGTCTGGTTTTCGAGCGATAGATGGATTCTTTCCAGTAGCCCATTCTCAGCTGTACATACTGCCAAGTCTTGAAATAGGCTCTGTTCAGGTAGAGTTCTATTCGGTCTAATGAGTAGTTGATGGAGTTCATCACCATCATCAGTTCCGAAGTGGAGCAAGCTGCTGCACCTGTTGCATACAGCACTAGGTCGGATAGCGATTTATACAATTCCTGACCTTCCTTGTAGATATTGTCTATCATTCGGTAGTTCACCGAGATAATCAGTGTATCTGTGATAGAGTATTTACCTCGTTTGAGTACCTTCTCATTGTAATCCTCCAATAGCTTTTTGTAATCTCTAATGCGTGTCGATACGGTGTTGTAGGTATCATAGGCATTCATAGAGGTGCGCAAAGAATTGTACAGAACGTCAATCACATCAAAAGCCCTGGTGTATTTGTCCAAGTCAATATTCAGTTCCTTGTATTCCACGGCAGCTGTTTTGCTGTAATCATGCAACAGTGAGTTACTGAGCTCCAGAGTTGAACGTGCCAACAGCATACTGCGAACATTTTTGTGGTCATTGATATAGGCTTCCAAAGTCGTTATATCCTGTTGGGCATAGGTCAATGATGGAAAGACTGCTAACAATGTCATCAAAAACAGTTTTATCTTCATTCCCATGTCTCAGCGTCTTCTTCCGGTTTAAACTCAATTGGGGTTTGCTCAATGATTCCATTTTGGGGTACTCCGTTATCTGAGTTTCTATCATCATTCTTTTTACCCTTTTCTTTTGCTGTTCTGGCATTCTCCATCCACTGCTCATGGCATGTTTCCAAGAGGTTCTGTCGCTTTCCTTGGTCTTTATCTAATTGGAATCCTTGTTGGCGAAGTAAATCCATGATGGATACTTTGTAATACATCATCTTTTCCATGCTTACCAAATCAGCATAGATTTTTGTAATTCTTGCATCTATCTCGCGGGCAATCTCCAATCTCTCGGATGACCATAACAGATGATAGGTATCTTCTGTATCATCAGGTGATTGTGGCTCAGTACGTATATATTCGGTACTAATTTGACAATTCGGATATTGTTTGGCTACATCTGAAATATGTTTGTTTACGATAGTTGTTTTTGTCGATTCGTTATCGTTAGGATTTAGTTCAATCATATCTACCACTTGTGTATCAGAATATTCTCCGGTCAATGACCATGAAATCTGCACAATGGCTCTATGGATTTTGATACCAAGGAAATATTTAGGCTTTCGGGCAATACTGACGGTTGCCTTGAAAGTAATCTCACCATTGATGTTTGGCATAGATGCTTTTCTGCAATAGGTATTGCCGTTCCACCATCCGTTACTGTTCCAAGTCAGGTTATAAGCAATCTTGCAATCATTCATAATAGCCGGTATACGATAGTAGTCATCGGTAGCTGTGGCATTATCGTTAGCGGCTTCTGCCTTAGCCTGCTCAATATCATCCAGTTTCTTTTGCCATGTTGCCAACTCTTTTTGAAGAGCTGTAATCTGAGCCTTGTTGTCGTTATACATCATGCGGTATCTACCCAAGTCGGCATAGCTACTTGTTGCCATCAGTTTAACCAGTTTGGCATTCTCCGCTTCCAAATAATCTATCTTGCTTTGAATAGCCGTGATGTTATTTCTGGCTTCCGTTTCCTGGGCATACAATTCTGAAAGGTCTAAGTTGTTGTTTGTGGGTAAAGTAGTGAACATAGCACATTCCTTAGTATGTGCATTCACCGAACCGCCACAACTTCCACATTTATACTGGGTTGTTCCTTCACCCAGAGATACATTGTCATGGCAGGTAACAGAGATAATGGCCATCTCGCATCCTTTTAGTTTATTGGCATCTGTTGCCTGATAGTAGTTCTTGCTGTCATAGCCTATATAATAGGTGTAGCCTTCTTCGTTATCATTCAACTCATTCACTCTTGCTTGTAACTGGGCCTTGAAAGTATTCAAATCCATAGAATAGGAATCGAAATAATCCTCATAGACTTCTTCTGTACGGTTCCAGCTTTTCGTCACTGTTACAGAGTAGGCATACGATTTCTTTGTCTGCTTTCCACCTTTACTGATGATATAGGCATAAAGTGAAAAGTTGATATAATAGTCGTTGCCATCGTTGGCTTGATTGAGTTGGGCTACACGGCTTCTTGACCAACCGGCATATCGTTCTGAGTTCTGTTTGATAGCCTCGTATTGGCTTGATGACGGGTAGAAGTTCTTATCACTGGTTGAGATACGATACCATTCTCCACCATTAATAATGCTGTTATCATCTGTTGGTGGAATGTAGTTGCACAATGTCTCACTGCCGGCATCTCTACGATAGATGTACCATCTTTGCGTGTAGTATCGGCCGATAGATTCCTGATTATAATCTGTAATCCATGAAGAAAGATTGTAATTGGAAACGTTGAAGAGATTACTCACATTATCTCCGGCAAGATCAATAAGTGTCCCTCCAAGGTTATTATAGGCACTGTCGAAAAGTCCGTATGAGTTCTTCGCTACTTCGGTGATTGCAGAAACCTTGCCATTTACAAGATCATCAAACGAGCTTTTGCCCATCAGCTGATTACCCAAATTACTGCCACCTCCTGAAATAAGGCTTACTCCGTTGGAGTACAGCGTTTCCAAATCTGATTTCAGATTGTCTTTAGTGAAGTTGCCTGATACGTTACCAAAAGAGTTCATAACCGTATTCCAGTCCATATTACCCATTTGCGTAAGGTCAAAGATGGCTTTGGCTTCCGGGCACATTTCAAGAAAGGCTATATCACGGAATGACAATCGGCTGTTTGTAACAACAGACTCGAACTGCATACATAGATTCTTGGTGTCTTCACAAGCCTTAAACAGATACGCACCATTGTAGAAAGCATTCTGAGGACGTTTGAGCATCAATCCGGACAGGTCCCAAATCTTTGGCATAATCTTAGCCGATACCATGTTGTAGATACGTCGGTAATAGTAGTTCTCTTCTGCCGATGCCCACAAACCGAGGTCTGTGAGAGCCTTTCTATCCATATATTTGGATGAATAGATGGTAGTAGCAGCGACTTCTGCCGAGCGGTAATGTTTTAGAATCTCCTTAATCTGCTCATTGTAATATGCCTCAGAAGCCGCCTCTGTACCGTATGCTTCGACCATGGCAGCTATTGTCTTCGCATCATAATTGATACGATAATATTGTGCCGACATCTCTACGATGCCGACAAGCATAACAATGATGGTACAAAGAAACTTCTTCATGCTTACTTTTTTAGGCTCAATACTTTACCTTCCTTATTTACTTTCTGTGCAAATGGCAATGATTTGTCAATGCCTGACAGGTCCCAATCTCGGCAATACGCCTCGATAGCCTCTTGGTGTGTACATTTCAATTCACTCTTATAGAGCTTCAAGGCTTCTTTCTCAGCTCGCTCTGTGGTATAGGTCATATAGCACTCACGAGGTTCTTCCACGCCAAAGACTCCACTGGTTGTTCCTCTTCGGATGAACACCTCACGGAAGAAACTTCGTCCGGCCTTGTTTTCAAGGCGGTTGATAGTGAAGATCTTCTTGCAGTCCACATCGGTAAGTCCCAAAATGGATTTGATGTTATCAAATCGCTCTCTGAACTTACTCTGATCGAGCAGCATCACCACATCTGAATTATTGATGATGGCTTCCTTAACTACAGGAGAGCCGATGATGTCCTGAATTTCCTGAGTGACTACACCGACACTTGCCCAGAACTTACGGGCTGTCTTATACAGATACTTGATGTATTCCGCCATCAAGGGTGAAGCGATAGCTTTCCATGCTTCTTCGATTACCAAGACCTTACGGTTCTTTTTGATACGCATCTTCTGCAAGAATACGTCCATGATAATCAAGGTGACGATAGGGAAAAGTACTGGGTCGTCCTTAATGGCATCAATCTCAAACACGATAAATGTTTCATCGAAGAGTGAGCCGTCCATATCCTCATTGAGGGTCTTATCATGATTACCGCCTCGATAGAAGTCTTTCATCATATAGCGATAAGTGGATATATCTACGCCACTGAGGTTATTCTCATGACAGATGTCTGGAATACGCTGAACTGAATACTCGTAGAAGGTGTTGAATGAGAGGGTTTCCACCTTCAAGTCTTTTCTACGGCTTTCAATCTCATCAATTTCCTTGTTGATACGTTCTTCACGTTCCTTATCGGTTTCTTTTGTACCTCGGTTATTGCTTCTGTCATCAATCAGCAGACTTTGGCGCAAGTCCTCTCTTTGTGGTGGAGTGAAGCCGTTGAAGCCATTGAAGTACACGTCATAGTATTCTGTGATTACCTGGTCTATCAATCGGTCTTCTGTCTTTGTTATTTCGCCTTGCGTACCTTTCCATATAAGCAGAGTCAGGTTCTTCAAGAAGCCGGTCTTTTCTACGTTCAACTCTTCACGCTTAATACGGAATGGGTTCATGGTAATTGGTTTTTCCTCGGTGTAGGAGATATATTTACCGCCGACGTATTCACAAAGTCCTTCATAAGAGTTACCCGTATCGACCATTACAACATCGGTATTCTGTTCCCAAAGCTGGCGAACAACGCTGTTAATGTGGAAACTCTTGCCACTTCCCGAAGGACCGAGGCAAAAGAAGTTACTGTTGTCGGTCAGCTTGTTACGTCCTTCCTTACCTGTAATGTCGATTGCTACCGGCACACCTTGACGGTCTGTATAGCAAATTTTCAAAGGTGTTTCCTCACTATGTTGAATCTGTTCTTTGTAAAACAGACAGCACGCTGCATCGCTCAGAGTAAGGAATCGGTCGTAATCCTCATTCATTCCATAGCAGTTGCCCGGAAATGAATTGACGAAGAGTTCCAACTGATTATAGGCTCGCTTACTGATATGTATGCCCATTCGTCCAAACTGGTTCTCTAGATGGTTGGTGCATTTCTGCATGTCTGCATCCTTTGGAGTACATACCATCAGGTTGTAGTGAGTATAAACTAGCTGCTTGCTTTCTCTTGCAATGACTTCCTGCACTCGCTTAATATCTTCCACTGCCATTTCGTTGGAAGGATTGGGAATACTGGCATGTCGGTTTTTCTTCTTATCCAAAAGGGCTAACTCTCGTTTCTGGTTCGGCATGTAGATCATCTGATTGTAGATGACGGTCTCAGCACCCGGAATGCTGTCGATATGCGAGAGCAAATCGACAGGCATACTGGTGTTGTTTACTTCAATGTTGGTGTATGGACGTACAAATCCGGGCAGGCTGGCATAATCCACATCTACCAAACTATAGACCTTGCAACGCTTATCGCCAAGTTCCACGCATTCTTCGTCCACCTTGAAATTGTTCATCGAGATGGTTTTGTCGGTGAAGTTCATGGCAAAATAGCGGTCCACATACTCGCTTGCTTCCTGCTTGGTCAGGAACTCAGCTTTCACGCCACCATCTCTAAGCTGGTCGTGTACCTTGCGAATCTTGACCTGAAAGTCTCTCCACGTCTTACTGTCGTAGGAGAACAGACGGCTTTTCTTGCTTTCTTGTGTGATGGTCAGATAGCAGATGCTGTCCGTGTAGGTTCTTCCTGTGAAGTACTTGAAGTAGGCATCAGAAAGAAATTCCTTCTTGCTCTCATCATCAGAAACGAAGTCTTTACGGATAAAGATGTCCTGCTTATGGACGGCATAGCCTTCACCCAAAGTCTGAATGACTGCACTCATCAATGTCGTGAAGTCATAGTAGCTGTCTATGTTCGCAGAGTATTTCTGCACGGGGTTCGCTATTTTCAGGATAGCAGAGTATTCGCCTGTCTTTGTGTACACAACACCAACACCTTTATTGTCTTCCACGGAAAAGTATATATCCTGGAAGATTTTCTTGCGTTTACCGCCCGTGCCAAAAACAGATACAGAGATTGCCATACCTGCTAGAATTGCAAAGAATATGAGTATTACGTATAGGGTCATCAATTATTGATTAGTAGTTGTGTTTTCTTGTTGTCAAAGCAGTGGAGTAGATTACTCCAATTCTTCAATCCAGTTCTCAAGGCATTCCTCCCAATGGTCTCGCCAGATGTCCAAGTCAAGATTTCGCACAGGATTGTAGCTGTTGTTATAGTCCTTACCCGTTGTGAAGAAACGACTGATTTCTGACAGGATACTGTCACGCATATCTTCATCCAGATATTTTCGATCTTCGACTGAGAGATTACGCATTGAGGTTTTCAGCTCATCGGTTCGTGGGTAGAGCGTGATGTAAATCAGCTGTCCTGTGCGGTCATTCAGGCTCACGCACATCTTGTCAGATTCTTGTGGTGAGTGTACAATCAAGCGGAATGTGCTTGGAATGATGGCTACGTGAGCCTTTGTCTTGCCGGGAATGGCGATTGTTGCTAAGTATTGTTTCATGATTTACCAATTGATTTATTTCTTTTCTGACTTTTCCTTTTTTTCTGCGTCCTCTTTGTTTGCAGGTCGTCTTGTATAGGTCGAAAGTTCAAATACTACGTCTGTGTACCATTCTTCTGCTTTTACGCCAATATCAAATACACCTGGTTCATTGTCAACATATTCATCTTCATCATCAGAGTAGTATTTGCCGTTGGCGATGAAGTATGAAATGTCGAATGCAATGCTTGCAGTCAGCGATTGACTCAACTTCATGGCACGTTCGAATGTCAGACCCTCGAAGGCTTTCTTGTATTCTTTGGGTGGGCAAAGCTCTGTGCTGTGAAGGATTTCATCATTATCGCCATAGAATACGATTAATATTCGCCCATCGGGTTCTAATGTTGAATCGATGGTGAAGACACGAGGCATAATTGCAATCTTACAGGCGATGCCATAGGGAGTTCGGTTTGTTTCTGTAATTACTAAATGTTTCATTTTTGTTGTTTGGTTTGTTTTTAGAATAAATAGAATAGTCTCAGTTGTTGGCTGGAATACTGTTTCGATAGTCCACCTGCTATGATGCCATTGGTAAAGTCTATCATATAGGTCGTCTTATCGGTCTGTTCGCTACTGGTGATGTACTCGCCAATGGGAATGTCGTATCCTATTGGTAGTTTCATCTTCTCACCAACAGGATGGAGCTGATAGTAAAGCTTCACTATTTCTGAGAGTGAGGGCACATAGCTTCCGGGATGTCTTCGTACCTCAGTCAGCATATCAGTTTTCGAGAGTAGTCCCATAGATAGTTTGGCTTTCTCTTGTGAGGCTATCAACTTTGAGGTCAGGAAGTCTCCCTTAGAATAGCCTAGAGCACAACTTTCTGTAAAAGGAATCTTCGGCTTGTAGATAATGATATTCTCATTACCAATGCCATCGGTATGGGTGGGATTAATCAACCCTTCCTTTCGTTTGCCGTCCACCGTTGGAAAATACTTGTGTGATGTTGCACCATGGCTGCTGAAACAGAATCGGCCTTTGCAGTCATTCAAAGCAATAGCCTTACCATGTTTACCATCGGTCTGTAATATGTAAGCCACAGAATTGCTATCCCTTACAGCACTGATATATCCTTCTTTCTGTAGGTAGTGACCAACTTTTACAGTGTCCACTTGGTACACAAAAAGAGAGGTATTGGCTCTTTCGTTTTCAACCCAACTGCTGACAATGGATAAAGCATCGTTATTCTTGCGAACATTGAGCTGAATCATCGAGCCGGCATTTAGATGTGGCAGCATGGTATTTACTGCATAGTTTCTGCTGTTTACTTTGGCAAAGACTGTCATTTTACCAGATTTCTCTGTTGGTATCAGGTAGATGTCGTGCTTACGGCCATTATTCAACAGGCAACCTGCTTGGGTAGATTTTAAGCTTAAACCTGCGTTTTTGCTCAGCCATTCTCCATTATAAGGATTGTACTGACCGGAAGTGTAGATTTCTTCACCCGTAATCTTCAACTCATCAAGCATATCACGTACATCGTTGCTTTCCATGACAACACGGATCATCGCCATAGAACTCTGCATCTTAATCTTGATATTGGTTGTAGAACCGAAAGTTCTGGATAGTTCCTTTCCGTACAGATTGTCAGTGAATGGTGCTTCAAGTCGAATGACATTGCCAATCTTCAAGCCTTGTCTGTATGGATAACAGGTAAAAACTTTTGCTGTGGAGTCAGAAGTAGTGGAAGCACGATTATCAGAGATGAAACTCATTTTGTTTCTGCTGAATCGTACATTATCAAAAGCTTGTACTTCATCTTCTGTAGCATCCGTAAGTATTGCTGTTACTCCCATATTTGCCATCTGAGATGGTTCGTCCAATGTGATGACAAAAGGTTTCCTGGTCTTTTCCCAATTGGAACGAGCCATGTTTGCTGTTTCCTGGGCTGAGATATTCTGTTGTTTGGTTTCATTTCCTGCACAGGAAGTTATCAATGGCAGGATTAGAAACATGAGAATTGCAAATAGAGTCATATTGATTAAAAAATTAAAAGACAGGTCCACACTCAGTTTTCAGCCCGATTTAACTGGTTGACCGAGGTGAACCTGCCTTGGTTAGACATACAGATGTTTTGTTACGTCTAGTGTCATTTTTGCATTGTGTTGTTTTCTTGTTTCTATACTTTTTTTGAACGTGCATAGATAAACACGCCTTTGTCCTCTTTTTTCGAGTGTAGGCCTTTACGTTGTTTCATAAAGATGAAAGCGGCACCGATTCCCAATGATACGACCAGTGCAATAAGGCCAGCTAAGAAACCTAGAAGACAATAGGCAAGGATGAATCCTACGATAGCTCCACCAATTGCACCTGCCGCCCAATAGATGTAGCGACCTTGCACTCCCATAAATTCCAAAGGCTTTTGAAGGCCCTTGAAAATTGGAAATTCTTGATATTGTTGTTCTTCGGACATCCCTGTTTATCGTTTACGCGCCAACGCCAAAGAACAATGGAAGTGCCTGAGCAGCGGCCACCAAAAAAAGGCAAGCACCTACAATCATCATGATTGATTTCTTGACATCCTGCTCCTCATTATTCATTTTTATATAGACGGAAATTGCACCGACTACAGCCACAACACCCGCGATCGCATAAACCAATTTCACCACATAAGGGATATATTTGGCAATCTGAGTCGTTACCTCAGACAAGGCAGTTGTACCAGCGGTATAGTCTCCGGCTGCGTTCTGAGCAAAAGTTGCAGTTGTACCGATAGCCAACATCAAGGCCGTTGTTTTAAGTCTCTGAGATGAGCAAACAGCCTTGCCGAAGCTCTTCATTTTGTTTGTGATTTTCTGAATCATTCTTGTGTTTTTGTTGTTCTATATTTACTCGCCTGGCCAGTTGAGTTCTTTTTTTGTTTTTAGATACGATATCCGAAGAATGCCGGGAATACGATAGATGCACCAATCATAAAGAGGCAAGCTCCGACAACCGTTATAATGTCTTTCGTTACTCCTTCTTCACCTGTATTCATCTTGATATAGATTTGCAAACTTGCGTAAATTACTACAATTGAGGCGATTGCATATATAAGATATAAGCAATACAACATCATTGTCACTATATAATCGTGGGCATTTGCAAGGGCATCAGCCCCCCAACTGTAATCAACATTACCACACTTTGCATAGCTTTTCTGCACACATGTCGCAAGAAATCCTAGGGAGAGCAAACGCAAGCTGTTCTTATACCTCATTGCGCTTCTCTTTTACTTTAATGAGATTTCGAAGAGCACCTTTTGAAAGCAGGGCATTCTTAAATTCCTGTCTCTCTAGCTGAACTGAGTATTCAGGACTGATTTCATTCATATTATCGAAGAAGGTAAGCTTCATGTTATTATCTTCATCCGTTACCTCCTGTGGTTCATCAGGATTCTCTGCTTGCACAGTCTCAGGTTGTTCAAAATCCTTTGGCCTGGATTCTTGATGGGGCAACGCCGTTATATTTTGAAGCTGGTCTTTGAACTTTGTGAGGGTGAAGCCATCGCCATGTTCTGTGACTTCAATAGGTTCTTCACCGGCACTCATCTGTGATACATCAAAGGATTCTACCTCGTCTGTATTCTGTGCATCTTTCTTCTTACGCATATCCAGCGAGATGTTTGCTGCATAGTAGATGATATAGATGATTGTCAGTACGGAAGCAAAGATTAAAAATGGACTCATATTTCGTCTGTTTTGTGATTGTGTTTTGAATTTCGTCTGCAAAGGAACAGCAGATTTATCCCCAGAAGAAATAAGTATTCTTTTAACCCTCTGATTTTAACGGTATTTCAATTATATCGTCAAACTGAACTCTGAAACTAAACTCTGTATAATTGAAAAAGGCCCTTCCGCAGTGGAAGAGCCTTTCGTAATGCTACAAAGTCTGTATTACTTTTCTTATCCGTCAAATTGGAAAAGATTTCTTGAATGTAAAGTAGTTATTTTCCTAAATATGTTCTCAATTTAATAATCCCTTGATTGAACTTCTTAATATTGCTCTTTTTAAGTGTATCAATATTGAGCAACTTCCATTGTACCGAAGGATATTTCGATAAATCACCCACGCTACATTTATCCCAATCTGGTTCACCCATTTCGAAGGACAAAAGGAATTCTTTATCAGTATCAGTCAAACTGGAATTGACCATATCGAGCAAGGCAATTCTTGCAGATAAATAGTCCGTATATTCAAATGGTATATCTGACATTCCTGCAAATTGATTTTCCAGAGCATCAGTTTGGTCTATATCGTTTGGCTGTAAAGACTCTATCAAAGGTTTATCACTGCCTAATAGACATAGTATAAAGCCATCTTTCACCAAGTTGAATGAATCAACATTCATGTATTTGCAATCAAACAAATCACGTGGATGCTGACGACTTAACGCAGCTGTAATTTTACCTCCATACAATTGACTAAAAGACACTGTGCGAGCCTTACATCCCATACTAAATTCAGCTCGTGCCTTTTCGCATAGAGGCATATCGACAGTATCACCTATTATACCCCTTTTTGTACCGTTCACTTCAATCTTTACCATTGCCTCTTCATAAGTACAAAGCAGTTTCCACACGTTTGGCTTATGCACAACCTTACAACCAGGTATACTTTTCTCGATGCTCTTTTTTACTTCAAGAAGCTTTGTGTTAATGGCTTTCAGGCTCAATTCACGAGATTCGATAGGGGTATAAGTAATGTCTATGTCAACGGAGTACCTAGGCATATTTTTGTGAAATAGGTTTATAGCTGTGCCTCCGTGCACTGCAAACTCTTTTATTTTATAGACAGATGGCATGATCCTAATCAGTAATGCCACTTGCTTCTTGTATTTATCCTTCATAATCACTTAATGATTTGGGTACTGTAATTTTATATTTTGATATATATGTACCGTCTGGAGACAGTTGCAGCTTTGAAGAACCTAAGTCTAACTTATCAAGACAAATCTCTTCGAACCAATAGTGACCTGCTTTTTCTGCCATATATAAAAAAACTCGTTTTACTCGATAATTTTTGGTGGTCTCCAATAGGTGCTGAACAATGTCGCTTCTTAGCGTTGTTAATTGTTCCATTATATAATACAAATCTACATAATCGTAATATTTCGGTGCCAATAGCAGACACTCCAAGAATGCTAATTCTGGAGATGATATTATCAGTTTACCACTATCTGTGTTTTTTATACTAACTTCTATGGAGCTGAAAGTATCTGTATTAAAAGTCCTGAATGTCATATCAAACTTGTCATCTATCATCCATGCCGGACGTTTACAGATGTCTGCCAATGCAACAGTCAACACAGGCTTGCCCATCGGTACATAATGATTGAAACCCGCAAACTCCAGTGCAGAATGGGCTGCGATACGCAGATTCGTACCTGTTTGAACATTGCAGGAAGCCAATGCTGCAAAGGCCGAAAGTTTGCTTCCGGTCCTATACATAACGCCTCTTGTCAAGGATGTTAGCCATTTAGAATCCCGATAGCGCTTTTGTAACTGTTCGGAATATCCCTGTGACTTCAACCATCCAGAGAAAAGTAAGCCTGAATGGTCAACGGTTGCCAGTAATTGGTTTATTTTAGTTCCTGTAGCTATACTCATAGTTTATATATTTGATATATAATTCAACTGCAAAGATACTGTTTTTATTTCGAGTATAAGAATAAAAGTTTATTTTGTTGCTTGTAGATATACTTTTTGTTTATAAAGTATCCCATTTTCTTATATAACAACCCCATTTATTTATATAAACTAAGCATTAAACTTAGAAAACCAACGCATTTAATACGCTGGTTATCTAAGCTTATTATATCGGTATTAATTCGGCAAGGCTCTATACCACATTTAACTAGAGCCCTATATAATTATCATCCTTTGCGCTTTCTCATTAAAAAGTCGTTCAGATCATTATAATCATTGTATCTGAGTGAAACATTGTTTACCTGCCAGTCTGCAAAACTGCCTACGATTAAGTCTGTAGCTGCAATACCTGACTGGTCATTGTCTAGATAACAGTTTATCTGCTCGTACTTTTCAAGCATTGGAAGAGCCTTGTTTATCTGCGATACCGAGTTGAGAATGATGTAGTCCGTTTCTTTCTCGTTCATCGTGAAGTCTGTTATCTGCTTTTTGAGAGTAAGATAGGACAGGTAATCAACAAATCCTTCAAAAACACAGCAGCTATCACATGGCATTTCATCATTGGCCATGATAACAGAGATAGATTTTGGTGAAACACATCCTTTAAAGTAGGGATTGCGAATTTCATATCCTCCCTGTATATTCTCAAAGGCCACAGCATAGTATTGGTTCATATTGTATTGGTAATGGATTTCTTTGCATTGTTCCATAGCAATCTTATAGTCTATGCCCCGAGATGTGAGATAAGACAATAATTGCGGAGTTGTTAATGGAAAAACTTCTACGCAGTTGAATGTGGGTTGACTGTCTGTACGATATGATTCTACTTGATAACGCTGAGAGGGTATAGCTGGCGCATACTTCTCAATCTGTTTTAGCATATAGTGAATGTCATCAGACTGGTATAGCTCCATGGCGAGGTCAATAATATTGCCACCTTTACCCAAACCATGGTCATACCATACACGTTTGTGTATGTTGACATTAAACGATGGCGTACTTTCCTTGCGGAATGGTGAATAGTACCAAAGACTATTCTTGTCCTTTTGTCAGCTTCCCTCTAATTCAGACAGTTTATTATTAGACAAAAATAAATAAATTTGCAATTGGAGGATAAAATCAATGAAAAAGACCAAACACACAGAAAGTGATATGGTAAAAGCTATTCAGAAAT